>Ga0247817_10000041_pt1 | contig 186593 bp, 172 predicted proteins | sample UWRJL212509R1_FD_178010 | JGI IMG/M metagenome (GOLD analysis project Ga0247817, IMG submission 178010) | Plant litter microbial communities from Arlington Agricultural Research Station in Wisconsin, United States - UWRJ-L212-509R-1 | ecosystem: Environmental > Terrestrial > Plant litter >... | reverse complement strand
TCCCGAACAGAGAAGTTAAGCCCAGAACCGCCGATGATACTTGGGTCAAACCTGGTAAAGTAGGTAGTCGCCACAATACCATTACACAATCAAAAGACCATCTCAAAAGGATGGTCTTTTTTTGTGTGTGCATCTTTTACAAGGTTGCGTGGCTTGAATGCAAGCCTGCCCAGAACCGACAATGATACCGAGCCATGTAGGCCGGGAGACGCTCTCTTGGGTCTGCGCGACGCCGAGTCCAGTCGCCATAATAATATTAATCCAATCCCACCTTCATAAGAGATGGGATTTTTTGCGTTTACGACTAATGGCCCGGGTTGAACGCAAATCAGACCACAACCACGGATAATACCGAGCCGCGCAAGCTTGGGGCTGGGCGTTCAACGTGACCCGTACCGAAACTGCGTGGATCGACCTACACGATTCTTGTAGCACAGGAAATACCGAAGCACAATACTATCACATGTTCAAGGAGTTCAGAACTCTTTTTCTTAGACAGCATCTCACAATTGTATACACGTCAATTTAATTTTCAGCCTGACGTTTTAGATTATCCTGACGGGATATATTAAAATATTACTTTTAAAATTTTCAAGCTGCTGTAATAGTAAGCTCCAAAACTACCTGGCCGTTAAGCCAGTTTTTAAGTTTTCACACATTTTTTTTACTCTTAAATACGATGGATGGCTATTTTCTTTCTTATTGAATTCTATTAATAAATCTCCCGGGGCAGACTCTATTTTGAATTTAGTATCATCGTCCAATATGGTTGTTAAATCCCAGTCTTCCGTAGAAACAATATGCGTTGGTGAAATGGCTGCGTTGATCATGCGCTGTACCTTTTCTGTGTTCTTTTTGTCGTAGTGAGCAGAAAACTTAAAGATTTCCTTTGAATCTTCTACGGCAATTTTTAAATCATTCGAATTAGAGCATGCGCAGAATAGAATTAGTGATAAGTAGATAAGAGATGACGCTAATTTCATGGCTTAATATTTTATGTTTAACAAGGTACTATGCAATATATAGTACATAGTTCTAAGAAAAATATTTGTCTACACCAATGGATAAATCAGCTGATGAAAGAAAGTATATACTTAAAGAGTAGCACATGGCTCACGCAGCTATCTTGATTATTTTTGAAAATACTTAGACTAAAGCTACTTTGAATTATATGCAAATAATAGAAACATACTATTTTGAAGTTTGATAAAATATTATGTTTTAAGATCTAATTGATCCTTACAAGTTATGGTTTACATTACTATTTGATAATCAGACAGTATAAGTCTTATTACCAGGAGCAGCAGACATACCGAAAAAAGGAAAGTCTAAAATGTGCAGATTGTCCAACTCAACCGGCAAATTGTATAAGTAGATATTGAATGGGAGCTGTACTTTTGTGGAAGTTATTTAGAATAAGTCTATTTATGTATAATAGAAAGACTTACAGATTTTTTCAAAAAATTACTGTGGATTTATCTGAATTACGCTACTACTTGTAAAATCGTTGCATTATTATAAACGAAATTTATGACCTGACAACTATCAAATCACCAGAGTATATAAGAATAATATAAAAAGCCGGATGGCTGGAACCCATCCGACTTCATTGCGCAGTTGCGCGATGCTTTTAAACGCTGAACATTTTAAAGCAATGCAAATTAGTAAAATTCTGCATACAGGACTATTTTGTGCCCTATCATTTATAACCCTCGGTCAAAATCCTACTGCAATACTCACAGGACATGTAAAATCCGAGGATGGAGAAGTACTACCGGGTGCTGCTATTAGACTTAAAGGGAGCTCTTTTGGTTCATTTTCAAATACAGATGGTCAGTATTTCCTGGAAAATGTGAAGCCAGGTTCTTATCAAATAATTGTTTCTTTTTTGGGGTATCAATCTCAAACAAAAGAAATAACGGTCAAAGCCGGAGAGCATATTCGTCATAATTTTCGCTTGGCTTCGGATACCAGGGAGCTGGAATCTGTTTCAGTAATCGGCCGTACTGAAACGAAGGAAATCAACCGGCAGGCATATAACGTAACGGCGATAGATGCCAAAAAACTTCAAAACTCCACGCTGGACCTTTCTCATGCGCTGGATCGCGTATCGGGCGTAAGGGTTCGTGAAAGCGGTGGAGTAGGTTCTAATATGAATTTTTCTCTCAATGGTTTTACCGGACGTCAGGTTAAATTCTTTCTGGACGGCGTTCCTATGGATAACTTCGGCTCTTCTTTCCAGTTAAACAACATTCCGATAAATCTAGCAGAACGCGTAGAGGTTTATAAAGGCGTTGTTCCCATTTGGCTGGGTTCTGATGCTCTTGGCGGTGCTGTGAATATTGTAACAAATACAAAACAAAACAGCTATCTGGATGCTTCCTATTCCTATGGCTCATTCAACACGCACCGCACAGCTATTAATGCTGGATTTACTGCAAAAAATGGCTTTACGGCTCAGATTAACGCTTTTCAAAATTATTCAGATAATAATTACTGGATCAACGTTGATGTTGCTGACGTAAATACCGGGGAATATTTCAGAGATCAACGATTAAGAAGATTCCACGATACGTATCACAATGAAACATTGATTGCCAATATCGGGGTAGTGGGGAAAAAATTTGCTGACAGGCTGCTGGTTGGTATCACACTGGGAAAGAACAAAGCTGAAATCCAGACAGGTGCCCGTATGGTGAGTGTATTTGGACAGTGGCACAGAAAGGGAAATATTGTTATGCCGAATTTGAAATACCAGAAGAAGGATCTTTTTGTAAAGGGTTTGAACGTAAATATTTCGGCAAATTATAACCTTGGACAAGAGCAGAATATTGATACGGTATATCGTCGGTATAACTGGTTTCAGCAATTCAAACAGTATGAAGGTTTGGGAAGTGAAAGAGAGCGTTCGCTTTATAAATACCGTAATAACAACGGATTGGCTACGGCCAATGTGAGTTATCAAATCAATAGCAAGCATTCAGTGACGATTAATAACGTTTACAATACCTTCAACCGAAAAGGGAAGGATGAACTTTATCCGGATGCTGACCGGTATGAACAACCAAAAATTAACTCAAAAAATGTTTTAGGTCTGGGTTATAAATATGATTACAGTGAACGCTGGAATACCTCTGTTTTTGTAAAACAGTTTACACAAAACAACAAGTATTCCGTATCGTATAACCCAAGCGGGAACTGGGGTGACGTTGCTTATCTGCATCAAAAAAACAAGTTCAGTAAACTGGGATATGGTATCGCTTCTACTTACTTCATAGCAAGAAATCTTCAATTAAAAGGCTCATTCGAAAAGAGTTATCGTCTTCCTGAAACCGATGAATTATTTGGAGACCTGCTTAATCTGGAAGGGAACATTGATTTGGATCCTGAGACAAGCAAAAACTATAACCTTGGTTTTAGTTATCAGACGAACATTAACAGGATTCACCGTTTCAGTATTGATGCGAATATACTATACCGTGATGCGCAAGGTTTTATCCGTCCCAAGTTAAATGCAAACCAGACGAAGCAGGTGATGGACAATCTTGCCGATGTAACAAACTTTGGTGTGGACGGAGAGGTTCGTTATTCGTTCAAACAATTGTTGACAGCGGGTGTTAATCTCACTTATCAGGAACTGCGGAATAATACCAAATTTGAAGATGGCTACACAACCGAAAGCCCGCTTTACCGAGACCGTATTCCTAACATGCCTTTCATGTTTGGAAACGCAGATGCTGCTGTTTTTCTGAAAGATGTCGGCAAAAAAGGAAACACTTTAACATTCGGCTATAACCTTCTTTTTGTACATGCTTATTACCTCTACTGGCCAAGTTTGGGAAGTGACAAACTTGATATTCCGAAACAGTTAAGTCATGATGTGAATGTGGTTTATGCCATGGCTAACGGAAAATATAACGTTGCGCTTGAATGTAAAAACATGCTTGATGCAAAGCTTTATGACAATTTTAGTCTTCAAAAACCAAGCCGGGGATTTTATGTAAAGCTGAGATATTTTATAAGTAAATAGTTCTAAATCAATTCAATAATTATAATAAATACAAAAATGAAAAAGTCATATTTACAGTGGTTTTTTGTGTTAGGAGTGGGAATGTTCTTAGGAGCATGCAGCGATGATGATAAAACCGTTGATCCGGGAACAGAGCCAGGTGAAGTTACTGCTTCGAGATATGTTGTAGCATCGACACCGGTTGGATCTCAGGGAGTTGCAGATTATTTATTGACTACAAGCGATCTTTCTCAGGGAACAATCAGTACAGTTGGAAAAGGAATCGAGCAGGATGGTTCTTATCGTTATTATCTAACACACAAAGGTAAATTTTTTAGCTTATTGTATGGCCAACAAAATCCAGGTGCTGTTACAACATATGCACTTGACGAAAAAGGAGAATTGCTTAAAACTTCTGATTTTCAAAGTGAAACAGTACAAGTATTTGCACCGGCAGGCGATGATATTCTGACCATGAAAGTACCAAGAAGTGGTAACGAAAGTGCATCCTGGTTCAGAATCAATGCTGATCAATCAAAAATTGTTGCAGAAGGACAGGTTAATATCGTTAAACTTGCTGGAAATGGTGAACGTGCTCACTTTACCTGGGCTACACAAGTTGGTGATAAAGTTTTCGCTCCGTACATGAGCATTAAAGGTGTAGCGCCAGACGCTTTTGGCACTGCAAATCCTGACAGTAGCTGGATTGCTGTTTTCTCTTACCCTGGTATGCAGCTTGAAAAGGTGATTAAGGATAACAGAACAAGCTTCATTGGTTCTTATTTCAATAACGGTTTGGCAGTTGATGAAAACGGTGATGCCTATGCCTTCTCACCTGCTTCTGCCTCAAACAGCGGTGTCGCTACTTCCAAAAAACCATCTGCGATTGTCCGCGTTAAGAAAGGAACCACAGAATTTGACCAGAGCTATTTTTTCAATGTTCAGGAGAAATCAGGCGGATACCACATTGCTAATCAGACTTATCTGAGCAAAGGTAAAATCCTTCTTTACATGTACGGAACAGTTAATACTGCCACTGGCGCGAAAAGACTTGCCATTGCAGACCTTTATAACCAAACTTTCACTTGGGTGACAGGAGCTCCTGAGAGCATTGCTTCCGGGTCAGCTTCTTATAATAATAATACCATCAGTGCTGACGGAAAGACAGTATTTGTAGGAATCAATACAGACGCAGGAAGCTGGGTGTATGGAGTTGACATTGCAGCAGCCACTGCAAAACAAGGCTTGAAAGTTGAAGGCGGCGCTATTACGGCTATCGTGAAAGTAAAATAATTCAGATTCAGTTACCTTATTTAACCAGCGCTGTTAGGGACTTAATAATGAAAATTTAAATGTTTGCATCACCTTCATTATACATAAATTTTTAATTATTTTTCACTTAATCAGTTCCGTCATGTTAAGCTTTAAAAGTAAAATTGCTGGATGTCTAATTTTATCAATGTTATATGTTAGCACTTCGTGTGATAAAGATGACCTGAATGTCGACCTACAAAACAGTAATGTCAATATTGGTACAGAACAATTAGAAGAAAACAGGATTTCTTTCTCTAAAACACTAGCTAAGTCACTAGAAAATGTCAAAGTACGTGAATTGATAAAAAAGGAGGCAGCCAAACGGTTTAATAAGGATACAGAAGTCTTGTTTAACCTGATTAAAAATAGGAATATAGATGAGAACACGACACTTGGTGACTATATGTCTGCAATTCATGGTTCTAATGAAGATTTTAATAGAATCATTAAAAGTTTACCCACGCTAACAATTCTGGTTCCTCATTTAATCGATTTCGATGTGGAAAAGTGGAATTCCAACTCGGATGTCCCAATTGTTGCTTTTTTCCTAACAAGGCGTACAGGAGGTTAAAGGGATTGAAAAGTGTAAGAACTTTTGATAGAAATCTTGTTGAGGGAAATATACCACTAAAAGTTTATCCTAACACACCTGTTTTAGTTGTGAAAGATAATGAGAGGGTTGTCCATATAACAGATGTCAATAATGCCCGGATAAAAAACGATGTTTTTTTTGAGGGAAGTGAATTTCAATACAGCTTTGTGGATCAGTCTTTCAATAATTTGAATGGTAAAAGTGCAAGTAATGCACGGCTTGATACCTACGATAAATTCGATAGTCGTGTTAAAACTGCGTATGAAAATAACCTCCAGTATCATAGAGACTATGTCTATTATAACATCGCACCGGAGCTGGGACTTGGTACAGGATCATTTAATAGTAATTATGCAGAATTTGTAACTTCTATTGAATTGGTTAACAGTGGTGTTTTCGGAGAAATTGTAGACGATCCAATAACGGATGATAACTATCCTTCTTTTGGCGATGGTGACTTGGAATTCATTATTAAAGTTTTTGTTCTTCAGGGAAACTCGGCATCAGAACTCGTTAGCAAGTGGTTTGATGTACCCCTAACAAGCCTAGTCACGCTAAACCTGATTGGCAATACTTGGTATTATGGGGCCACAAAACATTATGTGTTACCATCGCCACTTGAAATTGCTCCATGGGATATGCAGAGATATGGAGATCAGTGGAAGATATCTGTTTTTGAGGAAGATGCAACTACCAGTCAAACAATTCAGTATTCCGTTGGATTAAATTCAACATTTGGTACAAATTACTCAAATAATGTTAAGGATGGACCGAACTTTGGTAGCAGTAGTGGCAGTACTTCTACGTATTCCAGCTCCTATTCTTTTCAACTGTCAGGTGGACATGATTATCTGTATGATGCTATCCTACGTTGGGATCAGAAGATATTATTCTGGGATGAAGCTGCTCTTCCCGGGGCTCAGCCACCTTTCAATCAGCACTGGGCTCGGGCTTCAGAGTTGAATACCGGCAAGATTAAATTAACCATTGAACCCAAGTTAAGGTAATCTGTCTAAACTCAAATCCAAGAAGAATTAGTGATTACTTACGGCTTTTGATTGCTAAAAGTAATCACTACTCTTTTATCATTCGATTTTAGAGTTATGCCTTAGAGGGAATGATGACAAACAAAAATCCCTTATGTCAACTTTTAAAAAAATCAACAACTGGCTTCACTTATGGTTAGGCCTGATTTCAGGAATCATCGTATTCATAGTCTGTGTAACGGGCTGTGTATGGGTTTTTAACGAAGAAATCACGGCTTTAATGGAGCCGGAAACACGCATTGAACGGCAGGATAAGCCAGTCATTATGCCATCGAAACTCATGCAGATCGCCGGAAATCTCTATCCCGGTGTAAAGATTTCATATGCGCAATACCAGCAGGGACGTGCAGTTCATGTAGGGCTGGGAGAGCGTCGTGGTCCTAGCATGACTATTAAGGTAAACCCCTATACGGGTGAAGTAATTAAAAAGGAAGTTCACAAAAAAGGCCAGACCAATTTCTTTCGCTGGGTGCTGAATGGACATCGTTTTCTATGGCTGCCATTTGAAATCGGCCGTCCGATTGTTAATTACGGAACGCTCGTTTTTGTAATACTTTTGATCACCGGGCTGGTGTGGTGGTATCCTAAAAAATGGACAAAAAGTACACGGGATAAAAGTTTTAAGATCAAATGGGATGGATCATTTAAGCGGGTCAATCTGGATTTACATAATGTACTGGGTTTTTATTCGCTTCTATTTTTGCTTGCCATTGCGATGACGGGTATGGTTTATGGTATCAAATGGTATAGTGAGGGACTTTACTGGGTGACATCAGGTGGTGATAAATTACCGGGACGCGGTGAAAGAGAAGCATCTTCTGACTCATTAATGGCCAATAAATTTTACACGCCGCAGCAGGCCATCGATAAAGCATGGACAAAGGTTATCAGTGAAAACCCGAAATCCGAGGGATTTTATTATAGTTTTCCGGATACTGCGAAAGCTAAATCAGTTATTTATATAACGATTTATCCAAACAGTGGCCAGTTTTATAACAACAAAGGTTATTCTTTTGATCAGCATACTTTAAAGCAATTGCCCAAGGATAAAGTTTACGGAACTCCTTTTGAGGAAGCTTCTTTCGGTCCTAAACTGAGACGGATGAATTATGATATTCATGTCGGTAGTATTTTAGGTTTTCCGGGAAAAGTTTTGGCTTTTTTATCCAGTCTTATCGGAGCTAGTTTGCCTGTAACCGGATTTCTGGTTTGGTGGGGACGTAAAGGTTTTGGCAAAAAGAAAGGTAAAGAGAAAAAGAATGTGAAAGTGCAGTCCAAATCTGTTGGTGGCCACGGTGATGAAAACATGGCAGAAAGACCTAGACCCAAGTTTCAGCCTTCGGCAGCTAAAAAACAACCAGTGAAAGAGCAATCGACCATCGATTCTTCTTCCATTTAAATTGATACCCGGAATTTGAAGCAACAGATTCCGGGCGTTTTTCTAAATCAACGGATTACTTATGAGGTCTGGCGTATAGTGACTATCGGTTGAGCGGACAATAAGTTATTAAATTCTGATCTGTGTAATGATATTATCGAGTGAAATTAAAAACTATTGCCACGCCAATAATTTGCGGTGCACGTCAAAAAGATTAATGCTGGCTGATTTTTTACAAAAGCAGGAAGGGCAAGCCGAAGCAGATACTTTGTAAATGATGTTTCGTGAAAATTCAATCAGAATAAGTCCGGCAACAATATACCAGATGCTCGACTGGATGGTAAAACAAGACTTCGTGGAGCGGGTGCCGGGGAAAAACCGGAGGAACATTTATCGCGTTCGAAAAGCAGCAGCCAAGTTGTAGGAAATCAATAGTTCTGTTAATTTATTTTTATTTAGAATGAAAATAAATAATTTAGCGGAATGAATGCGAATGCTATGAGATATAAAAGTACCGGAATACAACAAAATACAGATGAGACTACACTAATACATCAAACTAACTTCCCTTTGCACAACATGGGGGAAGAGTTTTTTGATATGACCCGCATCGAAGAGGGTGATCCCTATTTTTTCAATGGCATACACCGGCACGATTTCTACGAAGTGCTCTGGTTCACGGAAGTAAATACAAAACAGGCACACTATATTGATTTTGTAAAATACCCTATTACGAACAATCAGCTGTTTCTTTTATTGCCGGATCAGGTTCATAATATGGATAGAAATGGCAAAACCGGGTTTTTAATGGCCATATCAAAAGACTTCTTCGAACGTCTTATCGCCACCGATATTTTTAAGCTTTTCTATCATTCGGTAAATTTTTCAGTGGTGATACCAGATGAGCAGCTTGTTATTTTTCACAGCCTGATAGCCCTGATAGCAAAAGAATTTTCTGACGAAAAACGTCCGGGTATTTTGGAATCATACCTGCGCAGCTGGTTTTTACATTGCATCGATTTGCAAAAGGAAGTTCAGGGAGGCAATAAACCGGACAGAAGAATGGATTTGTTTATTGAATCGGTGGAGCTTCATTTCAGAGAGCAGCGTAGTGCCGGATTTTATGCCAGCGAATTATCATTAAGCGCCAAAAGGTTAAACGAATTAACGAAGGAATCATTTGGGAAAACCATCAGCCAAATCATCAACGACCGGTTGATTCTTGAAGCTAAAAGAGAGCTCAGTGCTTTTGAAAAGCCGATCAAGGAAATCAGCTACGAACTTGGATTTTCGGAGCCATCCTATTTTACCCGTTTTTTTGGCAAACAAACAGGCTTTTCTCCTGAGGATTTCAGAAAAAAAATGGAGATGATGTATCACTGGAAAACAGATTTCCCCTTATCATCTTGTATTAAAAAAAGATAGATTTTGGTCGTGATTGAAAAAAACCTGTGCTTTTTATTAAAACTCTACAAGCACAGGTTTTTTCATTCTATCACTTTAATGAATGCCAGTTAATCGATTGAAACCATGGCCTTAATTACACCGGTTTCTGGCTTTAACCAGCTTTCGAACTGATCTTTGACTTCATCGAATGTAACCCGGTGCGTGATATAATTCGTGGGCTCAACAAGTCCTTTTTTCATACAGCTGATCACATGCTCAAAATCCTGGCGCGTTGCATTGCGGCTGCTCATCAGCGTCGCCTCGCGTTTGTGAAATTCTGGATGACTAAAACTGATATCACCTTTTTGCAAACCTATGAGTACAAAAGTTCCGCCATGGGCGAGGTATGCAAAAGCATTGTTGATGGCGTTTAGGTTACCCGTCGCATCGATGATGATGGTTGGCATATCTCCGTTGGTAATTTCCCGGAGTCGTTCCGCAACATCTTCTGTCATAGCATTGACCGTGTAATCGACGCGAAGTTTTTCACGACAAAACCGGAGTCTGGCATCGTTGATATCCAGTGCAATGACTTTCGCTCCTGCAATCCGGGCAAATTCCATCGTACCAAGCCCGATAGGACCGGCACCGACCACAAGCACCACATCATCTTGCTGAACGCCAGCTCTTCTGATCCCATGGGCGCCGATGGCAAGTGGTTCAACCAGCGCTAGTTCGTCGTACGTTAATCCGTCGCCATGCACAAGCGAATAAGATGGGACTGAAATATATTCGGCCATACCGCCATCAATATGAACCCCGGAGACTTTAATTGAAGTGCAGCAATTCGGTTTCCCTGAACGGCAGGCAATACATTTTCCGCAGTTGAAATAAGGAACAAAGGTTACAGCTTCGCCAATTTCAAAGCCAGGTGCGTCTGAAAGAGAGACAATTTCCCCGGCCAGCTCATGCCCCAGAATACGTGGATAATTGAAAAAAGGCTGCGTTCCCTCAAATGCGTGAAGGTCAGTTCCGCAGATACCGATTCTTTTTATTTTAATAAGAGTATTACCTGGCGTGGGAACTGGCGCTTCGATCTCCTGATATTCAAAATGTCCGGGTGTGGTGCAGACTAAGGTTTCCATCAACGGGATAAATGTGTATAAATTGAAAGTTAAAAATTAAGCAGACATTGTTAGTTGTTTACTGGCTAACCCTAATTAGGAATTGGCCAGTGCGCGGTCCAGGTGTACATATCCGCCATCCACATAAATCAGCTGACCTGTGGTGTGACTTGACCGTTGTGATAACAAAAATGCCGTGGTGTTTGCAAGCTCTTCTGCAGTTGTCATCCGGTTTTCCAACGGAATGTTAGCCGTGATGGATTTTAATTTTTCTTCCGGATTTGGCAAAGTTTGGATCCAGCGTTCATACAGGGGCGTCCAGCACTCAGCTACAACTATTGCATTGACACGGATTCCATATTTTAACAGTTCTACGGCCCATTCCCGGGTGAGTGCATTGCGCCCACCGTTTGCTGCGGCATAAGCAGAAGTTCCTCCCTGGCCGGTATCCGCTGTTTTTGAAGTGATGTTAACAATAGCGCCTTTGGATTCCTTCAAAGCCGGCAATGCATAGTGCGCCATGAGGTAATAATGGATCAGGTTTTTATGCAGAGAAGCCACGAAATCTTCGTAATTGCCATTTTCCAGACCTACGCCGTCATTAACACCCGCGTTGTTTACAAGTCCGTCAATTCTGCCGAACTGCGCCAGAGTTTCTTTTACAGCTCTTTCGGAATCTTCCGGCCTGGTAAGCTCCGCAATTATCTGAAAAGCCCTGAAACCTTTGGATGTAATTTTATCTACCACTGTTTGGTTGTCCTCAGCATTTCTGCCAACAATCACAGGTACAGCACCTTCTGCTGCAAGCACTTCCACAATTCCTTCTCCGATTCCTTTGGCACCACCTGTGACAATGATAATTTTATCTTTAAGTTGTAAGTCCATTTTAAATAAATAATGAGTTTATGGTCAATATATTTTTACTATTTCAATGTGAGACACCAAGCGTTACGTTTTTTACCGAGCTGTTTTTTATGGCAAAATACAAAACGACCAGAAAACAGAATGCCGGAACGATGTAGGCAGTCTGGATAGAAGATTGGTCGGAAACCCATCCCATAATAACAGGAAAAATGGCACCACCCACGATGGACATAATCACCAGTGAAGAGCCGATTTTTGTTTTGGCACCCAGCCCGCGGATACTCAGTGCAAAGATGGTCGGGAACATGATAGACATAAAGAATTCCACGCCAACCAAGGCATATACCGAAACCATACCGGACGTAACGACAGCTACGATCAGGAGTGTGATATTAAGAACGCTATAAATAGCCAAAAGACGGGGAGGAGCTACAAAACGCATCAGATAGGTTCCTATAAAGCGACCAATCATGAAGCTTAACAGCGCTCCGGACAAAAAGTATGCAGCGGTTTTTTCATCGATCCCGGCTACTTTATCAGAAAAACGGATAAAGAAACTGCTGACACAAACCTGTCCGCCCACATAAAAGAACTGTGCGGCTGTTCCTAATAAAAGATTTTTTTCGTCCAGGATTGATCCTTGCGCCTGTTCATTTGTTTCTTTTTCTTCCACAATTTCAGGAAGCTGGGTGCGCCAGATCAGTACTGCAACAATAAGCACTACGATGCCAATGATAAGAAAGGGAATTTCAACAGAGGCGGCTTCTTCGGCCAGGTAACTATTCAATTGCTGGGCTGACATTGCCTGCTGCTCCTGGGCGGACAAAGTTTTACCGGAAAGTATAAACGCCCCTCCCATAAGCGGAGCCAGGAAAGCAGCAAGTCCGTTAAAAGACTGGGCAAAATTTAATCGCTGGGTGGACGTTTCTGCATCTCCCAAAACGGTAATGTAAGGATTTGCAGCGGTTTCAAGTAGAGTCAGACCGCTGGCGATTATAAACAGCGCCACAAGAAAAAAGCCAAAATGACGAAGCTCCGCAGCCGGATAAAACAAGAAAGTACCGAAGGCAAATAAAAGTAGTCCAAGTGTTATACCTGCTTTGTAGCCAAATCTTTTCATGAACAAACCCGCCGGTAGCGCAATCAAAAAATAAGCTATGTATGATGCCGAATCAATAAGCGCTGACTGCACATCGGTGAGCTGACATGCTTTCTTTAAATGCGGGATAAGAATCGGATTCAGATTTAATGCAAAACCCCACAAAAAGAATAGTGAAGTGATAAGAATGATAGCCAGACGGGTTTTGCGATCTGTCATGTGTTAAAAGGAATTTAGTGGTTTAAGAAATCCAAAATTAAACAATGCAAAGGAATTATATTTTATTATAAAGATTAGAATCATATTTATCAAAGTAATAAGATATATTGACATGTTTTTCTTTTTGATATCTTCATTAATGTATAAATCTCTCTATGAAACCTCAGTTGCTCAAAGTACCGACGGCACCAGCCTACTCCTTCAGTGTACGTCAGGACCTGGTTCCAAATCTGAACAACCGCTGGCATTATCATCCGGAAATTGAGCTTATCCATTTTCACCGGGGCTCAGGAACTCAGTTTGTTGGCGATAATATCCAGCGTTTCGGACCGGATGATATTGTGCTAGTAGGAGCGAACCTGCCGCATTACTGGCGCGACGACGACGAGGAGATCCTGGAAAAGAAAGAACCGTCGCCTTATTCCACAGTTATTCATTTTACTGATTTTTTCTGGGGCGAACGATTTTTGGAACTGGTTGAAAATAAGCCTTTGAAAATAATACTGGATAAAGCGCAAAGAGGACTGCTGCTTTCCGGAAAATTGAAAAATAATGTGGGCAGGCTGATGGAAAAAATGCGTTTTGCCGAAGGTCCTGAGCGTATTATGGGTCTGATGGAATGTTTGCTGGCCATTGCCAGGTCGGAGGAATACGTGATGTTGTCTTCGGTCGGTTTTCAATATGATCTTTCAGAATCAGAAAATGACAGAATCAATGCGATCTATCATTATACCTTATCTCATTTCAAGCAAAAGATAAGTCTGGAAGAGATCTCTTCGATTGCCGGGATGGTGCCAAGCTCCTTTTGCCGCTATTTCAAATCACGGACAGGAAAAACCTATTTTCAGTTTCTTAACGAAATCAGGGTAGGGCACTGCTGTAAATTATTGATAGATAACAATGTAAGTATCAAACAGCTTGGTTTCGAAAGTGGCTTTATGAATTTCAGCTGTTTTCACAGAAGATTTAAGGAAACAACCGGATTAAGTCCGCAAAGTTACAGGCAGCTTTACACCGACAAACATCCGAAAATGGCTTTAAAGTAATTCACTTTTTTAGAAATTAAAACAGGTTTTGGAAGAAACGGTTTAAGAAAATCAAGTTTTGAAAAAATAAAAGACTCCAAAAAGGAGCCTTTTATTTATGAAACCGAGATAAAATATTTAAGCATCAGCTGCAATTATTTTATTAATGCAGTACCGTTTTACCGTTATCAGTTGATTATAACCGGAACCGAGTGTTTTTCCGATCCGTCATTTGTTTTTATCTGAATGTGATAAATTCCGGATGACAAAGTGTTATTTGTTTGAACAGAAAACACACCGTTTCTTTCTGTTGCTTCAACTTTTATTGGAATTTCGATACCAAGATTGTTGTATAGTATGATCGTTGATATGTTCTTTTCCTGTATGTAAATATTGAAATTTCCGTGACTTGGATTTGGATAAGCATAACTTGCCGTTCTCTCTGACTGTGCCCTTATACCGATTATTTTCGATAGTTCGGAAGTACCGTCAAAATCACGCTGCTCTAAACGATAGTAGTATATTTTTCCTTCTGCTACATCCGTGTCTGTGAATTCGTAAGTTGATTTGGCAGAAGTGGTGGAATTTCCGTCCGTAAAAGCAATTTTCTGAAAATTGGTACCGGTATTGCTTTTCAAAACATCAAAACCCTTGTTATCCTTTTCTTCTGCTGTTTCCCATTTGAGCACAATTTCATTATTTACTGCTTTTCCCGAGAACGATATGTAACTCACAGGTAATGGCTTGGTTAGATTTAACCCGATCAGGACAGGATCGTGGTCGGACGCACGGAACTCATCCGGGTTATAAAAACCGGTGATCTGAGCTCCGGATTTAAATTCGGTGTTGTAATCCAGCACGCTTGGCTCGTCCGCGTTGATATGCCATTTTTCTACACCAGTCACCTGGGTTGCAAGTGAATTTGTAGCCAGGGCATGATCAAGCGAACCAACCTGACCATCAAAAACGTAAGAATAAGATGTTTGAGGAAGCAAGTTGCCATAACCGGCAGCCGCCAGACTTGTTATCGGATCTTCTTTGGCATAAGCATTTAAATCACCAAGAATCAAATAATCCGTATCCTCGGTTCCGGTCGGTTTTGTTGCAAGCCAGGTTGCAAGATCCTGCGCCTGACGTGTTCTGGTGCCGTTGGAAGCACTTTGTCCGTCGTTAATATCAGCATCACCTATACCACCCGCGCTTGAACCTTTTGACTTGAAGTGGTTAACGACAATGGTGAAAATTTCCTCGTTTGAGATTTGTTTGAAAGTCTGTGCGAGCGGGCGACGCCCAACCAGATCAAAAGCGGCACTGGTGGTTAACGTTGCCGGTGAGCCAACAGGTGCCACTTTATCGGTTTTGTAAATAATACCAACCGTAATAGCATCTGTGGAAATGCTTGCTCCTGTGTTTGCCGGATCCACAAAAGTATAAGTTCCGCTGCTGCCGGATTCTGCATTAAGTCCGGTCACCAAATCCTGAAGAGCCGTTACAGGTGTGGCGCCGTTCGATTGAAGTTCCATTAAACCCATCACGTCTGCTCCTGAACCAACCAGCGCTTTAATAACTTTTGTGCGTTGTCTTGTTAATTCTTCCGCTGTGTTTGCACCGCGATAATCGGTTCCGGTGGCGTTCAAATCCAGCGATGTGAAATAATTCAGCACATTTGCACTTCCTACTTTCAGCGTAGCCGTGCTGCCCAGGCTGGGCGGTGAAACAGGACGTACGTTTGCGGCTGTAAAATTAACACCCGTTGCCGTCTGGATACGGTATCCTTCAAGACGTTCATCAAGAATACCCAGTACATTACTTACCTGATCGCCGCCCCTTAACGTATTGGAAGCACTTAAAGGATTACCGCCACGTCCGAATATAATCGGATCCGGATTTTGTTTTCCACTGCCATCGTCAAGAATAATTTTCCTTTTTGCATTTTCAGCAAGGTATGCAGTGTAGGCCGAAACGTTTGGTGTGTTGAACTGCGTGAATTGATCCAGTCTGGCATCGGTTCCGGCCAGATTATTAGCACCATCTGCTGCCAGCACCACTTGTCCATAACGTCCTAATTGAAAATATTCAGTCACGGCAAGGTTGCCAGTCGTTGCACTCAGATTGACAAGCATACCCTCATAACGTTCCAGATCCGAAACATTGGCTACCGGCAGCTTAACTTCTGTCACCGTTGGAAGAGGAGAAGTTCCTAAATTGATAACGCTGGTAAGGGTTTTCAACTCTGTCAGGCTGGTAGTCACTCCGCTTGTCGTACTTACAAAATCTACCACTGTTCCTGTAATTCTGACTTTATCGCCCTGATTAACAGAAACCAGACCGGCAGGATCTGCTGTAACATTGTAAACAAAAATTCCTTCAGAAGTTGCGGGATCGGCATCGGCGTCCGTATCTTCTTCCTGAACGTAAAATCCACTCAAACCGGTTGTTCCAATAAAAGTGCGCGTCACGATTCCCTCAATGGTTTGTACTCCTGTGATCGCGGCAGCATTTCCGGTTCCCTGAATGGCATGAATTTTGGTAATCAATACGGGTGGTGTGCCTAAGGTTACCAACTCGCTGCGGAATTTTTTGAAGTTGTTTTGTGGTAAATCTTTTGCAATAACACCATCTCCGTAGAAAATAGCATCCCCATTGTCAACCAGCAGCTGAACCTGACTTGCATCGGTTAGCGAGGATGGCAAATCAACGATCGATTCAAAGCTGCCTCCCGCATTCAGGGAAGTTAAATCGGCAGTTTGTAAAACAGGAATGTCGGTTGCAACACCTGTCCAGGTATATAATCTGAAATCTTTTGGTGCTGTTCCGGTAGCTGCGTCGGCTGGGCCGGCAATAATAAGATATTCTCCCGAAGTATTTCTTTTTATTTCCCTGATACCGCGTCCGCCCAGATCCAGTTGGATTGGCGTCCCGAATTCGGCAGGGCCGGTTGCAGGATTACCATTTACAAGGGAAGTCATGTTCGTCCAGGGAATAATCAGAGCAGCTGTATGCGTATTGGCCGGAATGTTGGGAGCTCTGAAAGCAATGAAACCCGTCGTTTCGTCAGGTGCCACGGTAAGTCCTTCAATATTAAAACCATCCAGGTTTGAGTCCTCAGGGGTTTTTCCAACTGCGGCACTCGCAGCCAACCCTAAAAGATCCGCATTTGCTGCATCCCAGGCTATAAGGTCTGTTTTTAAGCCATCATATCTTCCAACATAAGTAAGCGTAGTTGCTGCACCGTTTGCAGTAATATCGGTTGCAAATAAACGGCTCCTGTTTGGTCTGTTTTTTCCTTCTGAGGAATTTCCATGTGAGCCAAGCCAGAAAATACGGCTGCCGATTTTAACGGACGACTCGATGTCAACCTCGCGGGGAACACCGCCGGAAAGGTCGGTCAGCCCCAGTGAACTGGTGTAGTCAAAGCCGTTTACCGGTAAGCCGGAATTTGCTCTGTTGTAAAGCCGTAGAACCTGATTTTCGTCGTCGGCCACGAGCATGTAGTCCGCGTCTACCGCCTGTGCCGTGGATGCATCACTCACTTGGGTAAAAAATCGTGTGGAAGCAACGGTATTGGAAGCAGCCGAAGCTGCATATTTTATCAGATAACTACCCGTTAAAGATCCGTCGGAAACTGTTACGGTGATATCGCTGTAACCTGATCCTGTTGGTGTTATCTTTAAATTGCGGCTGTTGGCATTTCCCGTAGAAATGGTAAGATTGGCATTTGGGACAACAGCGGTATTACTGCTGCTGGCTGTTACTACAAGAGATCCTGCTGTTACCTCTATGTCGCTCACATTAAACTCGATACCGATTGTACGCGCCGGATCAGTCGGATCGCCAATGGTTCCGCTAACAAATGCCGGGCCGTTATCCGGGACATTCAGATAAGCAGTTACTCTGTCCGCATCGATAACCGTTTCATTATCCGCCATGATTACAGGCGCATTTGGATTGGGAGCTACCGGACCGCATGAATTTAAGAGAGCGTCCGTTGCTGCAATATTTAACCCTGCCGCTGCGGCCGCAGGATTTCGGGTGCTTACGGAACCCCAGATACCGTCGTCGTCGGTTGCGCAGCCGATGACAGTTCCGTCAGTGACACTTCTCTGTTCAATCCGGCGAACACCGTTTTCATTTGTGTTGGGTATAATGGCATTCCATGATCCTGCGGTTGTAGAGTAGGCTGGTACAAGACTGGCAATTGTGGTACCAATGGCCTCTACCGGAGCTATAAACAAAGGTCTTCCGGATCCTGCTGTGTTATCATAAATGGCAACAAGGTTTTTCGCTGTTGCATTGGAAGAAGTTTCTTTTAAAAATGTACCACCGCCGGACAACGCATTCAAAGCAAGTACCGTGATTGACTCATCCAGCATTCTGCGGTGTAAAGTAGTCCCAGTTGTGGTACCAATAACAATGACAGGAAAAACAGTTGAACCCGCAGCAAACCTGTCGTTACCGGTATTGACAAAACCGAACCATCCGGTATAACTTCCAGCCGCGTTCGTTGTGAAAGTCTCATATTTACCGACAGTCGTAAGAGGTGTCGAATTAGCTGTGTTGTAGGAATAAGTGCTTCCGTCAGCGCTTATCAGAAGCGGATTTCCCGCGCCGGGATTCGTGCCGTTAAGGTCCGAAGTAATTGCCCCGCCGGTAAAATAGCGATATGATGTATTGGGATCCAGGTTTGTTACGCTGGCACGAAACATGATCGCCAGTCGCGAATTACTTGCATTGGATGGCATGTATTTCGGTGTAAGTACCGATTTGAAATCGGCTTGTACAACGTTGGTCTGAGCCGCTGTTTCCAGATAAACTCCTGAAACCAGCATCCAGATAAGCAAGGCATTGTTAAATTTCAGGCACCTCAGAAAATGATAACGAGTTTTCCATTCTGTAAAAATTTTCTTCATTTTTGTTTTGTTAATGGTTGAAAAATAAGGCAGACGTAACGGGTTAAGAAGGATAAATTAAAGGGGTGTGAAGGGTAAGCATGGAATGTGACAGTGTCGGTTATCAATTGTCACAATAGCGTGTGTATGTGCAGTTTTTTTGAACTTCGTAGTAAAGGATAGCGAGGATTTGTGCGAATGAATACAAAGCTCAAAATTCTGTCTATTCTGCTTATAAACCGGAAATTCTGCGGTGATGAAAATGTTATCTTTTCTTATGTAGACGAAATGTTGAGATAACAGAATTGTTTTGAGAGGTTTGCAAAAGGTGCAAAAAAAGATGAAGTACCCCGGCCGAGGCAGACAGATACTGAATTGTTTTAGTTATGGGAAAGAAAGGAATCTGGCAAGGAAGAATGGAAGGAAATGGAGGTCTTGATGAAGGTAAAAGTCAACGAATTAATTTATAATGCAATCTCCCGTCCGATAATCCGGACGGGAGATTTACATTTGGATTATTCACTCCATGGTGAATGAAGGATGCAATCACAGAAATTCTTGCGGTGAAAGTTTGGAATCATATAGGCACAAACATCCGCTTTGATATTCCCGAAAGTAGTTTCTGTTTTATGTTCAAAACCTGAAAAAAACGTGGGGATAATGTTCTTTTTGAAATCGTTACGTGGAAATGCACTAACGATTTCTTGCCGGTTTGCTTCACTCAGATGCTCATAGCCTTCGCCCATAACGTCCAGGCCTACGCCAGAATATAACAAGGCAACTTCTGATTCCTTATGCTCGGCGATACCAATAGTTGTGTGCAAAGCGATGGTATCCCATACGAGCTGCAACGATTCTTTTGGTAATCCGTGGCTTTTCAAAAAATCCCTCGCGGCATTGGCACCGTCTACTTCAAACCGTAAATCAGGGCTGCTGTATTTTTTCGTTAAACCCAGATCATGAAAAACAGAACTTACATAAAGCAATTCGGCATCGTAGGGCATCGTATTTCTTTGTCCGTTCAAAGAGGCAAAAAGAAACACCCGAAGCGAATGGTTATAAATAAATTCTGTTCCGTGTTCGAGCAGAAGTTCGGTAGCCTGATTGGCAATTGCACTGTCGGGAATGAGAATTCCGGCTACGGATTTTAATTTGTTAACTGACATGTTAGTAGCGATTTATATAATTTTTGTGATCATTAACTCATGCACAAAATTAGATAAGCCACTTCAACCGGAGAATGCCAGATCCGGTTAACTACATGCCAATTTTTACAAAACTGACACGGTAGAGCTGAGGAGAAAAACGGGTATATTTTTTGAAAAAATGACTGAACTGTTCCGGTGTCGCGAAATTGAGCTCAAATGCGATCTCCTTTACCGGTTTTGAAGTAAATTGCAAATAGCGTTTCGCTTCCGTGATGATCTGATTATTAATGATATCTTTCGGGCCTTTATCGCTGTTTCTTTTACAGATGTCGGACAGCTTTCTCGTGGAAATATTGAGTTGCCCGGCGAAATCGCCCACATCGTGCGTTGTTTGGTATTGTTCGCCGACGAGCGTTATGAACTGGCGGTAAAGCTGGTTTTCATAACTGTCAAACGCCTTGTTTAACGAAGCGTTCAGATTCCCTGTTTTAATCATGATGATTTTCAGATAAGCCGCGAGCGCATCGGGTTTATTTACATATAGTTCACCCAAAAACTCTTCTAGCAAAGTTTGAAAAAGTACACTGAAACCAGGGAAATCTGAGGGCTGAACCGGTAAATGCTGATTGTTGGTTACGTTGTTGAACAAAACCGCCTTGCAGTTACTCGCACTGGCAGGTGTTTTTTCCCAGAAACAATCGCCAAAACAAAGCTCATGACCTGTAAATACGGTATTTTGCGCGAAAGAAAAAACCTGTCCTTTCCCAAGTAGAAATAGCTCGTTTCCGGAAACAGGAAATGCCATATCATCAATATATATCGTCCCGTGGCCTTCCTGAATCAGAAAAATCCGGTTGTAGGTAATGCGCAATAAATCCTGCTGTGTCGTGACTTTATTTTGCCAGAAGGCAATGGAAAAAGAGTCCTGGATTTCTTTTTCTATCAGCGTTTCGTACGTATATGTGTCGGTCAGTTCCATACCCTGGATTTTTTTGCTGTTAACCTGCATTAATGGCTCTTTTAAAAAACGCACCAATAAAACTTCCTGCAAAGGTAAGCACACAGCTGCCATACAAACTAAAATTTTCAATTTCCTGTCTTCCGGAATTTTCCGGGAGTTTGGTAAAAAGATAATATCCTGCCAGTAAAAATATACATTGACAAATGGCAAGAAACCAGCCTCTCACGGGTTCGACGTAGCCTATGGAAATCGCTGAGGCTACCGCCAGGAAGTAGGGCAGGTGAATGCCCTCTGCATCTTTTATTTCAAGGATAATAATAATACTGGTCGCAATGATCAGTATGGAATTTACCGCAAGCCGTTTGTCCAGAAGAGGTGGCTTTGGTTTTACAGGTTCTGTTGTTCCCGATAGCTTTGCTTTTAATATTTCACTTTCTTTTAAGAAGTCGTTCAACGCTTCTGTATCCCGGCCCAACGCTTTTCTGGCCAGTCCACGCCAGTGAAAAGGAGCTTCATTTTGTTCACCATCATACAACACCGCCTTATCGAATGATTCCAGAGCGTCTGAAAATTTCTGATTTTCATATTCCAGTTTTCCCTTTTCAAGATGCAGTTCGAATAATGTTCCCTCGTAGCTCAAACCGGATGAAAGATCTTTTTGTGCCGCTTCCACATTTCCAAGTGCCTTATAACAAAGTGCACGGTAAAGATAGGCGACACTGGATTTGGGACGGGCTTTTATCTTCTGATCAAAATAGTTGAATGCGGATTCAATTTGTCCGCTTTTAAAAAGTAAAATCCCTTCATTTAGACTGGCCGCTTCTTTTTCTGATTTTGTGCGAAGGTCAGCGTAGTTTCTGAGATAATATATATAACCGAAGACAGCAATGACTGCTAAAAATTCCATAAAAATGCAATGATTAATTCTGTTTCAATATTAGTTATAAAATGCTTTGATACGTATAGGGAAAGGTGAAATTTAAGCTGGCTTCACGAATACTGCTTGTCGTGATTTAAAAAAACGCAAAGGATTTTAGCAGGTTTAGTTAAAGAAAGTTAAACCTCCTGTTTACGAACAAAGTGTTAACTTTTTTTAAGATAAGCTGCTCTTAGTTAGCAGGTTGCTTTCATTAGTTTTGGGCTGAACCATTTGTTGTAATGCCATTGAATACGTTAAGCTGCTTATTCATCAGGCGTTACGCGTTAAACAGAAACCAAAAACACCTCAAATCGAATGATAACTTTTACCCGGACAAATAATCTGACAGGCTGGATCGTTTTCGCCGTTGCCTTCCTGACTTACAGCCTCACGATGGAACAGACTGCCAGTTTTTGGGACTGCGGCGAGTTTATCGCCTGTGCCTTCAAATTGCAGGTGCCACATCCGCCGGGAGCTCCGTTTTTTCTGCTGATCGGCCGACTTTTTTCCATGTTAGCACTGGGCGATGTGAGCAAAGTGGCGTATTGGGTCAATATGGTTTCTGTGTTGTGCAGCGCATTTACCATTCTTTTCCTTTTCTGGACCATCACGCTGCTGACAAGAAAATTAATCGGGAAGGGGGACCATGAATTAGCCTTGTCTGAAATTGTTCTTTCTATGGGTGCCGGTGCAGTAGGAGCGCTTGCCTATGCCTGGTCCGATTCATTCTGGTTTTCCGCTGTGGAAGCAGAGGTTTATGCCATGTCTTCTTTTTTTACCGCGATTGTGATCTGGGCAGTGTTTAAGTGGGAAAGGATTGAAGATCCGGCGGCGGAAAACCGCTGGCTTATTTTCATCGCATACCTTACCGGGATATCTATCGGTGTTCATTTGCTTAACCTCGTTACAATTCCGGCCTTGGCTTTGGTCTATTATTTCAAAAAATATCCCAAACCAAGTGTTCCAGGTGGTTTTTCGGCATTTGTTATTGGTTTGGGGATACTGGGAATAATCAATTCCGGAATCATTCCGGGCCTACCCTCACTGGCGGGAAAATTTGAAATATTTTTTATAAATACATTTGGAATGCCGTATAAATCAGGCATGATCATTTTCATTTTTCTGTTTTTAGGAACACTTGTATGGGGTATCGTTTTTTCCCATAAAAAAGAAAAAGCGTTACTGAATACTTGTTTATTATCACTCGCTTTCGTGCTGACAGGCTATGCATCCTACCTTACCGTACTCGTTAGATCGGCGTATAATCCGCCGATCAACGAAAATAATCCCAGTGATATATTAAGTTTTGTATCCTATTTAAAAAGAGAACAATACGGGAGCCGTCCGCTTTTATTTGGCCCTTCATTTATGGCAAAGCCAATTAGTCAGAAAAAAGAGACGCCCGTTTACAAAAGAAAGGATGGGAAATATGTCATTCAAGGTTATCGTTTTGATTACGACTATGAGGCGGGCAGCAGCATGTTGTTGCCAAGAATGTACAGTAATCAGCCAGGCCATCCGCAGTTATACAAACAAATGACCGGACTTGCCGAGGGGCAAAAGCCTACGATGACACAAAATCTTTCGTTTCTGTTTTCTCACCAGCTTGGTCACATGTACTGGCGCTATTTTCTCTGGAATTTTGCGGGGCGGGAAAGTGACGAAGAAGGGGCAGGAACGATACTTCCCTGGGATGTTTTCAGGCAATATCCATCTTCCATCGCTCAAAACAGAGCCCATAATAATTTTCTTATGCTGCCCATCATTTTAGGATTAGCAGGGATAATGGCTCTTTACTTGAAAAAACGAAAAGACTTACTGGTATTGGGAGCCCTGTTTTTTCTAACAGGTATTGCGTTGGTCATTTACCTGAATTCTCCGCCCGTTGAACCCCGGGAGCGGGATTATATTTACGTTGGCTCGTTTTATATTTTTTGTATCTGGATTGGATTAGGTGTGGTTGCAATTGCTGACGGATTGAAAAAAATCATGGGAGGTAATCCTAAAACTGCAATGCTTGCCGGCGTTTTTGGAGCCATTGTTCCGGTTATGCTTGTGACAAAAGGATGGGATAACCATAACCGCAGCAACCGTTTTCATTCAGTAGATTTTGCCAAAAATATATTGAATTCCTGTGCTCCGAATGCTATTTTATTTACCGGAGGAGATAACGATACTTTTCCGTTATGGTACGTCCAGGAAGTGGAGGGTTTCAGAACCGATGTCCGGGTTTGCGTCCAGACATTCCTGGGTGCCGACTGGTATATCAATCAGTTAAAAAGGAAAACCAATCAGTCAGAAGGCCTGCCATTTTCTCTGGATACCAACAGCTACGCTTTCGGGAAAAATGAATATATTCCGTTTTATGAGATTCCAAATGTCAGATCCGGTATTAATCTGAAAGAATATCTGGATCTTATTCAGCATGAAAACAAGGCTATCCAGGTTCCGCTGACCAGTGGAGACATGGCATCGATTCTTCCTTCGTCGGTTCTTTTTTTACCTGTAAATAAAAAGGAGGTTGAGAAAATGAACATTGTCAAGGAAGATCTCTTACCGATGTTGTCGGATTCGATGAGCTGGACCATTGGCAAAAATGATCTATACAAAAGCGATCTGGTGATGCTCGATATTATTGCCAGTAATAACTGGAAACGACCCGTTTATTTTTCCAGTACAATGGGTGGTTCCAATAATCTTGGCCTGAAGGAATACATGCAGCTTGAAGGATATACTTACCGTTTGCTGCCAGTCAAGGTCCCGGGCGCGGCGGACGGCTATGTGAATTCGGATTTGATGTATGATAACCTGATGCATAAAATGTCGTGGCGGGAACTGAATAATAAGAAAACCTACCATGACAATACCTATCTCGGTTCGCCGGTTGCGACGGCCAGGATTGCATTTTTACGCCTTACGAGCCAGTTGCTGGCTGAAAATAAAAAGGAAAAAGCAAGAAAGGTGATGAACAAAGCACTGGAAGTCATGCCTGATAAAAGTATTCCATATGACCAGATATCATCGAATTATATCGGAATGCTTTTTGATCTTGGAGAAAATAAAAAAGCACTTGACACAGCAAAAACGATGGCGCTGAGGGCGAATGAAAATCTTGAATTCGCCCAAAAGTATGACGTTTCAAAAAGCATGGATATCAATACGGACCTCTACATTTTACAGACTATCGTTCAGGAATGCAGGCAGGCCAAACAGGATACCGCTGCAAGAGAATATGAAGCGATTTTTAAGAAACATTTACTGGCATTTAATATGTACGGCGGAGATGGCGAGTAAATAAACTATTGATAAACTTGCAGCACAGGAAAGCCACTATTAACCAGTGCTGCAAGTTTAGTTACATCGTCGTTTCAGCCAAATGATTCCATAGTACAAATCGTTTGCAAGACTGCCGAAATCTGACTGCCGATCGCACCTTCGGGAATTACTCCACGAATTCTTTCAGGTTTTTACCAATAATCTGAGTCCATCCGCCTACAAAATTTTCGCGTTTGAAATCTTTCATATCAGGGAAGGTTTCCAATCCTTCGTGTGTCAGCTTAACTCTGGTTTTATCTCCCTCGGAAAATAGTTCGAATGTGACAACCGAATACCCGGGAAAGCCGTCATAAGTCCAGCTGTAAGATAATTTTTTCCCGGTTTCTACTGCAATGACTTTGCAAAGATGCCGATAAATTATCCCCTCATTTTCGCCGGTGAATTGGAATTCGAACCCAACTTCCGGTTTGAAATCACTGACATCGAAATACCATTGTTTCATTTTTACCTTGTCTGTTATCGCCTGCCAGACTTTCTCTCCGGTGGCCTGGTATGTTCTTTCAATAACAAATGGTTCCGCACTCGTTTTTTTAGTTTCCATAGGTTTGGATTTTTGATAAAGATTAAAGTAAAAGGCTAGACTTCATTAGCTTCGCGGTCAAGAAAATCGCCAAGAGCCTCCAGTTTATCCGACCAGAATTTCCGGTATTTTTCTGTCCAGTCCGAAACCTGTTTTAATTTTTTGAGATCTGCTTTAATATGTTTTTCACGTCCGGACTGCCTTGAAACCAGCAAACCGCACTCTATCAAAATCCGGATATGCTTGGCTACGGCTGGGCGGCTCATATCAAAATTGTCGGCCACTTCATTGACATTTAGTGACTTAGTCGATAGTAAATTAATAATTTCTCTTCTTGTGGGATCGGCAATTGCCTGAAAAACATCCCTTCTCGGTTGATTCATAACAGGATAATAAATGAAACGATCACAGGCTGGTGACCCGGATAATGAAATATTACATGAGGTTTTGACAAAATACAAGTTGATCCAATTCTCAGCTTTTAAGAGTACCTAACAGGAAGGAACAGGTTGAAATGAAACCTTTCGGTTTCTAATTTAATGAAACCAAATGGTTTTATAAAAAATTAGTTAATAATTTTTTATAACGGAGTATTCAAACCCTCATTGTAGCTGAAAATTAAGGGTTTAGTATATCAATTTTAGAAGACGTCGAGATTCCGCCCGGGTTAATACCTGGTTCTGATTCAGGAATAGGAATGCCCAGTTTTTTGTAATATTCAATCCAGACAGGAAAAAAAATATCACTGCCCGGTTGCTTGAAAGTCATCGGTTCCAGAACAAAAAAGTCTTTTCCTTTATTGGCTTTTCTGAAAGCATCATAAATCAGTTCGGAGCAATAATACTTTTTATTATCGTACAAAAATTCATCATCATAAGGCACGCCTTTTTCCAGCAGCGCATTTTTTACCGCATCCCCGGCCACTTGTGCGTATTGCTTTTTTACTCTTCCAACAAGCATAGGGTTGGACGTTCTTTTAAGAAAAACCTGCAACGGAGTCAGCTGCACCTCTTTTCCAATTGCTTCGATAATAAAAATGCTGTCGCGTTGGATTGAAACCAACCCGATATGTGAAAAATGCCTCCCGCCCTAACTTTTTGTAACCTGCTCGATAGCATCACAGAGCGGGCCGCAGTCCAGATCCTGAAAGATAAAATCACCGGTTTTTAATTTCAAACCAGCCGGAATCTGAGCGAAGATGCTTCCTGAAAAAAGGATTAGCAGAAACGAAAATGCAAATGTGTTTTTCAAAATATTATTTAAATAGTAGGCATTATTACGATCTATTTTGTACTGTTACCGTCCGCCGGTTTCAGCTATCAGATTAATACTAAAAAGACATTTCAGACAAAAGCCGATGTCAAAACTTTCTTACAATATTATTCTTGCTAAGGTCTAATGTACTGTCCTGATTTTATTTTACAAAAAGTTTAATACCGTTGGTCGATTTTAATACAATCTGCGGATATATTCCAATAGTGTGCGACGGATCGATTTCAAAGTCAAACCTTTTTATGAGCGAGGCGAGGATGAGCTGCATTTCCATCATCGCAAATTGCTGTCCAATACATAACCGAGGCCCAGCCCCAAAAGGCAGATAATTGAATTTTGGCCTGTTTTTCACCTTTTCAACGCTGAAATTTTCCGGATCGAAAACAAGCGGATTTTCCCAGATATGAGGATTTCGGTGCAGTTCATAAATCGACATAAAAACGGAAACGCCTTTTGGAATCGGTTTGCCATCCACCTCATCATCTTCCAGCGCTTCCCGGGTCATGGTCCAGGCAGGTGGATAAAGCCGCATACCTTCTTCAATAACCTGCCGGGTGTAAGGCAGTTTCATCAGCTGTTCAAATGTTGGGACCGTTTCAAAAAGATCGGACTCATGACGTATTTTAGCTGCAATTTCGGGTTGTCTTGCGAGTTCCATAAGCAGCCAGCTCAGGCCGGTTGCGGAGGTTTCATGCCCGGCTGCAAACATAGTAATCGCTTCATCCCGAATTTGCTGATCATTCATCCGGGCACCGGTTTCTTCATCCAGGCTGTCCAAAAGTAATTGAAGCAAGTCGTTCGGCTTTTCCTCCATGCCGTGCCTTTGATGAATAAACTCAAAAATCAGTTTGTTGAAATAAGCAAGATCGGTTTTAAATCGCGTGCGTTCTCCGTTTACAATCATCAGGGGAATACGATAGGGGCGGCGCACGCGGGTTACCAGATAGCGCTGTGTCCGGTTAACCTGATGATAGATCTGCATTTTATCCTCATTTGAGATATTTCCGAACAAAGTTTTTAAAGCAATATCGGAAGTAAGTCCCATCATTTTTGCGTCGATATCTACGGCTCCCTTTCCCTTTGAAATTTCCAGTTCGTCCAGAAAACCAGCCGTTATTTTGCCCATTGTCACAAAAAGCTCCTGCAATCTTTCCCTGTGAAAAGCGGGCTGTACGAGTCGGCGCTGCTGTAACCAAAAATCACCCTCGCTGGTAACCAGACCGTTGCCAAGCACGGGATTCAGCATTTTGGACGAACTCCCTTTTTTGTAATTTTTATTATTGGAAACAAGGATATGCCTGAAAAAAGCCGGGTCGCGGCTTATAATAAACTCCCGGAACAGCTTCATGCGAAAGGTATTACCGGCACCGTCAAATCCTCTTCTGATCGTTGCAAGCGGATCTTTGGCAAAAATAAAAGGAGCCTGAATACCAAATCTGGCAATCTTGAATTCGGGAATTACTGGCATAAGTTGGCATTGGGTATGCTTATGAGATTTTCGAAATGTGAACGATACAGTAAAATAATGAAAAGAAATGCTCATCCGGCGATTTTACTCGTTAAATTGTCTTTGAAAAAAATAATGATTGAAAATGAAAAAAGAGTGGAGTGAAGAAGAGCTAAAAGCAATTGCAGATCAACTGAGTAATCCTCAGGGGACTGACGGTGTGAAAACGGGCGAGCGAATGAATCTTTCAAATGCTAACATGACAAGCCGCGCAATCGAATCACTGGAAATTAATGATCATGATATTGTTCTTGAAATCGGGCCGGGAAATGGCGCGCATGCAGGATCTGTTATTTCCAGGGCGCAGAATGTCAAATATCACGGTGTAGATATTTCTGAAACTATGGTTTTGGAAGCAGGGAAATTAAATGAGAATCTGGTTTTGCAAGGAACCGCCGTTTTTTCAATAACTGATGGCAAAAAGCTGGAATTTGCAGCAGATTACTTCGACAAAATAGTAACAGTGAACACGGTTTATTTCTGGCAGAATCCTGCTGAATATGCAGCTGAAATTTTGCGGGTTTTGAAATCCGGTGGTTTGTTTGCTCTCACTTTTTCTGACAAAAGTTTTATGGAAAAACTGCCTTTTACAAAATTTGGCTTTCAGTTATACGACCGGGATAACGCAGAAAACCTATTACAGCAAGCCGGATTCGAAATTTGTAAAATAATAGAGGAAGTCGAGATAATCAGGGGAAGCCTTGGAGAAGAAGTGGAGCGACCCATTTGTATTATAGTCGGGAAAAAGTAAGGAAATTATGCGTTGTTATTCATGGGGAATTCGGACAAAATAAGAGTTTACGACAGGCCATCCTTTACGACGAAATTCATGCCTTCACCGACGCTGAGCGACATTGTGAAGGATGATAACAGTTTGTTTTTCGTGACCAGACTGGAAGATATGTACCGGCTGGTCACTCATAATGTACCGGCTTCCAGGTCTGAAATCCATAGTTGTTTGTACGTAACAGAAGGGGAGGCTAAGATGAAAATAGGAAGCGAACAATATAAAATCCATCAGAACGAAATGCTGTTTGTACCTGCCGGTCAGGTGTTTTCTTTTGAAACGGGCGATGTTAACAAAGGATTTATCTGTGGTTTTCACAGTGATTTTTTATTGGGAAAACCTGGAAAAACAGATGCCTGGAAGGAGTTTGCCTTTCTAAGGATTTGGGGGAACCCGATGATCCGGCTGGGCGAGCAGGTGTCGGTTTTTGTATTGAATATTTTCAAAAGGTTATTGATCGAGTATGCCGAGAACGGCTTGCTCAACAGGGAAATTATCCAGTCTTACCTTCATACACTTTTTTGTGAAGTAAAGGCTGTTTACGAGTCGCTGTCAGGAAGTGAGCTGGTGCCTGCTGTCGCGATTACGAATCGTTTTCGGGAGTATATTTTCTCCAATATTAAAACAAAACACCTGGTAACCGACTATGCGTCATTGCTTCATATTTCTCCAAACCATTTGAATAAAACTGTAAAAAAGATAACCGGAAAGTCACCGACGAAATGGATTGATGAAGCCATCGTTGCTGAGGCAAAGGTTTTACTTTGTCAATCAGAGCTTTCGATCAGTCAGGTTTCGATGGAAGTTGGATTTGAAGATCAATCGTATTTTACACGATTATTTAAAAAATATGAAAATATTACTCCTTCGGAATTCAGGCGGATGATTGAAACGTCCTGATATTGCCGTCGTTTGTCCTAACAAAGTGATCTTTTATGACAGAAATTTGCAGGAATTAATTTCAATAACAGATGTATTCCTATTTATTATTTTTTCATTCTCTCTTCAGATGGCTCGTCCTTGTCAGTCTGTTATTTGCCCTGTTCCGGGGAGTAAAAGGCTGGATAGGTAAAACAGCTTTTTCAAAAACAGATGATTCGGTCCGACACATCACTGCCACCATATCGCACATACAGCTGACGATCGGGTATGTGCTTTATTTCAATAGCCCTGTCATTGCCTACTTCCGGACAAATTACAACGAAGCGGTCAAACAGTTCGACTTCATGTTTTTTGGTATTATCCACGTTTTGCTAATGACCATTTCCATTACCCTGATCACGATCGGATCATCGTCAGCCAAACGTCAGCAAACGGATCACGCAAAATTCAGAACCATGACGATATTTTTTGCTATGGCGCTGATTATCATATTTATGGCTATTCCCTGGCCATTTTCACCTTTGGCCAACCGGCCATTACTGAGATCTTTTTAAATTATGAAAAATTTTTTTTTCACCAAAATAGGAAGGCTGAGAGTTTTGGCCTTAATGGAAGGTTTGTCGCTTATTGTACTGATTGGCATAGCCGTTCCGCTCAAATATCTTTTACAGGATCCGTCGCTGGTGAAAACCATGGGGCCAATTCATGGCATGTTGTTTCTCCTTTTTATCATCAACACCATTAGTGTTGGTGTTGAGTACAGGTGGAAATTTCAGGAAACCACCTGGAAAGTTTTACTGGCCTGCATTATTCCCTTTGGTACCTTTTATGTGGATTACACTATTTTAAGCAAAATGCAGCAGGAATCCGACTAATGGCTATACCGGGAGCGGTTTTACTTTCTTTTGTACTCAAAATAGCGTCCGGTAAACTTATAGGTGATAAATCGCTTCGTTACTTTCCCGTCATCCAGCACAACCGGGATTTTCAGGATTTTTGTTTTTGGGTTATATTCAATCAGTTTTACCGGTCGTTCCTTTCTATCGACGACAGAGAAGAAATTAAATTCAAAATTTATTTCATTCAAACGAGAAGAGCCGCTGTTGAACAATTCAAATTTGTCGTTCAGTTTGTTGTTTTCAATAGTGAATGCTTTCACTGCCTGAAATATTTGACTGTTAGAGAGGATCAGGTGGTAAATTCCAAAATAGGCTTTTTTATCAGCAATATCGATTTCATATAATTCAGAATACCATGGCCCTGACTCGGCTTGTTCTGTGAGATACTTCGGAGCGAGGGAAAAAACTTTTTTCCCGGATTGAAATTGAAACACATTATCAAAAAAATGCATAGTGCCGCCTGTCATGGTATCCCACGAATAAATTCTGAACTTTTTGTCAGGGGAAGTGACGATATACACTTCCTGTTCGCGCAGCTTGTTAAACGGATACGTTAAAGATGCAGGATCCTGTGCTGTAAGTTTGTATAATTTCTTCTTGAAAATCTCATTTTCATCTGCCAGTACATCGCCGTTGCTCAGCTTACCGTTACGGTCATCATGCATGAAAAAATCAACAGCCTTTTTTCGATGCCTGACCACATCCAGCTCACGTTTTTGTATATCCTGGGAGTAAGCCTGAAAAGAATAAAGTGATAATAAAGCGAAGAATATTTTTTTCATTTTCAGGATTACTTTTTCTTCCAGAGGTTGGGTAAAAGTTTGTCATTTAATAAAAGCCGCCAGGTTCCCCAGTCGTGGGCACCATCGCCTCCGATGAAATAATCATGTTTGATGCCACGCTTTTTAAGCACTTCATGGGTCGCCGCCGAGCGCTTCCCTACAAAATCCACCTCTCCGCTGCCGAGCCCGATCAGTAAATAATCCACTTTCCCGTTCAGGTTGGATTCATGAAAAAAGGCTGCGTTCATCTTTTCTGTTTCCAGATCGCCTGCGCTAAGAATTCCAAATGAGCTAAAAAGATCGAGATCGTTCATGCCAACCATCTGCGTATGTCGTCCGCCCATGGACAACCCTGCAATAGCCCGGCCTTTTCGATTGGCCAATGTATTGTACGTTTTATCTACGAAAGGAACAATCTGATTTCTTAGCTCTTTTTCAAAAAGTACATAGGTTTTTTCCAGATGTTTTGGGTCACTGCGGTGTAATACCTGATTGTTGGGCATCACAATTAGCATCGGAACAATTTTTCCTTCTGAAAGCAGATTGTCCGCGATAAAATTCGCTCTTCCGTCAATTCCCCAACCCGAAGCCAATTCTCCGCTGCCGCCCAGTAAATAAAGCACGGGATATTTTTTCTTGGGGTCATAGCCGGGTGGCGTGTATACATACATCTCCCTTTCTCCGTTCAACACATCGGAATGATAAATATGTCGCGTGACACTTCCGTGCGGGACTTTTTTCGCGTCATAAAATGCGGGGCCTTTTCCATGGACCACCACGCTGCTGTAACCAGGCTGATTCGATGCGCCGGTAATGGTATTGTTCGGGTCAACAATAGAAACGCCGTCGAGCAGTAAACGGTAAACATAGATGTTCGGCTTCACCGGACCAACGGTCAGTGACCAGACACCGTCAGCGCCTTTTTTAAAAGGGATCGGATCCTTTGCAGAAAGTGCGAGCAAAATCGGACCTCCCGAAAGCATCACCTGTCGTGCATCCGGTGCTTTTAAGCGAAAAGTAATGGTATGGTCGTTACGTACTTCGGGTGAAATAATGTTACCGCCATAAGGAATAAGATTCTCCGTATTTTTCTGTGGGTTCCAGTCGAGATTTACGTTGGCCTGCTGGGCAAAAGCACCTGAAATTGTGGAGAGAAATAATAAGCTATGAAGCGAGCGGGATTTTAATGAAAGCATATCTTTGTATTGACGGGGTGGTGCATTAACGATGAGTCTGAGATTTTACGCTCTTTTTTGTAACCGGAAAAGCGTGAGGCAAGCTAACAAATACTTGGAAATCCCGACGTTTTTTTTGTAAATAGTTATCTGATGTATTGCAGTTATGGTTAAGATGCAGGTATTGCAAAATTGTTTTATTTTTGAATAACACTAAAATATAGAAAACGACGCAGCGATGGGGTTGAATTTTATGATCAAAAACAGGCATATTCTGCTTTATGGCGTTTCTTTGGCATTGCTGCTTTTCCTGCTGAAATGGCTGGAACTCCGTTTTCTTATCATAGACCACTCGCTCGAAATTTACGCTGGCCTGCTGGCTGTTATTTTTACGTGCCTTGGCATATGGCTTGCACTAAAACTGGCCAGTCCAAAGATAAATACAGTCGTGATTGAAAAACCGGTTTATATCAGGACTGACCAGGATTTGATTCCCAATGAAAAAGAACTGGAACAACTTGGTTTGAGTAAAAGGGAGCTTGAAGTTTTGCAGCTTATAGCCGACGGGTTGAGCAATCAGGAAATTGCTGACCAGCTTTTTGTTTCATTGAATACGGTGAAGACCCATTCCTCCAATCTTTTTGGTAAAATGGATGTAAAAAGCCGAACACAGGCCGTGGATCGCGGCAAACGGTTGAATATCATAGCGTAATCGATATCACCCTTTTGTATGAAAAAGGAGTGGATTTGTGAAAATCACCCAAAAGTATGAAGGGAAATATGTCTGTAACTTTCACCTTTGTCACATCTCTCAACAAATTTTACACAACAATATGAAAAGAAATATTCTGGTCTGTGGTTTGATTTCGGGCACCATATTATCTGTCATGATGGTAGCGTCGATCGCCTATTGTTATGCTGTGCAGAATTTTGAGGGCAGCATGGTGGTTGGTTATGCGGCTATGATCCTTGCTTTTTCCCTGATCTTTGTCGGGATAAAAAATTTCCGTGATAAGTACAACGGTGGCTCGGTGAATTTTGGAACGGCATTCAAAATAGGTGCTTACATTACGCTCATCGCTTCCACGATGTATGTACTTGCCTGGCTGTTTGATTATTACCTTTTTGTTCCTGATTTTATGGACGTTTATTCTCTGAAAATGATTAGCCAAACCAAAGAGTCCGGAGCAACGGAACAGGAAATACTGGATAAAACGGCTGAAATGGCAAGTTTTAAGGAAATGTACAAAAATCCTTTCTTTATTATATTGATAACCTACGCGGAGGTAGCGCCAATCGGACTGGTTATTTCGTTGATCAGTGCCTGGATTCTGAAGAAAAAATAGGAATTTAGTTGGATAGAATCAACGGCGGTACAAATTGTACACGCCGTTGATTTTCACAGATTAAGGATGGAAAACTCTTTCGGAAACCCCGGTAAAGGCTGGCCGGTTATAACTTCCGAACCGATCGCAAAATGATTTTTCCAAAAATTCACGATGATCAGGATGGGCGATACCAATAAGTGCTCTGGCACGTTGTTTCAGACTTTTGCCAAATAAATCAACGATACCATATTCTGTTACAACCCAGTGGATATGGCCCCGGGTAGTCACCACGCCAGCACCTTCCTTTAAAAACGGAACAATTCGCGATGTCCCGTTCGAGGTGACGGACGGCAGGGCAATAATCGGTTTTCCTCCCTCGGAAAGTGAAGCACCGTGAATAAAATCCATTTGTCCTCCGATGCCCGAATATTGATAAGTGCCGAGAGAATCAGCACAAACCTGACCCGTTAAATCCAGTTCGAGTGCGGAGTTGATTGCGGTTACTTTCGGATTCTGGCGAATGATGCTCGTATCGTTCACATAACCAATGTCCATAACCCGGATCGCTGGATTGTCATTTACAAAATCATACAATTTTTTGGTGCCAATCATAAACGAAGTGACCGACTTCCCCCGGTTCAGTTTCTTTCTGCTGTTGTCAATAACACCGCTATCAATAAGTGGAATTACACCGTCCGATAACATTTCGGTGTGAAGTCCCAGGTTTTTAAGGTGACTGAGGTTTTTTAAAACCTGATCCGGAATGGCTCCGATCCCTACCTGTAAAGTGGCCCCATCTTCGATCAGAGAAGCAATATTTTTACCGATTTCAACCGTTGCATTTTTAACATTCAATGAATAATCGATCTCTGGAAGTGCTGAGTCGTGAAAAACCAATGTGTTTATTTTGCTGATATGCAGAAACCCGTCGCCGTGCGTCCGTGGCATTGCAGGATTCACCATAGCGATAACATGACTGGCATTATCGACCACCGCCCTGGCGATGTCCACAGATGTACCCAGGGAACAAAAGCCATGAGCATCTGGAGGCGAAACGTGGATTAAAGCTACATCTATCGGAAGTTTTCCGTTTTTAATAAGTTGTGGAATCTGGCTCAGAAAAATGGGGACATAGTCGCCAAAATCACTGTTAACTACCGATCGTGTATTGGCAGAAACAAACAAAGAATTATAAAAAAAGCTGTGATGGTGAACAGGATTGTTGAAATCAATATCGCCAAGCGTTGTAATGCTTACAAACTCAACATTTTTCAGCTCCCAGTGCCTGCGTTGGAGTGCTTCGATCAGATGAACCGGAGTTGCGGCACTGCCGTGGATAAAAACACGGTCACCGGATTTAATACATTTAACAGCTTCTTCGGCTGTGCTGTATGCGGGAGTCTTCATGGTATAATTTTTATAGAATTTTTGAACGTAATTAAACTTTTCAGCTTAGGTAGCGTCAAAGTCCTGGTTGTAAAATTCTCGTTTTTCTAAGGGGTTTATAATGACCGGGATAAGGTTAAATACTGATCATCGTCAGTATTGGTATACGCAGGTAATTTTTGTAACCGTTATTAATTATTTGTATAGTATTGATAATGAGTATAAAATCAATTCCAATTCCTTATGTCACTTTGATTTTACTTTTGAAAAATTTTCTTGCAACAACTCCGTACGGTTTGGAGTACTGGAAAATAACGCGCCCAATTATTAAAGAAAATATCTGTCGGAACAGATTAGTGTAAAGGATAATGGAATCAGGATATGCGTCCTGATTTGGTTACCTGTTATTAACGTGTTTCGATGGCTATTTCGTAAAGAAGAAGTTTATGATAATTCAATTTTGCGGTTTATCCGGGGTTGGTAAAACAACGCTGGCTATGCAAACCAAAATGAAGCTCCGGGAGAAACGAATTCCTGTCGAAATTATCGATGGAGACGTTTACAGGAAAACATTGTGTAAAGACCTCGGTTTTTCTAAGGAAGACAGGCAGGAAAATATCCGGAGACTTGGCTTCATAGCCAGCCGTTTCTCCGCCCAGGGGATAGTGGCGATCATGAGCGTGATAAATCCTTATGAGGAAGCCAGAAAGGAACTTGCCAGCCTGTACCCGAATGTAAAAACAGTTCATCTCGATTGTTCGGTTGAAACCTTGTATCAGCGGGATACCAAAGGTTTGTATAAAAGAACGCTGCTGCCCGATCATGATCCCCAAAAGATCAACAATCTTACAGGGGTTAATGACCATTTCGAAATCCCTTTGAAGCCTGATTTATATATCAATACGGAAATAAAGTCAATTGATTTTTGTACGGATTCGCTTTGCAGTTTTATTGTAAACCAATTGAACCGGGGCGCTTTTGATATAAACCTGTCTGAAAAAATTCTTTCCTAAATCTGTTTTTATGCAACACAAAACATTGATTATTGCCGGAATGCACCGCTCCGGCACTTCCCTGATTACGCAGTGGCTTTACCGTTGCGGACTTAACGTCGGAGAAAAATTATTAGGCTCCGGTATTGGAAATGAGGATGGTCATTATGAAGATCTGGAATTTTACAATTTTCAGGTCAATGCACTACGGAATAAAAAGCTGCACGATTCCGGGATTATTGACCACCCGGTAACGCCCCTTAGTATTCCTGAAAAAGAGGAATTGCAACAGATTGTTTCCAGAAAAAATGAAACATACGGAGAATGGGGATGGAAGGATCCACGCACCTGCCTGTTTCTGAGGGAATATCAGGAAATAATTCCCGACGCTTATTATCTGGTAGTATTCAGGGACTGGAAATCGACGGTAAGCTCTTTGATCAGCAGGACTTATAAAGTTGAATACAAAGATGATGTTATCGTAAAGAAAGGCCTTTTTAAAAAATTCAGGATACAAAGAACTATTCAAAAAAGGATCAGAAAACTTTGTGAAGATCACGCCGCACATTTCCTGAAAGTCTGGATTTTTTACAATCAGGAAATCCTGAAATCACTCGCCAAAACGACCAAAGAAAACTATACCATTATCAACTTCGGGCTACTGCTTAAATCGGATAAGGCTGTGTTTACCAGACTTAGCAATTACTGGCGATTCAAGCTTGACTACGTTAGTTTTAAGGATATTTACAAACCAGGCCTATTAAGCAAAGAGATTAATGTAGGGAAGTTTGTCGACCAGAATCTGATTAATCAAGCGGTAAAAATGCAGGAACTTCTTGAACAAAAAGCGAGCGGAGATTTCATGTCAACGTTATCAAAGCCGGCTTAATATGAGGCTGGCCGCTAAGAAAATAGTATGAGAAATTTCAAAAAGGCCTTAAATACCAGACCTTGCCAGGAATAATATTGTAAGGGAGTTGTTACATCGGCTTGGCGCCCCCGGCTTTCGGCAATCGTCTAAAATACCTTTTTAGTATTGACCTGATAGCTGATAGCCGACGGCAATACAAATAGATCGTGATATTGTCTAATCATTTTCCCGCAATGCGATTCCCGGAATTCGATTCCCGGAATGCAATACTTTTATGGTACAGCATTCCGGGATTTTATTTTTCCTTGTAAAGGATCATTCCGGCATGATAGAGCACGCCGTCAATAAAATCACCATCGGCTGTAAATCCGGTATCGTCTTTATAATCAATGTGGTTTTCTGTCACTTTATAATTTCCTTGATAGGCGCTTTGTCTGCTGCCCCGGGCTTCATCGTAACGGTTTCCTCGTAACAATTCGTGCCGTATGTAGCCGTCTTTGGTTACCCACATGCCGATAAAGAAAGGATCTTCGTTCATGATTTTACAGTTTTAATGAACATTTTTAGGAATGAACACAGTTTGAAATTAAACTAAACCGTAAATCCGGTTGAAACTGTCAGCGCTTTCCAAGTTTCAAGGTCGTGTTGAACGGTTGCTATTTTTGTTCCGGCCATGTCGTAAGCATCCTGACCAAGAAAAAGATGAACAGGAGGGTTAATTTCGCTGGCAATTTTAATTAATACTGCCACGCCTTTTACGGGATCACCTTCCTGATTGCCATTGATATCATGCTGGTGTGCTGCTTGTGATGCTCTTGCATCTTCATATGCATCTATGGAATGCGAAGGTCCCATTAAGGATTCCTGCGTAAGAAAGCTGGTGCGGAAATACCCTGGATATACCACCGTTGCGCTTATGCCAAATCCTTTTATCTCCGCTGCCAGCGATTCAGTAAAACCGGCCACTGCAAATTTGGTAGCACAGTAAATGCCCCAGCCTGCAAAATTTCCTGCATAACCACCGATAGATGAGATATTGAAAATCTTGCCGGAGCGCTGGGTTCTCAAATAGGGCATCGCATGTCTGATTACGTTCAGCGAACCGAAAACATTAATGTCGAAATTCCTGCGGGATTCCTGATCGCTAAGTTCTTCAAGTGTTCCGAATTGTCCGTATCCCGCATTGTTAACAATGATATCAATTTTGCCAAAAACTTCAACGGTTCTGGAAATTGCATTTTTAACACTGGTTTCATCAGTGAGAACCATTTCCAGAGGCAGAAAATTTTCACTTTGTCCGGTGCCGATTGTTCCTGTTAAAATATTGATTGTTCTCGACGTTGCCACTACCTTATGCCCGGCTTTTAATAATTGTTGGGTTAAAATAAGCCCCAGACCTTTTGATGCGCCTGTTACGAACCATACTTGTTGATTTTCCATTGTTTCTGTTGTTTAAATTTATGAAACAAAGGTATTGCGCTCTATTGTGGAGGACGTTACGGCAAACAAACCAATGCTTGCGAAATTCAAACAATGAATAGATGTCATATGTTTTTAGCTGCTAAACAGATTCAGAGTGTAGCCATTTTCCTAAAATCGGAATTCAGTATTATTAAAAATGCCGGCTTGTTTCCAAACCGGCATTCCTAAATTGCTGCACTCCAAAATGGGCTATTGTAGATAGGTCGGTAATTATATGGATCTGTAAGCAGAGGGTGTTGTTTCTGTTTGTTTTTTGAAAAAATTATTAAAATGCGCTGCCTCTTCAAAACCAAGACAATAACTGATTTCGGCAATATTCCAGTTCGAATGTTTCAACAATGCTTTGGCTTCATTGGTTATTCTTTCAGCAATATGATGCGAGGTTGTTTTTCCGGTTGTGGCTTTAAGTGCCCGGTTCAGATGATTGACATGAATGGATAACTTGTCTGCGAAATTCTGTGCCGAACGCATGGTAAAGCGCTGGGCGGGAGATTCTATCGGAAACTGGCGTTCGAGAAGTTCTCCGAAAATGGCTGTAATCCGGGCATTGGCATCGGTATGCTGATGAAGCATTTCTGTCGGCTCCATTTTAAGAGCGTAATGGATAAGCTCGGTGACATAATTTCGGATCAGATCATATTTAAAACGATAATCAGAATTAATCTCATCTTTCATTTTTTCAAAAATCTGACTAACGTGTTCGTCCTGAGCATCGTTTAAAGCATAAGAAGGTTTGCTTCCGGGAAGAAACATAGGCAGGTCGCCTATACCGCCACGCATTTTTTCTGTAAAAAAGAACTCCTTGAAAATACAGAAGTAACCTGTCATACTATCTGCGCCCGGCTGCTCCTGCAAGGTATAAGGTACTTGCGGATTGAAGAACATAAGCGTGCTGCCTTTGATTTCAACACTTTTATCCGCGTAATGGTAAATGTTGTTGCCTCGAATCAGTGTTATTTTATAAAAATCACGTCGGATATATCTGGGAGATGTCGTGTTATGAACGATAAAGTCTTCCAGCTTGAACACATTAAAATGCCCGGAATCCTGCTGGATATTCTCTGGCTGGTAATTGAATTTATTTTGATAAAATTCCTCAATGGATTCGGTATTGGCTTTCATAAAATTCTGGTTTAAACTTTGACGTGGAAGTCGCAATTCAAGTTAGGCGGATGAATTATTTTTTTTCGGATCGTATCTGATTTACAAAATTAAGAAAGCGCACGACGGTTGCATTACAAAAAACAAACGGATGATTACAAAATTCAAACATAATAAATGGTAATCCCAAGTTTCTAAACCGATGATTTGTCTGAATTATTCTCAATAAATGCTGGCAGCAGCAATCGTTCAAAATTGGTAAAAGGATTTTGCTAATGATTATCTTTGCCGCATGGATTATTTTAAAAGACAGCTTGATTTATTAAAAATAGAAAGAGAGGAAGACCGCCAGTCATATCTGAGGCTGACGGAATCTACTTCGGTTTCAGAACGCCGGGCTAACGGACTTGCCTGGTATCCTATTGCCATAAGAGGCTCAGAAATGAGTCGTGGCGATTATGTTACTGTTGAAGTGGAGCGTACGACACATCAGGATGTTTCGCACCAGCTTCGGTTTGGGGTACCGGCGGTTTTGTTTTCCAATCATGATCCCAAAAAGGACAGAGTTGAGGGAACTATCACGCACCAAAGCGGCAACCGTTTAAAAATAACACTGCGAACAGACGAATTACCCGATTGGTCCCGCGATGGAAAACTGGGTATCGATTTGCTTTTCGACGACAATAGCTATGACGAAATGCAAAACGCGCTCAAAAATGCAGCGGGTACCGATGAAAAAACAGAGGAAGGAAGACTGGTGAAAATTCTGACGGGAGAAAAAGAACCTACTTTCAGACAAAACCTTGTTTTGTACCCGGCTCCTAAGCTTAATACTTCCCAGCAAAATGCCGTAAATAAAATACTGTCCGCCAATGAGCTTGCTATTGTGCACGGCCCTCCCGGAACCGGTAAAACAACCACGTTGGTTGAAGCAATCAAAGCGCTGATCAAACAGGATAAAAAGCAGATTCTGGTGGTTGCTCCCAGCAATACGGCTGTGGATCTGTTGAGTGAAAAACTGTCGGATCAGGGATTGAATGTACTGCGTGTGGGTAACCCGGCCCGGGTTTCAGAGCGGTTGATGTCTTTGACGCTGGACAGTAAAATGTCGGGACATGCGGGTATGAAAGAAATCAAGACCCTGAAAAAACAGGCGAATGAATTCAAAAATATGGCGCATAAGTACAAGCGCAGTTTTGGGAAAGCCGAACGCGAACAGCGCAAAGCACTTTTTGATGAAGCGCACAAAATCATGAAAGATGTGGGCAAGGCGGAGCAATATATTATCGATGATCTGGTGGCCAGGGCTCAGGTGATCACAGCCACCCTTGTCGGTTCCAATCATTATACAGTACGGAATCTGAAATTTAATACCGTGGTTATTGACGAAGCCGGGCAGGCACTTGAACCGGCATGCTGGATTCCGATTTTAAAATCTCAAAAAGTTGTTTTGGCTGGCGACCATTGCCAGTTGTCGCCGACAATCAAGTCCAATGAAGCTGCAAAACAGGGACTTGCAAAAACCTTGTTGGAAAAATGTGTTGAGCTGCATCCGGAATCGGTTGTCCTTCTGGAAGAACAATATCGTATGAATGAGGCGATTATGGGATATTCATCAAAGGTATTTTACAATGAACAGCTAAAAGCACACGAATCGGTGGCGCATCACGTATTGTTTCCGGGGGAGCCACCGCTTGCGTTTATCGATACTGCCGGATGTGGTTTTGATGAAAAGCTGGAAGGGACCAGTTCAACAAATCCGGAGGAAGCGGTTTTTCTTTTTAAACATTTAAATCTGCTGATTTCTGAAATCACCGGCGGCGCAACTGAAAAAGCGTTCGATAAAAGTAATTTTCCAAGCATTGCGATTATTTCGCCTTACAAGCAGCAGATTCATATCCTGAACGATCAGCTCGCGCATTCGCCTTTGCTGCAACCATACTCAGATAAAATTTCCGTTAATACGATCGACAGTTTCCAGGGACAGGAAAGAGATATCGTGTATATCAGTATGACGCGGAGCAATCCCGAAGGCGAAATTGGTTTCTTGTCGGATATCCGAAGAATGAACGTGGCGATGACGCGTGCAAGAAAAAAACTTGTGGTGATCGGCGATAGCGCGACGCTTTCACAATTGCCTTTTTATTCAGATTTTATCACTTATGCTGAGGAACTTGATGCGTATCAAAGCGCCTGGGAATTTGCGGATATGTGAAAAATTATAAATTTCCCGCCGAAATATCTGCCCGGCGGGAAATCCTTTAAACTGCTATTTCTTCAGTGTTATAAGTTTGTCCTTTCCGCAGTTTGTCGGCAAAGACACCTAACAGATAAGTCGACAAAGTTCCTGCCAGAATACTTATTTCCTTGTTGGTGTCTTTTTGCTTGGCAGCTATCCCGGTAAGCGCAGCAATTAACGTGATGAGGTAAAACGGATCATTGAGCCGGTTTGATACAACAGCACCAATTCCGGTTGTAACCGGTAAAAAGCCAAGAGCCCATTTTTTAGCGTCTTCCGGATTTACGGCATAACCAGCTTCCTGAATTAATGTCGTGGCACTCACAGCAGTGGCCGCCGTAAGCCAGCCAGCGTAAAGGCTTATAAATTTCCGGATTACATTTTCTGCGCCGTCTACTTCTGTTTGTCCTATTTCAAGAGCACGGTGAAGCCCAATGGCCGCTGGTAACATACTTATGGTGGTAAGTGCAGCTCCTATTCTGTTTTTCTTGTCAGATTTTGAAAAGAAATAACCAAAAACTCCCGTAAGAATATAATTGAGTCTCAGCCAGGGTTGTGCTTTCCGGTATCTCGGATTTTCCAGCTGAGAAGGAAGTGCCTGGTGAATAGCCAAAGAAACAGTTCCAGCATAAATGGTGGACCAGACGATACCAAAAGTTTCGTTGGCAGGTGTCACCAGATTTCTGTCAACCTTTTCCTGTCTTTTTTTATCAAGAGAAGTTTTTACCGCATTTTTCCGTGTACGACTAAAAAAATACGTTCCGACGATACCACCGATAATGATTGCGGCAGTGGCATAACGTCCTGTTTTATTGTCTTTCATCGCTTGCTGATTTAAGTTAATGATTTACAAAACACAAAAAGTAATCGCTCAATAACGTTGTACTGTACGCGAAAAGTTATAATTATTGTGCCATTCATCTCCAGGTCAAAACGTAGTTTTTCAGGCAGTTCAGCACGCATTTTCAAGAGGTTTTTTATACAACGGAGTGCAGGCTTTTATTGCTTTTCGAAGTACTGCAAGTCCAAATTAACATATTGGCGTGATTGACAATATCTGCGGCAACACTTTGTGAATACATATTTTTCGGGTCCCGGTTTCCATGTGTAGCCATGGCAATCATATCTGCATTGATTTCCCTGGCAAAACGAATAATTCCTTCCTTAACATCACTTTCCTGGCGGATTGTTAAGGTGAAATTAGTGAGTGCATGATGTAAAGCATAGTCATTCATCTGATCCATAGTGATTTGACTGTGCCGGTTTTCACTGGTGTTTATACGCAGAATATGTAACCGGGCGCGAAAATTCTTTTGGAGTGTTTTTATTTTTTCAATTATTTCGGGCTGATCCGATTTTAAACTTGTTGGAAAAACAATGTTGTGAATGGATCTCAGCGGTGTCGAGGATTTCACAGCAAAAACCGGAACAGGAGAGATTCTAACCACTTTTTCAATGTTGGAGCCCATGAAAAACTCGTTCCATCCTCTGGATCCATGTGTCCCCATTACAATAAGATCAATATTTTTTTTCTCTACGGTATCTAGTACAGCAGATGTGATTTGACCGGAGGCTAAAATATGTGTTACGGGAATATTTAAAATGTTATGATTCTGAATAAGCCGGGCAAAATTCCCGGCACTTTCTTTTTCCACTTTGTTTCTTTCTTCACTACCGGAATCGTTGCTTTTAAGAACGGTAAGGACAAAAATTTCAGAATTTTCGGTAGAGGCAAGCTCCAATGCAAACTGGAAAGCAAGCTCCGCTTGTCTGGAAAAATTACAGGGGACTAAAATACTTTTCATGATACTGATCATAACGAAGGGTTGTACAAATGCTAAATCGGGGAATATATCCCGGCAAAAAACACCGCGGATTCAGCTGAGATAATTCACTTTTTCGAGTGTCATATCCGCTGAGAATTCATAAAGTCTGGGAAGCCCGGTAGCCAGATTGATATCCGATATTTCGTCATGGCCGATGTCTTCCAGGTACATCATAAGTGCGCGTAAACTGTTCCCGTGGGCTACAATCAATATATTTTTTCCGTCGGCAAGCTTTGGCTTAATTTCCTTTTCGAAATAAGGAACAACGCGGTCGTAGGTATCTTTCAGGCTTTCGCCGCCTGGCGGGATAATATCGTAACTTCTTCTCCATGACAAAACCTGAGCTTCACCATATTTTTTGGTCATTTCGAGCTTATCCAGACCTTGCAGTTCACCATAACTTCTTTCATTCAAAGCCGGTGTGCGGATAACCGGCAACAAAGGCTTGTCGATTTCAGTCAGAATAATAGCCAGGGTGTGAATTGCCCTTTTCAAAACCGAAGTATATGCCTGGTCAAGCGGATAGTTTTTTATAAGAGATCCGGCTTTTTTTGCTTCTGTTTCTCCTTCAGCTGTGAGTTCAATATCGGTGCTGCCCGTAAAGCGATTTTCCAGGTTATATTCAGATTGTCCGTGGCGTACAATAATCAGATTTGACATAAAAACACTATGGAATTAGCCGTTTAAAATAAACATCCTGTAAGCATGCTGTGATTTCTCTGCCATGCCCACAGGAATGTAACGTAAATCCGGCACCGAAAGGTTTTAAGGTTCGGCAATTTTCATGACAACTCTGCCTTCAATTTCTCCGGCTTTCATTTTGTCAAAAACCGAGTTGATATCTTCCAGCGCCGCAGTTTGAACCGTTGCTTTTACCTTTCCTTCTACCGCAAACTGGACGGCTTCCTGAAGGTCTTTCCTCGTTCCCACAATGGAACCCCGTATGGTATATCGGTTCAGTACAGTTTCAAAAATGGGCAGGTCGAAATTTCCGGGAGGTAATCCGTTGAGTGCAATGGTTCCTTTTCTTCGTAATGCGGACAAGCCTTGTTTGAAAGCGATAGGAGACACCGCGGTGACCAGCACGCCGTGCATCCCGCCCGTTTCTTTTTTCAGAAATGCGCCAGGATCTTCTTCGAGGGCATTAACCGTAAGATCGGCCCCCAGCGATTTTGCAAGATCCAGTTTCTGGTTGCTGATATCAATGGCGGCTACATGCATACCCATGGCTTTTGCATACTGCACGGCCAGGTGTCCCAAGCCACCGATCCCTGAAATAGCAACCCATTCTCCTGCTTTCGCTTCGGTTTCTTTCAGGCCTTTGTAAACCGTCACACCCGCACAAAGTATAGGTGCCATTTCAAACATATTGGTTTTGGCAGGCAAATGCGCTACATAACGGGCATCAGCTATAACGTATTCCGCATAACTTCCATCTACACTATATCCACCGTTTTGTTGTGTCTCACAGAGTGTTTCCCAGCCCGTGATGCAGTGTTCGCAGCAACCGCAGGCACTATACAGCCAGGGAACGCCAACGATATCTCCTTCTTTTACTCCCTCAGCTTCGGGGCCAAGTGCAACCACATATCCGATCCCTTCATGTCCGGGAATAAGTGGCATTTTAGGTTTAACCGGCCAGTCACCATCGGTCGCGTGTAAATCGGTATGGCATACACCGCTGGCAATTACCTTCACAAGTATCTGATTTCTTCCAGGCTCTTTTACTGCCATTTCTTCAATTTTGAGCGGTTTTCCAAATTCATGGACAACGGCGGCTTTCATGGTTTTGGGCAACATAACGATGACGAATTTAGATTCTGTGTAATGATATGGTAAAGTTCCACCTCTCAGGCTCTAATCGTAATGACGATGGTCAGTTACACATGTGACTGTGCGCAGGTATATCAGATACCTGCGCCTTTACTTCAGGCAACACCCCGGGCAATATTCCCTTTTTGAAGTTTTATTTCCCGAAGTTTCTTTAACCGGAGACGGAATTTTATTTCGAAAGATATCAACCGATTTTTTTTGAAAATGTCAGGAAAAGATACACAGTTATCCAAAGGCTAGTTTTTGCATGGAATAATTTCTATTATTACATGTATTCACGTCCTAACTTTTTCAATATGAGAAAACTATCTATCTTTCTGTTGCTTTCGGTGCTGGCTTTTTCATGTTCAAAAGATAAGGATCCGGAGCCTGATGTCGTTTTGAGCGACGCGGTATTAAAGCTGAATTATGATAAAACACATCAATACACACTGACCAAAGGAACAGAGACCGTAACCGGAAGTACGTTTAAATGGTCATCCAGCGATACACTTATTGGCGTCGTGAACCAGAGCGGAAAATTTACTGCCCGAAGAATTGGTACGACGACGGTAAAAGCAATTTCCAGCGACGGAAAAGCAACATTGGAATCCAGGGTTACGATTGACCCTTATAGCACGCTTTGTATAGAACCTTTCAAAGATTTTAAAGCCACTCAGGCGGCTATAAAAGGCAAGGAAAAACGGACTGTTGTGAAAGAAGACACCGCTACAATTGCCTATACAGGTGAAAATGCCAAGATCCGGGGAGTACAATACTTTTTTACCAAAAATGCGCTTCAAAGCTCCATTCTTCTTTTTACTGAGTCGGATCCGGTACTGGACGAAGCAGTTACATTTTTATCCGAACGCTATGAGTTTTTGGGGGAAGAAAATGGAATTTATTATTTGTCTGACGGCAAGGTAGTTGTAGGTTTTCTGGAAGATATTAATCTGGGCATTATGGCTTTTTACATTCCCTATGAGCCAAGTGGATTACGTACGGCGCTGCCGGCGAGTGAGGGCGGCAAAATCTTATTTAAGAGTAAGCTAAGGGATATCAAAGCTAAATTCAGGCGGATTTAAACGCTGGAACAAAAGTTGTATAGGATTAAATCAGGTCGTTGGAATGTGGAAAAACATTTCAACAACCTGATTTTTTTATTTAACATTTTACAATGTATGGTTCAAATTATTGCTGAGAAATCGGAGCATCCTTTTGAGTGGCTGGACGTTACCGATCCTGAACCCGAAGAACTGAGGGAAATAGCCCGTAAATATAATTTACATGAATCTTCCGTTAACGATTGTTTGCAGCCTGACCACTTGCCCAAATACGAGATCGTCGGCACGGAAGGAGATATATTTATAATTTTTCGTCTGCATACGGCCCAGGTTGTTGACCAGGCAGATACGGTAAGAGAGCTGACAGATAAAATCTCGATTTTTGTAAAAGAGGATCGCATTATTACCATCCACAAGAAGGAATGGCCTCAGATAGAGGAAATCAGCAAGGAATATATTCATTCCGAACATTGTAAGTCGGTCCATCATATTCTGAACGAAATTATCAAGACCGGGCTCGCTACCTACGACGGACATGCCGCCCGGCTGACCCAGGAAATCGAATTTTTTGAAACAAACATGTTTTTGAAAAACAGGAAGGCTTCGCTTTTAGAAGGCCTGTATTATTTAAAAAGAAAGGTGGACGTCACCCGCCGGATTCTGATCCTGACTTTTGAAATCGTAGATAAAATTGACAACCAGACCGGTAATACCTACACACGTGACACGCGGGATCTTTACGTCAAACTCCACAATATTTATGATACCCTTTTTGAAAATACAAACCATCTTTTGACAATTTACTTTTCCTTATCCTCTCAGCGGACGAATGAAATCATACGCGTTTTAACGATCTTCTCCGTATTTTTTATGCCCTTAACATTCATTGTCGGGATTTACGGGATGAATTTTGATTTTATGCCGGAGTTAAAAATGAAGTTTGGCTATCCCGGCGTGATGCTGCTTATGGCCGTAATTACGGGCTTTATTTATTACTGGTTCAAAAAAAGAGATTGGCTGTAAATACAGGCCAATCTCTTGATGTGCAATGAATTACATAATATTTTTTTTGACCAAAAAGGCATCGATCAAGTCAGTTATTAATTTTCCATCTTCTTCCAGCGCAAAATGTCCGGTGTCCAGTAAGTGAAGTTCGGCGTTGGGAAGATCTTTCTGGTAGGCATAAGCGCCTGATATCGGGAATATTTCGTCATTCTTTCCCCAGGTAATCAGGGTAGGAGGCTGGTATTTACGCAAATAATCCTGCCATTCAGAGTATAGCAGCAAATTGGTGCGATAGGAATAAAACAGGGCCAGTTGAATTTCCTGATTTCCCGGGCGGTCCAGTCCCTGCTGATCATGAAGCCAGGCATCCGGACTTATTGCTTCCGGATTTCTTACACCCGTCAGGTATTGCCATTTTGTGCCCTCCAATGCCAGGAAAGCTTTCAGGTTGTTTATGTTTTCATCTTTTTCAGGCTCTGACCAATAGGCCTTGATCGGCTCCCAGAACGGAGACAAACCTTCGAGATAAGCATTCCCGTTTTGAACCAGCAGTGCCTGGATCTTTTCCGGATTTCGGGTGGCTATACGGAAACCGACAGGCGACCCGTAATCCATGATATAGAGACTGAATTTTTCAAGTTTTTTTACTTCTATAAACTGTTTGATAATCTCTGCAAGATGATCAAAGCTATATTCAAATTCGTCTACCAAAGGCATGGAGCTGTTACCAAAACCCGGATAATCGGGTGCAATGAGGTGATACTTTTCTCCGAGTTCCGCAAACACATTTCTAAACATGTGTGAGGAGGAAGGATAACCGTGCAGCAAAAGCAGGGTAGGTTTGTCAGGTGACCCGGCCTCGCGGTAGAAAATATCCAGTCCTTCTATTTTTACGGTTTTGTATTGAACAGAATGTCTTGCAATGCCGGAAGTTGAGCCGTGTCGGGATGTGGTTGATGCGCCCATATTTTATATTTAAAAGTGAAAATGATAGATTGTTTTTTTTGAAAGCGCGGTAACTATATTAAATAACTTGTTAACTATTTAATATACTGTACTATTTAGTACAAAATAGAATAAAAAATTTTACTGCAATACAAGCAGGTTGAGTTTTACCATCTCTTTCAGGCTGTCGTCATCCGGATACATCCGGCGCGTAATGTTGAGGCCGTTCCAAAGATTGATCAGATACCTGCCCAATAACTCAGGCGTTTCTGTCGTGGTAAGCAGTGCTTTTTCCTGAGCCTTTTGAATAGCATACACAAATATTTTTTCAGTATCAGCAAGTAGCCTTGCAGCTATTTTCTTTGTTGCTTCGTCGCTGTCTGACATTTGGACCAAAGCATTACCGATATAACATCCTCTGGACTTTTTAAGATTGGAATCATCCACCATACCGATAAAAAAGTCCTTCAAAAATGTAACCGGATTTTCAGTTTCAGCAATTTCGCTTAACATCTTTTCTACATAAACGGCGGAAAATTGTTCCAGGGATTTTTCATAAAGTTCTTTTTTCCCTCCTTTGAATGCCAGATAAAAACTGCCTTTGCCAATCCCCATGGCAGCAAGTAATTCATCGGCAGAAGATGCCTCATAACCTTTCGTCCAGAATACCTCCACGGCTCTGTTAATTACTTCCTTTTCGTCAAATATTTTAGGTCTTCCTGCCATGAGTTCTATTACAACGAGCCAAAGGTAAATATTGTACTGATAAGTACAATATTGTTTTTCATTTATTTTTTACCAAACGGTACAGTATTTGTTTTGCCTACAAATCTGCCTGGAAAATTATCAGTATACAGGGATTAATTTATTTCTTATAAATTGCAAATCAGACTTTGAATTTAACCCCTGAATCCATGTATGTTTCAATCCGGAGAGAGGCTACTCTTTTTTTGTCACTCATTTTTTTGTGTTATTTTATTTCTCCGTCGCTTGCGCAATCTCAAAAACCGGAATTTAAAGTAATCGCTTTTTACACCGGCAAGAACGATCAGGCGCACATTAGTTATGCACATGAAGCAAATAAGTTTTTCCCGGAAATGGGCAAAAAATATAATTTCACCTACGATTCTACAACGGATTGGACCAGGCTGAATGCTGAGTTTCTGGCAAATTATCAGGTTGTACTTTTTTTGGATACCCGTCCTGAGGCACCTGAACAAAGGGCAGCTTTTCAGAAATATATGGAAAATGGAGGAGCGTGGATGGGTTTTCACTTTGCCGCTTTTGCCCTGACGCCTTCTGCTTTTAATCAGGATTGGGATTGGTATCATGAAAAATTCCTTGGATCCGGGCAGTATGCAAGTAATACCTGGCGACCAACTTCCGCAATTTTACGTGTTGAGGATCCGAAGTTTCCTGCAACGAAAGGCCTTCCACCTACCTTTAAGTCTTCACCCAACGAATGGTACCGCTGGGAGCACGACTTACGTAAAAATCCGGATATTAAAATTCTGCTTTCGGTTGATTCCACGAGTTTTCCACTGGGGACGGGGCCAAAACCGCATGAGATCTGGCATAGCGGATATTATCCTGTGGTGTGGACAAATAAAAATTTCAAAATGCTATATTTGAATATGGGGCACAATGACATCGATTATGAAAATAAAACGAACAAAACGCTTTCTTTTACCTTTGCCAACAAGACGCAGAATCAGCTTGTTATCCAGGGGCTTTTATGGCTGGGGACAGGGAAAAAGTAAAATTGGGGGCAAGTACAGAATTACACCAGAATTCATAGCTTCATTTGTATAAAATTCCAGGTCATGAAGCTATTACTCATAGAAGACGAAAAGGCGCTGGCAACCAGTATTCAGAATTATTTTCAGCGCGAGAATTTCATATGTGAATGGGCCTCCGATTACGAAACGGCCATTGAAAAGATCAATATTTACCAGTATGATTGTGTGCTGGTGGATATTATGCTCCCTGACGGAGACGGTTTGAATGCTGTTAAGGAATTGAAAAAGAAGTTTCCAGAAACGGGCATTATCATTATTTCAGCGAAAAATTCACTTGACGACAGGATTGAGGGACTGAATCTTGGATCTGATGATTATCTGACCAAACCTTTTCATCTTTCGGAGCTGAATGCCCGGGTCCAGGCTGTTATTCGCAGGCGGAGTTTTCAGGGAAATCAGCAGATCCGTTTTGGCAAGATCGTTATCGAACCGCAGGAACATTTTGTATCTGTGGAAGGGCTGGAAATTATATTGACCAGAAAAGAGTATGATCTTCTGGTTTATCTTATTGCCAATAAAAACCGGGTTCTGACGAAAGAATCAATTGCGGAACATTTGTGGGGAGATGATGCGGATTTGATGGATAACTTCGATTTTATTTATACCCACATTAAAAATCTGAGGAAGAAACTAATGGATAAAGGATCACCTGATTATTTACGATCGATTTACGGCGTAGGCTATAAATTCAGCGAACAATGAAATTACTTGTACAGATCCTGCGCTATCAACTGGTAACATCCATGCTGGTTCTCTTTTTAGGGGCGGGTTTATTTTATATTTCTGTACGTTATCTTGTTGATCAGGAGGCTAATAAAGAATTATTTCAAAGTCAGGTAAAAGTGCGCTGGCAGCTGAAACATCTGGAAACGCTGCCGGTCTATATTTTGCAGCTGGGAGATAGTCTTCAGCTGGAAGCGGTGCCTTATCCTGGTCGGACGGTTATGCGGGAGACTTCGATGTTGAATCTGGCAGAAAACGAGTTTCAGCCGTACCGTCAGCTTATTTTCTATGAGCGTTCATTGGGACAATGGTACAGGGTCACCATCAGTAAATTACTTTTGCAAAGACAACGGCTGATGGAGGCAGTAGTGATGACCGTTACTTTTATTGTGGCTTTGCTGCTGGTTTCTCTTTTGATATTAAACAGTTGGCTGTCAGAACGATTATGGAAACCTTTTTATAAAACATTGGGTAAGCTGGATCAGTACCAGATTCAGCAGCATGAAACCTTGAAATTTGAAAAACAGGAAATTCTGGAATTCGATCAGTTAAATCAGGCTGTGACCCAGCTGACAAGCCGTATCGCAACAGCATATCAGAATCTGAAAGAATTTACGGAGAATGCCTCACATGAAATTCAAACACCGCTGGCTGTTATCCTTTCAAAAATTGAAGGTTTATTTCAGGATGAATCGCTGACGGAATCGCAGCTGGTGACGCTTTCGAGCGTAAGTGAGGCCGCTAACAGGCTAGGCCGACTTAATCAGGCATTATTATTGCTAACGAAAATAGAGAACAGGCAATTTTTAGCAGGAACGGATCCGGTTAACCTTATGCCGATCATAAACAGCAAGCTTCGTGACCTTGAAGATTTGATTGAACAGAGACAAATCAGTATAAAAACAGACATGCAATCTGCTGGTCCTGTGATCCATCCGGCACTTGCAGAAATGCTTGTAAATAATTTATTAACAAATGCGATTCGACATAACGTTGAAAAAGGAAAGATTATTATTATCTTAGGCGAAAGAATTTTATCTGTCAGGAATACAGGAAAGGCGCTTAATACAAACCCTGAGCAACTATTTGAACGTTTTCGTAAAGAAAGTACGTTATCTGCTTCGTTGGGTCTTGGTCTCGCGCTCGTGAAAACGATTTGTGAGGTGAACGGACAGACATTAACATATGAAATAGATAATGAATGGCATATTCTGACCGTGAGTTGGTAACATAAAGATTTTTCATGGCTAATAACAAAGGAAAGGGGGAGGTTTTTAACCTTCCTTTTTTTATGCACTAAAAAATTGAAACTTCAGAATCTCTTCAGAATTCCCACAGGATTACAACAGGATCATGTTGCAAATTTGAATTAACAAACGAAAGCAGCAGATAAGATTTCAGCTGATCTTACTCAGGCACTTTTATCGTTGGTTGATCCATCATTTCACTTAATCATTCTGGTAGTCATGTTTGAAAAACAAAATATCAAAAAATTAGCTCCTGTCGCTATTGCCTTTGCATTTATAGGCGGAACTTCCTACGCCACTTATGAACATTTCAGCAAACCCGATACGCTCTCGGCCTGGGTTGAAAACAACACCCCGACTGTAAAAGCCAGGCTGGATGAAAAAAATACAGCAGCAAATGTTGCGATGATTCCTGCGGATTTTTCTTTCGCATCACAAAAAGCTACCGCCGCGGTAGTGCATATCAAATCGACGCTGAAAGCAGAAAGAGCGGTTAGTCAAATGGAAGTGCCGGACGAGTTAAAGGATTTTTTCGGTGGTCGTAATCCATTTGGGCAGCAAGACCCAAGAGGACAGGGCAGAGGCGAAAAACCTCAGGCTTCAGGCTCCGGGGTTATTATCAATCCGGATGGCTTTATTGTAACGAATAATCACGTGATACAAGGTGCCGAATCGTTGGAGGTAACACTTGCAGACAAACGTACCTACAAGGCGAAGGTTATTGGTTCTGATCCGAATACAGATATTGCCCTGATTCAAATTGATGCAAAAAATCTTCCGGCATTATCCTTTGGCAGTTCGGAAAATGTAAAAGTGGGACAATGGGTGCTTGCTGTCGGTAATCCTTATAACCTGACTTCGACCGTTACGGCTGGTATTGTGAGCGCCAAAGGGCGGAGTATCAATATTTTGGCTGAAAATTCCAAAGCACCGGTTGAGTCATTCATTCAAACGGACGCAGCGGTAAATCCAGGAAACTCAGGCGGGGCGCTGGTCGATTTGAACGGAAACCTGATTGGAATTAACACCGCGATTGCAAGTCAGACAGGGTCGTTTGCAGGTTACTCGTTTGCAGTCCCTTCCAGTATTGCACACAAAGTGGTGGAGGATATTTCAAAATTTGGTTCTGTGCAGCGTGGTTATCTTGGTGTAGGGATCAGCGAAGTGGATGGCGCAAAAGTTAAATCCTATGACCTGAAAGTGGATGAAGGTGTCCGGGTGGAAAACTTCGCAGACCAAAGTGCCGCACGTGAGGCGGGCATAAAAGTAGGTGACGTGATCACTAAAATCGATGGGCACGCCATTGAAAGTGTTCCGCAGTTACAGGAAGCGATTGCACAGCATAAACCCAGCGATAAAGTAATTGTGAACGTGAATCGGGACGGCGCGGAAAAAGTGATAACCGTAACATTAAAAAGCAGCAGCGGAACCTTGGTGGCTGAAAAGTCTGCCCAAACACTGGACAATCTGGGCATTGAATTAAAGGATTTGACTGCGCAGCAAAAAAAGGCCTGGGAGATTGAAGAGGGCGTTCAGGTAAGCCAGATTAATGCGGGAAAGGTCCGTCAGAATACGGATATGCAGGATGGTTTCGTTATTACTAAAATAGATAAAACACCGGTGGGCAGCGTGCAGCAGGCTATGAAAGCATTGGAAAATAAAAAAGGTGGGGTCATGATCGAGGGGGTTTATCCGGGCAATCAAGAAACACAATATTATGCGGTTGGTTTGTGAAGTTGAGTAAAGGCGGACCCAGTGTCCGCCTTCCACAGATGCTATGTTTATTTTTTTAAATATTAAAAATTTAATCATCGTAAAAATGAAAAAGAATCTGATTTTGTTGGGAGTGCTTAGCATTTTAAGCAGCGTTGTTTTTGCGAATAACCCTCAATCACAAGTTACGGATGGTGCGCCGGCTCGCACTTACAACTGGATTGTACCGGACATGAAGAAAAATCAAAATCCGATGTACAGCAGTACCTATTCACGTCAGCGTATTCAAAAAGCTTTTGATGAAGCACTTACAGGCAAAGGTTTGGTCAGGGAAACCCAACACCCCGACATTCTCTTACAATTTCATACCTATACCCAGCGTGTTCGCAGAAATTATTACGGTGGCGGCTATCCAATGATGGGTTATTACCCGATGATGGGTTTTGGAAGATACGGATGGGGAATGCCTTACGGTGGTTATGGTTATGGAGGATACGGTGGCTATCCATCTTCCACAAATAATACTGACGGTACGCTGATTCTGGATGTGGTGGATGCCAAAACAGGGGATATCATCTGGCAGAAAGCCATTTCGGGTGATGTGACAAACCCAAATCATCTGGATAAAAGAATTAACAAGGGTGTTAAAAAACTGATGAAAGATTTCCCGGTTCGTCAGGGATAAAGTAAATTTTTAGTGGTTAAAAGTTGTTAAATACAAAAGGCAGGTATCATTTGGGATACCTGTTTTTTGAGTAAAAAATATATTTAAAATTTTCTTTTAAATAACCTGCCAACTACAATTTTTCGACAGAATCTGCTTGTAATTTTGAATAGTTAAAAGGTTAAAAGAAATCCAAATTTTTAACAAGTAAGCACATGAAATCGCTTAAAGAAGGTAATCCCGATGTAGTTTTTGACGGAGATAAAACCTTTCAACCTCGCATGTTTAAAACACTTTTCGTTGCTGTTATGCTTGCAACTGTTTCTGTGACAGGTTACAGCCAAAATGATCAGAATTACGGAAGACAACAATCATATGGAAATCGTCAGTCGGGTCCTGTTGAGCAGAGTATCGTTCCAACCGTTGCGCCATATAGTGAAGAGGTCAGAAACAATATTTTAATAGCAACCCAATATCCGGACGTGTTGGAAAAAGTAGCCCGGATCCGAGAATATACAACCCAGGCTTTTCAGAATACGATCCAGGATTATCCTCAGAAAAAACAAGGATGGTTTTACGAAGTGTCACGTTATCCTGATCTGATGCACGATCTTGCCACTTTGCCTCGTAAACAATCCAAAGATCAGATCAACGGCATGTTGAGAAATCCGTCGAAAGAATTGCAGGAAGCTGCCTGGAAGCTGTATCACAATCATAACAAGGATCTGGTTGCGGTTGATAATCTGAACCAACAGGCAGTAAGTTCTTTCCAGGATTTGGTCAACCCATTGAACGCCGATGCACAAAGTGCTTTCAAAGCGTTGCAGGAGATGCCTGACGTACTTTCAGTTTTGAATGATCATCGGGATCTTACAGCTCGTTTGGGTGAAGATTTCAAAAACGATCCGGATGGAACACGCCAGAAACTCGCCGATATGCATGATAAACTGGAAACTGAGAGCAAAGAAGATCTTGCTAATTACCAAAGAGAATTAGCGCAGGACCCACAGGCTCAACAGGAATTCAATCAGGCATCGCAGCAATATGCTTCCAACAGTGGATACAGCTATCCTGCGCCAACAGGCGATAAAGTGGTTAACTATTACAACAATCCTTATTCCTACTGGTTTGGTTATCCTTACTGGTACGGTTCGGCCATGTGGTATCCGGGAGCGTTCGGTTTTGGCGGTGGATTATACTACGGCATGGGCTTGTACGGCGGTTTCCCAACAATTGGATTTTCCAACTGGTTTTTTGGTGGCGCTTACAGATACTATCCACATTTGTATCGTACCTATGGCAACTATTACCGCAATCATTACATTACCAGAGGACGTTACATTTCACCGCGTAATGGTTTTATGGGTGCTGCGGGAAGACATTACACACCTGAAATGGGTGCCCGGTCAGGTTGGTCATCGCCACAACGCAGTTACAGCAGACCTGGTCAGTCATACCAGGGTTTCCGTACAGCGCCGAACCAGGGTTCGTACAACAGAAGCTATAACAGCGGAAGAACATACAGCAATGGTGGAGGATTCAGTCGCCCGTCAGGTGGTGGTTACAGCCGTCCCGGTGGATTTGGCGGCGGCGGTTCCCGCGGAGGACGCAGATAATAAATTGAATTGTGATTACGTAGTTTGAAAAGCAAAAGCGGTGACCAATCTGGCCACCGCTTTGTTTTTTAATATCTGCAAAATTTCCTTTCGGGCTTTTTAAACCTGACTTATTTCTTTTTTTTATTCCACTTTTTCAAGTCTTTATAAATCGTGCCGGGATATAAAGTCAAACCATAGCTGTAATAAATTCCCCCAAACTTTTTGCCTGTATTTTCTTTTGACAGTGCATTTCTGTAACCCACTTGTACGTTAAGCCCCGCCCAGGGAGTTAAGCGATGTTCAGCATAGAAACCCAGCTGAAAGGGCTGGAAATATCGTTCTTTCCGACGCATGATCAGGTCTTCAAAAAAATCCTTATAATGTGAGGATTGTTTTCCAAGACCAATTTCAACAGGCGCAAGCAAGGTCCATTTGGGCGTTTTCAGAACAGGAAACCAATAAGCCAGACTTAGAAACTGCACATCTGTCTGTTTCATATTGGATAAATTAATAGTTGGAGAAAACCCCTTTCGCCAATGAATGAGGTTGTGCGAACCATTATAGCCAAGCCAGTAATAACCCAGTGTTATGCGGTGTAATTTCTTTCCAAAGCTGATCCCGGCTCTCAATCCCCAGATATTGATACGCTTGTGATCAATAAAAGTATTGCGAGAGTCGAGGTTGAAAAGGAATGCGGGTTTGTATTTTAAGATTAGGGAAGTATCCTGTTGCGCGCGAAGCGGACATGAAAACAGAATAAATAAGGTGCATAAACAAGCGATTTTAGCTAAGCTGACATTATTAAAAATGCACACACTGTTCTTCATACCGGATACTTCCCCAATTTTATTTTAAAAGATTTTTTCGTCGTTCCCGGCTACTGTAAATGTACTCATAGATCGTGGGCAGGATTAACAGGGATAATAATGTTGCCGTTATTAAACCGCCAATGACGACAATCGCCAGAGGTTTCTGTGTTTCCGAACCAATGCCCGTACTCAAAGCTGCGGGTAAAAGTCCCAGCGAAGCCATAAGTGCCGTCATAATAACGGGTCTTAAACGTGATTTTGCCCCATCCTTGATCGCTTCAACTAACGGCATTCCTGCTTGTAAATTGTGTCTGAATTTATTTACGAGGATTACGCCGTCCTGCGTTGCCACACCAAACAAAGCGATAAAGCCAACACCCGCTGAAATACTGAAATTTACACCGGTAATCAGCAATGCCGCTATGCCTCCAATCAAGGCAAAAGGAACGTTTAATAAAACGAGCACAGAATCCAGTGTATTTCCGAATGATGCGAAAAGTATAAAAAATATCAATAAAATACTAATCGGTACCACCACCATCAATTGTTTTTCTGCACGCTCCTGATTTTCAAACTCGCCGTTCCATTTTATTTCATAACCCTTATCCAGTTTTACATGCTGCTTTACTTTTTGACGTGCCTCATCCACGGCACTTCCCAGGTCACGTCCGCGTACTGAAAACTTGACGGCAATGAAACGGGCGTTGTCTTCTCTGTAAATAAAAGCAGGGCCTGCCTGGTTTTTTATTCCGGCAATTTCTTTCAACGGGATTTTACCTCCATTCAAAGTGGGTACCAATAAATTCCCGATCTGGTCAATCGAGGAGCGGTAGGGCAGGTCGTACCGCAACCGGAGGTCGAATTTCTTTTCTCCTTCATACACCTGACTAACGGCTTTACCGCCAATCGCCATTTCGATTACCGCGTTTGCATCAGCAGCATCTACAGCATATTGTGCCATCTTATCAGGATTCAATGTGATGCGTAATTCCGGTTGTCCCAGATTCCTGAAAATTCCAAGATCTTCCACACCCTGCACGGTCTTTAACTGATCAAAAACCAGATCGGCTTTTTTATCCAGAAGATTTAAATCATCCCCCGTAATTTTAACCGCGATCGAACCTTTTACTCCTGAAACGGCTTCCTCAACATTATCCGATATAGGTTGTGAAAAACCAAAATCGATTCCTTTGTACCCGGCTAGCTTTTCCTGCATCTGGGCAATTAACGCTTCTTTTGTAATATCTCTTTTCCATTCTTCCTTTGGGAAAAGATCAACAAAAAATTCCTGGTTGAAAAAACCCGTTGCATCCGTTCCGTCATTTGGTCTTCCTGTTTGTGAAATTACGCCGCGGACTTCGGGAAACTGTTCAAAAATCTGTCTGAATTTTCGGGTGTAGTGGTAGCTGTCTTCCAGGCTTACTGAAAGCGGCATACTCGCTCTTACATAAATCGACCCTTCATTCAAATGCGGAAGGAACTCGGAACCCACCCAGCGGAATGAGAAAATAGCAATAGAAAGTGCCGCCACAGCCGTAATAACTGCCCGTTTCGGATGGAGCATCACGTGGTTTAATAGTGGCTCATAATTCCGGTTTAGAAATTCAATGATGGGATTATGGCGTTCGCGAACATTTTTGTTTAGCAAAATACTGCTCATCACCGGCACAAATGTAAGGGCCAATAGCAGGGCACCCAGCAGTGCAAATCCCATCGTAAAGGCTAGGGGACTGAATAATTTGCCTTCTACCTTCTGGAACGAAAAAATAGGAAGCAGTGCAGTGATAATGATCAGCTTGGAAACGAAGATGGATTTTCCCATCTCTACCGCTGTTTTGAGAATTCTGCCCAGCTTTGCCCGCTTGTTGAATTTCTCCATACCGTCTTTTTCGGCCCAGTGCGCGAGCATAACAAAAAGGCCTTCCACCATCACCACCGCACCGTCAATGATAATCCCGAAATCGATCGCTCCGATGGACAACAAATTGGCACTCATCCCTTTGGCCCGCATCAGGATAAACGCAAACAATAATGCAAGCGGAATAACCAGCGCAACTGTGACAGTCGTTCGCCAGTCTGCAAGAAATATGAGCAGGATAACCGTCACAAGGGTAATTCCCATGGCCACATTTTCACCAACGGTTCTCAGTGTGTGGTTGTTAAGTTCGGTTCGGTCATAAAATACTTTAATGCGGACATCGTTTGGAAGCACCACATTATTCAAATAATCTACGCGCGCTTTCAGCATAGGCAAAACTTCACCAGGGTTTTCACCTTTTCGCATCAGAACAATTCCTTCCACCGCATCATCGTGACTATCCCGGCCGACAATCCCCAGCTGGGGCAGAGCAGATTCGTGCACGGTACCAAGGTTTGTCATACGCACCGGAACACCGTTAAGATTTTTTACGATGATTTTTTCAATGTCTGAAACGCTGGTCACAATTCCGATTCCGCGCACTACAAAGGCCTGTTGTCCCTGACGTAGCACGTCTCCGCCCACATTCACATTGGCCCGTTGCAAGGCACTGTATACATCCAGCGCAGTAAGGCCGTATTTTGCAAGCAGATTCGGATTGACACTTACTTCAAAAGTTTTAATATGCCCGCCAAAACTAACCACATCCGCAACGCCGGACACTGCTTTAAGATTTTTTTCTACTACCCAGTCCTGAATCGTCTTTAATTCAGTGTTGGTCTTGGTTTTAGATTCCAGCGTGTACCTATAAATTTCTCCGGTAGGACCGGCAGGTGGCTGTATTTCTGCGTCAACACCATCGGGCAGATTGATATTAGCCAGTTTTTGAGAGGCTTCCATTCTGGCATTAAAACCATCAACTCCATCTTCAAAAACAATTTTTATAAAGGAAAGTCCGAATAAATTAATGGAACGTAGAGCCGATTTGTGGCTGATCGAATTCATTTCGGTTTCTATGGGAATGGAAATAAAACGTTCTACCTCCTCCGCACTTCTGCCCGGCCATTGGGTGATGATAACAACCTCCGTATTTGTTACGTCAGGGTATGCTTCAACAGGGGTAAAGTAAAAACTGACCGCACCCGCCGTAACGACCAGCAACGTGATGAAAAAGATAATCGCTTTGTTTTTCAGCGAAAATCCAATGATGCTTTTAATGAGCTTGTCCATAGAATCAGTTGCTGGTTAGTTCGCTGAACAACATTAACGCACCCTCGGTAACCACCTTATCCCCATGCTGTAACGCTCCTTTTACATACATGTATTTTGACGTGTTTTTCAAAATCTCGACAGGGACGGTCTTGTATTCTCCGCTCTTAATTTCTTTGATCACAAAGTAATTATCCTGACTGAAAATGACAGAAATTGGATTAACTGCCAGTAACTTTTCAGGTTTTTCGATATGTAATTTAATATTACAAAACATATCAGGCTTTAATAATCCTCCCGGATTGGCTAATACCACCCGAGCCTGCAAAACCTTCGTGTCATTATCAATAACCTGGCTGATGTTGGATATAGAACCTGTAAAAACCTTATCCGGATAAGCCAGCGTGGTAATATTCACCTGGGAGCCTTGTTTGACAGACTGGATATCGGATTCATATACATTGATTAAAACCCAGACATCCGTTAAATCAGATATGGTAAACAGCGGGTCGGAGTTGTCTGAACGGATCTGCATATTCGCATTGATATTTTTCTCAACCACGTAGCCATCCTGAGGTGATTTGACGGTAAAAGTCGGCTGTTTGCCATTACCGGCGCCCCCATACAGTTTTAGCACCTGATTGGAGCGTTCCAGTTCCGAATTAGCGATTTCAAGCTGCTTTCTGGCATTGACAAGATCATTTTCGGAGGAAAATTTGGTTTTGTACAACTGTTCTACATTCTCTGCATTGCGTTTGGCAATGTCATTGTTTGCTTTTGCCGTATTTTGATCCTTTAAAAAATCGCTTACATCACTGCTTTGTAACGTAGCGAGTACCTGACCTTTCTTCACATATGCACCCAGATCTGCCTTTACGTCCAGTACAGTGCCGCTTACGATCGGGAATACCTTATCAACTTTTTTCTGGTCAAAAGAGACTTGTCCGGTAAACTGCAATTCTTCTTCAAAATTTCTTAATTCTACTGTGTCCGTCCGGAATGCAGAACCGGTGTCTTTGGTTTCGGCCTCCCTGGGTTTTTCGGAACGGTTGCAGGCAGCGAGCCATATCAAGACAAGCGGAATAATGCGTATAAGTTTTTTCATGAGGTGAGTTTGTTAAAAAGTTTTTGTGTTGGTGACAAAATTAAGCTGCTGCCGGGACTGGAATAAGTCATTTTGAAGATCGATCAGGTTGAGCTGTGCATCCCTGTATGCCCGGATTTTATCAATGAAACTGACAAGGTCAATCACTCTTTTGGCATAATCTTCGGTTGCATTTCTGGAAATTTCTTCAATACTTTCCAGGTATGCGGGTGTAATTTTCTGTTGCTGGATAAGAGCCTGCTGATACTGCTGGGCAGCGGCAACTACATCCTGTTCGACCTGCAAATGCGTTAAATCGGAGGTGACTTTCGATTGGTCTATCCCGACTTTTGCACTTTGAATATTGCCCTGATTCTTGTTTCTTACGGGTAGGTCAATCAATGCCTGTACACCGACATAATGCGGGAACGCAGATCCAACACGCTGATAATCTGCACCAAGTGTCAGATTAGGAACGGCCAGCGATTTTTGATAAACCAGGTTATTCTGATTGTACTGGACTTGTAATTGAGATGCCTGTAAGTCAGGTCGGTTGGTATAGGCCAGGTCAAGGAGCTGGGAAAGGGCAGGAGTAACGCCGATGACGGGCGCGTTAGCCGATGGAACAATGTAGATGGTTCCGCTTTCGGAGAGCAAAACCCGCATCACCGATTCGTCCTGAGCGATCTGCACGTTTAAATTGGCAAGATCCCTTTCGAAATTTTTCTGTTCAAGTTCAAGACGTGTTACTTCATAAGGAGCGATTACGCCCAGTTTTAATTGCGCTCTGAATGCTTCAAGCAATGTTTCCAGTCGTGTTCTTTCTTGATTCAGCATTTGCAGTTTGGCCTGCTCATTCACAAGATTGCCAAAAGTTTGCGCCAGGGTAAAACGTGCATTACGCATAACATCCTGGAAAGCTGACTGTTGCAAGGCGACATTGGATTGAGCTAGTTTGACCAATTTGCTCCGGCTGGCGGTTAGACTTAAAACCTGTTGCAGCTGAATATTAAATACGCCGCCGGTAGGGTTCACAAGATCTTCCTGCTTTCCATAAGGCAGAAATTTATGTGTGTATCCATTGTAAAGATTGGTTTCTACAAACAAATTGGGATTATACCATAATTTTGCCTGTTCAACGCCAGCTTCTGCAATGTTCACATTAAATTTTTGGGCAATAAGGACGAAGTTTTTTTGAACAAACCGTTCTTGTGCCTGTTCGAGTGTAAGCCTTAATGTATCCTGCCCTTTGCCGGGGAGAATACCGATTAGGTTTAATCCTAATAGTAGAAATGCATGTTTCATAAAAAGGTGAGATAGAATACGGATTTGTTACCTAAAATAGAAAATAATTTCCGAGTACAAATCAAGGCAGTTTATTAAAATCCGGCGTTTCAAAATGACAGCATTTTGTCAATTCTGTATTTATTTATTTCAAAGGATCATTAATTCAGTATTATTAAAGATAAAAAATGCTTTGATTGTCTCCATTGGCGTTATCTATCATCGTTAAATTATCAAACTTAAATAGAAATCAGACTTTCGGATCATTATTCTTAGGCAAAGGCAGCTGGAAAATTTCGAAAATTAGTCGATGGATTTAGTTGAAATTGGAATAAAATTTTTGAATGAAATATGTCAGTTGACCGGCAGATGTAAGCTGGAAATACTGTGTATAAATAATTTGAATAAAAATGAACCGGAACGGCTTTTTCCAGAATCTTTCCAGTTTTGCTATTGAAATTTACCGATATGAAAATACTGATTATAGAAGACGAAACCGAATTGGTGGAAGTGATTCGTCAGTCGCTTGAAAAGGAGAATTTTCGTGTGGAAACCGCTGGTGATTATGACAGTGCACTGGATAAAATTATCTCCTTCGATTACGATTGTATTTTACTGGATATTATGCTTCCTGGAGGAAGTGGACTGGGTATTTTACAGGAACTTAAAAATCTGGAAAAATCGGATAATGTGATTATTATTTCAGCCAAAGATTCGCTTGACGATAAGTTGAAAGGACTTGATTTGGGCGCGGACGATTATCTGACAAAGCCTTTCCACATTGCGGAGCTGAACGCAAGAATCAAATCTGTTTTGAGAAGAAAATCCTTTGGTGGTAAAAACAGGGTTGATCTTGCCAATATAAAACTGGATCTGGACGACCGGACACTGCATATCGACGACCAGCCATTGGCGTTAAACAGAAAAGAATTTGATATTCTGACTTATATGGTGGTTAATAAAAATCGTCTCGTGAATAAAACTTCACTGGCGGAGCATGTCTGGGGGGATCATATGGATGAGGCTGATGATTATGAGTTTATTTATTCGCAGATTAAAAATCTCCGCAAGAAATTAAAGGATAACCACGCCGGTGTGGAGATCCAGGCTGTGTACGGGCTGGGTTATAAACTGGTCGTTTTATGAAGCTTTTAAACCATACCTTAAAATACCTTTCCATCACCTTATTTGTGATCATCAGTATTTGGGCCGCCATTTTTTATATCAATATGCTTGATGAGGTATATGATAGTCTGGACGATGGATTGGATAATTATAAGCTGCTGATTATCAAAAAAGCGGAGGAGGATTCTACGATTTTATCTAAAAATGAATTCGCGGAAAGCAATTACGAAATCAGGCAGATTTCGGAGGCGGAAGCATTACCCAGAAAGGACACGCACGTTGATACGCTGATGTACATGATGAACGAGGAGGACTATGAGCCTGTCCGTATGCTGACATCCGCCTTTTCGATGAATAATAAATACTATGAATTGAAAGTGATCTCATCGATGGTGGAAGAGGATGATCTGATTGAGGATCTTCTCTATTCGTTAATCTGGCTTTATCTGGCGATGATCGTCAGCATTATTGTTGTTAATAATTTCCTGCTCAGAAAAACCTGGAAACCATTTTATTTATTGCTTGAACAATTGAAGCGTTTTAAACTGGGGAAAGATCCGGAAATTCAGCCCGTAGAGACCCAGGTAAAGGAATTCAAGGAGTTAAATGAAGCAGTTGGTCTTCTCATAAACAGATCTTTGGAAGCTTACAACGGACAAAAACAATTTATCGAAAACGCTTCACATGAATTGCAGACTCCGCTTGCCATCAGTATCAACAAGCTGGAATTATTAACAGAAAGGGAAGATCTTACGGAGGCAAATCTGATCTCGGTTGGACAAGTGATCCAGACACTTGAAAGGCTCACCCGGCTTAATAAATCGTTGCTTTTATTATCGAAAATTGAAAATAAGCAGTTTCAGGAAAATGAATCTGTTCATATCAATTCGGTTTTCAAAAACCTGATGGAAGAATTTACAGATTTCGCAGATTATAAAAATGTGACGCTTTCAATAGTTGAACAGGGGCAGCTTTATTGGGATATGAATAAAAATCTTGCCGAAATTTTCGTTTCCAATTTTCTGAAAAATGCCATCGTTCATAATGTGGTCAACGGGGCTGTTCAGATCGTTGTGAGCGATGATGCGTTTGAAGTCAGGAATACCGGCAAAAATGTAGCGCTGGATAAGGATAAAGTATTTCAACGCTTTCAAAAGAAATCAGACGAAAAAAATACGACAGGTCTGGGGTTGGCTATTGTAAAAGCGATTGCCGATCTGTATAAGTTGCAGGTTGATTATACTTATCAAAATGAACATCGTATGAAAATTTATTCAAATAAATAGACAGCCGGTTTGTATTACCAATTCTTTCCGGTTTTGACTTTTAACATTGCAGTATCAAACGTTAAAAGTTATGAAACACATCATCGCAATACTCCTGTTGATAGCCAGCTGCACCCATGTGTTTGGGCAGACAGATTCTTTAACCCGCTTGCCGGTAAAAATACACCACGCAGAGCCTTTGTTCATAGACCTGATCCGGGACCTTGGCGCAAGAAAAGGTGAAAAGGAGTTAAATGTTGGCTGGGGTATGGAGGATCAGAAGGGGTTTGTTGCAAACACGGGTTTCTTTGAATATGAATTTTCTCCGGTGAACAGGCTTGGTCTGGAAGTTGAGGTTCCGTTTACTTTTTACAAACCTGCGTTTGAAAATAAGGATGCAAAGGAAAAGCCCAGGAACAGAATGGAAGGTATCAAACTTGCGTCACAATATACTTTTCTTATATCTCCCCAATATAATATGTCGATGGCTGCGGGCTACATTCACGAGTTCAGAACCCATTCCTTTTATTCGCTGAGCCATGGATCTACGCCTTTGAAAGGACATAGTATGAGCCCTTTCCTGGTAATTGCCAAAAGATGGGGAAAGCGGGTACATTCCATGGTGTACACAGGCCCGGAATGGGAATATACATCGGGAGAAAAAAAGCCGGAAAGGTTTTACCAATTGAACGCCAGTATGCATTACGAACTGCTAAGCAGTGGAAATTTACTGGGCGTGGAAGTAAATCAGGAATATTCGGGCTGGAGGGCTGAGACGGTGGTAAGACCGCAGATTAAATTGGTATTAACGCCCAATCTGGCACTAGGATTAGTCACTGGAATTCCCTTAAATTTAAAGGATAATGGCATCAGTTTTTTAGCACGTGTCATATTTGAACCGCCCAAACGGAAGAAATGAAATTTATTCCAGTTTCTTTCCGGAATCAGATCTTTATTTTGTAAAAACTAAATTGAAAACAATGAAAAAGTTAATTTTTGTGATGTGCAGTATGTTTTATGCTGCGGTAAGTTTTGGACAGGATATTAAAGAAACAGATGTTCCTTCCGTCGTTTTAAATACGTTCAAACAGCAATATGGCAAAGCTACAAAAGTGGAATGGAAGCAAAAGGCTGGTCTTTATAAAGTAGAATTTAAAGTTGCTAAAGACGATCATGAAGTATGGCTGGAAAAAACAGGCAAGGTTGTAAAACATAAGGAAGAAATTAAAGCTGACCAGTTGCCAAAGGAAGTTGTCGCAGCTATTAATAAAGAATATAAGGGATATACAATCCATGATCCTAAGAAAACGGACAATGCGGGTGTGGTTACTTACAAAGTTGAATTAAAAACTGCAACATCGGAGATGGATGTAACCTTCGATAAAACCGGAAAGGTGATCAGCAAAAAAGCAGATGATTAGCATCCAGTCATATTGAAAGCAGTTTTGCCATTAGATTCCAAAGAGGGCAAGGATCTGAAAATTTGTCGCCTGAATTAATCCGGCATCAAAAAGCCGGCTGACGAAGTCGATAAGCAGTATAAATCATTGGCAAAACTGTATTTTTTCAAAATTTTGCCCGGAATTTGTAATTAGAGAAATTTTTTCTTGAAAAGTCCGTTCTCTATTTATAAATTCAAGATATATTCTAAATTTGATTATATCTTGGTACAGAATTTGTATTGGTAAAAGGTAGTCCAGAAAGAAGAGCAGGATATGACGTTAGGTGTCAATTTTTATTTCCAGAATATGAAGTATACGGAAATTCTTGTGTTGGTTCAGCAGTATGTTGAACAGTTTTATGATGCAAAGGAAGATTCGACGCTGACTTTTCACAACTTTTCGCATACGCATGATGTGGTTATTCATGCTAAAAAAATGGCGAACCATTACGGTTTGGATGAAAAGGAAACTTTCATACTGACTGCTGCGGCGTGGTTTCATGATACAGGGTATTACACCGGTGAAGCAAGCGGACATGAGCAGCGAGGTGCTGAAATGGCAGGGAGATTTTTAAAGAATCTCAGTGTGAATGAAGATTTGATTACGGAGGTGAAAAAGTGTATCATGGCAACGGAAATGCCTCAGAAACCTGAGAATCTTTTGCAGCAGATTATGTGTGATGCGGATCTTTACCACTTCGGCACCGAGCAATTTTCTGAACGTAACAGTTTGATGCAGGAAGAGGTTGAGCGAAAAACGGGCTGTAAAATCGATAGCAACAACTGGCGCAAGTCAACGATTTGCTTGTTGGAATCACATTTCTTCAAAACCGGCTATGGAAGGGAACTGCTGGAATATGGAAAGAAGAAGAATCTGGAAAGATTGAAAAGGAAAGAGGCAAGAGGGCTGATCAGTAAATCACATGCCCCGAACCGTAGCCTGGGCGAATAGAATTACAATTTGATAATCTGATAATGAATTTTATATACAAACAAAGGGAGAGCCGTTAAGCTCTCCCTTTGTTTGTATAAGTTTAACTATCTTACTTCTTGCTTTTTATCGGCAAAGTAAACCAGTGGAAACCATCTCTGGCAATAAGTGCCTCGGCGATTTCAGGTCCCCAGGAGTCCGCAGAATAATTCGGGAAGTTCAGACTTTTTCTTCCCTGCCACGCATTCAGGATAGGCATAATCAATTCCCATGCACTTTCAACCTGATCGCCACGCATAAACAAAGTCTGGTCACCGAGCATGGTATCCAGCAAAAGTGTTTCGTATGCTTCCGGTGCTTCTGTGGTATAGGTGCCTTTGTAGTCAAAGACCATATCCACGGCGTTCAGATACATATCCAGTCCGGGACGTTTTGCCTGAACCTGTAAACGGATACTCATTTCGGGCTGAATGCTGATAATCAACCGGTTTTGCTGCCAGCTTTCATTGGATTCCGTAGGGAAAACAAGGTGCGGAACGTCTTTAAACTGAATCGTAATCACGGAGGCTGACTGGTGTAATCTCTTTCCGGTACGCACATAAAATGGAACACCTTGCCAGCGCCAGTTATCTACAAAAAATTTAATCGCTGCAAAGGTTTCTGTATTGGACTCAGGATCAACTTTCGGCTCTTCCCGATAACCCGGTACTTCTTTTCCTTTCATCCATCCACTTCCATACTGTCCGCGTACCGCTGATAAACGAACATCTTCCGGAGTGAATTTACGCATCGCTTTTAGCACATCCACTTTACGGTTACGGATTTCGTCGGCGTCAAAACTTACCGGCGCTTCCATGGCCACAAGGCATAAGAGCTGAAGCAAGTGATTTTGGATCATGTCACGCATCGCACCTGAGCCGTCATAATAATCTCCGCGTTCTTCCACACCCAATTGCTCGGTAACGGAAATCTGCACGTGCTCAATATAATTCCGGTTCCAGATCGGTTCCAGAATCGCATTGGCAAAACGAAAAGCCATGATATTTTGTACCGTTTGTTTTCCAAGATAATGGTCAATACGATAAATCTGCTTCTCATCAAATATGCCTGAAAGTAATTTGTTCAAAGAAACCGCGGATTCAAGATCGTGTCCAAACGGTTTTTCGATTACAATTCTGGTTTTTTCGGGGTCGTCCGAAAGATTGGCTTTCGAGATATTTTCAGCAATGATCGGGAAGAAATTCGGAGAAACCGCCAGATAATAAATCACGTTGGCTTTTTTGCCCCATTCTTCATTATGGTTATTAATTCTTGTACCAAATTCCTTGTAGGTCGCAGGATCTTTTACGTCAGAAACCTGGTAAAACAGATGTTGGGAAAACTCCGCCCATTTGTCTTCCTGAGCCTTGCCACTTCTTGAAAATGAGTTAATGCCTTCAAGAATTTTTTCTTTGAAATCATCGTCAGAAAGCGGCGTACGGCCCGTTCCGATGATGGAAAACTGATCGGGCAGCCAGCCTTCGAGAAATAAATTATATAAAGCGGGGGCCAGTTTACGTGAATTCAGGTCACCGGTACCGCCAAAGATAATGAATATGGTCGGTTGTGATTTTATGGTTGAATACATGATCATGTTGGTTTAGAGACCAGGTTCTACATTTCAGTTTAGTTTCTTGGAACCCATTGCGTATGAAAAACACCTTCCTTACCGATCAGTTCGTAGGTATGCGCGCCGAAGAAGTCTCGTTGTGCCTGAATCAGGTTAGACGGCATTCTTTTACTCCTGAATGCATCAAAATAGCTTAGTGAAGTAGCAAACGCAGGAACAGCAATACCATTGGCAAGGGCAGTAGAAAGAACCGAGCGTACGCCGGGTATGGTTTCATTGACAATTTTGGCAACACTTTCGTCCAGTAACAGGTGTTTCAGGTCGTTATCTTTTTCGTAAGCGTTGTAAATATCGTTCAAAAATGCTGAACGGATGATACAGCCGCCACGCCAGATTTTGGCAATTTCGGACAGATTAAGTCCGTAGTTATATTCAACAGAAGCATTCGATAACATTTGCATCCCCTGTGCATAGGTAATGATCATGCTGAAATAAAATGCCTGTTCAAGCTCTTCCAGGAACTTCTCCTGATCAACATCCAGTTTGGCAGTTTCGTTTAAACTGTATAATGTTGCCGCCTGTTCACGAAGAGATTTGTATTTTGACAGATCACGCATCGCCACTGCCGCATCAATGGTAGGAATAGGGGATTGCAGATCCATGGCTGCCTGAGACGTCCATTTTCCGGTTCCCTTGGCGCGGGCTTCGTCTTTGATATCGTCCAGTAGCAGGTGATCAGAACCTGGTGCTTTATACTTGAAAATATCTTTTGTTATATCGATCAGGAAAGACTGCAAACGGCCCTCATTCCATTTCGCGAAAAGTTTCTGGATCGAATCATCATCCAGTTTCAATCCGGTTTTAAGAATTTCGTACGTTTCCGAGATCAATTGCATCAGGCCATACTCGATACCGTTATGCACCATTTTAACAAAATGACCCGCAGAACCTTGTCCAATATACGTGACGCAAGGAGCTCCATCCACTTTGGCGGCAATAGCTTCAAGAATTGGTTTCATTACTGCGTAGGCTTGTTTATCGCCACCCGGCATAATACTTGGACCGCGGCGTGCACCTTCTTCTCCGCCAGAAATTCCCATTCCGAAGAAATGATAACCCTGATTTTCAAGATATTCTACCCGTCGGTTGGTATCCGTAAAGTGCGAGTTGCCTCCGTCTATTAATATGTCACCTTTCTCCAGAAGCGGTAGCAGTTCCTCAATCACACTGTCTACAATCTTGCCGGCAGGTACCAGCATGGTGATCGCACGTGGGGTAGTCAGGCTGCCTACAAAAGCTTTGATATCACTGAAACCTTTCACTTTTATTCCTTTGCCTTCTTCTTCAAGTAAGGCTCCTTTGGAAGCGTCTTTGTCATAACCTGCACCGGCAAAGCCATGATCACCAATATTGAGAAGCAGGTTCCGGCCCATGGTGCCAAGGCCAATCATTCCAAAGTTATATTTTTGTTCTGCACTCATAACTGGCTGAATTTTTCTTTTTTTAGACCTTCAAGTATTTTCTTGGTAGACTCGAAATCGGTATGATGAAAGGCGCGAATACCCAGTTTCTGAGCTGTTGTAATAAACATGATCCGATCATCGAAATAGACACATTGCTGTGGGGTGGCCTGAGCGATGCCCATGGCAAGGTTAAATATTCCCGGATCAGGTTTACGCATTTTTACTTCGCAGGAAGAAATGAAAGCATCAAAACACTCGTGAAGTTTGAATTTCCGAACCCGATAGTCATTCAATTCCTTGCCTTCATTGTTAATGGAAATGACGCGAAAGCCACAATCTTTTTTCCATTCCTTAAGCCATTTAAGCATGTCAGGCAATTCTTCCGACTGGGAAAAAATAAACGCTTTGAAATCTTCACGGGCAAAGTCCCGCGGGTGATTGAATATGACGGTGTCCAGATATTCATCGAGGGTGATACTGCCAATTTCATAGACATTGAAAATGAAATTGTGCAGTACATTTACTTCGGCATAGTCAAGCCCGAATTTTTCTGCTGCTATTTTGCGGGATTCGTGCCCCCAGCCATTGCTGAGGAGCACGCCACCGATATCAAAAAACAGTATTTTAAGATCAGTTATTTCCATGTTAACAGGTTAGTTGACTTTGGATTTTTGGTCTTCAATAGCCTGCAACAATTTTTCGAAAGGCTTATTAAATTTGTCAATTCCTTCGTCTTCCAGCTGTTTCGTTATTGCGTCAATATCAATACCTGCCACTTTGATTTTTTCAAGAATCTCAGTTGCTGTATCCAGGTCGTCTTCCAGACGGCTTGCAGGATCGCCGTGATCGCGGTATGCTTCCAGTGTTTCCAAAGGAATTGTGTCAACAGTATCAGGTCCGATAAGTGCTTCAACGTACTTTGTATCTTTGAACGCAGGATTTTTGCTGCTTGTACTTGCCCAAAGAAGACGCTGCGGAACTGCACCTTTTTCAGCCAGTTTTTTCCAGCGATCTGTGCTGAATACTCTTTTGTAAATTTCGTATGCTTTTTTAGCAGAAGCGATAGCCACTTCACCTTTCAGTTCGCCCAATCCTTTTTCGTCAAGCAATGGATCAACCAATACGTCGATACGACTTAAAAAGAAACTTGCAACGGACGAAATATTATTAACAGGCAAACCTTTTGCAGCTCTTTCTTCCAGGCCGGAGATGTAGGCTTCGGTAACAGCTTCATAACGTTCAAGACCAAAAAGGAGCGTAACGTTGATGTTCAAGCCTTCGCTGATTGTTTTTTGAATAGCAGCCAAACCCGGTTGCGTTCCTGGGATTTTGATCATGACATTTTCTTTGTCAACCGCTTTCCAAAGTTCAAGTGCTTGTTTGATCGTTCCTTCTGTATCCAGTGCAAGAAATGGAGATACTTCAAGGCTTACATATCCGTCGCTGCCTTTTGGTCCTTCATCGTAAACCGGTTTCAGAAAATCGCAGGCAAGTTTGATATCGCCCACCGCAATGGCGAAGAATATTTCTTCATTTGTTTTATCACTTTTGGATAACTCGCTGATATCAGCGTCATAGTCAGAGCTACTGCTGATCGCTTTTTCAAAGATTGCAGGGTTTGATGTTACTCCTCTAACACCGTCTTCTTCAACCAATTTCTTCAATTCACCTGTGTTGATAATCTTGCGGTCGATGAAATCCAACCAGATGCTTTGACCAAACTCGTGTATCTGTTTTACTTTGTTAACTGCCATAACCAACTTTTTTTGAATTATTAAAATTTGCTTTTTAATGATTTAACTTTTTCAAGACGACAATAATGCGGTTTTAACCTTAATAGAGCATCATTATTGTCGTCTCAACCTATTTATTCAACAACGCTTTTGTCTTATTAATTACATTTTCAACCGTAAATCCGAAAACTTTATACAATTCTTCGGCTGGCGCTGATTCCCCGAAAGTAGTCATGGCAATGATATCTCCCTCATCAGTAACATATTTATGCCATCCCAGAGGAGATCCGGTTTCCACGGCCAGACGTTTTCTGATCGCTTTTGGGAAAACTTTTTCTTTATATTCTGCATCCTGCTTTTCAAACAATTCCCAGGACGGCATGCTCACAACCCGTGCGGCGATACCTTCTGTTTTAAGTTTTTCCTGCGCTGACATAATTAATTCAACCTCGGAACCCGTAGCGATCAAAATCACTTCCGGCGTTGTGTCTGAATCAGAAAGGATATATGCCCCTTTTTCTAATTGTGTAGCCTTTCCATATTTTGTCTGATCCAGAATGGTTAATCCCTGGCGCGTAAAAACAACCACCACCGGGCCATCTTTATGTTCCAGTGCCACTCTCCACGCCTGTGCTGTTTCATTGGCATCCGCAGGACGGATCACCACGATATTGGGAATCGATCTTAGCGATGCCAATTGTTCAACCGGCTGGTGCGTCGTGCCATCTTCACCCAGTCCGATGCTGTCATGCGTGTAGACAAAAATTGGTCTGATCTTCATAATGGCCGCCAGACGGATAGGAGGGCGCATATATTCCGAGAAAATCAGAAATGTAGCGCCGAAGGGAATCACCCCTTTCGTCAAAGCCATTCCGTTTAAGGCCGATCCCATGGCATGTTCCCTGATACCAAAATGAAAATTCCGGCCATCCCGTTTTTCAGGTGTGAAGGAATCGAATTCTTTAAGATTCGTATCTGTCGATGGGGCAAGATCCGCAGCTCCTCCAATAAAGTTCGGAAGACTGGCCGCGATTGCATTTAGTACTTTTCCGGAAGCCTGGCGCGTTGCCATTTTTTTATCCGAAGCTTCAAATACAGGAAGATTTTTATCCCAGTCTTTTGGCAAAGCGCCGGTTTTGGCAAGTTCGTATTCTGCCGCTAATTCAGGATATTTTTCCTTGTAGTCGCTGAAAAGTTTGTCCCACTTTTTTTCAAGTTCAGTTCCTTTTTCACCAGCCGCTTTATAATAGGCAGCCACTTCATCAGGAACCGCAAAAAACTCATCCGGATTAAAACCAAGAAATTGCTTTGCCAGTTTCACCTCATCCGGACCAAGCGGAGAGCCGTGTGCTCCTGCGGTATCAACTTTATTCGGACTTCCGTATGCAAGCTGCGTGCGGACTTTAATCATCGACGGGCGATTTTTCTCAGCTTTGGCATTTCTAACCGCGATTATCAGCGCTTCGATATCATTTCCGTCTTCCACAATCTGAACGTGCCAGTTGTAAGCCTCGAACCGTTTACCAACATCCTCTGTAAAAGCTATATCCGTGGCACCTTCAATCGAAATGTGGTTATCATCATATAAATAGATAAGGTTGCCAAGTTCCAGATGTCCGGCCAGTGAAGCAGCTTCGGAAGTAACACCTTCCATCATATCGCCGTCACTGCAAATTGCATAAATATTGTAGTCGAAAATATCGAAACCCGGCTTGTTATAACGTGCTGCCAGATGTTTTTGCGCTATGGCAAAACCAACACCATTTGCAAAACCCTGTCCCAAAGGACCGGTGGTTACATCGATTCCCGGCGCAAGTCCATACTCCGGATGGCCGGCGGTTTTACTGTTAAGTTGTCTGAAATTTTTCAGGTCGTCGAGTGAAAGATCGTAGCCGGTAAGGTGTAAGTAGCTGTATTGCAGCATACAACCGTGGCCGGCGGATAATATAAACCGGTCGCGATTCGGCCAGTCCGGATTTTTGGGATTATAGTGCATGTAATGCGCCCATAATACGTGCGCCATTGGCGCTGCACCCATGGGCATACCGGGATGCCCTGAATTTGCTTTTTGTACTGCATCAACCGACAGCAATCTTGCCGTATTAATACCTAATTGTTCAATTTCCTTTGTATCCGATCCCATTTTAAGCTATTCTAGTAGATTAGTAATTTGGTAAACCGATAAATGGGCTTTGTCTTTTCAGCAAGTTTTTTAAACTTCCACTTATCGTCATTCTTAGAAACATTTATTTTCTTTTGATCAATTAAAAATCAAGTTACCAGACTTGTTACGGAATTCCTATCTTATCCGTTAAAGACTTTCGATATAACTTTGATGCCTCCATTTACTTTCTGATTTTCAGCGAGATGAATAAATCTGATCGTAATTATTATTGACACCGGCTTCTTAACTTTCAAAATTGAGGTTTAATTGTATTTCAAGAAATAGCTTATTCCGGGATTGTGATGTATATATTCTCGAATGGGCAGGTTATGTAATCTTACATCAGCAGGTAAAAATTAAAAACAGAAAAGAGTTATCCGAACCATCGCTGCGGACAAACTCTTTTCTGTTTTGAGGTGGAACCTAAAAACCGGCATGTGAAATTTTATCTCCAATAGGGCTGTTCTCCATTTTTGAATAACTCCGTACGGCCAAAACCGGAAGCGTCACTGGTGAAAATGTTTTTTGGAGAGAAACCGTCATTGCTCGTATTTGTAAAAATCAGGTTTGCGCCGTTTGGAGAAAATCTTGGGTCAAGATCGTTTGAGCCGTCCGGCTTTCCGGCAGATGCGTCGGTTAAAGTGCCCGTGGCGACACTGACCAGGTAGATGTGCGAATTCAGCTGGCGGCCTTCATTATTCTGAAAATTGCTGATGTCAATTGTGAAAGCAACGATAGTGCCGTCTATGGAAAAAACCGGATTACCCATTTTTCCAGGTTTATCCACCACCAGTTGTTTCAATACTCCGGTGAATGCATTGACGATATAAAGAGAATTTTCGTAAACAGATCCTCCCGTTAACCGCGCAACAATCTGGTTTCCTTGTGCCGTCCAGTCTACACCGGCAAAGAAAAGCCCGGCAGGTGCTTTTGCCACCACTCGCAATCCGGTTCCGTCTGGCCTGACTGCGTATAACTTATCAAAATTCGGATAAAGTAATTCCGTTCCGTCGGGGGACCAGCAAAAGGATAGGTCCATGATCGAGACGCCGCCGATGGGAACGGTGGTTGCCCGCTGAGGGTTTTTGCCAACGAAATCTGCTACGTAAATGTGGGGATCTGTATTGACATTTGAAATGAATGCGAGCTTTTTACGGTTTGGGCTGGTCAGAGGCCGCCAGTTCGAGCCTTCCCGGGTCAGTTGTATGGTTTCTTTTCCGTCCGTTGCAAAAACCTGATTGGACTGATTAATCTGGCGAACAAAAATGTAGGACAAATCAGGAACCTGACGAGTTGTAAAAGACCAGATTTCACTATAAACCGGATTACTGATACTATCGGTAGCAATAACCTGCCAGTAATAAGTTGACTCATAATCCAGATTGCTCACCGAAAGCGTATCATACCGCAGACCGGTTGCTATGGGCACAGAGGTATTTTGTCCTTCTTTAAATAAAATGACACTATACCAAAGAGAATCTTTATCGGCATCGGAAGTTTTCCAGGATAAAGTGGTTGCGTTGGCGATTCCGGTACTTTTATTAAGCGGCTTGACTACCACAGGCAGGAGGGGGGATTTATTCTGATCTTTATCCAGCGTCAAAAAGATCGACATATCGGTTGTCTGGCTTTCCAAAACCTGAACCGAAGTCAAATCAGTTTTATACTTATCGGCGGACGTTTGCACGGTATAACTTCCTGTTGGTAATTCGCCCGCTTCGAAATTTCCGGATGCATCCGGTTCTATCGTTTTTCCCGACGGGTTAATACGTACTAGAACAGACTTAACGACACTTTTATCTTTGAGTGCCAAGACTTTTCCCTTGATTGAACCATAACGCGTTGGTTCAACATATGTTTCTTCGGAGCAGCTGATAATCAGGAGCAGGAAAGCGAAACATGAAAAGCTTTTTAAAAGACGAATATGATTGGATTGGAGAGCTTTCACGATAAAATAAATATCAGTTGAGAACTATGTATGATCTTTTATGCTTTTACTTACCCATGTAACGGCCACCGAGGTAAATCGTCAGGCCGATGGAGGCTTTGTAGAAAGCATCATTATGGCTTCCTCTGGATGCGAGATCGAAGCTATCCTCGAAAAAGTAATTGTACTGACCCGATACGTTTACACCAATTCGGGGAGACACAAGATATTCTAAACCCAAACCGGCGTTAGCCATTTTGTCCGTTTTTCCATTTGAGTCGAAGAATGAGTTCTGACTGCTGAAAACAAGACCGGCGCCCACCTGAAAAAATGGATTAATTTTTTGATATGGAATAAAACGATATTGCACATTCAGTTCCGTAATTTTTACCTTTCGCTTGAAATATTCCTGGGCAGCGAAGTTTCCGAAAGTGCCCGCGGCTTGCAGGTTCCAATGCGGTGTTAGGCCATAATTTAAGCTTACGCCAATACCGGGTTTGCTTGTAGAGGGGCCGAAATCACCAGTATATCTGAGTACGGAAGCAGTCGGCATTAACGAAAAACGCAGCCGATGGGTATTGTTTATTGCGCCGTATACATCCGTAGCACGGGCTTCAATTTCTTCTTTTTTGTATTCTTCAAGCATGCTGTTAACCCTGGTTTTCTGCTGTTCATCGGCTGTCCACAACCCGTCCCGGACTCCTTCAATAATCAGAGACTGAACAGATTTCTCTATTGCTTCGGTGACGGCCATCTGGGAGGGCTCATTGATGCTGAAACCGGTTTCGGCTTCGAGTAGTCTTTTGAATTTTACAAACCTGAAAACACCTGCCTGCACCGACTGAGAGAGGATTGTTTTGGATGTGTAAATCGTTTTCAGAATTTTTCCGGACTTGGTGGCGACTGCCCGCAGATACACCGTGACCCGGTCCTGACGGTATTGAGTTGATCCGCCGGTGCCAAAATATTTCAACCCGGCACCTCCTGTAATGATGTTGGCATCGTAGGAAATAATTCCGCCTTCCAGTATAATCCCGGCGAAAAGGAGCGGGGGTAAATTTTCATTTTCAGGCTTAAACTGTGCAATGCTTGAACGTATTATTTTGCGTTCATTCAATAAGTTGCTCACGTTTTCACGCTCGATTGTCATGAACCAGCCGCTCTCTTCCAGCGCTTTTAATAAAATGTTGGTCCCTCCCTGGGTTACTGCGGTAGAATAGTTGATTCCGGATTCGGAAGGCTTGTATTGTCCCGTCTGGTCACGGAATTTGTACACGGCAACAGCCAGTTTTTCTTTTGGGGGAGGTAATGTTCTCAATCCTGGTGTTATCCTTGTTTCTTCGCCCAGGCGCGCCTCCCGTTGCTGGGTTGGCTGATTGAAGTAAGGACTGCACCCATTGATGATAAGAGAGAAAACGATAACGTACAGGAATGTAAATTTCCTGATCTGGTGAATACTTTTCATGGTTAGCAGATGAAAATGTAAGGGAGGATTATTTTAACAGTTATTTTGAAACTGCTTTTAATTGTACAGTCTGTTAGTAAAACGGCACGGTTATGGACGTTTCTCCCCCTTTCCCATCAGTAATTCGTACGATAAGTCCATTGGTTCCCGGGCTTACATCGACTACAAAACCTCCAAACTGGTACGTTCCTTCTTTAATACCATCTTCACCAAACTGATCTTTGAGCAGTCGCTGTGAGATCGAATTGAGAAGCTGCCTGTTTAAACTATTCGTAAAATCGGTCAATGGATCCTGTGACCCTGCCTGGCCAAGTTTGGCTGCTTCGGGATCCTTCGATTTATCTTGTGCCTGAGCCGAGCTCATGAGCCAGTTGTAGTTGAAAGTGTCACCACCGAAAGAGGGATTTACAGGTCTGTAAACCAGACTTTGAGCCTGAGAAGAATCATACACGGCCCATGACAGAAGAAAAAGCAGTAGAATTTTTTTCATAAGATTGCAGATGAAGATGAGTGTAGATTTTCAGAATATCCCGGAACCTGACTGATCCTGTGAGCCCAGCTGATTCTGGATTTCCTGAAAACTGATAAAATACTGAATCGCTTGTTTCACGGCATCGGATAATTGCGCGGCCATGGCATCGGGACGGGTTTGCACAAAATCCTGCCAGATTACCGCATCGTCAATTTTGATCACAGCCATATTGCTTAAACCCGGAGATGGGATTTCTTCTATTTCAATCACAAGCTCCGGGTTGGCAGCCAGACTTAGTTTAAGTTGTTTTCTTGCTGTCGAATCCAGTTCCAGGCTGCTCCACAAATGGTAAAAAGTTTCATAGAGGTCGCGTCCTATTTTCGTTTTTGTATTGTCAAGAATAAATGTGGACGAAGATTCCTCATCCTCCATTGACTCGTCAAGTAGCTCAGTATCATTGCCGGTGCCCAGTAAGTCATTTTCCGACTGAGCGAGGAGGCAATTTGTGAATAAAACCATTATGCATGTAACGATCAGCTTTTTCACGGGGTTGTATTTTAATTATTTTACAGAAAATACATTGGACTGAATGCTGATCTGCATGCCTCCGCTTTGTTCTATTTTCATGGCTGGGAGCGTGGTGTTCAATCCATCCAGCGAAAGGCTATTGTTATGCTGCGACTGAAAAACCTGAAACCGGATATCATTTCCGGTGATGTTTCCAAGATCGAGTTTATTGTAATTTCCATTTTGTTCCAGCCAGAAATTGCTGTTATTCGTTTTGGTCGTAAGACTTAACGTATTGCCATCTCCGTTTTGCCTTCCGGTTATACTGTTTCCGGTGCCTTTTATATTGAAATTCAGCGTATTCAAATCACCTTTTTGAAAAATGGAAATTTCCGATCCTGTACTGTTTCCCGGTGCAGAACCGCCCACTTGTCTTATGAATGCTTCGCTTGACGGAATATTATTTCCTGGTAAACTGCCCGAACCCTGGTTTTCCTGAATTCTTTGCGCAAAAGAAACAGTCGCCGTTAGGATCAGAAGAACTACGATTTTTAATGGAATTTTCATTTTCTGCAAAATTTAAACAACACCGTTGAATTATATTTTTTTCTATTTTATTGGCGATTGTGATATAGAAACGCTGTTTCTTGTACCATGCTGAATTACTGTCGCCCTGTTATTGATCCGCGGTTTCTGATTCCCGTCCGCGTTCTTAGCTGTTGCGGAATCAGCCTTTATGGAGGTGCTGATCACAACTTTGTTCGTTCCGTTTTCATACACTTCTGTATAATTTGCCGTAAACAAGCTATCATTTCCAGGTCCGCTCTGTCTGATCATAATCGTATTATCACCTCCGTTTTGACTTACCGATATTTCGCTGGATACGTTTGATAAAGTGTCGGCATGCGTTATTTTTTGTCGCGTCCTTGTATTGCTTTTTTCTTTTTCGGAAAAAATTTTCTGCGCATTTACAATCCCGGTGCAGTGCAGCAAGCATAAAAAAAGTAGAAGTGTAAATTTCATAATGCGAGCATTTAGCAATCGTTATTTTTATCATTTTCAAAAATACAGGTGTCCAAATTTGCACAAACCTGGGACACCTGTATCTAACTTATTCATTCCCGTTAGAAAAGTAGTGTTGAATTTTCCGGACTAGTTGGATTGATGAACAACCGCGCCATTACGTGAGCCATTCTGAGCGATATAAGACATTTGGCCTTGATTACCAGACTGATAAACTTCGATCCAGTTTTTGTAACCAACCTGAGATGAATAACTTTCCAGCCATTCTCCATCCTGATGAACTTTCGCATGGTTTAGGTCCCCTGCCTGATATGCCGAAGATCCAAAGGCGCCGCCAATGTAATTGTTTTTACCAGTCTGGCGTGCGTCAAAAGTATTTCCTTCTCCATACTGTTCAATGCTGGAATAGTTCCATTTACCGGTTTGTTTTACATAAGCTTCGTTTCTGGGCTCAGACCAATAATAGCCTGTCTGGTAAACGTTTGAATAGTTTTCATATCCTGTTTGCGTCACATCGGCATGACTGTTGTCATTAATTTGGGTAATGTAAGAATCATTATCCTGAGCGAAGAGGTACGTGCCAGCCAATACAGCGACGAACGTAAGAATAAGTTTTTTCATAGTACACGAAAATTTAGAAGTTTGAAAAATAGTTAAACTGGTATGCGGAATGAATAAGGTTTTTAATAATGTCGGGAGAAAACCGGACATACAATGCTGATAAAAGTGGGAAAGCCATTTGACCGTATTAGTCGAAGGCCATCCGCTATTATCCGAAAATATTTATCTAATAAATTTTCTAATTATATAAAGTGCTGATTGTTAATTAATTACAATCTGTCTAAAATGTAAAATACCTAATTTTGGGTAGTTCTTGCGTTTTTGAAGCAGTTTTTTTGTCTTGTCATCGGGTGCCTTCTAATATCATTTGGTGTATTTTTTATCACTCAACCGTTAAATAAGTCTGTACTTAAAATGTATAATATTCTTTTGGAATAATAATATATTTGATCGCACAAACCACTTTTTTATTTCGAATCATTTTAACTTAACCCCCTCAAAATGAATATGAAAGTTAAAAATATTGGGTCTTGTTTACATGTATTCTGATATGCAGGATTTATAATCTCGTTATCCTTCATTATCAGTCGTAGCCAGCAAAAGCCAAATCTATTTCTTCCCGAACCGGTAAGCGAGTTTATGTTGTCATAAGCTTAACGCTGTTATATATACGTTTTCTAAGTGTATTTAAGCATGATACCGCCAATTTTTTGGCAGGTTGATTATTTAGTATTCTGTAAAAAATTAAACTTCATCAACTATGCATTTTTCAGAAGAACTTATTTTTGCCGAAGATCCCGTTTTGACCTCCATTCGCAAAGGGGGGATTGAACGGGAAAAATCAGTCAAAAAAATCATTTCGGATCACCACGGATATATTCATAAACTTCATTTGCAAACGCATGTCAGTCAAAGTATTCTGAGAGATATTTACATTGATACCGTCATTGTAATTATTGATAAAATTGAAGAAGGCTCTTTCAAGGGAGAGAGTAAACTTTCGACCTATCTATACCGTATTTTTTATTTCAAGACGATTGATTTTATCCGTAAGAATGCGGCTAGTAAAGTTGATTATCGGGGTGAAGTTCCTGATTTTCAGGATTATTCAAAAGACATCGCCCATGAGGTGGAAGTAAGCGAGGAAATATCGCGGATCATTAAAATCCTTGACAATATGTGCCCTCCCTGCCGGCAAATTATTATGGACTGGGCCTACTGGGGCTTTTCTCCGGAAGAAATAGGAAAACGGATCGGAGAAACCGACCCTGTTAAATTTTCAAAACTGAAATACAGCTGCATTGAAAAACTGAAAAAATTATGGAATAAGCAGCTGGAAAGAGTGTAATGATTAAGCATGAAAAAAGCGCTTATTTCGGCCATGAAATAAGCGCTTTTTTTGATGTTAGTTGTTAATTGTAACCAGGGTTCTGTTTCAGCCTGGGCACTCCGTTTATCACACTCATATCAATCTGATATTGCGGAATGGGATAATACACATTCTTTCCGTTTGTGAATTTTCCGCCATTCAGGTCTGTCGTAATTTTCGATTCGTAGGAAAAGAAACTGTTTAAAGTTTTTTCAGCAATTCCCCACCGAACCAGATCGAAAAACCGGTGACCTTCCATAGCCAGTTCGATACCTCTTTCAAAGTATATTGCTTTCAGTGCAAATGCTTTTCCTTCTGTTGCAAATTTTCCATCCGGGTATACTTTTACAGCATAATTTGCAGCTGGTTTTGCAGAAAAACCGCCCAAGGGATTTGCCGGATCAAGATATTCGTAAAGCCATCCGCTTGGTTTTGCCGCTCTCGCTCTTACCAGGTTAACATATTCCTGTGCTTTCAAAACACTTCCCGCGTTGGCTTCTGCCTCTGCTGCCATGAGCAATACATCTGCAAAACGTATTACCAGCACGTTTATCGCGTTTCCGGGTGCCCATGAACTAAGATCCGCGTAAATATCCTGGTTTTTTTGTCTGTGAATATTCTTTTTAGGAGCATAAGGACCCGCATAACTCTGATCCCGAACCCAGTTATTTCCGGGATATAATCCCCAGTCATGATAAGGTAATCCTCTTCTGCCGACAGTCCAGTCAAGACGGGGATCCAGTGTCCCTTGATCCGGCGTAAATGCGGCATCAGAATTGAGGCCCATATCACTTTTTACTACATGTGTATTGGAGTCGTCGAGATAGGGCAGGCCGGCGGCATCAGTACGGAAAGAATTCACCAGCTCCTGTGATGGCTGAAAAAAGCCGCAGCAGCTGAAAGGTGCGCCGGTTCCGTATGGAAAATTTAACATACCACCTCCGTTTGCGTTTGTAATGTCCAGTGTACCGTCGTTCGCTACCATTTGTATCGCAAAGACAGATTCTGCATTGTTTTTTGTTGAAGCGTCAAAATTGTCTTTAAAGTCAACAAGGTTGTATTTCAAACCATTGGAAGTAACACCGCTTTGGATAACTTCTGTAAATACCGGAATAGCCAGTGCATCTTTTTTCTGGTATAAATATGTTTTTCCAAGATAAGCACCCGCAGCCCATTTATTGGCACGACCTACCTGTGACTGCGTAGCCGGCAAATGGTCATAGGCAAACTTAAAATCTGCTTCGATCATAGGCCATATGTCTACATCATTTGGTTGGTTGAAGTCCGTGGTTTTCTCGTCGATCCAGGGCACCATGTTCCACATTTTTTTCAGTTCAAAATAGTAGTGGCCGCGCAGAAAGCGTGCCTGCGCTTCGATTTTTGCTTTATTATCATCCGACATGGAAGTAACCAGACCCAGCACTCTTAAAATCGTATTTGACCGGGTTACGCCTTCATATAAAGCTCTCCATTTTGTGTTGAAAAAGCCATTGTCGGCACCACTGCTAAATGTCGCGATCGCATTAATCGGAGTCTGATCACCGCCATCACTTCCCTTATGGGCATCACCGCCCGTAATAGAGCCGTAGATCCAGTTGTCCGGAGCCGATTCCCATCCGCTTCCGCCGGTAAAATCGCCTTGTCCGTCGAGCGCTGCGTAAGCACCGGTAAGCAAGGCATCCAGGCCTTTTTCGTTTGCTAAAACATCATCGCCTAGTGCACCTTGAACGGGTTTGTCAAGAAATTCATCCTGGCAGGCCTGTGAAAAGATAAGTGTTGAGATAATGCAAAGGGTACTTATATGTTTGATGATTTTTTTCATGTCCTGTCGCGTTGAAAAGATTAAAAAGTAAGGTTAACACCAACGGAATATTGTCTTGACGAAGGGTAGGAGCCCTCGTCAATGCCGAAAACCGTCTGGCTGTTATTGCTGTTTCTGCTCACCTCGGGATCAAGCCCTGAATAACCCGTGATGGTAAACAGATTGGTAGCCTGCAGATACAATCTGAATTGCTGAACCTTTATTTTTTTTAATAATCCTGCCGGGAAATTATAGCCGATCTGCAAGTTTTTTGCTCTCAGATAAGAACCGTCTTCCACGAAATAAGAGTTGGGAACGTTGATCGTGCTGAAAGAACTTGCGTTTTCCTGAATCGGCGTTTTTGCATTATGGTTTTCGGGCGTCCAGGAATTATACAGTGCGGTTTTACTTTTGGCTCCGGAACGGGATGAGTTGAAATCGGTCCACCAGAGTGTCTGGTTCCAAACTTCCTTTCCCTGTACCCCATAGAGGAACAGACTGAAATCGAAATTCTTATAATTAAATCCAAGGTTAAGCCCATAGCTGAAATCAGGATTTGGATTCCCGAGCATGGTTCTGTCGGCGGAGGAAATGATGCCGTCGCCATTCGTATTAGCATACCGGAACCTTCCCAGTGCTGCACCATCCTGGTATACGGCGTCAGGGTTTCCGGTTTGTTTTACTGCCTCTGCATTTGCCTGATCTATCTCTTCCTGACTATTCCAGAATCCTGTTATTTTGTATCCAAAGAATTGCCCGATCGAGCTTCCCACCTGGTTTCTTACAATGGAAGCACCATCAAAGCCACGTCCTTCCAGGTCAAAATAATTGGCGCTGTTGGTAACTTTCAGAATTTTATTGTTGTATGTGGTAAAGGTTAAAGTTGCGTTGAGTTTTAAATCACTTGCGAGGTCAAATTTAGAATTGATTTGCAGGTCAATTCCCTTGTTTTTCATCTGGCCGATATTTACAAAAGGAACTTTTCCGCCGCCCGCAGTACCGATTAAGGAAGGGTTAAAAAGCAAATCCTTGATTTCTTTCACATAATAATCTGCGATGATGTCAAGTCTTCCTTTGAATAAGGTCGCGTCAATACCAATGTTGGTACTGATATTTTTTTCCCAGATAGCATTCGGATTTCCTACCTGTACTTTTTCAAAACCTTCCAAAGCGCCGGAGCCGCCGGTTCCGTTCAGGTCATAATAGGAACTTCGGCGATTTGCACCGTAAGTGGTAAAAGCGTTTCCTGACGAAACGTTGATCTGATTTCCCATGATTCCGTAGTTGGCACGGAGTTTCAAATCGTCAAGCCAGGAAATTCCTTTCATGAAGTTTTCCTGAGAAATACGCCAGCCGGCACTTATAGCCGGGAATGTTCCGTATCGTTTATTGATAAATTTGGAAGAACCGTCCCGTCTGATAACCGCCCCGAAAAGATATTTGTCTGCATAAATGTAATCAACCCGCCCGATCAGCGAATAAAGACCGTCGCCCGAACGATCACTGTAATTGGTGCGCGTGCCTGAGCCAGTCGAAAGTGTCATGTAATTTGGGTCAAAAGAAAAATAACCCTGTGTGCTTCCGCCGCCGGTATATCCTTTGCTGTTGTAACTTTCGGTTCCTGCCACAGCTGTGATCTCATGTTTTCCTAAACTTTTATGGTAGGTAACAAGGTTTGTCCATGTCCAGCTATATCCTGAATACGTATCCTCTGAATAGGTATTGGTATTGCTGTTTTCCTTGTTTTCGTATTGTGGAAAAACAAAAGAACTGGATCTTCCTGAAAAGTTTTCACCACCAAAACTGGTACGGAAAGTAAAGTCTTTAAACAAATCAAATTCTGCAAAAACATTCCCGAACAAACGATTATCCATGCTTTTATTATAGCGTGTACGATCACGCATCGCGACCGGGTTAAAAGCGTCTCCCATGCCTGCTGCACGGCTTCCGGCATAATTTCCCATGATATCATAAACCGGGACAATTGGCTGCAAGCGGAAAGAGAATGCAATGGCGGTGCCTTCATCAGAAAGTAAACTCTTTGGGTTTTCGGTGATGGAATAGGCCAGGTTTTCTCCAATCCTGATATGCTTGTTGACGTTATACTGGCTGTTGGAACGCAGCGTATAGCGTTTCAGATAAGTGTTGGTCAAAGCACCCTGCTGATTGAAATAATTCATTGAAAACAGATAATTTCCCTGGTCTCCGCCACCGCTCAGAGAAATGTTATGACTCTGTGAAGGAGCGGGTTTAAATATCTCGTGAAACCAGTCGGTGCCGGTTTTGTTTGCTTTTACGATCTGGTTAAAAGTATTGAAATCATCTACCGATGTATAATTAGGATTTACATAATATAGAGACGGATTCGTTTTGGGATCTCCTTCTTTTGCACCAGTTGGCAGGATATAGTCAGGAAGCACCGGCGAGGTGCCATAGCCATACTGGTCATCTCCCACTTTTATTCCTGAATTCGCCTGGACTTTAAATTTCAATTCAGCTTGCTCCTGAGGTGTCAGCGTATTCCAGACATTGCCTCGCGGAGGTGTCTGAATTCCATAAAATGCAGTGTAGTTTACTTTTACTTTGTCTTTTCCTTTCCTGGTCGTGATAATGATAACACCATTGGCAGCGCGTGATCCATAAATGGACGCCGATCCTGCATCTTTAAGGACCTGCATAGAGCCAATGTCGTTAGGATTTAAATCTGCGATGGACGTAGTCGGTACGCCATCCACAACGTACAAGGGCGCGTTATCACCAAATGTATTGATACCGCGAATACTGATCTGCGGGGCCTCGCCCGGTTGCCCGGAACCCAGGATTGTTACACCCGACGCTCTTCCCTGCAACTGGCTCGTTACGGTTCCGCTGGGTGTCTGATTAAGCTGCTCCACATCCACGACGGAAACGGCACCGATCAAATCCTTTTTCCTTTGGGAACTGTAACCTGTCACGACCAGTTCAGAAAGTGTTGAAACGTCCGGTTTGAGCTGAATATCGACAACGGTCCTCGTGCCTACCATTACTTCCTGCGCCATAAAACCGATAAAGCTGAAAATCAGAATCGATTCGTCGCCTGGCACACTGATAGCGTAATTACCTTCAACATCTGTCATCGTACCTTCATTGGAGTTTTTCAAACGAATGGCAACGGAGGGTAATCCTTCTCCTTTTTCGTCTGTAACTTTTCCTTTAATTGAGCGGATGTTGATTTCAGTGGCTAAATTTCGGGCTTCCTGAATTTTTTCTTCGGGTGTTTTTTCAGTAACACCAATCATCGATCCAACCTGCTTGAATTCCAGCGAAGTCTGCCTTTCGATGAGCTTTAAAATTTCCGGTAAAGGCAGGCCCATCGCATAAATCGTTATCTGGGGCGTGTTACGGATCAGCTTTTCATCAAAAGCGAAAGTAACATGCGCCTGCTGTTCAATTTGCCTGAATACGTTTTTGACTTTCGTCTGTCTGACATCCATTTTGACGTGCTGAGCTTCACTGGGGCGAGCCACAAGTAATGCCGCACTCAATAGATTAATGCCCAAAATTAGCGTAGAAATGCGCATACATTTTTTCAATAAGGGTGTTCCCTTACGGTAATAATTCACCATATTTGTCTGATGTTTAATGATTAAGACGTTAAATGTTACCCCTTCTGACTGTTGATGGTTCGAAGCATTGCGCAGCAGGAGAGGATCTCAAATCGGGAGCATTTGCAGTGTTCCCGGTTTTTTTTGATTGTACTTTCCTGGAAAGCCAACCTTGTTTCGTGTTCCCTATCTGATAACTATGGTGCTGTCGTTTAGTTGTGAATAGTTAAATTTTTTCGAAAAACTCAGTACTTTCAGTACATCCGTTAATGGTTGATTATCAAGGGTTATGGTGATTTTTTCTTCCATAAGATTTTTATTTTCTACGAGAATGTGCTGATCGAATTTTCTTTCCAGAGCGTTAAAGACTTCTGCCAGTATTTCATCTTCCAGAATAATTTTATTGTCTTTCCAAGGCGCTATCGCAGGCGCGCTGATCTCGTTGACTTCAATTTTTAGTTTCTTGTTTTGTACAACAATCTGTTTGTCGGGAAGTAACATCACGGCGGGTAGCTCTGGCTTGTTTCGCAAGGTAACGCCCACCTTTCCTGATTTTACGGAAACCTTAACCTGCGGATCGTTATCGTAAGCTTTGACATCGAAGGAAGTTCCCAATACGGTTATATTCAATGTTTTGGTATGCACAAGAAAGGGACGTTTCGATTCATGAACCACATCAAAAAATGCCTGGCCGTTGGTTAAAGTTATTTCTCTGAGCGTGTTTTTGAAAGTTACAGGGAAGGTGATTGTAGAGCCAGAGTTCAGCCAAACATGAGAGCCATCAGGAAGCCTGATCGAAACCGTTTGGCCAAAAGGTGCATGAACTGTTTTAAATTCTTCTTTCGCGGCAGAGTGCATCTTGGTCCATATAAACAAAACGCAGAGTAACACTGCCGCCGCAGTGGCCGACCAGACCGTAAGGCGCCGAACAAGTCCGGTTCGCGCAGATTTTGATTCATGAGCAGGCTGCCGACCTGCTCTCAATTTGTTAAGAATGTGTCGTTCAAGTGCTTCCGGTGTTTCAAAGGAATCTGAAAAAATAATTTCCGACTCGTCATCCGACAATGTATTTTCTTCATACCAGCTGTGCAGCTGCTTCTTTTCATCCTCCGTGGCAGTGCCATTCAGGAATTTTTGCGCCAATATTTTTAAGTACTCGTGATTCATGCTTGCTTAGGATTTACCCGTTGCAATACATAGAGTATGGATGTGAAGAAAACCCCTTAGTTGACAAGCAATAATTTTTCAAAAATTTATATAAGCCTTTTAAAATTGGGTGATTAATGCTAATTGCAGAATTAAGTTAAATGACCCGCTCAGGCTTGCACGAACGACTTTGAGCGCTTTTGTTAGGTGAGCTTCTGCTGTTTTAGGGGATATATTGAGTTCCTCGCAGATGTCATTTAATGATCTGTCCTGTAATTTGTTATACTGAAAAACAAGTCTGCATTTTTCAGATAATCGGTTGGTTACCGTGGTGATAATTTCAAGCAGTAATTTGTTTTCAATATCTTTATCAATAGAAACAGATTTAGGTAAATAGGCGGTGAGCTCCTTTTCAAAGGCTTCTTCCTTTTTTATTTTAGCCAATGAACGGTAAACTTCGTACCTGAGCATTGCCGCCAGATACTGCTTTAACGAAGCGATAGTCAATGTTTCCCTTTTTGCCCACAAAAGCATAAACGTATCTTGTGTGATCTCTTCCGCAATTTCCGACGATTTTACGATCCGATGGGCCATGTAAAACAGCTTGTCCCAGTATCGTTTGTAGATTTCTTCAAAAGCTGCCTCATCTCCTTTTTTTAACAAAGTAGTCAATTCGTCGTCGGTGTGGTCGTCGTAATCTACCATGTTATCGAATGTTTAAGAAAGAGTTTAGTTTAAGGTTTCAAATATATGATAAATAGTTTTGAAGCCCGGCATTATTGTTATTAAGCGATATTATAAATTGTAGAACTGATATATGTCAGAATTAAAATAATATTTTTGGTGTAAAAATTTATGTTTTATTCTGTATTTAATTATTCTTGGATTGCAATGTCAGAGTATATTTTTTGATTTGCAGCCATGTGTTTCACTAAGCTTTAAGGGTGCTATCTCAATTCATAAATCCCCGTTACTTTGAAATCGATCAGGATGTGCTTAGCTTGCAACAGAAGAATGGTCTTGAAAAGAAAATTCAAAAGTATACAACCACTTGATTTTGGAATATGTCAGTAAAAGGCCCGATAATTTCTATTGAAGATGATACAGATGATCAGTATTTGCTGAAAAGCGTTATTGAGGAAATGAAAATTCCCAATGAAGTCAGGTTTTTTGAAAATGGTCTGGAAGCACTGAGATATCTGGAGGTAACTAAAGAGCAGCCCTTTTTGATTCTTTGTGATATTAATATGCCTGTGATGAACGGACTGGAATTAAGACAATACATTGATGATAATGAATATCTTAAAAAGAAGGCGATTCCCTTCGTGTTTCTAAGTACATCGGGAAATGCTAAACTGGTGCAGGTCGCCTATGAATCTACAATTCAGGGTTTCTACAAAAAAGAGAGTAGTTTCGACGAATTCAGAAAGCAAATTGAGCTTATCGTGGCATACTGGAAAGCGTGTTTGCACCCCAACAATGCCTCAGGCAGCGTGTGACAGATCATACCGTTTAGGGCATATTTGTCTTTACAATGCCCAGTTTTTTCATTTTACTGACCATTGTCGATACCGGAAGATCGAGTAATATAGCTGCACCACTCGGACCTGAAATCCTGTTATTGCATTTTTTTAATACCGAAAGGATATGGTCCCGTTCCAGTTCTTCCATTGTTTTTACGGGATATTCCTGGTTTTCTGAGGCTGGCTCTGTTTTGTTCTCTGTCTGTGCCGGTAAAACTATTTCCTCAATCGTTGTTTTTGGCGCAAGAAGTATGCAGCGCTCAATCAGATGCTGTAATTCCCTGACATTTCCCGGCCAATGGTATGTTTTGAGCTGATTCATGGCTGAATCGGAAATGTTGTGGATGGACTTGCCGGAAAGCCTGGAATAATGTTTGATAAAATGCCAGGTCAGCAAGGGTATATCCTCCGCTCGCTCGCGCAAGGGAGGGAGGGAAACCGGAAAAACAAAAAGGCGATAATACAAGTCCAGCCGGAATCTGCCGGCGGCTATTTCCTTTTCAAGATCTCTGCTCGTTGCCGCAATAATGCGTACATCCACTTTTATCGATCCCTTACCGCCTATACGTTCAATTTCCTTTTCCTGTAAAACGCGTAAAAGCTTCACCTGAAAGTCGATCGGCATTTCACCTATTTCATCGAGCATGATCGTTCCTCCGGAGGCTTGTTCAAACTTCCCGATCCGTCGTTCATATGCGCCGGTAAAGGATCCTTTTTCATGACCGAAAAATTCAGATTCAATAAGGTTGGCAGGTAAGGCTGCACAGTTTACTTTAATAAAAGGTTTGTTTTTTCTTGGCGAATGTTTGTGAATAGTCGAAGCTATTCCTTCTTTTCCGGTCCCGCTTTCACCGAGGATCAAAACAGAGGTATTGCCTGGTGCTACTTGTTTCACCAGGTCAAATACATTTTTCATAGCAGCACTTTTTCCTATTATGTCCTGAAAATCAGAATAGTCTTCATCGGGTTGTATTTTTTCATCGTTTTCAGGTTTTCCGTTTTTCTGCCCGTTAGCATCCGCTGGTTTTCCTGATTTCTGTTCCTGATTATATTGATGACGATACTGTGCGATATCGAGCGTTACGAGAAGATCTTTTTCTCGGAATGGTTTTACCAGGAAACCATACGGATTGGTAGCTTTTGCTGCTGCCAGAATTTTCTGTCCCGAGTTCGCCGATAGGTAAATGAAAGGAATATTCATTTCATTCAGCAATTTTGCCAGGTCAATTCCCGTCCTGTCGCCTTGCAGATAAATGTCCAGTACTACAAGACAAGGTTTTTCTCTTTCGATCATTTCCAGTGCTTCGTCAACCGAAAATGCGATTCCGGTTACCTTATAACCGGCGTTTTTGAGCGTGATACGAATGTCGCCGGCAACAATGTATTCATCTTCAACGATAAGAATCTTATCACACATAGAAGTAACGATTTGGAAGGCTTTGATTGGCAAAAATACATGTTTTCCTGAAATGCAATTTCGACATATATTATTATCTCTCCGAATTTAACCATGATATGTACAATTCTGAAAATAAATTGTCAATCTAATTTTCTTGCGATCAGCACGATTTAATGCCTTTGATGTTTTTCCAGAAAGATTTTAGATGTGAATACAAAGAAGCTGGCATAAGAACTTGATAAAGAATACCGAATGGTATATATTTGTGTTAAATTTAATGAATTGAGATTATGTCAAAAGCTGAAAAAACAAAAGCCTTTATTATTGAAAAAACGGCCCCGATCTTTAATAAAAAGGGATATGCCGGTACATCAATAAATGATATGACTGATGCCACCGGCCTGACGCGCGGGAGTATTTACGGGAATTTTGCTAATAAAGATGAAGTAGCATTGGCTGCTTTTGATTATAATTTGCAGAAGATCAATACCATTTTTAAAGCGGAAATCGAGAAAAAAAACACGGCGAAAGATAAGCTGCTTGTTTTCGTGCATGTGTATATTAATTTTTTATCTCATCCGTTTCCTTCGGGAGGATGCCCTATCTTAAACACAGCCACAGAAGCCGATGATACGCATCCGGAATTAAAGAAGAAAGTCTTATTTGGAATCTTGCGGTGGAAAGATACAATCATAGAACTGATTGAGAAGGGGATAGCGGATAAAGAGTTTGCGGAAAATGTCAATCCCGAGCAAATTGCTTTGACGATCATAGCGACTATTGAAGGTGGCCTGATGATCACGCAGACAACCGGGAAGTTGAACTATTTGAAGTTGATCATGAAATCTGTTGAAAAAATAATCAATGATCTTGTGATTTGATTACAGGATCATTGATTAATAGGAAAAGCCGCATGCTCTCAGTCTAAGGAAAGCATCCGGCTTTTTATGTTTACCGGTAAACCTAAACGGTAATTTTAACCAGTTGTGCCTGCTTTTGTGCTTTTAGAGAAAGCTCTGTTGCCAGGAAACAATGTTCCTGCGACATGGCTGTTTGCGTCCGGTTTAATACATCATCGACAAGTTGTTTTCCAAAAGGTAAAGGTTGTTGGCTGCAATCGATATACTGCGTTTCTTTTTGATTGACAAGGAACAAATGGTTGCCTCCGTCGCGTCCGGCGATATCTACATTTTTTCTGATCTCAATATAACCTTCTGTACCTAAGATTGTTAATCGGCCATCGCCCCAGCTTTTCAGCCCGTCCGGTGTGAACCAGTCTACGCGGATATAACCTGTTCCTCCATTTCCACGGATCATACAATCACCGAAATCTTCAAATTTGGGATATTGCGGATGGTTGACATTTCCCACCTGTGACGCAACAACCTCGGCTTTGTCTGACCCGGTAAAAAATAAAAACTGGTCGAATTGGTGTGAGGCAATATCACAGATTACGCCACCGTAACGCTTGGCATCAAAAAACCATTCGGGTCTGGAATTTGCCGAAATCCGGTGCGGCCCAAGCCCTATGGTCTGAATGACTTTTCCAATCGCGCCGGCTTTTACGAGTTCCCCCGCTTTTACAGTCGCCCGATTTTCCAGACGCTCACTAAACATAATCGAATATATGCGTCCTGTCTCTTTTTGTACTTTACGAACTTGTGCAAGTTGTTCCAGGGAAGTTATGCCGGGTTTGTCGGCCAGGTAATCTTTTCCATGCTGCATCACCCGAATACCAATCGGCGCACGTTCATCGGGAATTGCGGAGCTCAACACCAAATGAATTGATTTGTCTTCAAGGATTTCTTTTTCGCTGGAAACAAGTTTTGCCTCCGGGTATTTTTTACCAAATGCAGAAGTCAGGTCAGCTTCCTTGGCATAATAGGACACCAGCTGTCCGCCTCCCCGGATTACGGCTTCCACCTGCCCGTATATATGGTTATGATTCATGCCAATAACTGCAAATTTTATTCTGCCAGCTTCGACAATTTCTTCATCTTTTTCATCGGTTTTTGGAATAACCGAAGCACTTAGCACTTCATTTGGAATGGCTGACATCATAATAAGTCCTGCGGCAGTACTCATGCTATTACGGATAAACTTACGTCGGTTATCTTCTGTTTTTTTCATTTTAATTATTGCAAAAATGATGAATTGATATTGTCCGGTTTCTCATGTTAGGAAGACTGCATAATCGATTTTTTACCCTTATGTATTTTACGGTTGGTATTGCCGCGAGAGCAGGCAAAACGATTTCGAGAATTGGGTTAAACATGAAAGAATTAGAACATATCAATAATCATACGGTTATAAATTGTAAAAGAGCATATTTTATCGGAAATTGCGCGCCCAAATTTTTAGAGATTAATAATGACCAGTATTTCCTGCGGTATAGATTTTGGAACTTCCAATTCCAGTATAGCAATAGCAAACAAAGGTAACGTTCATCTAGTTCCGGTAGAGGGCGCCAGTACAACAACGCCAAGTGCCATGTTTTTTCTTCGCAAAGGGAACATCCCTTTCTATGGAAGAGCGGCTGTAAACATGTTTCTCGAAAGAAATCCTGGACGGTTCATGCGTAGTTTGAAACGCGTATTAGGCACACCCGTGATGCGCCAGGGAACAATGGTGAATGGTGAGTTAATGCGATTTGACGAGATTATTATCTCTTTTTTGCAGAATCTGAAAGACAAAGCAGATGCGGAATCTGGTTGTGAAATAGAAGATGTAGTGATGGGCAGACCTGTTCATTTTGTGGATAACGACAGTGCTGCTGACGTCCGTGCAGAAACGGAATTAAAGGCCATAGCTAAAAAACTGGGATTCAAAAATGTTGAATTTCAGTTTGAGCCTATTGCAGCGGCTTTTGCGCATGAGGTAAATATTACGGGTGAAAAGCTTGCCATTGTGGTGGATCTTGGCGGTGGTACTTCCGACTTTACGGTCATTCGTTTATCAAATAAAAATATACATAAAGCAGACCGGTCTTCGGATATTCTGGCCAATACAGGCATACGCGTAGGAGGGAATGATTTTGACAAAGATCTTAGTCTTGCGGCTATTATGCCGGAGCTTGGGTACAGAAGTACATATGGGGCAAAAAATCTGGAAGTGCCTCTTTATCATTATTTTGACTTGTCGGAATGGAGCAAGGTAAACTTTCTTTATACGACTAAAATTATTTCTCAAACCAAACAGATTTTGTTTGAGGCGCATGATAAGACGCGTTACAAGCGACTTTTGCAAGTCCTGGAACAGGAGACTGGTCATACACTTTTGGCAACTACGGAAGAAACAAAAATAGCGTTGACCTCGCAGGAAGAATACAACGCACCTTTTGATTTTCTTGAAGACGGACTTACAACCAGGGTGACCCGGGAACAATTTGATGAAGCAATTATTCAGAAGATTGATAAAATAGCAAATTCCGCCTTGCAGTGCCTTTTGGATGCGAAAGTTCAGAAAGAGGATATTGATCTGGTTATCCTGACGGGAGGTTCTACGGAGGTACCATTGATCCAGACAGAATTTAAAAAGCTTTTCCCGAATGCGGCGTTGGCTGATGAAAACAAGCTTTCCAGTGTAGGTCTCGGACTTGCCTATGCGAGTCAGAATAAGTTTGCCTGACCAATACATTAATGTGACCAAGAGCGGGCGGATGATTTGAATCTCCGCCCGCTTTTTTATTGTTACTGTGCTTTTACGATCTTTCTTATTCTGCCATCACTTTTAGTCATGATAAACATTTCCTGTGTAAAATAGTCGTATCCAATGCGAAGATCAACCCGTTTGGAATCGGACGTTTTTCGTAAATCCGTTGGTTGTGAATTTTTTATAATATTTATTTCATACACCGTCGAATCTGATAACTGCTTGTTGATGTTGGCATAAAATATTCTTCCGTTTACGATATCTCCAAAAATATATTTGTTTTTTAAAGGAATCAAAGGACCTTCATATACATAGCCTCCGCTGATTGCGTTACCATCTTTGTGGTCGTATTCCAGAAACGGCATAATGTAATTTGTCTTTTCTTTGCTTTCTAATTTGAAAACAGCTTTCAGGTTCGACGGTGATATACCATAACTCCCCTCGCGGGTATTCCAGCCGTAGTCGCCCCCTTTTACAATCACATTGACCTCTTCAAAATTGGATTCTCCAACCTCTGAACAGAACATGGTTTTGCCATTTGCAACATCCCACGACATCCTATGCGGATTTCGGAAGCCGAATGCATAGATCTCTTTTCTTACTTCCGGATCGGTATTGTGCACAAACGGATTATCGGCGGGGATTCCATACTTGCCGTTGGCACTGTTATTTCCAAGCGGATCAATTCGGATAATCGTCCCCAGCAATGACTTTAAATGATGTGTGAGCTCTGGATGTTTGCCAATGGTTGAGCCACCGTCACCCGTTCCAATAAACAACATCCCATAGTCAGGATCCTTTTTGTCCAGGCCTGGGATAAAATTGATGTCCTGCATGCCATGTACGCCGGAAGGAACATTGATTCGGATAATTTCCCTTCTTGATCCTTCAAACACTTCACTTTTCACGTCGTTGATCTTCCATTCTGACACCACCCATTGCATCGCAACCTTAACGGAATCCGGGAACTCGTAATCTGCTTTTTGTCCGGTAAACTCTTCTGAATGCGTTATGTATATCAAGCCGTTATTTAAATAATCAGGGTGGAATTCAAAACTTCCCAGGCCAGTTCCCAAACCCGGCGTGTTAATATAATGATCCACTTTGGTTCTTAAATCCAGAAAAGTACTGACCTGTCCCTGACTGATCCGGTAAATTATTCCGCGCTGATCGCTGACAAAAAGTGTCCCGTCTGCGGCCGGATTAGCTCTCATGTTCGAGATTCGGGTAAAGGGTGGTTTGTCCGAGGAGGCTGGAATTTGGGCAAAATCTTCCAGTTCGATCCGGATTTCTGATTTTTTAACCGGAACACCGACTCTTTCTTCCGTTTTAGACAAACTCTTATTTTCAGCTTTTACAACAAGTGGCTTGATAGGGTGAAGCTTGGTTTCGTTAGCGATGTATGCCAAAATGGACGTAATTTCCGCAGGTTTCAGAAAGTCGAACGGAGGCATTATCATTTTGAACTTTTCACTTAGGTTTACGGCGCGCGGATTCCCGGAATCAATCACTTTGCCCGGATTCCTGATAAAGTCAGATAAAAATTTTTGAGAAAGCAAAGTCGTAATTCCTCCGAGGCGAGGTCCTATACCTTCATCCGCAATCGCATGACATGAGGCGCAGTTGGCATCAAAAAGTTCTTTTCCCAGCGTAAGCGTCCTGGTATCTGCCGGATATTTAGAAGTATTCTGCCCGACGGCGGCAGTGGTTAATACAAAAATGGAGAAAGAAAAAGTGAGTGATAAAATTAAAGATTTAGGCATACAATTGGGTTTAGTAAGAAAATTGAAATCAGGGTTCAGGAATTTATTTAAAGACGATATTAAATATTTCCTGCCACTAAACGCAAAATTTATACTAAACGTTTTGTACAAAAAAAGCCGGAGCAAGCTCCGGCCATATCTACGTTGAGTAAAGTATTGAAAATTTTATTCTACATTCTTGCCATTCTTATCCAGCTTTACCCGGGCATTTTCTGTGCCTTTTTTAACGGATAAATCGTAGTATTGCGTTTTGTTTTCTGCTGTTACGAGAAAAGCTTCAACAACTTTCCAGCCCGCAAATGCTTCGCTGTTTATAGTGGCTTTTACAGCAGCAGGCAAATCATCCGGTTTTACCGAAACTTTGTCCTGAGTTACCGTTAAAGCGGTTTTAGTTTCCTTGTTTGGCGTGGCCTGAACCGAGGCGAAAGAGATAAGTGTTAGGGCTACTGCCGACATTATTAGCTTTTTCATAATCTGTGTTTATTTGATTAAATCAGTATTATAGTGCCTTTGCACGTTCATCTTTTACGTAACAGGATCGTGCCAATGGTATTAACTGACTAAAAGTCAGCGAGCTATTTGTATTAGCTATGTTATCAGGTGTTTACTAGCTGCCCCATTTTGTTGATTATATCCGCAAACGATTGGCTGAACAGAATGATGAGAATATGAATTTATTTATTGAAATTAGCTTTAAATAAAGTTGCACCTGTATCACACTATCATGAAGCTACCTATACTGATCAAAGTATTATTACTCAACGTCATTTTTTCAATTTCTACAATCGGGCAAAGCGACAAGCAATACCGCCTGGAATTGAAAAATGGTTCTTTTTTACCGGAAAGAAATATAACTTCCGGGAAGATCTCCGCCTTGAACCGCAAACTGAAACCGCTTAACAAAAAATCATTTGTTATTATTCAGTTTGACAAAATCCCTTCTGAATCTGAACGGAAAGATTTGCAAAATGGGGGGATAGAGCTGCTTGACTACATTCCCAATAATGCGTTCACAGCAACTGTACAAGGTTCTCTCAACGAACTTAACCTGAAAAGGGCAGGAGCACGTTCCGTTGTTTTTCCTGGACCGGAACAAAAACTTCAAGCCTCGCTTGCAAATGGAATTATTCCGGCGCACGCTAAAAAAGTAGAAGGGTTTATTGATATCTGGATCAGTTTTCCAAAATCTTTTACTGTGGAAGAGGTCCGGGAGGCACTTACCGCGGACCATTATGAAATACTTTCTGAAACATATAAGGCTTATCAGGTATTGGAAATCCGTATTCCTGAAAGTAGCCTGCGCACTGTGGCATCCTTACCATTCGTGCAGTATGTGCAGGCCGTTCCAAAGGAAGCAAAACCTTTTAATAATCACAGTACGGTAAATGGCAGGGCAAATATCTTAAATTCCTCGGTATATGCCGGATTAGGGTTGCGCGGAGAAGGCGTCGTTGTGGGGGTAGGAGATGATGCTAACCCTTTGAGGCATATCGACCTTTCAAACCGTATTATTAACCGAAATCCTGCAAAAGGTGGAGTACACGGTATTCACGTGATGGGAACGCTGGGCGGAGCTGGAATTTTCAAGGAAAAATATGCCGGATATGCGCCGAAGGCCAGGATCATTTCTCAGCAGAATTCAAGTATACTGGCCTATGCTCCAGCCTATGTTCAGGATTTCGGCATGGTCATTACCAATAATTCTTATGGCAACGAGCCGGATGACTGTTCGGATTTCGGAGGATATGATATATTATCAGGCATACTGGATCAGCAGGCTATTTCAATGCCAAGCCTCCAGCATGTTTTTGCCGTAGGAAACAGTGGAAATGTAGTCTGCAATTTTCCGCAGGGCTTTGGAAATGTGCTAAGTGCTTATCAGTCGGCTAAAAATGTAATATGTGTTGGTAGTACGGATCTCGTAGGTCTTATCGATCCAACGTCAAGCAGAGGGCCAGTCAGTGATGGCCGTATAAAACCCGAGATTATGGCACAGGGAACGGAAGTTACTTCTACTTTCCCGGTCAATGATTACAGATCCGGTATTGGTACCAGTTTTGCAGCACCGGCAGTATCCGGCGGACTTGCACTTTTATATCAGAAATATCGTGCATTGAATGGACAGCAAAATCCTAAAAACGGTCTGATGAAAGCAATTCTTTGTAACGGCGGTACAGATAAAGGAAATGCAGGGCCGGATTACAAATATGGATTTGGCTGGATGAACCTTTTACGTTCCGTAAAAATGCTGGAAAGTGGGAGTTACAGGATTGGAAATGTTGCTAACGGTGGGAATAACGAATATGAGGTTAATGTACCGGATAATACCGCGCAGGTAAAAGTGATGTTGTACTGGAACGATCCGGCCCCATCGATACTTTCTGCGAAAACATTGGTACACGATCTCGATCTGGAAGTTGTAGAAAATACATCGATGCAGGTGACGTTACCCAAATTGTTGAATCCTTCACCGGCAAATGTTAACGATCTAGCTGGCACAGGAGCGGATCACATTAACAATATGGAGCAGGTCGTACTGGATAATCCGCCAACGGGGACGTACAAAATTCACGTACAGGGTACTGATATTGCTCAAAATCCTGCGCAGGAATATTTTGTCGTGTATGATATCATTCCGGTTTCTACCACACTGACTTATCCGATTGGAAAAGAACATTTTGCACCTGGTGAAGAAATTTATGTTCACTGGGATGCTTATGGTAATAATGGAAGCGATTTCACAGTGCAGTATTCCGTCAATGATGGATTAAGCTGGATTAATGTGTCGGAAAATGCTGTTACCGGCGAGCACTTGAAAAGCTGGGTTATCCCTGATGTCCCTACCGATAAGGCAAAGATTAAAGTAATACAGAATGCAACCGGCATTGAAAGTGTCAGTCAGGCTTTCACAATTTTAAATGTTCCGCAAATACAGCTTTCGGATGTTCAGTGTGAGGGGTATATAGCGTTGCAATGGCAGCCTGTTGCCGGTGCAACGGATTATGAAGTGATGTTGTTAAGGGGCGATGAAATGGTACAGGCGGGAATTACCAGTGCTAATAATTTTGTAATAAGCGGCCTGGCCAGGGATAGTTTATACTGGTTTTCCGTCCGTGCAAGACTGAATGGAAATCCCGGCCCCCGTGCTGATGCGCTTTCACGTACACCGGATTCAGGAAGCTGCGCAGGAACCATTTCAGATAATGACCTCGTACTCGATGCTATTTTGTCGCCGGTTTCTTCTGGTAGAGAATTTACTTCCAGAGCCCTTACAAATCAGACGCCGGTTTCTGTTCGTATAAAAAATCTGGACGATGTGGCTTCTACCGGAACCGTTACGCTGCGTTATTCAATAAATAATTCGGAGAAATCCGTCAATGTTCCGCTTTCAATTCCGCCCAATGGCACGGTTAATTATACCTTCCCGGATCAGGAGAATTTTTCTGACTTTTATACATACACATTAAAAGCTACGGTTAACAAAGGAAGTGATCCGGTATCGGGTAATAATTCCCGTTCGATTACTTTAAGGCAGCTGCATAACAGTCCGGTAACCTTGCCCTTTCTTGACGATATGGAATCAGCAGCTGAGCAATCAAAAACTGTCAGCTTGATTGGTTTGGATAACGCGGATCGGTATGATTTCACGAATACTTCATCAGCCGGGCGTATCCGTACTTTTGTAAATACGGGTCTGGCTTACTCGGGTAGAAAAGCGTTTACGCTGGACACGGACAAATATTTCCCTGATCAAAACTCCAATTTTCTGGATGCTACGTTTAACTTAACAAATTACAGCTTGTCGGATGATATCAGACTGAATTTTCAATATAAAAATCATGGACAAAAATCTCATCCTGACAATAAAGTTTGGGTGCGAGGAAATTATACCGATGCCTGGTTACCGGCGTTTGATCTTTATGCTTTTCAAAATTCAGCCAGCCAGGCATACAAACAATCGGCAAGTATTGAGTTAGGTAATATTCTTTGGAGCAACGGGCAGAACTTGTCCCCGGAAACACAAATACGTTGGGGGCAGCATGGAGATATGCTCACTGCCGATTTTACCAGAGGAGCAGGTTATTCGTTTGATAATATCCAGTTGAAGATTGAAAGTGATGATATTCAGCTGGTAAGCATTAACAGTATCTCGGAGGCAAGCTGCGGACTTTCCGACCAACAGCCCGTAACGATATCCGTTCGTAACAGTTCCGATCATGAAATCACGAATGTGCCGGTTTCTTACAAGTTAGGTAACGGGCAGCAGATTAATGAAACAATTCCGGTCATAGCGGCCCGGGCCACCATTCAGTATACATTTTTGGCAAGACTGAATCTGAGTGCCTTTGGCCAATATGCGATCAAGGTATGGACGAGCTTACCAAGTGATACTTATCCGGACAACAATACCATTGATTTAGCTTTTTACAACAATGCGGTAGTGAGCAGTTTTCCCTATCTGGAAAATTTTGAATCAGGTTCAGGAAACTGGCATACCACAGGTACCAATAATACCTGGGCCTACGGCGCGCCTGCATCCGTGAAAATTAACCGGGCAGCGAGCGGAACCAAGGCATGGAAAACAAATCTTACCGGCAATTACAAAAATCAGGAAACATCCTACTTGTATTCGCCATGTTTTGATATCAATGGCATGAGCAGTCCGGCTTTAAGTTTTAGCCTGGCGCTGGATATAGAATTTTGTAACAACGAAGCTTGCGACGTTGCTTACATGGAATATATGGTCGACGGAGCAAATTGGACGCGGCTTGGGGCAAAAGGGCAGGGGACCAACTGGTATACCAAGGATATGGATAACGGCCAGGCCTGGAGTGTTCAGAATTATACACGCTGGCATGTGAGTACCATCGATTTGCCGGTAACCAACGGCTCGATCCGTTTCCGTCTGGTTTTAAATACCGATCCCGGGACGACACGCGAAGGTGTTGCCATTGACGATATTCATATTTACGATAAAAAATCAGCCATTTATGATGAAAGTACAACGCTGAGTCCGGTATCGCAGACACCGGCAAATGCTTCGGGCTGGATTGACTTCAAACAAAATGGAAAACTGATCGCTTCGATTAATCCTAACGGACAAAATATGGGAAATACCGATGTTCAGGCTTTTATCAATACCGGCAATGTCCGGGATAACGGAAGCCAGTATTACCTGGACAGAAATGTAACGATAAAGCCGGAAAACGTAAGTTTAACGGAAGAGGCAACGGTAAGAATATATTTTCTTGATACAGAATCGGATAGGCTGATCACCGCAACCGGATGTGCCGCTTGTACGAATGTAACAACGGCATATGGGCTCGGGATTTCTAAATATACAGATGCGGATAAAAGCAAAGAAGACGGAAGTATTGCCAATAATCAAACTGGTGTTTGGTCCTATATTTCCTCTGCCAATACAGTGAAAGTACCTTATGATAAAGGCTATTATGCTGAAATTAAGGTGCGTAATTTTTCGGAGTTCTGGCTTAATAATGGTGGACAAGCTGACGGCGGACCGTTGCCGGTTGAACTTTTAAGTTTTAGTGTGACAAAAAATTTATTAACTGAAGCGTCAGATCAAGTCATTGCAAACTGGGTTACCACGTCTGAATTAAATGCCAGCCGTTTTGATATTGAACGTGCCAGCGGATCAGAGGCGCTGAAATTGAATCAGTTTAAAAAGATTGGAACCGTGACTGCTGTCGGGGAAAGTTCTGTCACAAACGTGTATAATTTTACGGATACGGAGACGGGCAAAATGGGCGAGTATTATTATCGTCTGAAAATAATCGACAGAGACGAGACTTTCCAGTATTCAATGATAAGATCGGTGCGGTTCGATGAATTTGCAGACTGGCTGGCTTATCCTAATCCTTCCAGGGGAATTGTTCAGGTTCAATACCAGGCCGGCGCAGGAGTTCCTGTAGGAATTAAGGTGTTTGATTTGTCGGGTAATCTGGTTTATCAGAAAATCAATATTGCCAATGGAAAAAGACAGCTGCATGCTGTCGATTTATCAGGTTCCGGATTTACGGCCGGACTCTATGTGGTAGAGCTAATTTCAGGAGAACAGAAAAAAATATTCCGGATTGTTAAATTGTAACCTGTAATTTATTATATATCAATACATTAATCTGACTATTGGATTATTCTGCTGAGGAATAACATTTCATGTTTAACAAACCGGATAAAATAAATCCATTTTTTATCAGGAAAATCTTAATAATTCTCCACGAACCCCTATTTCTATGCGTACAGACCTAAAAACAGTTGAGTAAATTAAATTTAAAGTTTATGAAAAAGTTATTAGGCCTGTCCGTATTGTTTTTGATTAGTTTAATATTTTCCGGAAAAGCCTCAGCACAATCAACCCTGGCCCTGACCGGAACTTATGGTACGACCAATCAAAATGATGATTCGAAAGGGATTTATGGCGGAGGATTTCAATACCGTTATTTTCTGAAATCAAACATTGCAGTAGGTCTGTCTGGTCAATATCTCATTGAAAAAATAGACCGTGCCTTATCTTTAAAAACCATCAGAGGCCAGGCTACCTACATTCCGGTAAACCTGATGGCCGAGTATTATTTTAGAGAAAAAGGCATTCGTCCATATGTTGGTCTGGAGGCAGGCGTGAATTTTCAAAAAGTGGAAGGATATAATATAATTGTTGATAAGTCGGCTGTGAAGCCAGGCATTGCCCCCAAAGTCGGCGTTTTGCTACCCATGGGCAGACGTTTACAGTTTGCAGTTGAGGCTTCTTACAATGTGGTATTTGGTTCTGACAATTCTGTTAATGTTGACCCTAATAAAATTGGTAATGAATTGTATTCAGTAAAAAACAGCAACCAATCAGTTACTGTCACCGGTGGTATACGATATATTTTCGGAAAAGTTGAAAAAAAGGTAAAGCCGGTTCCTGAGCCTTAACTTTATGAACGTTTTATTTGTTTACTAACCATCAGGCGGCACGAAAGTGTGTTTGATGGTTTTTTCATTTTAAAGTTGTAATAAGTATCAGATTATATGTCAGATAAAACATCCCGGTTACTTTCATTAAGACCCGTCATCGAAACAGAACCCGCCTCAAAACCAGTAGAAGAATTCCAGAATCTGACGCTCAGGCCAATTCTGAAACTTCAAAACGACTTGCTCGTCCGCGCGTTTCAGCTGCATATCGTTAAGACGAAAAATGTTTTTTATAAACTTTCAGAGGCAGAGAAAAAGGAAAACATTCTTCTCGTACTCAGGCAGGATGTGAAATTTTCTACACTGTTAAAAGGAATAGTTCTGGGACATTTTACAGAGTCAGAATGGACATTTTATATAGCTAATGAACAGGAAATTAACAGACGTATTTCCAATTTAGCAGGGCAGAGATTGATTAGTAATCTGGCAAATTTTTAACAGAACTTTTCAGGAAAATAGTACCAATTATTTCTTTTTTGATCCGGAATTAAAAAAAGTTCCAGTATAAAAGTTAAAATTTAATAAAATATTAATTGTATAAATCAATGTTTTTGTTGAAAGTTATTTTTCTTGCGAGAGCTTTTTAAAAACTGATCAATTTTTAGAAAATATTATTATAAAGTGCTGTGTATGAGTTTATATAAAATATTGTAACGGATATAAAAATTCATTGAATAACCGGTAGAATCATGCAAATATGTATCTATAAATTTCAATCGGTTACAAGATTTATGATTTGTTTGAATAAACCGTATTATAAACCCAATTGTGATTTGCTGTTTAGGAAACTATTTTTAATTTCACCTAGTTTTTATTTAGTCTAAGAACTATATAGCCCTAACTAGAATATGAGTACCGTACAAGTTAAACGAATTTATGACCCAAAAAATGAAACTGATGGTTTCAGAATTCTTGTGGATCGTTTATGGCCTCGCGGATTGAAAAGAGAAGAGGCATGTGTTGATGAATGGCTGAAAGGTGTGGCACCGTCTACGGATTTAAGAAAATGGTTTAATCACGACCCAGAAAAATGGGAAGAATTCAGACAGGACTACACTTTTGAGCTAAGACACTGCATGTCATCCGTTCATGATCTGGTAGACAGAATAAAAAAGCATAAAACAGTAACCTTGCTTTATGCTGCCAACGATGAAAAGTACAATCACGTGATTGTACTTGAAAAATTTATCAATAATCTTTTACAATCATAGGTAAATCAGTCGGGATATTGATATCTCTGATTCCGGTCTGATACCGATACAAGAAGTGAATCAAAAAAGCACTTGCTCAGGCAAGTGCTTTTTTGATTCCGGAATGGCTTACTGAATATGTGCTCTTAACATCCAGGCAATTTTTTCGTGTTGCTCCATAAGTCCGGTAACGTAGTCGCTCGTGCCGGCATCCTTATGTTGTTCTGCAAAATTATTAATGTTGCCTCGTATAAACTCAATAATGCTTTCGTGGTCCTGCAACAAATATTTGATCAGGCTCAAACTATCATTTCCGCCTTCGTATTGCTCGGTAAGGTGGCTCAATTGAAGATAGTTTTTCAGCTTCGCCGGAGCAAAGTGCCCCAGCTGACGGATCCTTTCTGCTACGCTGTCAAGGATTTCTGCGGATTGAGTGTATAAATCCTCAAAGTATACGTGAACGGAATGAAAATCCGGACCAACCAGGTTCCAGTGAGCATTCAGTGTTTTGGTATACAATATAAATTCGTCAGCCAATAAAATGGCCAGCTGGTCTGCTACAACTTTTCTGTTTTCATCAGAAATTCCGATTCCTGGTTTCATTTGTTTGTTACTTTAAAGGTTAATAAATGGAGATTTTAATATTTTAATGAACCGTAAGTTTTCTAATGCACGGGCTGTAAAAGTAAGTTTCTGAAAACGCACGACTATTGTACCAATGCCCGCAACTGATGTATATTTTCCGGTTTGTAAATCTATTTTTTTAATTTCATCTGCACGGGATCCCACTGAATAATCTTTTTCTTGAAATAGCTGTCATTACAGGCCAGAACAGGAGCGGCAGCACGGAAGCCGAAAACAGGATCTTCCACGGTCCCGGTTGTACCTTTTTTTACATTTTCAAAGAAATCCCGGAAATGGTTTGCGTGCGGATCATCTTCTTTCGGGGCTTCAAATCTTATTTGTTTAACCGGATCGGCTTTGCGGGTGTCGGCAGGATATTGCGCGTTATATTGCTTTTCAAATTCTTTTTGCTCATTGGCCGAGAAGGTCCCAAAACTATCATATCCGCCATAACCCGGTGCCTTGGCCAGCTTTTTCTTTGTAAGTATGAGATTGTCTTCGGTAAATTCAATTTGCCCTTCAGTTCCGATGATCCGGGTATTATTAGCGATCGCACCCGCATTTGCAAAGTTTACCCGCAAAACCATCTGGAAATTTGCATGTGTTTCAGTTTTTGGATATTCAAGAATGGAAACCAAAACATCCGGAACATCCCGGCCATCTTTCCAGTAACTTAGTTCTCCGGAAGAAAAAATACGTTCGGGGCCCAATGAATTTGTTACGAAATGTACACCGGTAATGAGATGCACAAACAAATCACCTGCTACACCTGTTCCGTAATCTTTATAGTTCCTCCATCGGAAAAATCGCTTGGCATCAAATGCTGTTTTAGGCGCATCACCCAAAAAAGTATCCCAGTCAAGTGTTGTTAATGAAGCGTCGCCCGGAATGGAATAATTCCACGCGCCGAGCGAATTGAAACGGTCGTTGTTGGATTCAACATAATTTATTTCTCCGATTTCACCAGCGAGGAATAGTCTTTTCGCTTCTTTAAATGAGGCGGAGCTAATGCGCTGGCTGCCGATCTGCATTGTTTTTCCTGATTTTTTCCAGGCTTCGATAACCGATTTACCTTCATCAATATGCTGAACCATCGGTTTTTCACAATAGACATGTTTTCCCGCTTGCAGTGAAGCTTTTGTTATATGATCATGCCAATGGTCGGGTGTGACGACGAGCACCGCATCAATGTCTTTACGTTCCAGGATCTGGCGGTAATCCCGTGTAGTGAAAATATCTTTCCCATATGCCTCTTTTACATGCGTTAGCCGGCCATCGTACAAGTCGGCGGCGGCAACAAATTCGATATCAGGTGCGCGACGTAAGGCCGCTTTTGTATCCTGGTTTCCCTGGATACCCATCCCGATGGTAGCGAAACGGATTTTGTCATTCGGGCTGATTTTTTTAAGATCACGGATAATGCTGAAGGGTTTTGCAACACTACCTGTAGCAAGCAATGCCGATGCAGCTGTGACACTTTTAATAAAATGCCGGCGGTTTGAATTCATGGGTTTAGAAATAAAGTTGGACTTTTGATTCTCTAAAATAATGAATAAAAACAGTATCTGGTAAAGAGGTAATATTTATTCTGAATCTTTAATAAATTTCTAAATTTAAATATGTTGCGAGTGGCTGTTTGTGTGACAAGGCAGTTAGCTTGCGGCATTATAATTGCGTTGGAGAACTTATTCAAACTTTATAGCTTAAAAACATCTGTTATGTCTGACCAACAAAGAAAAGTGATTGTTGAGGAACTGGCCTTGTTAATCAATAAAGGAAATGCGCACGTTTCACTGGATGAAACGATAGCAGATCTTCCTGCCAATTTGCGCACCGTAATTCCGGATCAGCTTCCATACAGCATCTGGCAACTGCTGGATCATATCCGGATTACGCAGTGGGATATCATAGAATTTTGCCTTTCCGCAACGCACGTATCACCTGAGTGGCCCGGGGGATACTGGTCCGTTAATCCTGAAAAGGTTTCTGATCAGGAATGGGACGGTTGCCTTCATGCGATCCGGAGCGACAGAGAGCGTTTTTTTGATTTATTAAAGGATGATAAAACCGACCTTTATTCGCCGTTAGCACATGGCGACGGGCAAAACATTTTCCGTGAAGCACTTCTGATAGCTGATCACACCTCTTACCATTTGGGCGAAATTCTTGTGGTAAGAAGGTTGTTAAAAAGCTGGAAATAATAAAACAACAATCCTGAACGGCTGGTCAGGATTGTTGCGCAGTTTGCAATTGCTGAATGGCTTTGTCGAGATCGATTCCTTTTCCTAAAATGCCTTTGAAAAGATCACCTTTTTCTTTTACCCTTGCCAGCATATTTTTGATCGTAAACGCGTGGAAGTCCAGCCCATGTTTTACCTCGCTCCATTCCAGGGGAGCAGATACGGTGGCACCTGGTTTAGGTCGTGCGCTATATGCAGAAGCCAGCGTTTGTCCGATCCTGTTTTGCAGATAATCAACGTAGATATGGTTCTTTTTCCTTTTTGAAAGTGAGCGTTCGAGTGACGAAATTTCGGGGAGTCGTTCTGTGACCATGGTGGCAATGATGTGCGCAAATTCCTTGGCTCTGTCGTATGAATACTTCTTCCGGAACGGAACATATACATGAAGGCCGGTAGAGCCAGAGGTTTTGCAAAATCCCGTGATCCCGGCTTCATCCAGTATGTCCTTGGTCGTTAATGCAACGTCGATTACGTCGTCGAAAGTATTTTTAGAAGATGGGTCAATGTCAATTACGATGTAATCCGGGTTATCAAGATTTTCGATCGTTGAATTCCATGGATTTATCTCGATGCAACCCAGATTCGCAATAAACAAAAGACTGTTTTTGTCATTACATACCAGATAATCTATCATTTTATCATTTGACTCCGAATGTATTTCAGCCGTTGTCATCCACTCGGGAGCAATATCTCCGGCATCTTTATGGAAAAAGGAATCTCCTTTAATTCCATTAGGATTTCTTTTCAGAGATAAAGGACGGCCTTTCAGATAGGGGAGAATGTAGGGAGCCATCTGTTCGTAATATTCAATGAGCTCACCTTTTGTGATTTTTTCGTCGGGCCAGTAAATTTTCTCCGGATGTGTTATTTCAACTTTGCTTTTGGTTTTCTTTCCTCTCTTAACCGTTGCTTCGTGATGTTTTTCTTGTTCGCTCTCGTTAGCATCTGGCTCGGCTTTATCTTTTGCGGACACAACTTTTTTTGTTTTTTTAGCGTCGAACGGTTCTAAGGATTTTATTTTTTCAATATCGTACTTTTTATCCTGCGCAAATTCATCTTTGTGTTTAATCAGAAGCCAGTTTTTTGCATCATTTTTCAGTCTTACTAAAACAAAACCGCCTTCAATATTTTTTCCTTTCAGAAATATTTTAAGTTCACCTTTTTTCAGTGCTTGCAATGCCTGCTTCTCCGATATTTTTTCCAGATCCTCATTCACAGGAAAAAATATTCCGTGGTCCCAAACGTCAACCGTGCCTGCACCATAATTTCCTTTTGGAATTATCCCGGAAAAGTCAATATAGCTTACCGGGTGATCCTCCACTTCCACAGCCAGCCGCTTATCCTCCGGATTCATTGAAGGGCCTTTTGGCACTGCCCAGCTTTTTAACACGCCGTCAAGTTCAAGACGGAAGTCATAATGTAGCCTGGTTGCATCGTGTTTTTGAATTACAAAACGAAAAAGATTTTCTTTCCCGCTAATCCCTTCCGGCTCAGGCGTATTGCCGAAATTGCGTTTTTTCTTGTAGTTTGTAAGTGACATCAGGAAGCTTTGCGTTTACTGTTTTCCAAACTTTCTTTCAGTTGTGCCATTAAGTCGCGGCTGCGTGTATGAACTACCTTCAAATCGGAGGCAGGTGCTTTTTTGCCTTTTGCTTTTGCTTTGATCAGTTTTAGCAATTTTTCAGTGTACGTATCTTTATACCGGCTGATATCAAAATCCGTTGTTAACTGTTCTATCAAATGAATGGCCATTTTCATCTCGCCGGGTTTCACTTTCACAGAAGGAATGTTGAGCTCATCCGTTTCCCGGATTTCGTCATGGAACCGGATTTTATTCAAAATAAGAATGTCACCGACTGGCTTTATAATCACGAGACTTTCCCGGTTCCGTAAAATATAAGTTCCCAAGCCCACCATACCCGTTTTGAGCAAGGCCTCCCGTAGTAACGCATAGGCCCGCACACCCTGTTTTTCCGGTTGCAGGTAATATGGCGTTTCGTAATATATGCTGTCAATTTCCTTCTCGTGAACAAATTCGGCTATCTCGATAATTTTGCTCTGTTCAGGACTAGCCTTTTCAAAATCACTGTCGTCGAGTACCACGTAGCGGTCATCTATTTTATAACCTTTCACAATATTGTCCCAGGCAACTTCTTTGCCGGTTTTTGCATTTACGCGTTGAAATTTGATGTTCGCATTATCCTTTTTGTCAAGCATATCTAAATCCAGCTCGCTTTGCTGCACGGCGCTAAACAGTTTTACCGGAATATTTACGAGGCCAAATCCAATAGCCCCAGTCCATATTGCTCGCATAGAGTTTCATGATTAGTTGATGTCCAAAGGATAATGGAAAAATCTGTGCCATAAATAACGGATGCCTGGTATCCGGCTGGCGATATTGTCGGGGAAATTTTTGGACAGTTACTGGTAGTAATATCTTTTTATGAAGGATTATTACTTCTGCCAAAAGCGGCGGAGGAAATTTATTGGTGCTGGTATCTTTTGATTATCAGTGTGATCCGGGAGAAGAGTAAATCAATTATTATTTAATTTTTTCTAATGTCAAATATTTTTTGAAAACTTCGTGTTCATCGACCATGCAGGATGTTATCGCAGCGACTTGCATACTGATTTTTATCATCAACTGAATTATTAAATGAAAAGTAAAAGCAAAATCTGGGCTGCCGCAGCCACAGTTTTATTAGGGAGTATGCTTATGGAATCATGTGCAACAAGTAAAGAATATTCGGCCAAAGGAACGGTTGAAAAAATCGAATATGGTAAAGATGGATACACCGCAAGCCTGAAAGACAAAGATAATAACGATTTTGACGCATTGATCAGCCATGTAAGAATGCAAAAGGAATACAAAGTCCTCAAAGTAGGGGATAAGGTTGAGCTCGCTGGAGACACCATTCATCTGGACAATAAAGTAAGAGTTTTGGTGAAAAAAATTAAATAACAAATAGGCCCCGGTTTTTTAAAACCGGGGCCTATTTGTTATTTGTAGATTGTTTTTTTACTTGAAGAAGTATTACTCCTTGCTGTAAACGGGCAGAATAATATATTTTGAACCGTTGTAATCATACTCGTTCATTAATCTTTCGATCACTTTTTCTGCGTGGCGTTCTGACAGAAATTCCTTGTACCATTTGCCAACTTCGTTCTGAACATCGATGGGCTGTGGCAATATTCCTTTTTGTGGATCAAGAATAAAAATGCTGAATGTTTTTTCCATGTGATAGGAGGTGATAATAATGGGGTAACGATCAAAAACAGAATAACTATTCGATAAAATTGTCTCGTCTAATCCCTTCACTTCGTTTAGTATTCTGAAAAGCAATGGTGATCGTGTCGATTATCTGTTCCAGATCTGAATAAGTTTCTTCGGCAGTAGAAAATGTATTTTCGTGAAAAAATAAAGTATTGCTATTTCTCTCAGGATGATCACCCAAAAGAATTATTTCTCCGATAAACCCCGTCTCCGTTTTCTTTGCCGAGGTAACAATAGCCTCGGGGTTCTGTGCGATAATTTTGAGATCATCGTATTGTATTCTGAAAATATCGAAATAATTCATTGGTGGCTGGTCGCTGGGGTTTTTACCAAAGGTAGATAATATTGCCAATTTTATTCCGATAAATCAGTTAGCGGCATATTAAACGGTTTGTTCCTTTTTCAATTTCGGTTTCAGATTTTCCCAAAACTCGGTCTGTATCTCAAAAGCTTCCTGAGCCGTTAGATAGTCAGCATATTTTTCTTCTCTTCCCTGATTTTTCGCTCGCAGCACCGGATCAACCCAGCCATCCAGTTCGTAGGTTTCTACACGGTAATCCCATTCACAACCATCCTGACTTACATTGGCGGATACTATAACTTTCATTTTAGTACCCATGGCCTGGTGCAATATTTTTTCATAACTGATCTCCATAATTCTGGCAATTAAATGTTATTGCATGTTCGCATTTTACGCTTTTGCATAGTTTCATTGTCCGATTAAAAAACTAATGCCACAGCTTCCGGGATCAAAAGTTAATGTCGACTGTGGAGGTTCAAAAATGGATCTCATATTTAATTAATTCTGACTTACTTCATCAAAAGGATAGAAAAAATAGGTTTTTGTCGATGAAATAAAATAAAAATCTATATATTGCAAAAAAATCATATAAACAGCACCCGGAGTTAAGATGAGCAAAACTATATTCAACGACCTATATTCAAAGCTGGAAAAACACGGAGACCGACTTTTTATTGTGTCCATGTTAACATTGGTAATGATTGTTGCATTTGCTTTCAAGAAACCTGCTAACAACAAACTGGCAGAGGCAAGAAGCTCTTCAAATGTTGAATATAGCAGCCCCGTGCTAAACGTTATCGAATAGCCTTTATAACCAAAAATTTTACAGGATCAGAAACTGAATGCTGCGTTATTTATTAGGCTGTGTTTAGTATACATAGGATTTTGTACTTTTTCTTCCCCATTTGTACTGGTGCGTCCAATAGGAAAATTTCACAGAGAAAATTCCTATGCCGGCTCCCATCAATACGTCACTGATGTAATGTCTGTTGTTTGCCATTCTCAAACTTCCAACGGAGGAGGCAAGGCTGTATGCGACATACGGAACCCATTTATATCGTTTCCCATATTCTTCGCTTAAAAAAGTCGCAGCCAGAAAAGCTTGTGCTGTATGACCTGATGGAAAGGAGTTGTATGAAGTACCATCCGGACGCATTTTGTGGGTGATATTTTTTAAGACGGTAACAGAGCTCATCATTAAAACTTCTGACTTTATTAAAATGACTGTCCTGTTGGCAACATCGGTACGGGATTTAAAACCGGCAGCATCCAGGCCGTAGGTAAACAGGATTGGCGAAAATTGCAGATAATCATCAAGGTGTGTTCGGAAGTGAGAGAAGTGTTCGTTCCGTTCTTCTGCTATTTCCATTTTCAGGGCTTCCTTTCCATTTCCGTTGCTCAATATCCCAGCCATCATCAGGGTCGTTGCGGGAACCAGCTGTATGTACTGAAATTTTGGACGGTCGTACACATGGGTGCTATCCTGGGTTTGCGAAAATACAAATACGGAATTGCAAATAAGGAGGAGCAGCAAGGCAGACTGTTTCATTTGATTATCGGGTTTTATCAAAAATCGATAATCATTTAGAAGAAATTCTGAATTCAGAAATGGATTGAAAATGAATGAAAACCGTCCAGAAAAGAATAACTGATTCTCCATCCGTAACGATTGGCAATTTCTCTTACAATGGCCAATCCCAATCCGCTGCTTGGCGTATTGGTTGATGATGTAATGAAACGTTTAAATAGCGTTTCCGGATTTAAAGGAGATTCACCGGTATTGCTGATTGTAAGTTTTCCTTCTGTCAGTTCAATTTTTATGATGCCGTTAACGGGATTGTGCCGGATGGCATTCAGCAATAGATTTACCAGCATGATTTCTACCAGACTTTTGTTTGCCTGGATCGTCCTGTCATCCTTGATGTATGTTTCCACCGTGTTGTTTTTTGCTACCAGATGCTCTCCCAGAAAATCCAGATTTTGATGTAACAGTTCGCTGAGATCAATATTTTCCCCTTCATCAAACTGATGATTTTCAATTTTGGCAAGCAATAACAGATTTTTATTGATGCGTGAAACCCTGGCGATCGGCATATTCAGAGAAGCTATAAGCTCGGACTGTTCTTCGGTGAGCGTCTCATTTTGCATAAGCAGATCAATTTTGGATTTTAAAATAGCAAGCGGCGTTTGCAGTTCGTGGGAAGCATTTTCGGTAAACTCTTTTTGTTGTCGAAAAACGGTAATATTTTTCTCTATTAATTGTTTCAAAACCGTATTAAGCTGATCGAATTCTTCAATTTCTGAGCTTTCAAGATTTATATTTTTTTGACTGTTCAAATCGAAAGATTTTAACCTGTCAAGTGTGTTGTGGAAAGGTTTCCAGATTTGCGCTGAAATATTTCGGTTCAGGATGACAAAGCCAGTCAGTAAAATAATGAAAAACAGGAAGGTGACAGCCGCGATAGCAAAAACCGTTTCGTGGGTTTCTTCCACATTGATTTCAATACGCAAATGGTAAGGTCTGTTTTTTACAGTAATAAATGCAGATAACCCACGGTATCTTTCCATATCTTCTTCCGGATTCAGCGTATCCGGCCGCATGATGGTGTAGATGCTGTCAGTCTTTGCATCTGAAATGCCTGCTTTTGTAATTGTGGTTCCCGGTTGGGTCTGATTCCATAGGGAGATCGTTTTATGCCAGTCTGTTTCGCTGAGATTTAATTTATTCAGACCGGTTTCTATTCTTTCGCGGACGATCTGGTTGTATTCGTCGAGTTCATTGCGCCATATGTAATCGACGATCAGGTAATAAAAAGGAATGCTGCAAGCCAGCACGAGCAAGGTGTAGATCGCAAAAGCCTTTAATGGCTTATTCAATAATTTGCTCATATTTCCCATTTATATCCTGTTCCGTAAATTGTTTTGAGATAATGATGATAGCCGGCATCCACCAGTTTTTTCTTCATATTTTTAATATGGGCATATACAAAATCATGGTTGTCGAGCATATCCGCAATGTCGCCGGAAAGGTGTTCGGCCAAAGCACTTTTTGACAAAACACGGTTTTTGTTGCCTATAAAAAGAAGCAGCAGATCGAATTCTTTTTTTGTCAGCAAAACCAGCTCCCCATGCACATGTACAGTTTTAGCAAGCAAATCGATTTGCAATTCTTTCAATCTGATAATGTTTGAATTACCAAACTGCTTGCGACGAATTACAGAATAAATTCTGGCCGCAAGCTCCGATAAATGGAAAGGTTTGGCAAGGTAATCATCTGCTCCAATCTGCAGGCCGGCAATTTTATCCGTAAGAGAATCTTTTGCGGAAATAATGATCACGCCGTCCTGTTTATTCTCGGCTTTGAGCTCTTCGAGAATTTTCAGGCCATCACCTCCGGGCAGCATGAGGTCCAAAAGTATGCAGTCATAATTGTAGCCGCTGATTTTATCCATGGCCTGTTGAAAAGTTTCAGCAAATTCGCATAGGTAATTTTCGTCCGACAGGTACGAAGAAATATTGCTTGCCAGCTCTTTTTCGTCTTCAATAATAAGGATTTTCATACCTGTAATTTACAAATTCAATTTCGAATTAAATCTGAACTTCGGAACAAAAGCCGATGGCATAATATTTGAAGTCATGTAAAGGAAATCAACCAAACAAGACCGTACGTGTCAAATAGTGCTATGGAAAATAACATCACATCAAACGAGTCAGATTCTGCTCCACGGATTACGGAAATGGCCACGTTATCGCATGTTTTAGAAAAATTACGTGTGAGAAAAATGGACAATGAATTCAGGTGGACGACAGAGGGTTTTACTGCCGGGAAAGGCAAAACGTATCAGTCTGAGGATCTTGTTATTATAAAAACATATCGTTTTGAAGGCGAATCCGACCCTGCGGATTCTTCTATTCTTTACATTATTGAAGCCAGCGATGGTTTGATCGGTTACAGTATGGACACTTATGGCGTTTATAGTGACCACGAGGATGAGGAAGGATACGACAATTTTATCAGACAAATCCCTATTTCGGATCGGGACGAACAGCTAATTTTTGAGGTCTGATTGCTAAATATTTCTCACGAAAAGAGATTTTAAGGAAAAAAGAGCGAGATAAATTATTATTATACCTACGACAAAAGTCCCCGGAATCTGCAAGTCGCAGGTTCCGGGGACTTTTCAATTTATTAACATACTGTAAAGTTATCCATTTGAGTGCGCCGCGTTTTTCCGGGTTCCGTAATAATGTTTAATTTCAGCTGCATTTCTAAATATCAAGCCCAAACTTTTATGCATTTAAAATATATTTTAGGTTTTTCTCTCTTAGTAACTTGTTTTTTGTCAAACGAAAGTAATGCTCAATCCCGCACGAAAAAGGCAGTTTTTGTTATCGTAGATGGGATTTCAAATGATGTTCTGGAAAAAATAGAACATCCAAACCTGGAAGCAATTTCGAAAGTGGGCGGTTATACAAGAGCGTACGTGGGTGGAGGCAAGGGTACATATTCGCAGACGCCAACCATTTCTGCTGTCGGATATAACAGTTTGCTCACAGGCACCTGGGTGAATAAGCACAACGTCTGGGATAATGATATCAAGGCACCAAATTATAATTACTGGACCATTTTCAGGTTTTTCAAAGAACAGTATCCGGCTAAAAAAAGCGCAATATTTTCAACCTGGCTGGATAATCGTACAAACTGGCAGGTGATGGTTTGCCTCAGACCAACAACTTGCGCACTGATTACTCTTTTGATGGTTTTGAGCTGGATACAATCAATTTTCCGCACGACAAGCTTAAAAACTATATTCATAAAATAGATGAAAAGGTAGTCGATGAAGCGGCTGCTTACATCAAAAGCAACAGTCCGGACTTATCGTGGGTATACTTGGAATACACGGATGATATGGGGCATAAATTCGGAGACAGTGAGCAGTTTCATGAAGCGATCAAGATGATGGACAATCAGATGGGGCGTTTGTGGGAAGCAGTACGGTACAGGGAGAAAAATTTTAATGAAGACTGGCTGATCATCATTACGACAGATCATGGCCGGGATGCTAAAAACGGGAAAGGACATGGCGGACAGTCGGACCGGGAGCGCGGCACCTGGATTGTTACCAATGCGAAAGATCTGAATACGAATTTCAAATCCAATCCGGGGATCGTTGATATTATGCCAACCTTAGCCGATCATTTGCAGGTCACTTTTCCGAAAGATCAGGCTTTTGAAATTGACGGCGTATCGCTGACAGGCAAAATCTCAGTTCTGGATGCAGTAGCAAAAAACGGGAAAGATGCCATTGACGTAACCTGGAAAGCGGTTGAAAAGGAAGGGCAGGTTAAAGTCTGGCTTACGGCAACAAATAATTTTGAAAAGGGGGGAAGAGATGTGTATTATCTGATGGATGAAGTACCGGTCACAAACCAAAAAGCCACTTTAAGTAAAGCGAAATTGCCGAAAGGATTTTACAAGATTGTTTTGGAAGCAAAATACAACAACCTGAATCGCTGGGTTGTGGAATAAATAGTATCAGTTTACACAAAAAGCCTGTTTTCAGAATGCTGAAAACAGGCTTTTTGTTAGGATAAGTTTAAGACTTTTATTTCAACGCATTTTTGATTTCAGCGGCTGCATGCAACACAACCGACTTCGCTCCCGGCACATTACTGATCGGATTAAGTAAACCGAAATCGTGGATCATTCCTTTATAGCGAACTACGGTTACTTTCACACCGGCTTCATCCAGTTTGTGTCCATATGCTTCGCCCTCATCACGAAGTACGTCATTTTCAGCTGTTTGAATTAATGCATCTGGCAAGCCGGCAAGCTGGTCTTTTGAAGCGCGAAGTGGCGAGGCGTATATTTCATTGCGTTCTGCGGTATTGCTTGTGTAATTATCCCAAAACCAGATCATCATGTTTTTGGTAAGAAACCGTTTTTCAGCGTATTGGTTATAAGAAGCAGTTTCAAAACTGGCATTGGTTACCGGCCACATCAGAACCTGTAATTTTATTTCCGGTCCTTTTTTGTCTTTTGCCATTAACGCTACCACGGCTGTCATGTTGCCTCCTACGCTGTTACCGGCGATAGCAAGCCGTTTTCCGTCTACATTAATCTCGTTTCCATGTTCCGCTACCCATTTTGTTGCGGCATATGCTTCATTAATTGCCACCGGATAATGAGCTTCCGGTGAAGGAGTATAGTTTACAAATACGGCAACAGCTCCCGAATTGACTACAAGGTCCCGCACGATCCGTTTGTGTGTGGGGAAGTCGCCCAGCACCCAGCCACCGCCATGGAAAAACATAAATACGGGAAGTTTTGATTTTACACCTGCCGGGCGGACGATGGTAAGTTTTACCGTTAAACCTTCACTTTGAATCGTTTTGTCAGAAACTTCAATGCCGGAAACGTCGACTTTAACGGATTCCTGAGCACCTGTCAGTATCGCCCTTGCATCTTTTGGAGATAGTTGTTCAATCGGTTTGCCGGTACCTGAATTAAGTGCATTCAAAAAAGTCTTCGTACCGCTGTCAATAGCTGGGTCTTGTGAAGGATCGATCGATTGCGCCGATAAGGTTCCGCTTAAAAGTATTGAAGCAATAAATGATGCTGTCGTGGAAAAAAGGGATGCGGTTTTCATTTTGTCCTTTGATTAGTTATTTAATTAATTTGATAGGACAAAATTACCTGGTGAAGGCAGGGCGCTCAATGCACCGTTGTTAACTCCTGTTGCACTTTTTCCCCTTTTTCGAGATATGATGCAAAAAAGCGATGTTTCGCCAATCAAAAACATCGTTTAACTTTCAGTGACGAGTTTTTCGCGTGTTGCTCCGGATAAATATAACTTTCTAAATCCTTGCGGAGATACTTCGGTTTGTTTCAAAAACAGACGGATAAAATAGGCAGGATCGTCATATCCCAGTTTATAACCAATTTCCTTGACGCTCAGATTTGTGTGGACAAGGAGCCGCTTGGCTTCCAGAATAATCCTGTTTTTAATAATATCGTTGGGCGAAATTTTGCTGTATTTGGAAATACGCTTGTTCAATGCCTTGGGCGTAATGCTTAACATTTCCGCATAATCGGAAACCATATGACGACTGGTGTAATGCCATTCAACGAGCTGACTGAATTTTCGGGAAAATTCCAGGTCCTGTTTTGTGCTTTCATCAGCTACCTGATGTGCCTGCTTCCATATCCGGGTGGATTTTATAATGATCTTTTTCAAAAGAATCCTTAACATTTCCTCTGTGGCGCTATCTTCCTGAATAATCTCGTTCTTCATTTCCTCCAAAATGTTCCGCATACTTTCCGATTGTTCATCGTCCAGGTACACAACTGGTATTTCATATACATTATGGAAAAGGATCCCGTCGCAGGCTACCTCCTTGTCATGCAGTTCAATACAGTAAAAATCCCGGTTATAATATAGCATTTCGCCCGCGAGAATACTTTCCAGGCTATACCATTGTCCGGCGTTGATAAAGAATACAGCATCATTTGTAAGCGTGTATTCTTTGAAATCGATTGTAATCACGCCGCCGGCTTTTAACCATACAACTTTAATAAAGTCCTGAAACCTGGATTGATTAAATGGCTGAACCTCGGAGTGTTCAATGGATATGTATCCGAATTTTTTAAAAGTAAACTGCTTAAAATGATCCATTGTAAATATTTAAGAAAGCTTTTGCAGGAAATTAAAATTTCAATAGCAAAATGCAAAATTATAAAAACCTTTAAAAAGTTAAGTAATTTTACCGAACAATCGGTAAAATGAATGAGCATGGCAGTAATTAAAGTTTTCCCCGGAGATGTAGATAAAAAACTGGCAGAAGTTTTTACACTGTACGGCTATGACGGTGCGTCGATGGAGTTCCTTTCCAGGGCAACGGGCTTGAAAAAGGCCAGCTTGTACCATCGGTTTCCCGGCGGGAAAAAAGAAATGGCACTGCATGTACTTAGCAATATAGAAACCTGGTTTAGGGAGAACTTTGACGCTGTAATTCAGAAAACTGAATTACCCATTGATCTGCGTTTGCAAAAGGCACTGGAATCGATAAGTACATTGTTTTCTGACGGAGACCGGAATTGTCCCTTACGAATGCTCTCTGCCGGATCTGAATCATCGACTTTTCAGGAGCCTATTGCACGATGTTTTACCATTATAAAAGAAGGTTTTATGAAAATAGGAACGGAAAACGGGCTGTCTCAAAAGGTTGCAGAAGCAAAAGCCACGGATGCTATCATTGATATCCAGGGGTCATTGATTTTGTCCAGAGCGATGAACGACAACCAAATTTTCAGGACAAGTCTGGCTGCCATTCCTGAACTGCTTGGAAAACAGGAAAATAAAAAAGAATAAATAATTTTTATTTTACCGATCGTTCGGTAAATTTGTTTTTTTATTGCGAACACAAAAATTTTAAGAGGGAATAGCGGAAACAAATTTTAATTTCGCCTCTTAAAATGAACCAACCAGAAAGCTAATTTTTAATAAATCGAAGTCAGAAAATGAAAATCAGTAAAGAATTAAACCGAGTGGTGGTAACGGGCATGGGTGCTCTGACGCCAATCGGTAACAATGTGGACGATTTTTGGAATTCATTAATAAATGGGGTTAGCGGCTCGGCCAATATTACGAAGTTTGATACAACGCATTTCAAGACAAAATTTGCCTGTGAGCTGAAAGGAATTAACGCACAGGATTTTTTTGAAAGGAACGAAGCAAGAAAATACGATCCGTTTACGCAATACGCGCTTATCGCTGTGGAAGAAGCGATTAAAAACGCAGCCATAAATTTTGATACGCTAAATAAGAATAGGATAGGTGTAATTTGGGGAAGCGGCAATGGCGGTATCCAGACTTTCCAGGAGCAGGTAATGGAATTTGCCCGTGGAAATGGAACACCTCGTTTTAATCCGTATTTTATTCCAAAAATGATTGTGGATATTGCATCTGGCGTCATTTCCATTAAATACGGTTTGCGCGGACCAAACTTTACAACTGTTTCTGCCTGTGCAAGTTCTAACACAGCGATTATAGATGCTTTCAACTACATCCGTTGGGGAAAAGCCGATATGATTATTACAGGAGGTTCGGAAGCACCAATCAACGAAACGTCTATCGGAGGGTTTAATGCTTCAAAAGCTTTGTCGACCTATAATGAAGATCCCGCTTCGGCATCGCGTCCGTTTGATGTAAAAAGAGATGGATTTGTGATGGGAGAAGGAGCAGGAGCGCTGATTGTTGAAAGTTATGAGCACGCGGTAAAGCGCGGTGCTCCGATTTTGGCTGAAATTGTTGGAGGAGGGATGGCTGCCGACGCGTATCATTTAACAGGAACGCATCCGGAAGGTGAAGGTGCTTATCTGGGGATTCTGGAAGCACTGGCCGAGGCAAACCTGCAACCGGGAGAAATAGATTACCTGAACGTTCACGCAACATCAACGCCGATGGGAGATGCCAGTGAGTTGAAATCGGTGGAAAGGGTATTTGGCTTCGGGACGAAGCTGAACGTCAGTGCGACCAAATCGATGACGGGCCATTTACTGGGCGGGGCTGGTGCTATTGAAGCAATTGCCTGTATCCAGTCAACGATCCATGATATTGTTCCACCAACGATTAATACGACCGAAGTTGACGCGGAATTTGAGGGCAAGTTTAATCTTACATTGGGGAAAGCTCAAAAGAAAACTGTAAACTACGCAATGAGCAACACGTTTGGTTTCGGCGGACATATTGCAACGTCGGTTTTTAAGAAATTCGAAGAATAAAATTCAGGGAAGTATAAGGGCCTGATTCATAATTTATTGTGGATGTCAAAGATGAATAGCAGATCTTTGACATCCATTTTTTTGTTGCGGAGAATTAAAAATAACCTGATAAAACATATTTGAATACCATTTAAAGCCTATTGTGGCATAGTTTTTTAAAGTTACATGCAAACGTCATTTTCACTTTAAATTAATATCCATGAAAAAAATTTCGTTAACCCTGGCTTTGCTGTTCGCAATCAGCACATTTACCTTTGCGCAGTCATTCAAATTTGGCCCGAAAGTTGGTGTCAACGTAAGTAACTATTCCGGTGGAAATATAAAATCGGATGCACTCGTAGGTTTTCATTTAGGAGGTTTGTTAAATTTTGGAGTAGGGGAGCATTTCTCTATTCAGCCAGAGGTACTTTTTTCGACGCAGGGAGCGAAAGTAGACAACGGAATAAAAGCAGAAAAATACAAGACCAGTTATGTTTCTGTTCCGGTGATGCTTAAATTAAAAACAACTGGTGGGTTTTATATTGAGGCAGGTCCTCAGTTCTCATTCCGTACCAGCGAAGATATTCCTGATCAAACGATCGATCATTTTGCCAAAAATCTTGACCTTGCGCTTGGTGGTGGAATTGGGTATCAATCCAATATGGGGCTGGGAATTGGTGCACGTTACATAGCAGGACTTTCGAAAGTCGGAGATTTTTCAGGAAATAATATTGATCCTGATTTCAAAAACAGCGTAATACAGATCAGTTTATTCTGGGCTATACCTGTTGTAAAATAGGCTTCGAAATACTAAAAGATTACTATAATTTAGTGCCAGGCGGACGAAAGTCCGCTTTTTTATTTACACTATGTTGTAGAATTTATTGGTAGCCAAATTTAAGGCTGTAATGTCAGATTATGTGTAAAATAAAAAGCCTTGATAACATCAAGGCTCTTTTGCTCATTTTAACCCTCCTCTACACTTGTAAAATAAGTGCCATAAAAGTAGGGTATGGAAGTATCAAAACAAAGAAATTATAGAATTAATATTACAAATTAGTAATATTAATTCGTTAGTATTAAGGTTCAGCGACTTTCGATATTCCGTGTCTTTTTGGTAATAAGCTGATTCAGAGTAGCAATAAATTATAGTGTCAGATTTAACTGACTTCAACGCGTACTCCCGATTCCTCACAATCTTTGTGGTAAAGTGATTGAAAAATCAGGATTATTGATATAATTCCAGTAAAACACAATTGATTAAAAGGAAGTGTTAATAGTTAGGCCCAGAATTGCCAATTTGAGCACGATGGTATGATTTTTACTATAACTTCTTTTTTATAAAAGAAACTTTGTATTTCAACGTTTGAGAGCTGTATAACAGGGTTGTAAAGTATTTTGAAACCTTAAAATTTGTACAGTATGTTCGTACCAAAATTCATGAAAGACGACTGGGTGAGGAGTAAAGAAAGTAATCAGTTAATGCAGATTGAAGAATATCAAACAGATAAAGCGATAGATCATTTTTCGGGAAAGAAAGAATATGAAAATGTACACAGGCAATACAACGGTAAGGTTTGGTGTACATGGGTTAATCAAAACAATAATATCGTAACAGGCGTTTTTGATGAGTCAGACCTTAACCTTGCCAAAGATTATAAGGAATAAATAACTCAGTTTCCATAACGATGATTTAGTAAATATGATAATAGTAATAAATACTTTAAATTTAGGTGTTTATTGTTCAATTTTTTTATCAAAACATCATCGTTATGCGTATATTGTTGACAGTTTTTTTGGGAATTGTTCTGCTGCCTTTCTTTGTTGCCAATGCCGCAAGTCCACCCGTAACGCTGGCCATAGGCTCGGCTGCACCGGATTTTAACTTGAAAAACGTTGATGGAAAAAGCTATTCGCTGAAAAATTTTGAAGGCGCATCTGTTCTGGCCATTGTGTTTACCTGTAATCATTGTCCAACAGCGCAAGCATACGAAGACAGGATCATCGCATTGACGTCTGAATTTAAGGATAAAAAAGTAGCCGTTCTGGCCATTTCGTCCAACGATCCCAAGGCAATAAGGTTGGATGAGCTGGGGTATACAGATATGAGTGACACGTACGAGGAAATGAAACTTCGTGCGAGGGATAAAAATTATAATTTTCCCTATTTGTACGATGGAGACGATCAGGCTGTTGCTCAGGCATATGGGCCGGTAGCTACTCCGCACATTTTTATTTTTGACAAGGAAAGAAAACTTCGATATTCCGGCCGGATTGATGATGTAGAAAAGCCAACCGGAACGCCTAAAAGCAGAGATGCGTACAATGCGATCCGGGAGTTGGTTGATAATAAGCCGGTTACTTTGGCAACGACAAAAACTTTCGGCTGTTCCATGAAGTGGATATCAAAGGAGCATGGTGTTCAGGATGAAGAAAATGCATGGGCGAAGGAGCCTGTTACCATTGAATTAATAGATGAGGCCGGGTTAAAAGAGCTGATTTCCAATAAATCTGACAAACTTAGGCTAATCAATGTCTGGGCTACCTGGTGTGGCCCTTGTGTAACGGAGTTTCCGGATTTTATGCAAATGCACCATATGTACCGTAATCGTGATTTTGAATTTGTTTCTGTCAGTGCGGATACGCCGGATAAGAAAGATAAAGCTTTGAAGTTTTTGCAGGGAAAACGAGCTTCAAATAAAAATTATATTTTTAGTATAGAAGATAATTACAAATTGATCGAGGCTGTGGATCCAAACTGGCAAGGCGCATTGCCGTATACGATTCTGGTGGAACCGGGCGGGAAAATAGTTTATGCGCAGCAAGGGCCAATTGATCCTAAAAAGATGAAGAAAGCGATAGTAGAAAATAAATACATCGGTCGGTTTTATTAAAAAATACAATCAATTTTCAAATACTGATGTTGATAGCGTTTTGGGAAAATGGCACTTTAACAGTGCTATTTTTTTAAATTAAACATAAATATTTTTTCGTACGAAATTTTTCCTACCTTTGGGTTGTTGATAAAAAATGAACTGATATATGGAGCCAACAAAATCAGAATTGGAAATTTTGCAAGTGTTATGGAAACATGGACCATCCACTGTCCGGTTTGTCAATGACACATTAAATGAGGAAAAACGGACCGTACAATATTCGTCCACATTGAAGCTGATGCAGATTATGGCGGAAAAAGGAATTGTGAAAAGGGACGAAAGCAGTATGAAACATATTTACCGCCCCGCAGAGGAGGAAAGTAAGACGAAGAATATGCTGTTGAAAAGATTTGTGGATTCTATTTATCAGGGCTCTGCTGCGAGTTTGGTGATGCAGCTTTTTGGAAACAAGAATACGTCGGAAAACGATTTACAGGAAATTAAGGATTTTTTGAAAAAACTGGATTAGACCCAGTGTCACTTTCTTAAATTTATTAGCCATGAATCTTCATTATTTTGATCAGCCCGTTTTACAAAAACTAATTCAGGCTATGTGCCATATGCTGGTTCATTCGCTGTGGCAGGGCTTGATACTTGCTGTGGCAGCCGGCATTATTTTATTGGTCACCAAAAAGTCGAGTCCTGCTTTACGCTATAACCTGCTTTCGTTGTCTTTGCTGCTGTTCATTATAGGGAATGGATTTACTTTTTTCGGAGCATTCACTGGTAAAAAAACAGCTGATACCAATCCGGCAAACGGTTTGTATTCAATTTCGGACATCAGCAAACCGGAGATATTTAGTAATCAAAGAGGTTTTTATGAGGCTAACCGAGTAGCTGAAATTATATCCGTTTTTAACCAGTTTGTGAATGCCAATGCAGTTTTAATGGTAACTATTTGGCTTATTATTTTTGGAATAAAATCGCTTAAAGCAAGTGCCGGGTTGTTTTATATTCACCGGTTAAAGAAAAGTCATAGTTATGAGCCCAATGAATTCTGGAAACAGCGTGTCATTCTCCTTGCGCGTCAGCTGGGGATCCATAAACCGATCGGCATTTTTCAGTCCGAAATCGTTACGGTTCCTATGGTTTTTGGCATTTTGAAACCTATTATTTTTATTCCGGCCGGTCTTTTTACCAGAATTCCCACAGACCAGCTTGAAGCTATATTACTGCACGAACTGGCACACATCAAACGCAGCGATTACCTGATAAATCTTATACAGAGTTTCGCTCAGAATATTTTCTTTTTCAACCCGGCTGTTCTTTGGGTTTCTGCGCTGATTCGGGACGAGCGGGAACATTGCTGTGATGATCTGGCTATTTCTGTCATGGAAAATCATAACTCTTTTGTGCAGGCCCTGGTTTCTTTTCAGGAATATAAGCTTGAAAAAACTTCATTAACTATGACTTTTCCCGGGAAACGCAATTTTCTGCTGGACCGGATCAAACGCATTATTTATAAAAACAATAAACCTTTAAACGCCATGGAAAAATTATTTGTTACAGCCAGTTTACTTACTGCGGCTGGTTTGATCGCCGCTTTTGCGCCTTTGGAAGATAATAAAGTCATTGTCGCAAAACTACGGCATCAAGAAATGGTTGAAAGAAGTGTCGTGAATGAGCCGGAAGAATTTGGTAAAGATGCTTCCATGGAAATGTTTCCGGCCATTACATCGCCTTCCGTGATGGACTCGGGAGTTGCCGTTGAGGATACGTTACCAAAAAAAGGGGATCGGATTCAGCGTAGGTCTGGTGTCCGTACAATTGAACTGACCAGGAATAATAAACGCTTTGATGTCCGGGAAGTTGACGGGAAAATAACTTCTTTGAAAGTTGATGGACAAAAAATTTCGGAGGATAAAATTTCAATCTATCAGCCAGAGATTGATGAAATTATGGAAGAAGTTGAAAAGGCGGAAGTGGACGCTGAAAATGCAAGAGGTGATGCAGAAAAGGCAAGAGCAGAGGCTGGTGTTTTGAGGAAACAAGCAGATGAGCACCGAAAAGCAGCAGAGCAAATGCGTGGTGAAGCCGATAAAATGCGAGCCGAAGCTGAAAAAATGCGGGTGGCTGCGGAAGCAATAAGGAAACAGGCAGATTTGGTGAGAAACGACGCAGAAAAACAAAGAACGGAGGCTGATAAGGATCGGCTAAAAGCTGATGATCAGCGTCTTATTGCGGAAAAGGCAAGAGAGAAAGCAGAGGTTTCCAGAAAGGAAGCCGAAAAATCAAGAGTTGCTTTTGAAAAAATGCAAAGTGAACTGATTACGGATTTGATTAAGGAAGGTGTTGTGAAAAATAAGGAGGGCCTTTCTTACAAGCTTAATGCAAATGAATTGATTGTTAATGGCGCAAAGCAGCCAGATGCCGTACATCAGAAACTTAAAAGTAAATATGTAAAAAGTGAAAATTGGGAAACGGTTTACAATTTTAACGGAAGAAGTGGAATAAGTTTTACCCGTTAGTCATCAGACATGTTGCAGTGCCAAAGTCGTGAAAAAACAGCGACTTTGGCACTTTTATTTAAAGACTGATAGCGTTGCGTTATGGTTAGGCAGGTTATTGATTTTATTCACGCATTATTTGCTCAATAACCTTTTAAGTATTTGCACACTCTGTTCCAGTTCATCATCATTCGAAGACGCAAAACCCAGCCTTGTAGCGTTGAGCTTTTGTGGTGATAAATTGCTCTCGGCGCCGTCTGCAAAGTACAGGCCTTTCTCCAAAGCTTTTTTTGCGAGATCGGAGAGGTCAATCTTTAAATCAAAACGCGTCCAGACTGCCATCCCGCCATCCGGGATCTGAAAATCGAGAAAGGGATTTAGTTCGTTTGTTAGCATATCACAAAAAACATCCCTGCGTTGCCTGTACGTTCTCAGCGACTTGCGCAAATGCCGCTGGATAACACCGTTCTGCAAAAGTTCAGCCATGGCATTTTCGAGCATATTATCTCCCTGGCGATCGATAATACGCCGGAGTCTGGCCAGATGATTAATTACATTTTCAGAGCCGATCAGATAACCCACACGGAATGCGGGGGATATTGTCTTCGTAAATGATCCGCAGTAAAGCACCATTCCGGCCTGGTCAGCACCTGCCAGAGGAAGAAGCGGTTTGCTCAAATAATGAAAGTCGTAATCATAATCGTCTTCAAAAATAATGAATCCATATTTTTTTGATAATTCCAGTAACTGCAATCTGCGATCGGCACGTAATGCAACGGTTGTCGGATAATGGTGATGGGAAGTGATATACAACATCCGTAACGTCGTTTTTTTACAGATTTCTTCCAATGCATCAACATTTATTCCAAATTCATCTGCCGGTACCATAATAATATTGGCACCGGCCTGGGTAAAGTTCATTCGCGCACTTCCCCATCCGAGCTCCGTTAGAGCTACGTTATCTCCTTGTTTCAAAAGTCCGTTGCTGGCAAGATGAAGTCCCATGACGGTTCCACGGGTAATCAGTATGTTATCCGGGCCGGTTGTTAAGCCGCGTGTTTCATTCAGGTAAGCGGATAATTCGTGTCTCAGCCAGGAAGTACCCGTCGTGTCTCCATAGCCAAGTTTAACGTAAGCGTTGCCGGTTAAAAGCTGTGTGCGGTAGGCTCTGGAAAGTTCTTCCAGCGGTGCCAGTCTTGGATCGGGGAAGCCATCATCCAGATGAAGTTGAGCGGAATGTCTTAATACTACTCTGTTCAAATACGGTTTTTCTTCAAATGAAAACCCTGCGGTTTTTTTTCTGTCAACAATTTCTTTTTGCAAGCTGCCGATCGGCTGCGCTTTGATCTCAGGAAAATTGGCAGCTACAAAAGTCCCGCTTCCAACCCGGCTTTCCAGCCAGCCTTGTGCAAGTAATTCGTCATAAGCCCTGACGACCGTTTTTCGGTGAATACCAAGCGAATCGGCTAACTGGCGACTGCTGAGAATCTGTTGTCCCGATTGAATTGTTCCTTTCCTGATCAGGTCGGTCAGCTGATTTGCAATTTGCAGATAAACCGCGTGTCGATCGGCTTTATCAATGGTCAGAAGTGATGAGAGTGGAAGCATTATATTGGACTACCAGATTTAATAAAAATGGACGATTATGACTATCCAATAAAAGGACAAATTTGTAAAAAAACAAATTATGTCAGCACCTCTTTCACATCTGATTCCAAGCCGTTCTGCGAAACGCGCTAATTTTGACCCGCAGGTAATTTATCCAATCCTGGATGAAGCGCTTTTTTGTATCATAAGTTATTCGGTTGATAATAAGCCCTTCTCCATCCCGACTTCTTTTGTTCGTTATGAGGATGAAATATTTATCCACGGCTCTGTCGGGAGCCATTTTATCAGACAGCTCGAAACAGGCATTCCGGTATGTATTACGGTGATGCTTGTGGATGATCTCGTTGTAGCCAAATCCGCGTTCAGTCATTCTGTGAATTATCGTTCGGTTGTGATTTTTTCCAACGCCGAAATAGTGAGTGATTATGCCAGAAAAGTGGAATCTTTCGAATGGTTAACCAATAAGATCGTACCGGGAAGCTGGGAGTACTTGCGTCCGATCAAAGAAAGTGAAGTGAGAAAAACGACGTCGCTTTCCTTTAAAATTGATCAGGCTTCGGCAAAAACCCGATCGGGTATGCCAAATGATGAGAGGGAGGATCTTGAATTACCGATCTGGTCGGGACTTATTCCTCTTTCGAATAAAAGATTGACTCCTGTAAGTGATCCTCTTAGTGAAAATATTCCCTTACCGGCACATTTAAAGCATTTATAAACAGTTCCTGACGGATTTATTCTTTATTTGTATTATTGCAAATAAAGAATAAATCAGCACCATGACTAAATTAGAAAAAGCCTTCGCACTTTTTGATACCTATAACAAACAGGCACCGGAAACGATTGTCTGGGAGGGAAAGGAGTATCCGTCTGAATATTTTTACGCCCTGAAATTATACGACTGGGTTTTAAAATTGGAACCGGAAGCACCAGAAAGTTTACTTCTCGCTTCACGAAGCCAGCACATCGGGCGGTGGGAGATAACCCGTAAATCTTATCCGGGAGGTAGGGTAGGATATTTGAAATGGCGCAGTGATCTTGGGAAGTTTCATGCACAGAAAGCGGCAGAATTATTGGCTGAGGCTGGATACGAGGATAGGGAAATTAATAGAGTAAAGGAAATAATTCAAAAACAGCGTATTAAGCTGGATGCGGATGTCCAGACCATCGAAAACGCGCTTTGCCTGGTTTTTCTGGAATTTCAGTTTGATGATCTTATTCATAAATTAAGTGAAGAAAAAATGATAGACATTCTGCGTAAAACCTGGGGCAAGATGAGCGATCCGGGAAGAAATGCTGCATTGTCTATGAAATATAGTCCGGAAGGTACTTCGTTATTACAAAAGGCTTTACAGGCAGATTGATAAATACAGGACGGAATAGTCAGTGACAGGATTTTTAATTGCCAGGGGGATTTTCTGCTGTTTGCGGGAAATCCCCTTTTGACTAAGTGAATAAAGTATAAATTGAAATACTGTTTATTGCGCGGCCTTTCAGATGTATAAGCGATGTTCTGAGATGGTAATATTATAATTATTCTTGTAGAAATAGTTTTCGCGTGCACATTAATTTGGGCAGTCATGTTTCATTTCCGAAAGCCGAAATGAAATATATTTTTTGAACATTATTTATTCGCCAGGATATTCATCAAACGCGGGGCGATAATAACTCTTTCTGACTGATCCGAAAATATTGTTTTGGCCTTTCCAGTATAATTTAGCCAAATGTTAAAATATTATTGGCTTGTCTTTTGTGATTGTAGACATTGTTCGTAATTTTACTCGGAAACTTATTCGACAAAAAAATACATATAATTGTTACAATTCAAATACGAATTAGTATCATATTTAGTTAGTCCAGATGGTTGGATAATATCATTATTCCCATATTTTGATAAAGCACTGAATTTGGAAAATTATTCGATAGGTAAATTGTTATTTGCAGAAGGTTGTTTTTCAATAAATGTGCCAAGGACTATACACTCATCTTTCAGGAAATTTCTTACAGTATATCCTATTTTACTCAACGTATGAATTCAAGAAAAACTTTACTGGTAATGGATGATGAGCCTAGTATCTGCAAGATATTAGAGCACTTTCTTAAAAAGGATTTCAATGTTGCCATTAAAAATGATGGTGCAGAAGGAATGCTTTGGCTGGAAGAGGGGAATGAAGTAGACTTGATTATTGCGGATTTACAGATGCCGAATCTTAACGGTAAAGAATTTCTTAAAATTGCGAGAGCCAGTAACCTCTATGCCGATATTCCCGTGGTTATTCTTTCGGGTTCTGATGAAAGCAGTGAGCGTATTCAATGTCTGAATCTGGGAGCGGATGACTTCATGGTGAAACCGTTTAATCCGGTGGAAGTTCACGCGAAAATCAACGCAATATTAAGACGCAGCAAGAGATATTCGTGATTTTGTAAACCCCTGTATTCATGATGGAATGGACAAGCCAGTCTGAAGGTACTTCTGTTGATACAAAAGTGCCTCCTTCTTCTCAATATCGTATTGCCTATCTGACCAAGGATTTTGAACAATATTTGTGGTTTTCCGCTAATTACGGAGCCTATTTGCAGATAGAGTACTTCGAAGACAAGAATGTATTATTAAAAGCTTTGCAAGAGTATTTTCCGGCGGATGCGATCATTGCGCATGTGAAAAGTGGTGCATGGGAGCTGCTGGATACAGTAAGAAATAATCCTGGTTTTGGCAATATCCCGTTTATCGTGCTGGTTGAAAATCTTACCCCGGCGCTGATCCGAAACGCGAAATCCAAAAAGGCAGATGACATTTTTCCTGTGGATTTTTCGGATGGTGATTTGTTGACCAGGCTTCATTATTTTACCAAGCGCAAATGGTATGTTGCCAGAAAAGCCTCTCAGAAAATAGAGTCCGAAAAAAATCAGACACCTTTTTGGAAAAGAGCAATCGATGTCGTTTCGACAGGCTCTGCCGTCATACTTCTTTCTCCGATTTTTATTCTTGTCGCGATTGCCATACGGCTCGATTCCAAAGGACCGGTCTTTTATAAATCCAAAAGGGTTGGCAGCGGTTATAAGATTTTTGACCTTTACAAGTTCAGAACCATGCGGACTGACGCGGATCAGATGATCAGAAAAATGGCTGCCTTGAACATGTATAACGTTAAAACGCCACAAACCGATGTAAGGATTGAAAACGCAAATCTTTGCGAGGAATGTCAGCAAGGTGGTTTTTGTAACCGTCGGCTATTCCTGGATGGCAAGGAAATTTGTGAAAAAGTTTATCAAACCCAGAAGGATCAGAAGGCTGCCTTTATGAAATTTCAGAACGATCCGAGAATTACCAGAATCGGTAATTTTCTTAGAAATACCAGTCTGGATGAACTTCCGCAGCTTATTAATATCCTTAAAGGTGATATGTCCCTGGTCGGAAACAGGCCTTTACCACTTTATGAGGCAGAAAAGCTAACAACCGATCATGCCATTCTTCGCTTTGCTGGCCCGGCCGGGCTCACGGGGCTGTGGCAGGTGACCAAGCGTGGAAAAGGAAAATCAGACATGTCGGAAGAGGAAAGGACGGAGCTGGATATAACCTATGCGAAAAACTTCTCCTTTAAAATGGATCTGAAAATTATCCTGATGACTTTCCCGGCATTATTTCAGTCGGAAAATGTTTAAGCTTCTGCTGCTTCAATCCTGTTATGCATCTCAGATTCCATGCTGATAATTTGCTGATCAGGAAATTGCATCTATTTTACTCACTTGCTTATGCTAAGAAGTTTTAATCCATTCCTTTTGCGCTGCATCATAATGTTTGATTACCCGGGACGGGTTTCCTACGGCAACGGAATAGGGAGGGATATTTTTAGTGACGACTGCACCAGCCGCAACAACAGAGTGTTTTCCAATGGTAACTCCCGCGGTGATCACCGAGTTGGCACCAATCCAGCAATCGTCTTCAATAACAATGGGGGCAACGCTGACTCCCTGTTTTTGAATGGGCTGATGAATGTCTTTATAGTTATGATTCAATCCGCTTGCAACAATGTTCTGGGCAAGGATAACATTATTTCCAATTTTAACCGGTCCGATAATCACATTACCCAGGCCTACCAGCGAGTTGTCGCCGATGTGAACTTCGCCAACACCATTATTAACAGTGCTGAAATCTTCAATCACAGAATTGTTTCCGATTGAAAAAGCGTTGAAAGGCACTACATCCATTCTCACACGGCTTCGGATGATAACCCCCGAACCTTTTTTGTGGTAAAAGGGATTTAAAAACATTCTCACCCAAAGTCGTGGCCGGGCTTCGTTTGTTGGGATTAATAACCAGTGAATGAATTTTTTAAGTCCGGGATTGCCTTTGATTTTGGCTGATAGCGACATAAAAGAGGTATCGTTAAGAACGTTGAGTTGGTAAGTTTTTAAGGGAGGTATGCTGTTCTCTAAAACAAAAGTAGTTTTTAATAATTTATTTTTTCTCAAAAATTAATGCAGATGAAATACGCAGTGTTTTTGGTTCTTTTTTTGACAATACACACAAGCCGGGCACAGGAATCTTTGTCAAAAGATATTTCGTATGACTATCTGGATAAATTAATCACCATCTGCAAGAAAAATTACCCTAAAATTAAAATGTTTGAGGCGCGGGTAAATGTGGCGGAACATAATGTTAAAAGAACCCGGCTTTCCTATTTCGATATATTTTCAGCAGGTTATTTATATAGTCCTAACAGCAGCTCAACGGCTGGTACTGCCAGTTTTTTAGGTGGTTATCAGTTGGGTTTTTTTGCGAACGTAGGATCCATATTGCAAAAGCCAAGTCTGATTAAACAGGCAAAAGGAGAGCTTGCTGCCGCAGAATATGATAAACAGGCTTTTGACCTTAACATGGAGGCTGAAGTAAAGAAAAGATATTTTACGTACATCCAGAAAGTTGCGGTTTTAAGAATCCGTTCCGGAGCGGCTCTGGACGTTGAAAGTATGCTCACAACGATTAAACATCGTTTTGAAAAAGGAGAGGAGAGTCTGGAAAATTACAACAAAGCACTGATACTCAAATCTGAATACGAGCAGAACATTATTAATGCCGAAGGTGATCTGTTAAGTGCAAAAAGCAGCCTTGAAGAATTAGTGGGACAAAAACTTGAAGATATAAAATGACCGATTTTTTACAATTTTTAAGATTACTGCAAAGAAATAAAATAACCCTGATCGCTGTCCCTCTGATCACGGTTATTGTCTGTTATTTTCTGGTTAAAAAGCTTCCTGATACTTTTGAGTCCCGGGGGAGAATCGCCACGGGACTGGTGGACAAAACGGATCAGGTTGTAACGAAGGCAAAGGACGAGCAGGATTCTCAGATCGCACGGAAGTTTGAAAGCCTTATCCAGGTTATGTTTTTAAAAAGAACACTCGGGCAAATTTCTTACCGTTTGATTCTGAACGATTTGAAAGGTGTTAAAGACTCGACCTGGCGTGAACCGGTGAAAGCTTTACAGAATATGAGCAAAGCGGACAAGGCAAAAGCGATTGCGTTACTTACACAAAAATACAAGGCAAGGGAAGAGCTGTTTGTCTGGAAACCGTATGAGAGTTTTCTGGATAAAATCATTACGGACATGCACTATGACCCGGCGTCTCTCCGGGAAAAACTTACGATATACAGAACGGGCACCAGCGATTATATAGATATTGAATTTGAAGCTGAAAATCCTGATCTGGCTGCTTATGTGATTAATACATTGAGTCAGGAATTTATATCCCAAAACTCTTCGCGTGTCGTAGATAACAACCGGAAAACGATTGATTTTCTTCAAAGTTTCATGCAGCAAAAACAATCTGCACTCAATGAAAGAATGAATGCGCTGCGGAATTACAAGATTCAAAACCGGGTGCTGAATCTTAACGAGCAGGCAAAAAGTATTTATGGTCAGATGGCAGACTTTGAAACACGTCGGGAGATAGCGCAAAAAGATATTATTGCCTATGCTGCTGCTATTCAGGGAATTGATAACAAGTTTAATCCGGCCGACAGGAAATATTTTGAAAATGCGCTGACCGAGCTTAACCAGAACATTGTTGGTACCAAGCTGAATCTGAAATCGATGAATGAAAGATACATTCAGAATAATTTCGATCCGAGAATAAAATTCAGTCTTGATTCCCTGAAGAATAAACTTTCAGAGCAAATTGCCGCAGCCTCGGACAAATACGTGTACAATCCGATGGCCTTGAAACAGGATCTGGTAACGCAGAAAATGACAATGGAAATTTCCCTTGAACTTGCCAAAAACAGCGTGGCCTCTATACAGGGGGAGCTTAACCGGCTGAATAGAAAGTTTGACGGACTGGTGCCCAACGAGGCCAAAATACAGGAATTTGAAACCGGAATTGATATTGCCAGCAAGGAATATATCGAAGCGTTGCAACGCTATAATGAAGCCAGTCTTGAATTTAGTTTTCCGGTCTATCTGAGGTTAATCGAAAGAGCACTTCCGGGAGAAGTACAAGCGTCTAAAAAGATGGTACTGGTTATCTTATCAGGTATTATCAGCTTCACGTTTTGCGTTTTTGTTTTCTTCATTTTATTCTATCTGGACAAGTCCATTCGCTATCCATTGCAGTTGGCTAACGCCACAGACAGGCCGGTGCTGGGTTACCTCAATGTATTAGGGAAAGACTCCGACTTGAGTATTTCGGGAATGAATACGTCCGAAAGTAAATCGGTACGGCTATATAAAAATCTCGTTCGGTCGATCCGTTATGAGCTTGACAGTGAGTTGGATGATCCTAAAATCATAGCCGTTACCAGCCTTTCCCAGAACGTTGATAAAACATCATTCGTGGTGGCTCTGGCCTGGGCATTTTCTAAAATTAATAAAACGGTGCTGATTATCGACGGAAACTTTGGCCAACCGGATATTTCAAAACTGAATCCGGATTCCAGCCTTTTTGAAGCCTACATCAGGAATCAAAGTGTGCCGGAAGCTGTGTCAGGACAGATCAGCATTTTGGGAAATAAGGGTGGCGATGTTTCTCTTTTTGAATTTGCGGCGGAACGACAGATTAACGAAAGAATGCAATTTTTAAAGCAGCAATTTGATATTATTCTGATCGATACCGATGCGTTGTCGGCGATGAATAAGGCCAAGGAATGGATTAGATATGCAGATCGGGTTGTGGCGGTTTATGGCTCGGGAAGATCGATTTCTGAGGATGATTTATCTAAAATTCAGTATATCAAAAATCTTGAAGATAAATTTTCAGGTTGGGTTCTAACAAATACCGAGGATATTCCTGAACAGGCAGGTAAAATCGGCAAACCAGTGGAAGCATGAATATAATCGAATACATCTGGAATGTCATTCAGGGCTTGATCGGATTTAATCTGGTCTTTCCTGTCCTATTACTGCTGATCTACGGTATAAGGAAAACGGTGGGAATTTCTTTTAAGAAATCGTCTTTTCAGCAAATACCTGATTATGCCATCATCGTAACCGCTTATGAACAAACCCAGCAGTTGCCGTCGGTGGTCAGTTCTTTATTGGAACTGAATTATTCCAATTATCATATTTACGTCGTTGCCGACAAATGTGACATTACCAACCTTGACTTCCGGTCAGAAAAGGTTTTGCTGCTCCGCCCGGAAGAAACCCTGGGTAGCAATACGCGATCACACTTTTACGCGATCCGGAATTTTATCAGGCCGCATTCACACCTGACTATTATTGACAGTGATAACTTAACGGATTCTGAATATCTGAACGAGTTGACGGTATACTTCAATCATGGTTTTCAGGCAGTGCAAGGTGTTCGTGAAGCCAAAAATCTGGATAGTACCTATGCTTGTCTGGACGGGGCACGGGATATTTATTATCACTTTTACGATGGAAAAGTGCTCTTTGGCGCAGGCTCTTCGGCAACGCTGGCGGGTTCCGGAATGGCTTTTACGACAGCGTTGTATCAGGAATGTCTGGGCCATCTGGATGTGACGGGTGCAGGATTTGATAAAGTTTTGCAGGATGCGATTGTGTCGCGCGGGTACAGGATTGCGTTCGCAGAAAAAGCGATTGTGTACGACGAAAAAACAACCGGGACGGATCAGCTTGTTAATCAGAGAGCGCGGTGGATTAATACCTGGTTTAAATATTTTGCCCTTGGGTTTCGTATTTTTTTCAAAGGTGTTTCGGGCTTTAACTGGAACCAGACTGTATTCGGACTCGTACTTTTGCGGCCGCCATTGTTTATTTTTCTGCTGTTGTCCTGCCTTTTTCTGTTTGTTAATTTATTTGTAGCGCCGGTTGTCGCCCTGCTTTGGTTTAGCGCACTCGCCATTTTTGTCATCGGATTCTACATTTCCCTGAAAGTATCAAACACGGATCAACGCATTTATCAGTCGCTGGTCAATATTCCGAAGTTTATATTTTTCCAGATATTAGCCTTGCTGAAAGCCGGAAAGGCCAATCAAATTTCAGTAGCTACAAAGCACGGACACCCCACTGAACAAAAACACTAACAATCAGGCGTATGAAAATCTATCCGGTAAAAGAGGAGCAGAAAGAAAACGTAAGTTATGATCATTTAACCCCCATTCAAAAAAAAATGAGGCAGGCTGCCTTGTTGCTCGCCTTCGTAAGTGTTTTCGTTTTTTTTGTTAAAATTATGTTCATGTAAGTGGAGAAAGATATCCGGATTTTTGCCGCTCACAAGCACCGAACTCATGATAAGCTGAGGGATAAATTAAAACGATGGTTTTGGGTCGAGAAGTTTAATAACCCGGCTGGCATTATAACGTTGCTGCTCATTTCATTACTTTTCGGTGGCCTCATCGCTTACAAAGGTTTTGTTGCGGGAGCGTTAATTTTGGTTGTATTGTTTGCGCCTCCCGTTATTTACGGGATTGTGGCGTATCCGATGTTCGGCATTTCTATTCTTCTCATCACCGCTTATCTGCTGTTCTTTATCATGCGCGTGGGAATTAATTTTCCATTGGGGACGATCATGGATGGTATTCAGGCCTTGCTCATTCTTGGTTTTTTTATTTATCAGAGGAAAAATCCGGACTGGACCGTTTTTCGCGGTCCGATCAGTTTTATGATTCTGGTATGGATCGGCTATAATATTATTGAAGTCATTAACCCGGCAGCTGAATCCCGTCTTGCGTGGGTTTACACGATCCGGGCAGTCGCGCTGGTGATGCTGATGTATTTCGTTTTTATGTTTCAGATAAAAACGGTAAATGCAATTCGCGGGATCATTAAAATGTGGCTTTGTCTCTCCATTTTTGCTGCCTTTTATGCGTATAAACAGGAATATATTGGTTTCACAGCAGCAGAAGACGAATGGCTGCATTCGGATCCCAATATCGCGAATCTGTTATTTATCGCTGGCCGCTGGCGTAAATTTTCCATTTTTTCAGATCCGGTCGCCTTTTCTTATAACATGGTTGTCAGCAGTATTCTTTGCATTGGGCTGCTTACTTACGTTAAAACAATCTGGAAAAAAGTGGTGCTGGCTCTTCTGATCGCCCTGTTTTTCTCTGCGATGCTTTTTTCAGGTACCCGGGGTGCTTATGTTTTACTGCCGGCCGCTATGGTACTTTTCCTGATTTTGAGATTCAGCAAAGAAGTAATGGTGGGTACTGCCATTGCAGGTGTTTTTATCGTATTTCTGATTTTTGTGCCTACATCCAATCCGAATATCGTCCGTTTTCAGACAGCATTTAAGCCTTCTGATGATGAGTCTTTTAAGTTACGGACAGCGAACCAAAAGCGAATTCAACCTTATATCTGGGCGCATCCGATTGGCGGCGGGCTGGGCGCTACGGGTGCCTGGGGACAGCGATTTGCTCCCAATTCATTTTTAGCTAATTTCCCTCCTGACAGCGGTTATGTCAGGATCGCCGTGGAGCTTGGATGGATTGGATTATTCCTGTTTTGTCTTTTTATGTTTTTTATCTTGCGGGAGGGAATTAACAATTATTTTCTGATCCAAAATCCGGAATTAAAAACCTATTGCATGACGATGCTGATGATCGTTTTTGCTTATAACATTGGGAATTATCCGCAGGAGGCGCTGGTTCAGTTTCCTTCTAATATTTATTTTTATGTGGCAACGGCTCTAATTAACGTTACACGCCGGATCGATATGAAGGAAATTAAGTTAAAGGCACGAAGGACAAAGCAGGCTTTATTATAAATAGATTACTGTTACTATTTGCTTTATAAATCAGATTTTTACACAGGAGAAAAACGAATGAAAACAATAATTTACTCACGTTAAGAAACATTGTTTATGGATATTATCATTACCGGACAACAAGCCTGGGATGTAGAAATCGGAAGTAATTGCAAGAATATTGCTCTTGAATTCAGCAAAACGAACAGGGTGCTGTATGTGAATTCTCCGTTGGACCGTATCAGTTTACTGAAAAATGGTCAGGATCCCGGCGTGGCGAAAAGGAAAGAGATTATTGATAAACAACGCAATGGACTGGAACAGATCAAGGAAAATCTCTGGGTGCTTTATCCCGACAAAATGATCGAATCCATTAACTGGATTCCTTCTGACTTTATTTTTAATTTTTTCAATAAACGGAATAACAAAATTTTTGCCGGTTCAATAAAGAAAGCGGCCGGACTGCTGGGTTTTAAAAACTATGTGCATTTTAACGATAACGATATGTTTCGCAGTTTTTATCTCAAAGATTTTCTTAAACCCCGGCTGTCCATTTATTATTCCCGGGACTTTATGCTGGCAGTCGATTACTGGAAAAAGCATGGGGTTTCTCTGGAACCGCAATTGATTGCGAAAAGTGATATTTGCGTAGCCAATTCTACCTACCTCGCCGATTATTGTAAAAAGTATAACGACAAATCTTTTTACGTGGGACAGGGCTGTGATCTTGATATTTTTATAGAAGGAATAAATGCTCCGGCCCCTGAAGATGTTTTGCAAGTAAGCAAACCACGGATCGGATATGTTGGTGCCCTGCAAAGTTTGAGGCTTGATATGGATCTTCTTTATCATATAGCCACAGCTCGTCCGGATTGGAATCTGATTCTTGTTGGTCCGGAGGATAAAGAGTTTAGAGCGAGTAGTTTACATAATCTCCCTAATGTCATTTTTACCGGATCAAAGTCTTTTGAACAGCTTCCTGCCTATATCAATTCTTTCGACGTATGCCTGAACCCCCAACTTTTAAACGAAGTGACGATTGGAAATTACCCCCGCAAAATTGATGAATATCTGGCCGTTGGAAAACCGGTTGTGGCAACAAAAACAGATGCGATGAGCGTTTTTGAAGATCACGTTTATCTTGGACAAAACCAGGAAGATTATCTTCAACTTATCGAACTGGCACTACAAGAAAATGCTGTGGAAAAAACCGAGGCACGCCGGAACTTCGCCAGCTTGCATACCTGGGAGAATAGCGTCGCAGAAATTTACAAAGCCATTGAAAAATTTGGTTAGCCGTTATTTAAGATAATCCATATTGAATTTCAGGTGTCGGTACAAATGTCTTAACTGGGTCAGGAAAAAATTGTCACTTTCCCGCCAGATATCACGTTTCATCGTACTCGGCTCTGCTTCCGAGTTTTTTTGCAGAAAAAGCGTTGTGTAATCCTTATAAAACATAGCCTTTCCATTTTTTTTCAGAAAGGACATCATCATCGCATATTCCGTCACATCGCCTTTTACACCTTCGATATATCTTCCGAATTTTTGAAAATAACTCGTTCTGCGCAGGTGTGGATGGTCGCTGTACACGTAAAATTTCTGATAACCAGGTTTCCATACCTTAAAGTCCATTTCATAAAAACCTTCCTGCGGATTTTTGAGATACGGATATTCAAAGTAGGCATAAAAACGAACGACATCCAGCTCGGGTTTCCCGTTCATCAGGTTCAGGGCATTTTGGAAGCTATCCGGAAAAATAGCCGTTGGGGTGAAGTCTTCCTGAACATATAAAGTCAACGGAGTTTTTACAGCGTCCTGGCCTTTGTTAATATTATTTCCCAGACCTTTATTTTTCGGTGTTGTGATAAGCCTGAAAGAAAATTCGGTCTGTAGGCGGGTAAGGTAAGCAATGTGTTCCGCTTTGCTTCCGTCGTCGGATACCACTATATCTTCAAACTGGCAGCTGAGTTCACCGAAGGATTTCAAAAGCTCCCTGAGCGACTGACTGCGATTATAGTGTGTGATCAGCAGGGTTACATCCTTAAAAAAATAGTTGTTTTCCATAATTTTCATCCTAAGCATTTACTTCATTAAAACCAGGTCCAGCGTATTTTTTAGCCATCGATAGCGCAGATATCCAAAACGGGCGAGTTGTACAGCCGGATTTTTGCTTAAACGCCAGTCAGGGCGAACCATCGTACTGGGTTCATCGGATGAGTTTTTCTGGTAAAATAATTTTGTAAATTCATTGTAAAAAAGTCCTTTTCCCTTTTTTTGAAGAAAACTGACAGCCATTTTATATTCGGTCAAATCTCCTTTAATACCTTCCGGATATCTTCCGAATTTGTCAAAAAAACTGCTGCGTCGTAAATGAGGATGATCACTGTAATAGTAAAATTTCAAATGATTCATATCCCAAAAGGAATAAACCATCTCTGAAAAACCTTTCTTAAATGGTTTTAGGTTTGGGTATGAAAAGTAAGCGTAAAACCGGATAATGTCCCATTTTGAATCTTCACGCATGAAAGAAAGAGCGTCTTCAAAGTGTGCCGGGAAAATTTCCGCAGGTTCAAAATCTTCCTGAACATATAAGGTGAAGGCCGATTTGACAGCGTCCTGACCTTTATTAATGTTATTGCCAAGTCCTTTGTTAACAGGTGTTGAAACAAGCTCGAATTTGAAACGCTCCTGAAGGGCTTTAATGTTATGTAAATGCTCTGGCCGGCTACCGTCATCTGATACCACAATGGCGGCAAATGTGCAGTCAAGTTTTTCAAAAGTTGTCAGGAGCCTTTCCAGCGAACCACTTCTGTTATAATGTGTTATAAGGAGGGTCGTGTCGGGAAATAGATGTTTCATAGGTTTTTAAAACAAGGATAAATAATCTCGCATACCTTTGAATTGTCTTTTCGCACGATTTAAAAAGGCATTGAAAATACTGCCGTCGTCCAGCAGACGTCTGGGCGAAGTAAATACAGTTGCTTTGGAATCGCCAACCATTTTTAGATTTCCGGCTTTTTTTAAATTGAGCGCCATACGGCCATCTTCTGCTTCGTTCTCGTAATCACTTCCTACAATGTTGGCATACACCCGCGAGCCGCTCACCTTAAACCCGCCGGTAGTACGCCCGATTTCTGTCACGAAACCCATATTAAATCCATAAACATTGAGATATTCCCTGTTTTTCTTACGGATTTCAATCATGATTCCTGCGAATTTTTCATAAAGCCAAAGACCGAACCGGCCCTGTCCCTCCGGCGGGATGAACGAATAATTGCCATATACGCCGGTGATATTTGAATCTTTAATCATCGGAGCGATCATGAGATCAATCCAGTCTGGCGGGTAAAAAGTATCCGAATCTGCGCAGAGGTGATATTTTCCCCGGGCCAGTTCCAGCCCCATCTGTCGTGCAAACGGTGTGCCTTGTACAGGTTGCATATAGTTGCGCACGCCTAGTGTATCAAGTACATGCTGGGTTCCGTCTGTGGAATTGTTATTAACGACCACAATCTCAACCTTGCGTTTTGTGTTACTGTTCGACAAGGACGATAATGTTCTGTAAATGTTGTTTTCTTCGTTCCATGCGGGAATAACGACAGACACTTCCGGATCGTCAGCTTTAAATTTGCTGATAGCCTGTTTAAGATTATCAATTTCAGAAATGGTCAGGTCCTGAAATTTTTTATTCTTAAAAAGGTGAGGATTAATCCATGCAGGTAAACCAAATAAGCTCATATACAGGTCAATTCAAACGTTGAGATTATCATTAAAATCCGATTTATTTCTTTAAGGATTAAGGTCAAACAAAAATAATTTGACATCCGTATTGGTTTGTGTTTTTGGAAATTTATCAAGGTTTGTGCCAAGGGAATATATTTTGTCCAGCATTTTCTTCACAGCGCTTACCTTTTTATAATACCATTTCGGTTCATTTTCAATATCCCCGATTTTTAGTCCGTTGTAAGGTTTGTAAACGTACCATAACCGCTTGTTTTCCTTGATTAGGTTGAAGTCGGGCAACATATTGTTGAAATAACTATCAAAATCGTGAGATTGAGAACGCGCGTCGAGTCCATAAATATTTTTAAAATCAAATGAATAGGCTTCCTGATAATAAAGGAAAGATGGCAAATTATTCCAGTATACATAAACTACATCGCCGGTTTGGTAATGCTGTTTGATATACTGCATCGCTTCCCGCTGTCTCGATTTTTTATAATCTCCAAACAAATCTGTATTTGCTGCCTGGAAAGCGGAATTGATAACCGGAGCGGCGAGCAAAAGCATAACCAATCCGTTTTTGACAGTCAGCGATAATGGAGACTCATAAAAATATTCTACTCCTTTACCGACGACAAGAATAAATATCGGTGCCAGAAAAATGGTGAGCCTTTCGCTCAACGGATACAATTCAAAAGCAGAAGCAAGCAATGCCAAAATGACCGGCATAGCGAACAGAAGCAGGTACTTTTTTTCTCTTTTAAATAAAATCCACAATCCGGTTAATCCTGCCAGAATAGGTAAAAGAGGCATTCTTGCTAAAATCCGGTAGGTATTGCTGTAAGGATGGTTATAATCGAGATCGTACCAGGTTAATCCTAATGGATAGCGCACCAGCGAATATATTTGCTTGAATGGCCACAAAATATCCTGCATGGATCGGGGAGGAAGTGGCAGAAAAGCATTTCTGTTTCGCCAAAACTGCACAAGCCATTCCTCCTCAGGAAACCGGCTTATAAAAAATACATATTGAATCAGAAAACTGATAAGCCACATGGAAAACGGAATCATGTATAAAAACAAAACCGGCCATTCTTTTTTGATCAGACAAGTCAATCCGATGGCTGTGGCCATGCCTGCCAAAACAAACAATGATGAAAAAGAAAACCAGAGGATGACAGCACCGCTTAGACCCCAAAGCATAAGATTTTTAACCGATCTGTTTTTATTAAAACGTGTAAACAAATAAAGGCAAAGTACCGTTGCCAGAAATTCGGTACCATATTGTTTTACTTCAACAGCGTGATAGACAATGGGTGGAGCCAGGGCAGCAATCGTAATTACAGCAAGAATACCGGCCCTGGATTTAAGAAAGTACCGTGCAACCGGTACGAATATCAATAGTGCAAGTATTCCTGATATCAATGGAAAAAGCCTCAGCGATAATTCTTTTTTATCAAATAATGCTACACCTAGTTTGGTAAGCCATAGAAAACCAATGGGTGCGCGTTGCTGATATTCAAGTGGTTGTGTTGCCAGTTCCCAAAAATTCATATGGATCAGACTGGAAGCCAGAAAAACCTCATCCTCCCATAGTGACCGGTTGTCTATATAATGAAAAAGGCGTAAAAATATTCCTGTAATAAGAATGATTGGGAGAAGCGGAAATTTACTTTTGAAAAGCTTGGTAGAAGTTATATCCCTATTAATCATACGTTGAGTAAATATTCTATAAATAAAGTAAATTCTCAACTATTTACATAAACCAAGTAGTAAAATACTTCAATAATACGTAGAAATTATTCGCAATACAAAGTGTTGCGTATTTAAAAAATTGCGTATTTGCAAAGCGCCTTCCAGCGTGTTTATTATCAAATTACTCTTCGTTAAATGGCGTTACAAGTTTTACAAAAGTTGCAGAACAAACATTTCCTCTCTTTGGCGGGCAATGGCATTATGTCTGTTTTAGGAATGCTTAATATGATCATCCTCTACCGCGCTCTGCCGGTTGCAGGTATTGGCATGTGGGTGTTTTTCCTGTCCATTCTTTTATTGGTAGATACTTTTCGATCAGGTTTTCTAACTACGGCTTTTATAAAGTTTTACGCAGGCTCTACGCCTGAAAGAGCAAAAGAAGTGGTAGGGTCGGCCTGGTTTATTGGTGGCTCCATCACTGCTATTCTTGTTTTGATCAATATCCCGGCATTTTTTTTAAGTTCCTATTTGAAAAACCCGTCAATGGTTTTGTTTGTCGAGTGGTTTGGTATCATCTATGTTGCTTCCTTGCCTTATTTCATTGCCTCTTGCGTAGTACAGGCGGAACAGCGGTTTGATCAGCTTCTTTACATCCGTTTTGCAAGTCAGGGGATTTTCATTGTTTTTGTGATTATCATGGCGGTTACAAAAACGGCGAGCCTTCAAAATATCATTTACGCGTATCTGGCAGGTGCTTTTCTGACAAGTCTGATGACAATTTTTACCGGCTGGGCCAAAGTTGCTTATATTAAAAACCGAACCTGGGCATGCATAGGCGAGATTTTCCATTTTGGCAAATACAGCGTTGGAACCACGCTGAGCTCAAATTTATTTGGAACTTCCAATACCATGATTATCAATTTTATGCTTGGCCCAACCGCGCTGGCCGTTTTTAATCTGGGCCAGCGCCTGATGGAAATTATAGAAATTCCTTTGCGAAGTTTTGCTGCCACCGGAATGCCAGAACTTTCGGCCGCGTATAACGCAGGCGACAAGCAAAAAGTAATCGAGACAATGAAGCGCTATACAGGACTTATTACCGTAGCGCTGGTACCTGCCTGCCTTGGAGCCGTTTTATTGGCCGATGTAGCTATTCAGATTATTGGCGGAAGCAAATATGTGAATTCAGAAGCCGCAAATATTATGCGCCTGTTTATGACTTTTGCACTGCTTTATCCGTTGGATCGTTTTTTCGCGCTTACACTGGACGTTATACACCAGCCAAAAATCAATTTTATCAAAGTTTTATTAATGCTGGCCAGCAGCGTTTCTGCTTCTTTTGCTGGAATTTATATCACCGGGAATATCTATGGCGTTGCGATTGCGGGAATTATTCCAACACTTATCGGCGTGGGCATCGGTTACTGGGGACTCAACCGCTTTCAACCGTTCAGCATATGGAGCGTTTTCACGACAGGTTATTCGGAAGCGGTTCACATACTGAAAACTTACTGGCTGAAAATTGCCACGAGATAAATCAAAAGCGTTTCTGCAAATCCAGATTTTCCGTTTCAGCAGGTAATGGTTTCGGTTTCTTATACTGAAATCTGATTTCAATATTTTTGTAAGTCCACGCGGAAACAAAATAGATCAGTATAAAATTAAGAATAAAAAGATAGGAATAAGCGCTTGGTGGGAACTTTAAAATCCGGATAAAAAGAACGTTAAAGAGGCTAAGCAGCAACGCGTGCGACATGTATATGGAATAGGAATATTGCCCCAGTTTTTGCAGCAGTTTAATATTTTTCAGCCCATTGGAAAGCGCACCTTTCTGAAAGGCAAAAATGTAGATACAAGCAAAGAATAACACTTCAAAAACGACTCCCCAAGGTTTCAAAAACTGGCCGTTATAAATAGCAATGGCTATAACTGTCAGTGAAAAAAATTCAGCAGTTGTGAAAAGAGAAGCTGCGAGATGTCTTACTTTTTCATTCGTTTTATCAAATAAACTGAAACAGACTGCTCCGGTAAAAAAGCCAAGAATACCACGCAGGAAACCATAATCAAAGCTGTAATTGATCTGAAAACTGTGGGAAACAAACCATAAGCCGGTAATTGAAATAAGGATGATCAGCAGAAAAAAGAGGTTACGTTTTGAAAACTGTCCTGCAAGGGTTATTAATACAAGCAGGCTTGCAAATACGAGATAAGAAATCATTTCCGCACTGATAGACCAGCTTGGAATATTCCAGCTAACGTCGTGCACATTGGGAACGGGCGTTGAATTGACAAGAAAGAGAGAAGTAAAAAAAGTATAAACGTTATTGGCCGGATTTACAAGATTGTTAACCTTGATATAAGGGCTCAGCAGGTTTTTAGCGATTTCCATTCCAACAAAAGCCAGCAGCATTACAAAATGCAAAGGGTAAATTCTGTAAATACGTTTGGTTAAAAATAGCTTTAATTCCTTCCAGTCTTGAAGAGACCGATAACTGTAAGCGATTACAAAGCCGCTGAGCACAAAGAAAAAGTCAACAAACATATCCGAATTTTCTATAAACGGATTGTTGATAACCGGGGTTTCCGCAAACGGGCCTAAATGAAAAAGGAAAACCAGGCACGCAAAAATTCCACGGAACATATCCAGGACTTCGAACCTGTGTTTTTGGTTAGTCAAACTTTTCATTCAATGTAATTAAAGGTAATGCTGAAAATATTTTTTTTGTTCACATGATCGAACGTGTACTGAAAGTGATCCGAAGCCTTGGCGATAATCATTAGTCCAAAATGTTCGCTGGTAGTAACCAGAAGCAATGGCATTTGAATATCATCCATTTCTGCCACACTGAACACTGCATTGCCCGGATTTGCCAGAAAAATCCGAAGAGAATCCATCCCATTCTGATATACTTCCAGCGTTTGAGACAGGTAGGTTTCAGGAATAGGCCATGTCAGTATTTTAGTACCATTATCGGCCATAAGTTGTAGCGGATTTCCAAAGTCTTCTTTTTCAATGGTTAAGGTATCAGCGTTAAGCGTCAGGGTCACGATAGTTTCTGACGTTCCGGAATGTTTGGAACCATTAATCAGTAATTCGGTCAATACCCATTTTATTTTTGATAATAGCTCGACCGGTACCGGCACGGTATCTTTAGGTTCCAAAACATACCCCACGCAATCGCTTAAAAGCGCAGAAACATCTTCCGCTTTGTTGGAGAAAATAAATGACTTTCGATACCGGTTATTTTTCATTTAGGATTTAAGTGTGTCCATTGCCTGCTCAAAATCCCCGAAGATTTTAAAGACCTTATCCATGCGGATCAAAGTCAGAAGATTTTTCACGTCAGGTTTTAAAGCAACAAGATAAATATCTGTTTTTCTGGGCATTGCATATTTTAAGGCCACCACAAGACTACCCAGAAACGAGCTGTCGATGTAGTTGACGTTTTCAAAATTGACGATGATTAATTTGGCTCCGTCGACCACAAGCGTTATCATTTCTTCTTTAAACTGATCTGCATTAGACAGACTTGCCTCTTCAGGTAATATCGTTGCCTGCACTACTTCGTCGATTTTAGTTACGTTTAGTATCATGTGGGGGTTATATGTGGTTATCGTTTTTCTATAAAAATTATACTTGCATCATCCATTTGATTTGTGTCGTTGATCTGTTCCAGAACATTGGATTTGATCAGATCGAAACTCATTGCTTGCCCGAAGTAAGGCGTAACTTTTTCGACAAAAAATGGGTAATCGCTTCTTTTTGAGCCATTTGACGGGATATCGATCATGCCATCGGTAAAAATAACAAGCTGGTCGCCGGTAGTCATTGGAATAATCTGATCGTCATAAAATCCGTCTTCCAGCAGGCCGAGTAATAAACCAGACGATGTTAGTGTCTTAATTTTCTCATTATCAGGATTATAACTTATTAATGGTAAATCGCCTGCGCCAGTATAATGAATCTCGCCCGTTTCACTGTCGAGCAGCAGCATAGACAGGCTGGATAAAATATTCTGAAGGCTTTCGTCAAGGTAAACCAGCTTATTGATTTTTTGCACAATTGAGCACAGCGAGAAATCATTATCCAGAACACAAAAACGGATGGCAGCCCGGATATAACTTAGAAAGCCAAAAGTGAAAAACCATGCTTTCCATTTTTTGCCCATAATGTCGCCCAGCACGGCAAAACAATACCGTTCATCTACTTTAATAAAATCAATGAAATCTCCTCCCGGATAACCGAGATATCCCCGGTGCCAGAAATGAATTTTAAAACCCGCAAGTTCCGGGCTTACCAGGGGGACAGACTTGACATTAAGAGTTTCCGCAGCAATACGTAGTTCTCTGATGGATCGAATGTGCTCATTTTCAAGCGATTTTATAATATTCCTTAACTTGGAAATGATGACCGGAATTGGCGTTTCCTTGTTTATATAATCCAGCGCGTTCATATTCAAGCCTTCCAGTACAAGCGAATCGTCCGTGTAGGAGGTAAGAAATACGAACGGAATATCACGGATATTCTGATTAAGAAGAACCATTTGCCTGAAATCAAAACCGTTAATTTCGGGCATATCGTAATCTGATAAAATCAGATCGGGTCTTTCCTTTTCCAGAATCTGCAATGCTTCCTCAGCCGATTCACTAAGCACACAGCTATAACCGGCTTTCCGTAATGATGCCTCAATAACCTTTCTGAAAAGGAGATTGTCTTCTACCAGAAGGATTTTTTTAACAGTGCTGGGCGGATCCGGGAAGCTTATCATTTTTTATTGAAATTTAATACGAACAGGAGTACTCCGCCGAAAATAATAAGTAATGAAACCAGATCCATGATTGTAACGCCGTCGTTTGCATTAAAATAGAAGACAGTAAATATTTCAAAACTCGGGGGCGCTGGCATAATGATCATTGCGAATCCTACGACAATAAGTAAAATGGCAAGAATGAACAGCACGCCTTTTTGAATTGTGTTTTGTGACGTATGGTTTTTTACCATGTCGCTGTCTATCTTGCTTTCGGAAAGTAATTTTTCAAGTCCTTCCAGCAGTTCTTCCCGCGAAAGGTTATTGTCCTGATCCAGTGCGCTGTAAGGAGCGAATTTTTTTGCAGTAGACTGAGATTTTTGAAATGCTTCATCAATTTCCTGCATATACTGTTTGGATTTGCGGCCATCGACGTTGCTATGCGCGATGACCTCAATCAGCTCTTTAACCTTCGAATCCAGCTGGGAATTTTGCTGTAAATCAAGTTGATTTTTAGCGGATTTCTCCACCGCCGTTCTTTTTATATCCAGTAACCGGGGTATTTTCACTTTGTAACAATAGGTTAATTCTACCAGTTATGGTCTGTTATGTAATGTTGCGCCAACAAAATATTTTACCTGATCAGCATATTTAGCTTAAAGCTATATTTTTATTACTAAATTTGAAATACTTCTACAAATCAATAAAAATTTATTCTTTATTTCTACAAAAAATTAGTCGTTACATTTCTACCTGATGAAGAGAGTTTCTATCATTACAGTTAATTTTAATCAGCCAAAAATAACGGAAGACTTGCTTCGATCCTTGAAGGAAGTCAATAAATACCCCGACCTGGAAATTATTGTAGTGGATAACGGCAGCAGTATCGATCCTGTACCAGAATGGAAAGTGAGATTTCCAAACATCGTTTTCATCAGATCGGATAAAAACACAGGCTTCGCAGGTGGAAATAATATTGGCATCCGGGAAGCGACGGGGGATTACTTTTTTTTGATTAATAATGACACAGAAGTCACTGATGATCTGATTGGTAAGCTTGCTGAAACGCTTGAAAAAAATCCGAAAATAGGCGTAGTGTCGCCCAAGATTCGTTACTACGATCAGCCGGGTATGCTGCAATATGCGGGATATACGGATATGAATTATTATACAGCACGGAATGCTTGTGTCGGGCAATTTGAGCAAGATAGCGGGCAGTATGATTCAGGAAGCGGCCTTACGGGTTATGCACACGGAGCGGCCATGATGCTGCGACGGGACGCTGTTGAAAAGGCGGGACTGATGGCTGAAAATTATTTTCTTTACTATGAAGAACTCGACTGGTGCGAAAGAATTAAAAAAGCCGGGTACGAGGTTCATGTAAATCTTACCGCTTTAATTTTTCATAAGGAATCGGTTTCTGTCGGCAAAAGAACGACGCTGAAAGAATTTTTCATGAACAGAAACAGAATATTATTTATTCGCAGAAATGCGCCCAGGGGTACTTTTTTAATTTTTTGCCTCTACTTTTTTACTGCTGTTGTTCCACGAAATCTTCTCCATTACACCGTGCACGGGGAATTTGCCTTTATGAAATATTTCCTGAAGGCAATTGCGTGGCATTTTTCAAATTCTGTTGACAGCACTAATCTGGGTTATCCTATCAAATTATAATTTATGAAGATCGTCTTCTGGCTAAGTTTATTTATCGTTTTTTATACCTTTCTCGGTTATGGAATCGTACTGTATGTGATGATAAAAATCCGAAGGATATTTAAGGGGAAAAGAGTTGCTCCCGGCCTGGATCAGGATTTTCCAACGCTCACGCTGGTTGTTGCGGCCTATAATGAAGAGGATCTGATTGTGGAAAAAATCAGAAACACGCTTGGTCTGAACTATCCAAAGGGCAAGCTGCAATTACTTTTTATAACAGACGGGTCCACAGATCAGACACCGGATCGTATAGCACTTTTCCCTGAAATCAAACTGATGCATTCTGCTGCACGAAACGGAAAAATTCACGCGATTCACAGAGCTATGCATGAAGTAGAAACGGAGGTTGTGGTATTTACAGACGCGAATACTTTTTTAAATAAGGATGCTTTATTGTTGATTGCGCGGCATTATGAGGATCCCAAAGTAGGAGCGGTGTCAGGCGAAAAAAGAGTGATGCAGGATAATGTATCGGATGCAACTGCCGGAGAAGGTTTTTACTGGAAATACGAATCGACGTTGAAGAAATGGGATTCCGAATTGTATTCTGTCGTAGGAGCTGCCGGCGAATTGTTCAGTGTGCGGCGTTCACTGTATCAGGAAGTTGAGTCTGATACCATACTGGATGATTTTATGATTTCCATGCTGATTGCCGAAAAGGGTTACCGGATTGTTTACGAGCCGGACGCGTATGCCTCGGAGCTTTCATCAGATAATATTACCGAAGAATTGAAGCGAAAAATGCGTATTGCTGCCGGAGGAATTCAGTCTATTTTGCGCTTGAAAAATCTTTTTACTCCCTTCGGGCTTCCTTTGCTTTGGTTTCAGTATGTAAGTCATCGGGTGCTGAGGTGGACGGTTACCCCATTTCTGATGATCCTGGTCTTTGTTTTTAATGTTTTGATCTGCTTACAAGCAGGCGGTGTGCTTTATTATTTGATTTTGACCGGGCAGATTTTGTTTTACGGCGCTGCACTGGCAGGGTTGTTATTGGAAAAAAGAAAGGTAAAAGTAAAAGCTTTATTCGTACCCTATTACTTCTGTATTATGAATTACGCGGTTATGGCCGGTATCAGGCGTTACTATCGCGGGAGCCAAAGTGCAGTTTGGGAAAAGGCTAAAAGAAAGGCAGCCTGAAACAACAATAAAAAACCTGAAATCTACAATGAGGTGATTTCAGGTTTTTTAAAATTCGATCTCTCGAAAGAGGAATTTATATTATATAAGGTTTCCCAATTTAACCGCTTCTTCTTCCAGGATCGGAATAATACTTTCTACGTCCTTATTGATTTCAAGATAATGTGCTATTAAATCTTTGGTATCTTTTTCATTATGTATATCGAGTTCCAGCTCCTCAACCTTCGCACGAATCCTTGTAAGTCCGGCCATGGTGAATGACGGTTTTATTCCATGAACCACACTTGCCGCTTCTGCTACGTCTTCATTTTCAATAAGCGATTTCAGGCTCTTCCAACGCGGTAGGGAATCTGAAAGAAAAGCTTCGAATATAATTTGCACAATAGACGCATCGTCCCCGTAAATTTGGTTAAGGTAAGTTACATCAAGAGCTGAGTTAAGTGGTAGCGCCATTTCAGATATTCTGTTAATTAGTATGGGTGTTAAATAATTTTAACAATTGATTATAACGAATATCTAAACTTTTTTCTGCATCTGAAATAACTTTATTGACTACATTATAACATTTAGCTGATCGGCCGGTTATAATATTTGTTAGTAAAACTTTTAAAAGAAGGTAGCAATCGTGGAGCCAATTAAGAACCACCTTGAATGTCAACCAGTTTCCCTGGTTTTGTCATTTACGGTTTTACTTCCTCTGCCTTCGTATTTTCCTTTTTTTCTTCTTCTGCTTTCGCCTCATTTTTTGCTTTTTTCTTAAAATATCTTCTGAACAAAAAGTTTTGACGCAGCGCCAGCATATTTTCATCTAATTTGGCAGTGCTCGTTTCCAGATTCTGAATCGTCGTTTTCAGGTTTGAAGCAGTACTTTCATCGTGAAGCAGTACCCCGATCGGACTTTTGGAATTTGAATTGATATCGGCACTGGCAGTTTTAAGATTATTAACCATGGCATTGGCCGAGGAAACAGTTTCGTTCAATTTAACCATCGTCGCACGTACATCATGCATGATAATCGTGTCGGTTGCGAAATCATTTGCCAATCCGCCTTTTTGGTTTAGTTTGGCGGTGTATGTCGATAATGAAGCAGTGAGGTTTTGCGCATTCAGCGAAGCTTTTTTCAACCCTGCCAAGGTAGCGTCCACATCTTTATACAACCTGTCGTCGTTCAGTAACATCCCGACCGTTCCTCTACCTTCCAGAATATTTTTACTTATTTTTTTGAAAGCATCTGTTATTGACAAAAGGTTTTTGTTGTTTTCGGATAATACATTTAACATCTCTTCTGTACTTTCAACCTTGGCAACGGCAAGCTGATCTCCGTCTTCAATGGATGGGACTTTTTGGGTTCCTCCATAAATTACAATAATCTTATTTCCGATAAGTCCGTCGGTACTGACCTTCGCCAGCGCATTTTTACGGATAAATTCCTGAGACTTCTCTTCAATGTTGATCATCACTTCCACCTGCGAATTGGGCAAGAACCGCAAAGACTTCACAGTCCCGATTTTTACCCCGGAGTACCAGATGTTATTGCCCGCTTTTAGGCCGTTGACATCGTCAAAAATGGTTTTGACCGTGATATTGGATGAAAAGACTTTTTTCATGCTTCCAATCGTCAGCACCCCAACGAGTAAAATGACCAATCCTATTATGACAAAAAGACCTACTACAACGGAGCGTTTTTTAGTGTTTGTTTCCATTATTATTGAATAAAATTATAATCGTAAAAACTCTTAACTCTTTCTTCATCTGATTTAAATACTTCATCAAATGTTCCTGTCAATAAAAACTGGCCATCAAGCAGCATGGCAATTCTGTCGCCGGTTTCTCTTGCACAGGTTAAATCGTGGGTGATAATAATGGCCGTGGTATGGTACTTTTCTTTAACTTCATTGATCAGTTCATTGATTTCGATACAGGTGATTGGGTCAAGACCTGCTGTGGGCTCATCATAAAGCATTATTTCCGGTTGTAAAATCAATGTTCTGGCAATCCCGATTCTTTTGCGCTGACCTCCTGAAAGCTGCGAAGGGACCTGGTTGATCGTTTGCGATAAGCCTACGGATTCCAAAACCGATTCCACTTGTTCGTTTATTTCAGCGCGCGTAAGATTTGCCACATTTCTTACCAGCGGGAATTCCAGATTTTCTCTAACCGTCATACTATCGTACAGCGCGCTGTTTTGAAATGAGAAACCGATTTTTCTCCTGAGTGCATTGAGTTCTTTGCCTTGAAGGTTCGAAACTTCCTGTCCCAAAACATTTACCGATCCTTTATCTTGTTGAAGTAGCCCAACGATGATTTTTATTAAAACCGATTTCCCTGTTCCCGAACGGCCGAGTACCACAACGTTTTCACCTTTATATACGTCAAGATCCACGCCATTCAAAACGTGCAAATCACCGAAGGATTTATACACATCTCTTATTGAAATAATAGGATCTCCCTGTTCTATGTCTTTTTGCATAAACTCTAAATTCTGAAATAATTTGACACCTGAACTATAAGTACCTCTTCGATAAATATCAGGAACATAGAAAGTACAACCGCTGTATTGGCAGCTTTTCCTACACCTTCCGTACCTTTTGTTGCGTTATAACCCTGGTAGGATCCAACCATGCCAATCGTAAAACCATAGGCAACGGCTTTGGCCACAGAAGTTCCCAGATCCAGGAATGTAATTTGTTCAAATGCTTTTTCGATAAATGCGACTGCGCTGGTACCCTCATTCAGGTAAACATTCAGGAATGCTCCCATAAGACCAACCAGCGTACAGTAGAACATCAGTAAAGGAATGGTGATGGTGGCTGCCAGAACGCGCGTCACGACCAGAAATTTAAAGGGGTTGATGGCTGAAACCTCCATCGCATCTATCTGCTCGGTTACACGCATTGATCCAAGCTCTGCACCGATGCTGGATCCCACTTTTCCTGCGCTGATCAATGCAGTTACCAACGCTGCAAGTGCGCGGACAATCGCGATAGAAACCAGCGATGGAAGCCATGAAGTTGCTCCGAATTCCGCGAGAGAAGGCCGGGATTGCTTTGTGAAAACCATACCTGTGATAAAACCCGTGAGCCCAATAAGCATAAGCGATTTATAACCGATCGCATAACATTGCTTGACTAACTCCTGAAATTCCATCCGGCCCCGAAAGGCTTCCACGAAAAATTTGATAAAAAACTTATAGCCGTTGTATACAGATAGAAAGGCGTGATCTAAATTTTTTGTAAAAACATGTTCTTTTGGCTTCGTGCTCATCAAAAATTAAGTGCAAAAGTTGAATATGTGTACTGTATTATTTCATTATAAGCTCAGCTTTTGGCGGTAGTCTTTATATGTTACGTATGGTATACGAAACAATAAACTATCGTAGTTTCTGTTCTAGCAAAAATTATTCCATAAACTTCAATTTATCCAAGATTTTTAAAATTTTCTGAATAAAAGAAATTAAGTGGAACAAAACGTTTTCGCAAATTACAAGTAGAAATCAGATGCCGGATTTCAGGCCGACGAGCGGTTTTTCCTATTAAACAGCGAGTTACAGTATTTGAAAAAGAGAAATTAATTTAAACGGATAGTCAGAATATGATTTATAATTCTGAATCAGAAATTTTGAAGATAATTTGACTATCCGCTGACTGCTAAATATCGGATTATTGCGGAAAAAGACAAGCTGCTATGGGAAATTAAACAGAGGAAATAATTTTCCCTCTGTTTAACCTTTGGATTTATTTTAAAAATTGTGCTTTCACACCTTCATTTGTAATGACAACCGGATTGATCAAGCCTTTCTCGTCAAATGTCATATTATCGATGCAGGTTACACGGTGGTTTCCGTCTGTTTCGGTAAGTGGCCTGCGGTGATAAACGATATACCACTGATCTTTTCCAGGAACCTGAATTACCGAATGGTGACCTGCGCCGGTTGCAACCTTTGGATCCTGCTGAAGGATTTTGTCAATTCTTTCGAAAGGGCCAAAAGGAGAGTCAGCGACGGCGTAGGCTACCGAGTAATTAGGGCCTGTCCAGCCGCCTTCCGACCACATAAAATAATATTTGCCGTTTCTAATAAACATAAAAGGACCTTCTACATATCCTTTTGGCGTTATTTCTTTGAAAATTTTACCATCTTCAAATGGAATAAAACCTGTGAAATCATTTTTAAGCTTGGCTACATTGCAATGCTTCCAGCCACCATAATAAAGGTAATATTGCCCGTCTTTGTCTTTAAATACAAACTGGTCGATAGGCTGTGCGCCGTTGTGAAATTTGTCGATCAAAGGCTTTCCCAGATAATCTATAAACGGCCCCTCGGGCTTGTCAGCAACTGCGATACCGATGCCGCCATATTCGCTGTCGCTCTGGATGTCATTTGCGCCAAAAAACAAATAATATTTTTTGTCCTTCTCAATGATGGAGGGAGCCCAGACCGCTTTTTTAGCCCATTTTACGTTCACCGTATCCAGAATCTTTTCATGTTTTGTCCAGTTAACAAGATCCTTTGAAGAAAATGCGTCGAAAAATACCTGGTCTTTGTACGGAGCAGAATAGGTTGGATAGATCCAGTAATTTTTACCTCCTTTGGGATTGTTAAATATAATTCCCTCAGGATCTGCATACCAACCGGGAAAAACCGGATTCCCTGAATTCTTTTTTGCATTTTGGGAATAGGATGCTACGGTAATTGCTAACAGTAAAATTGTTAAGAGCTGTTTTTTCATAAAGGTTTTTTTTGCTGCAAGTTAAGTGCAGTCACATCCAATTCAAATTTTAAGCAGCTTTTTGGATGATTTAATAATCGTTTCCTGCGCCGCCACCGCCAAAATCGCCACCTCCGAATTCCATATTATTCTCGCCCGGTGCTTGTCCCAAATGATGTGCGACCAGTATTGCTTCGAGGTTTGCCAGATTGCGTTTTTCATGAATTTCGTCAGTCAATCCCATCTTTGGCGTTTGGAAATAACGCATGCAAAAAACAGTCAAAAGAATAAGAATCGCGCCCGCGAGCGTGAGCACAAGTTCAATGGAAAGAAAATCGAAATAGTACCGGTAAGTGAAACATGAAAAAGCAGTGATCAACAATCCAATGATCAGCAATACACGGTCGTGCGATTTCAATCCCCAGAAGCAGTAAAGCAAAGGAATTATAGCGGTGAAAAAATAGAATAGGGGAGCAAAAGGAATTTGTGGTGCGATGGGTGACAATAAATCAGCGAGAAGAGCATTTCCTTCCCGTACCACATAATAGTTGCCGCCGAGGTAGAATCCTATTAACGCAACAACTTTAAAGACCACCTGGCATTCCTTGTAATAAATTTCGAGTGGACGTCTATTTAAAAAATAAATGACTGCGGACAGTATCATTATGCCAAATGGCAAAAGCTCTTTCCCAAGTGGAAAGCTGATTGCCAGACTGGAAAACATGACATAAGTTACGATGACAGAAATCAACGCAATGAGCAGATCAGCGTAACGTAAAGTTAAAAGTGTATTGATAAACAATATGATAAAGCAATATTCCCAGACTTTAAGGTTTTCAAAAATCAGGAATGCGGGTATGATAGTAGCAACGCTGGCCATGTAAAGCAACGCATTATCAATTCCTGAATGGAAAAGTTTTCTTTCTTTAATAAAATACTCCAGCGCGAAAAAGAAGATTGCAGCGCACAGAACGCTCAATACGGCAAAGGATTTGTCTCCTGAACCTTCAAGAAACAGCAGGGAAATGAAACCGGAAAAAAAGCAGCCGGCTAAAATGGTAAAAAGAAAAAGTCCAATTTTAACAAATATTCCAGGCCGGTAAAACGATTCGGAGAATAAGTTTTTTATTTCTTCAGACTGAGAAATTGTAATGAGATTTTTATCTGCCCATGATTTTGCAATCTGCTGGATTTCAATATTTTCTATCCATGATTCATTGTAAGCCTTTTTCATTTTTTAATTCCTGCTATTTTTTTAATGTTCAAAAGAAAATAGATAACTCCGGCGCTGGTGAACATGAAATAATAAATGCTGACAAATCCCAGGAAAGTATCCGGCAAATATTGGAATGCTCCGTACGTTAGGGCGATATATCCATAAATAACACCCATCAGCAAAAATATCAGGGAATGGGTTTTTCGGGCATATTGAATAAGGAATATGCACATAGCGACCGTGACAAGGAAATATATGAGCTTATTGGTATCGCTGAAAAGTCCTGTCAATCCGGCAACTACTGCGAGGTTTCCACCTAAAAACAGATAGGTAAAACCGAAATGTTTTTTAAGATTTTTTGTCTCGGATAGCCAGCTTATTATGCCCAGTGATATTCCCAGTACCAATCCGGTTACGATAAGTCCGGGTGCAGTAAAATCGTTCTTTTCGAGAATAGATAGGGGAGAAATACTTAATCCGAGCCAGGATGCAAGTCCGGTAATGGCCATCGATAATATCCCCCGATGGTCGAAGCGGTAAGCCAATATGAAGAAAATAATGGTTGGAATGAATATTGCTATACCGTATTGCGTACCAAAAAAATTAAACTGGAATTGGAGATAACCTTCCAGAATCAGAAAAAGAGTGCAGCCAAGTAACAGCGCGTATTCGGAGAATTTTGTAGCGTGATGTACTTCATGCCAGCTAAATGCCTGACGATGTTGGAAAACATAGTAAAAACATGCGATAATCATTGCCGATATCAATGCAATAATAGCCTGATGCCCAATACTATCAATGTTTTTGTAGATCAGTACGCCAAGGCCGCTGGTGAGCAGTGTGATGCCGACATACAGCAGGGAGCGTAATTCCCAGTGAATGGAAAATGGTTTTGTTATTTCGTAATCCAGAATCGATGTCGCTTGTTCCTCCGGCACTATTCCTTTTTGAGATAGTATGTTCAGTAATGATTTAATGTTCATTGCGGTGCTTGGTAGCAGTCAAATAAGGTATATAATTTATAAAGATAATTCATTCCCGGAATCTGTATATTGCCAATAAATAAGTAGTACCTATGAAGTTATTTAAGTGCAGTAATTGCGGTCATGCCGTGTATTTTGAAAATATTTATTGTCAGCACTGTCATTCTTCCCTTGGCTTTGAAACCAGGGAATTGCAACTGTACGCGCTTAAACCGGCAAAGAATAAAAAGTATTGGCTCATCAACGGAAACACGGATCAAACTACTTACAGCTATTGCCAGAATCACAATTACAATGTTTGCAACTGGTTGGTTGCTTCGGGAAGTAATTCACCCTTTTGCCATGCCTGCGAGCTGAACAGGACCATACCTTATCTCGGACATAAAGATGATTATGACAAATGGTACCGTGTGGAAACTGCGAAGCGTCGGCTTATCCATTCTTTATTGCGATTTGGTCTGGAAGTAAAAAGTAAAAGTACAGGTTATTATGACGGCATTATGTTTGATTTTTTATCAGATACAAATGCTGCTTATGGCACAAGGATTCTCACCGGACATGATAATGGATTGATTACGATTAATATTGCAGAAGCCGATGACATTTACCGGGAAATGTCCAGAAACCAGATGAACGAGGTTTACCGGACTTTGCTGGGACATTTTCGTCACGAAATAGGGCATTACTACTGGGATATTTTAATTGGAAGAACAGAAAAATTGTGCGAGTTCCGTACGCTGTTCGGTGATGAAAGAGCCGACTATGGTTATGCTTTGAATCAATACTATTCCAATACAAATACCAAAATCTGGAAAAAGCGGTTTATCAGTAAATATGCCAGTGCGCATCCCTGGGAAGACTGGGCGGAAACGTGGGCTCATTACATGCATATTGTAGATACACTGGAAACGGCGGATTCCTTTGGTTTAAATGTAAGACCGAAAGTTGTAATGCCGCAAGACGATATGAACACGTCTTTTGTGGATCCTTACACGGTCCGGAATTTTGATGATATCATTGATATGTGGCTTCCCCTGACTTTTGCTATGAACAGCCTCAACCGCAGTATGGGATTGAGGGATCTGTATCCTTTTGTGATCAGCAAAACCATCAAGGAAAAGCTGCGTTTTATTCATGAAATTGTTCGCGATGCCGGAAAACGGGAAACAACAGAAAACAGTGATATGCAAAGGGAATTTTAAAACCGTAAAACAAAATCCTCTTTCACCTGTTCCTTACGGAAAAATACCAGCCCGATCCAGAACAAGTCTACCGTGAGTGTAACCTGGGGATGTGCCTTGATGTATTCCCAGGCTTGTGTCATTTCCTCCGACCAGTAGATGTCGTCAAAAATAAAGAGTGTATCATTTTTGGCGTAAGGCAGGCAATCTTCAAAATATCGCACTGTTGGTTCGTAGCGGTGATTCGCATCGAAATAGGCATAATCGAGTCCGTTCGGAAGTTTCTTCAATGCTTCCGGCAGAGTTTCATCAATGTTGCCAAGAATGACTTCAATTGTACCGACGTTGGATTTTTGAAAATTCCTTTGCGCAATCCTGGCTGTTTCTGGGCATCCTTCAAACGAAAGAATATTAGCCTCAGGTTTGGCTTTGGCCATATACAAGGTTGTCAACCCAAGCGAAGTCCCCAGTTCAAGAATGCTTTCCGGTTGAAAATGACGTATCAGGCGGTGAAAAAGCTTTCCGAAACGCTCCGGTTTTTCAGCGTTTTTGGCTATTGTTTTTATTTTTCGGAGATTGGACTTGTTCACACGTGAGCCTGCACCAAGGTCAAGAATTTCTATCTCTTCATTTGAAGCAAGTAATTCCTTCCGAAGCGATTTTAGGTAGGAATAGTCGGGATGGATTTCCTTTTTATTCTTTATTATTTTGGTGTATAACTCGAAAAGAAAAGGTGAGTGAATTGAATGTTCATTCCCCGAATGTAGGAGGTAGTTAAAATAAGAAGTAATCAATTGCGCAATTTTTTTAAATTCTATTTCTATTGCAAAGTTAGCAGAAAAAGAATGCTAGTTTAGTCTGTAAGGTACAACCAGAGCAAAGGCAGGAATAATGACATGAAACTGGCGGCCATCCAGCACACGTTCCATCAGATAAGTGCCGGACATTTTTCCAAGATCAGTCCGCAAGTTACAACCTGATACGTAATCATGCACATCTCCCGGTTCCAGAACGGGTTGCAAGCCCACAATCCCTTCTCCTTCAACTTCACGTACAGTTCCGTTTGCATCGTAAATAAGCCAATGCCGGCGAAGTAATTTTACAGTGTGTTCGCTATGATTTTCGATCAGAATCTTGTAAGTAAACACAAAATGATCCTGACGAGGATTGGAGTAATCCGGCTGATACTCTGTGAGTACGGTAACTTTAACGCCATCTGTTACTTTCGAAACCATATGCATCAGGAATAGTGGTGAAATATTAGCTCTGAAAAGATTTGGTGGTATATCTTTTGTATAACTCCAATATAAACGAAAATAGTCATCATTTACTGATAAAACCAAATCAAAAATCAATTAATTTGGTTTTTAATTCAATAACGAAATGTATGGATGTTAAAATAGAAGAAACCTGGAAAAAGCGATTAACAACAGAATTTGAAAAACCTTATTTTACTGCACTGACAGAATTTGTCAAGAAAGAATATTCGACCAAACAGATTTTTCCTCCTGCCAAACAGATTTTTAATGCTTTCAATCATTGCAGTTTTGATGATTGTAAAGTAGTTATACTGGGACAGGATCCGTACCATGGTTTCGGCCAGGCGAACGGATTATGTTTTTCAGTAAACGATGGAATAAGGATGCCGCCTTCACTGATCAACATATTTAAGGAAATCAAAGAGGATCTGGGCAAACCTGTGCCAGCAACGGGAAACCTGGAACGCTGGGCATCGCAGGGCGTTCTTTTGCTTAATGCAACACTTACGGTTGAATCGGGGAAAGCAGGCTCTCATCAGAATATGGGCTGGGAAACTTTTACCAACGCCGTTATTAAATGTTTGTCAGATGAGAAAAAGGATATCGTTTTTATGCTTTGGGGTAGATATGCGCAGGAAAAAGGTAAAATCATTGATGAAAATAAACATCATGTATTAAAAGCAAAACATCCGTCTCCGATGGCAGCCAATGGCGGAGGCTGGTTTGGATGTAAACATTTCAGCCAGGCAAATACCTATCTTGAAGAAAAAGGACTTGAACCCGTAAACTGGTAATACGGGCAAAAAAAAAGAGCCGGGAATTCCCGACTCTTTTTAATAATTTTCACTCCTATTACTATTTAATAATTACCTCTCGATATTGGAATTCATTTCCAATACCTTATCCCAGTGGGACTCATTATTTTTTACAAATGTGTTACGGTCTGCATTGGAAGCATATTGCTTTGCAGCCTCATTGGTCCGGAATGTCAGATAGTGAATCACATCGTATTCATTTTGACTTCCCTCTGTTTTCTGAACACGTCCTGCCGAATAAGCAACAACATCATTAACGTTGTTTTTCAAAACAGCAAAATCACGCATGTGTTTTTCAATTTCCTCTGATGTAGTACCAGCCTTGAACTTGATACAAACTACGCGTTGTGTTTCTGCCGGTTTATGGGGAACATAAGCTCCGTAAATGATGAGCATGAATACGCTCAAAACAAATACCGGTAGTAAATATCCTAATGTTTTATTTTTAGTTCTCATTATTTCTAAGTCAGCTTAATCTTCTGTTTTTATTGTTAAGCAAAAATAAAACAAATTTTTAACATTGTATTATTTTTATAAATAATATAATGTATTCTGTTTTTTGGAGCAAAATTAGAATATTCGGACAGTAGAATTGAAATATGCCATATTAAATTTGGAGGTGTTTAGGAGAGGTTTTTTTTAATATTGCATTGGAAGAGTTTTGAATTTTGCACGCTTTTCAATTAAATATGCAAAAACTGTAAAAGCTGGTTTATTTTATATCAATAAAGTTACTTTTTTTAGAATTTCAAGTATAAAGTGGTGTATTAGGCATATGTGTGCGTACGAAACTTTATATGGAAAGCGGCAATTCAGTTTTACAAAAAAGTTTGAAAAAAAATAAGTTTTTTTTCAAAAAACTACTTATTTTCAGTACCGCACTGGTTTTTTTCTTACTTCAAACTGCTTTTATGCCTAAATGGGGCTTTTGGGCTCACCGACGGATTAACAGGTTGGCGGTATACCGTCTTCCTCCCGAAATGCAGGTTTTCTACAAAAGAAATATCGATTTTCTGACTGAAAATGCAGTGAATCCCGACCGCAGAAGATATGCAGTTGTCGGAGAGGCGGAAAGACATTTTATCGATTTGGATGTTTATGGCGACAGTTCCATGATGGTATTACCAAAGTACTGGTCTGCGGCTGTAAAGAAAATAGGTGAGGATAGTCTTCGTAAACATGGAATTGTGCCGTGGTACATTCAAACCGCTTCCTTTCAACTAACAGATGCGCTAAAAACCGGCGATGCTAAACGAATCCTCAGGCTCTCGGCAGATTTGGGACATTACATTGCGGATTCAAATGTGCCTTTGCATACAACCCGAAATTATAACGGACAATTAACAAAACAGGATGGGATTCATGCATTCTGGGAATCCAGGCTTCCAGAGCTCTATGCGGAAGAATATGAATTATGGATTGGTCAGGCGGTTTATGTAAACGACATCAGTAGTGCAGTCTGGACATCCGTGGAACAAGCCCATGTAGCGAGCGACTCGGTTTTTTTATTTGAAAAGCAATTAACAGAATCTTTTCCGCCGGATAAAAAATTTAGTTACGAATTGAGAAATAACGCATTGGTGAGGGCGTATTCGAAAGATTTTTCGGAACAATATCATAAGTTGTTAGCCGGACAAGTACGGCGCCAGATGAAAAATTCCATCGAAATGGTAAGTAATATCTGGTTTACCTGCTGGATCAATGCGGGCCAACCCGATTTGAATAAGCTGACCAATTTTTCTTTTAACGAAAAGGATAAAACGGAAGAAGCCGCCGATCAACGAAGTTGGCTGCGGCGGCTTCTGAATATCAGGTCGGAAAGTGAAAACTGATTTTATTTAAAAACAAGCTTTTTCATATATTCTGCATCTGCTCCGATACTTGCTAATACAGGGCCTGGATATTCCTCTTGCTCAACGATAAACTGCGTGATACCATTTTCGGAACCAACTTTAAGAAGGCTCGCGAAATCAATTTCGCCCGTTCCAAGATTAACGGAATGTGGTTCAGGCTTGCTTACCAGATCCTTGATATGGCAGAGCTCATAACGGCCTGAGTATTTTTTCAAGTGTTCAACCGGATCTTTACCCGCCGCTACGATCCACATCAGGTCAAGTTCGAAATAAACCAGTGATTTGTCTGTATTATCCAGCAGCAGTTCCTGAGGAATTTTCCCATCTTGTTCTTTGAAGGAATAATCATGGTTATGATAACCGAATTTGACACCGGCTTTTTTACAGATTTCACCTCGTTTATTGAATTCTTCTGCACGTTTATTCCATTCAGCCAAAGACTTTTGAGGGCCAATATAAGGTTGTAAAACATACGAAATCCCGGCTTCGGCTGCTTCTGCCGCCGTTTTTTCAAGGTCTTTTGTCGTATCTGCATGGGTACTGACGATGGTCATGCCAAGTTCGTCCATGTAAGCTTTGAATTCTCTGGGTTTTAGGCCCCATAAAAATCCCTGATCACCGGCATAACTTTCGACCTTTTTATATCCTAAATCAGCTATTTGTTTTAAAACACCTTTTGGATCTTTTCCGATAATATCACGTACACTATAAAGTTGTAATCCAAAATCCGGGATGGATGGAGCACCCGCTACCGCGGCCGCTGCCAGAGCAGTTGAGTCCGTGCTTCCGGATTTATTTTCTCCTGATCCGCCGCATGACGAAATTGACCACACCAAAGAGCCTGCCGCAGCAGCTCCCGCTGATTTTAAAAATAACCGACGGTTATAAGTCATAAATGGTACTGTTTAATGTTTAAAAGGAATTAATTAGTCAGTTTTAAAACTGTCACAGGGACAAATTTATTTTGATTTTTCGAAAGAGCTGCTGAAATGTTTAGTGCTTTCCGACACTTCCGGAGCGCTGTTTTCCTAATGGCACTCATACTCAGCCGATATTGGTCCCTTAAATTTTTGACGTTTCAGTTCAGCAATAGCAGATACTGCAAAGAGCCGGGAGGCGGCATTGAAAGAAGATTCAGGAATATGCATTGGTTTGTAGTGATATGATTGAAAAGACTCTTTAATAAGGTAAAGAGCATTTCGAACTACTCAATTGCAGAAATTGATGTTGGTTAAGTAAAACAGTGGGTCATATATGATTATTCAGTTCAAAATCTGCGAGAAGAATTTTAAACGTAACCAATAATTGTCCGACATGCCTTTGGGTATGTTCAGCGGCATGAAAAAGCAATCCCAGATGGGTGGAAGGTATTTGTGCCCGACCGACACCTCGTATTTCCAGAAGTGTATCCGGGTTGGTTTGTTGGATTTGTTCAAGGGAGATTGAAAACTGCCTGTTCAGGTTTTGTAATAAATCCTCAAAGGTACATTCGGGAAATGGTGCTGTTCCTTCTTGTTTGAGATACGCAAGCTGACTTTCAGTAAGAAATTCTCTTCGGGCATAGGTCAAAAGTCGGTCCATAACACCTGCGAGGTGCTGCATATGAAAACCAACAGACGCGAGTCCTGCCGGTTTTTTCCAAAGTAATGCAATTGGGAAACCCTTGTGCAGAGAATTTATTTCTTCCTGCGCCTGCAAAAGAGCATGAGCAACAGGTTGTAATAGGGGAGTTACATCAGGAAGCGGCCCCCTTAACCAAACTTCAAGATTTTGCTTGTTTTCCATCTGGAAAAGTAACAAAAAAAGGGACTCTTTTACAAGTCCCTTTTCATTCATATATAGGCGTCAGAATAACTTCTGATTATTTTGCAATATCAATTTGTACTGCTTTTCCTTTAATTGTGTTACCATCCATGGCGCGCAATACGGTGCGGGCATCACGTTCCGGTACGTCAACAAAAGTGAATTTATCATAAATATCAATCGCGCCGATTGTTTTACCTGGAATGTTCGCTTCACCTGCAATGGCTCCAACGATATCACGTGGCATGATATGGTCTTTACGTCCTAAGCTAAGAAACAAACGAGTCATACCAGCTTCTGGTGCAGCAGTGCGTTTCGCTTCACCATCACGTTCCCGTGGTGCACGTGATTCTCCGCTGCGTTCTCTGCTTGCAAAACGATCACTTCCTCCACGGCTTCCACCATCGCGGCTTCCTCCGTCACGGCTGCCTCTGTCGAAACGTCCGCCCGTTGAACCGCCTGATGAACGACGTTCGAAACGATCACTTCCACCTTCACGACGACCTTCTCCGCCACGTCTTTCTTCCCAGGCCAGGTTTCCTTCTGAATATTCATTTTTCTGAACACCCATAATTTGTTTGGCAAGAGCAGCAACAATTTGTTCCGTAGTGAAACCGCTGTGGCGCAGCATTTCCAATACGTCATCGTAAAGATCTGTATCGCCTTCCTGGATAGCAGCAGAAATACTTTCTACAAAACGCGCTTTACGAACACCAACGATATCTTCGTAAGAAGGAATAACGCCTTTTTCGATTTTTACTTTTGTATAATTCTCGATTGTTTTCAGACGGAATTTTTCATCACGTGCAACCAAAGAGAATGCTTTTCCTGACATACCGGCACGACCAGTACGGCCGATACGGTGTACGTAATATTCTTCGTCTAATGGAATGTCATAGTTGATTACACCGTCAAGACCGCTAACGTCAATACCACGTGCTGCTACGTCTGTTGCAACAAGAATGGTAGTAACACCCGCCTTGAATTTGCTCATTACGTTGCTGCGTTGTTGCTGGCGCAAGTCACCGTGTATACCTTCTGATGCGTATCCGCGAAGTTGAAGATCTTCAACAATCTCGTCAACTTTACGTTTTGTATTACAGAATACAAGTAACGATTTCAAATGATACATATCGATCAAACGAGTCATTACTTCTACTTTCGCCTGTGGTTTTACTTCAAAACAAACCTGCTCAATGTTGACGTTAGTAAGTTCATTACGAACAACTTTAATCAAAATAGGATCGTTCAGGAAGCGTTTTGTAATTGACATAATAGGCTTAGACATTGTAGCCGAGAAAAGAATCGTTTGACGATCTTCAGGCATGTCAGCCAAAATGCTTTCAATATCTTCACGGAAACCCATATCCAGCATTTCATCCGCTTCATCAAGTACCATCATACGTACTTCATCAAACTTCAGAGTGCGGCGTTGCATGTGATCCATCACACGACCCGGAGTTCCTACAACAATATGCACACCTCTTTTTAGTGAGCGGATCTGGCGATCGATTGAATCACCACCATATATAGCTTCAATTCTTATTCCACGCTGAAATTTTGCAAGTCTTCCCAATTCTTCGGAAACTTGTACAGCTAATTCTCTAGTAGGGCAAAGTATAAGTGCCTGAACAGCATTGCTTGATGTATCAATACGTTCAAGTACAGGTATTCCAAAGGCAGCAGTTTTTCCGGTTCCCGTTTGAGCCTGACCAATTACGTCAGATCCTTGCATAACGGCAGGGATACCTTGCGCTTGTATTGGAGAGGGTTTTGTGAACCCCATTTCAGTTAAGGCTTTAAGGATGTTTTCTGAGAGGCCTAAATCAGCGAAGGTCTCAAAAGTTTCAACAGTTTCAATTGTTTCAGTTATCATCTATCTTATTGTTATTAAAATTCTTTAAAAATGATATATCAGAAGTGGTAAACCATAGGTTGCCTGCATACAAAACCTGATTATTATTCATGACGAATAATCAAATTCGATATTTGAAAAACCTGCACAATTTGAAATCAATTCTGTTTGTTAAGGTAAACCAGTCGCGGCTGATTCGGTACAACAAATCTGATGATATCAGTTTAAATTCAAAGGGATTGCGCTAAGCCCACCACAAGACATCCGTGGGGCTCTGCATGACGAAACGGGTAAAATCCAACCAGACATGTTAAAGGTTGGTGGCGCTAACTATCGCCGAACCGTGTATGAAGCAGAGAAGCGAACGGATGTTCGTTCTAATTTTTTACAAAAGTAAAAAGAAATTCTGAATAATCAAATGTTTGGTAAAATATAATTGCAATATTTTTAGAAATTAAAATTCCCGGGTTTTCTCAAACCGGATGAAATGCCTGTCTGAATGACTGAAATAACTTTTTATTCCATTTCAGGCACTGTTACTTTTTTGGATTAAGGCCGTATAAAGGAACAAATCGGTTTTCGATAATAATTAATTCATTTACAAAATCACACACTTACATGAAAAAGCTGCTATTAGGCATGGTACTCGCTTGCTCTGCACTTACTGCTCACGCTCAAAGTAATTCGGTTCTAATTTACGGCGGACTTGGAATCAATTCAGGCAAATCATCCTCGGATATTAAAACCAACAGTTTTTCATTTTCTCCCGGCATAGGATATCAATGGGATGATCACTGGACAGCCGGGGTGAATCTGAAAACGACATCTTCAAAAACCGGTTCTCCGCAAATTAAAACGAGTTCATTCGGCGCGGGACCTTTTATTCGTTATGCCTATCCCTTATCGGATATCTTTGCCGTGTATGGACAAATGAACACTAATTTTCTTTCAGGCAAAACGGCAGGTGTAAAGTCGAATGGATTTGAAACAACTATTTTTCCAGCAATAGGCGTAAACCTTAAAAATGGCTTTGCTTTAAATTTTAATTTCGGTAGCCTTGGTTTTATGACGGGAAAAGTAAAAGGAGAAAAGAAAAGCAGCAGTTTCGGTCTGAACTTTGGCAGCGGTGCCGGATTTGGTATTTCTAAAAACTTTGGCTTGTAAAAAATAAGGGCTGTATCTCAGCGATACAGCCCTTTTGGCACTCTATATAAATCAGAGCACTTCGCTCACCTCTGTATAAGGTAAATTCCATGCCTCGGAAACGCCTTTGAAAACTATTTTTCCGTTCACAACATTAAGACCCTTACGTAATTCTTCATTTCCTGCACAGGCAAGTTTCCAGCCTTTATTAGCAAGTTGTAACGCATAAGGCAGTGTTGCGTTGGTTAATGCCAGCGTGGATGTATAGGGAACAGCTCCGGGCATGTTGGCCACACAATAATGAACGACACCGTCCACTTCATAGATAGGATCTTCGTGCGTAGTGGCATGAGAAGTTTCGAAACATCCGCCCTGATCTATCGCTACATCCACCATTACAGTTCCGGGTTTCATTAGTTTAAGCATGTCGCGTGTAATAAGCGAAGGTGCTTTTGCTCCGGGAATAAGTACACCGCCAATGATAAGGTTTGTACTCTGGATCAGCTCACGGATGTTGTATTCGTTGGACATAACGGTATCTACGTTGGCTGGCATAATATCTTCCAGGTAACGCAGACGAGAAAGATTGATATCAACAATCGTTACATTTGCGCCAAGGCCGGCAGCCATTTTCGCAGATTGGGTTCCTACGATTCCTCCACCTAAAACAAGAACGTTTGCAGGTTTAACGCCGGCAACACCGCCAAGCAAAATACCAAATCCACCCATTGGTTTTTCCAGATATTTAGCGCCTTCCTGAACAGCCATTCGTCCGGCCACTTCACTCATCGGGATTAAAAGAGGCAAACTTCTGTCTGATTTTTCTACGGTTTCGTAAGCCAGACAAACCGCTTTACGCTCAATCATTGCCTTTGTTAATGGCTCCGATGAGGCAAAGTGGAAATAAGTAAATAGTAACTGATCTTCTTTGATTAAAGCATATTCGCTTGCGATAGGCTCCTTTACTTTAACGATCATTTGCGCAACAGCATAAACTTCCTCAATCGTAGGGAGAATTACTGCACCTGCATCGGCATATTGTTCGTCGGAAAAACCACTTCCTTTACCGGCTTCTGTCTGAACATAAATGGTATGGCCGTGTTTGCGAAACTCAGTTACTCCGGCTGGCGTCACAGCCACCCGGTTTTCGTTGTTTTTGATTTCTTTCGGAACGCCGATGATCATAGTAGTTATACGTTTTATATAATAAAGAGTGAATTCAACTTGGAATTGTAAAAGTACCAGATTGCGGAAAAAGATTCTTTTCTTCTCTAAAAAGATAGAAAAGAAAACTGTTCAAGCTGAATTTTAAGGAAAAAAATTCTTTCATTTACCGGAAAATAAATCACTTTCCTTAAAAATAACTGTAATGCAATTGGATGCAACGGACAAGCGGATATTAGAACTGCTTCAGGAGAATTCTCAATTTACAATGAAAGAAATTGCCAGTCAGATTAATCTGTCCGTAACGCCGGTGCACGATAGGATCAGAAAACTGGAACGTGAGGGTTTTATTGATAAATATGTTTGTCTGCTGAACCGCAGAAAGTTGGGAAAGTCGCTGGTTGTATATTGCAATGTAACACTTGACAAACAAAAGCGTGAAAGCTTCGAAGATTTCAATCTGGCAATTGTTAATATGAGTGAAGTTCTGGAATGTTCGGTCGTTTCAGGTAATTTTGATTACATGTTAAAAGTAGTCGTTGCTGATGCAGAAGCATACAACCAATTTTATCAGCATAAACTTTCTGCACTGAAAAGTGTGTTACACATCAGCAGCTATTTCGTAATTTCGGAAATAAAGTACTCAACGGGAATTTCTGTTCGTTAATGATTTCGATGTTGTGTTGAATTAGCCATGGTCATAGTATTGTGTACAAGCGAATTGCCGGTTTGCTGATGCCGGCGAGAAGCCAAAAATTAACCAGATGAATAAAAATTTTAAAGATGGCCTGAACCTGATGTCAAAGGTAACTCCCAGGAGAGCCTGGAATGCCATTCAAATATTAGGAAGTTATTTTTACTCAAAATCTACGGGCAGACCTGTTCATTGGGGAATGCCGATTGCTATTTCTTTTGAACCTACAACTTCCTGTAATTTACGCTGTCCGGAATGCCCGAGCGGACTTCGTTCGTTTACCCGCCCGACCGGCATGATGGAGGAGAAATTATATAAAAGAACGATTGACGAATTAGCTGATACCTTATTATATCTGATTTTTTATTTTCAGGGCGAACCTTATCTGCATCCCAAATTTTTTGAACTCGTGCAATATGCCCACGACAAGGGTATCTATACCGCCACTTCCACAAATGCCCATTATTTAACAGACGAAAAGGCAAGGAAAACGGTTGAGTCAGGCCTGGATCGTTTGATTATTTCTATTGACGGAACTACGCAGGATACCTATGAGCAATATCGCATCGGCGGAAATCTCGAAAAAGTGCTTGAAGGAACACGCAATATCATCAAATGGAAAAAGGAATTGAAATCGAGTACACCTCATGTAATATTTCAGTTTCTGGTGGTAAAACCAAATGAACACCAGATTGAAGATGTCAAAAAACTGGCTGAGGAAATGGGCGTGGACGAAGTGGGCTTGAAGACAGCGCAGATTTATGACTATGAAGAAGGCTCAGAACTGATCCCGACCATTGACAAATACTCCCGTTACAAAAAAGAAGCAGGTGGACGTTTCTCCATTAAAAACAAATTTGTTGATCATTGCTGGAAAATGTGGCACTCCTGTGTGATTACCTGGGATGGAGCCGTCGTGCCATGTTGTTTTGATAAGGATGCCGAATATCAGTTGGGCGATATGAAACGATCCACTTTCCGGGAATTGTGGCGTGGAAAGAAATATACCGACTTCCGTGCCTCGCTGATCCGCTCACGTTCCGAGATAGAAATGTGTAAGAACTGTACCGAGGGAACAGAGGTTTGGGCGTGAAACATTGCTTTTTTTGGTGATTATTTAAAAGTTTAACAAATATTAATATTGTTTAATTGCTTGATTAAGAGTGATTAAAATGTTAATGTGAAAACTCCGTGGAACATTTTTTGGTGGTTTGCTCTGAATAATTGAAATTTGGCACTGGTAATTCAAAAATTCATGGGCAAAGTAATTGCAATTGCAAACCAAAAAGGCGGTGTTGGTAAAACGACGACCGCAATTAATTTAGCTGCCAGCCTGGCAGCATTAGAATTTCGTACGCTTATTATTGATGCAGATCCGCAGGCTAATTCTACCTCGGGGCTGGGATTTAATCCTCAGGAAATGCAGAACAGTATCTACGAGTGCATGGTGGAAGACGTTCGGACAAGTGAGGTGATTTTGGAAACAGATTTCCCTAACCTTAATCTATTGCCATCGCATATTGATCTGGTTGGAGCGGAAATCGAAATGATTAATCTCAAAAACCGCGAGCATCGTATGAAGGATGCTATCGCGGAAGTTCGCGACGAATATGATTTCATCGTAATCGACTGTTCGCCATCTCTTGGTTTAATTACGATCAATAGTTTAACAGCGGCAGATTCTGTGATTGTACCAGTCCAGTGCGAGTATTTTGCATTGGAAGGGTTAGGGAAACTGCTTAATACAATCACCATTATCCAGTCACGCCTCAACACGAATCTCGCGATTGAAGGAATCCTTTTAACGATGTATGACCTGCGTTTACGTTTGTCAAACCAGGTTGTTAATGAGGTTACCAGTCATTTTGAGTCATTGGTATTTAATACAATCATTCCCCGTAACATCCGTTTGAGCGAATCGCCAAGTTATGGTATCCCTGTTTTGGCGCAGGATGCAGACAGTAAGGGTGCGATCAGTTATTTGAATCTGGCAAGAGAGATTCTTACCAAAAACGGATTGCTGTCAACGGACGCACATCAGGGAGTTAATTGATCAATTGTATTAGGGGAGATCACAGCGCAGAATGGAAACAAGCAATAAAAATAAGAAAATGACGGGTCTCGGAAGAGGCTTGGGAGCATTGTTGCAGGACTCAGACAAGGTTAATAACAGCCCGCGTCCGAATCCAAGGCCGTCTTCCGTTGATTCAATCGGTTCAATGAATGAAATTGATCTGGATCAGATTGAAGCCAATCCTTACCAGCCGCGTACGAAATTTGACCAGGAAGCACTTCAGGAATTAGCGGACTCAATCCGTGTTCAGGGAATTATCCAGCCCATAACGGTTCGCCAGTTAGGGCCGGATCAATATCAGCTGATATCCGGAGAGAGACGTTTGCAGGCTTCCAGATCTCTTGGTATGTCACGGATTCCTGCTTATGTACGGACAGCCAATGACCAGCAGATGCTGGAAATGGCTCTTATTGAGAATATTCAGAGAGAAAATCTCAACTCAATAGAAATCGCCCTCAGCTATCAGCGTCTGATTCTGGAATGTAATCTGAAACAGGAAGAACTCGGTGTCAGGGTTGGTAAGAATCGTACGACCGTCAATAACTATATCCGGCTTTTGAAATTGCCACCGGTCATACAAGCCGCTTTGCGTGATAACCGTATCAGCATGGGCCATGCAAGGGCAATAATCACGATCAACAGCGATCAGATCCAGCTTAAAATTTTCAATAAGATTATTGAAGAGGGATGGTCAGTCCGTAAGGTAGAGGAAGAGGTGCGCAAGCTGGGTATGGTGAGCAGTATTTCTTTTGAACCTAAAAAAACTGTGACAATTAATCAGGAAATAAAGTCGTTACAATTTCAATTGTCTTCTTTTTTTGGAGCAAAAGTATCGGTGAAAACGAACGAGGATCATAAGGGCGAAATTAAGATACCTTTTGATTCACAGGATGAATTGAAAAAGATATTGGACACGTTGAAATTTAATAACAAGGCTTGAAAAAGTGGGTTTTTATAGGGATAATTATTTTTATCTCAGGAAGAGGAAATGCTCAGACTGTCAAACCGGACAGTGATAAAGGACCTGTGAAAATCGTCGTAACAGATTCTTCGGCAACTATTAAAGGTGATACTTCTTTGTTAAAAGTAAAGAAGAAGTGGGTGCCTAATCCTAGGAAAGCCACAAAACTGGCAGCAATGATACCCGGTTCCGGACAAATCTATAATCGTGATTACTGGAAAATACCGTTGGTGTATGCTGCTTTTGCCGGGGGTACCTGGACAGCGCTTTACTGGAATGTGCGATACAAGGATTTTGTAAAAGGATATAAAGATTTTTATGATCTTGACCCGGATAGCAAAGGTTATGGACAGTTAAAAACGGGTTACGGGTCGGACACGAGATTGCCAATCTTTTACCGGGGCGGTATATTGAGCGGTGAACGTGTCGATTCCCTAATGCTTACAGTAGATCAGGTTAAGAGGGAAAAAAATCGTTATCGTCGTTACCGTGAAACGGCTATTGTCTTTACGGTTGCGCTGTATGCACTTTCTATCATTGAGGCGAATGTTTCAGCGCATTTAAAAACCTTTGATTTATCCGAGGATATTTCATTAAAGGTCGCTCCCAAAATTCAGCAGCCGCTCATGACAAGACCAACACCGGGTTTAAGTCTTGTATTTAATTTTCGCTGAAACCAGATTTGTAAAATAATTATTGATTGAAATTTAAGTTTTAAAAATGAAAATATTATTGCTGGGTTACGGCAAAATGGGTAAAACAATCGAGAAGATTGCCCTGGACAGAGGACACACGATTGTTGGAAAAATAGACCTCCAGAATCGTTCGGAAATGGATCAGCTTGGAAAAGAGGACGTTGACGTGGCGATAGAGTTCAGTGCTCCCGAATCTGCCTATACCAACATTACTTATTGCCTTAAAAAAGGATGGCCGATTGTTTGTGGTACAACAGGATGGCTTGAACACAGAACTGAAATCGAACAACTTTGCGAAGAACAGAAAGGTTCGTTCTTTTACGCTTCCAATTATAGTATAGGCGTTAACTTGTTTTTCAGGCTAAACCGTCAGCTGGCTAAGCTGATGAACGGACATGGTTATCATGCGTCCATGACTGAAATTCATCATATCCATAAGCTGGATGCGCCAAGTGGAACAGCCATTACATTGGCAGAAGGTTTAATAGCCGAAGATAATGCGATAACCGGATGGCGACTGGCTCCGGAAGATCTGGAAGGTTTTGTTCAGATCAAAGCTGAAAGAGAAGGCGAAGTGCCAGGAACTCATATTATCCGCTATGAATCGGAAGTTGACAAAATAGAAATTTCGCATACGGCTCATAACCGGGCTGGTTTTGCTTTGGGCGCGGTCGTTTCGGCTGAGTGGCTTCCAGGCAAACAAGGTGTTTTTGGAATGGATGATCTTTTAAAAATTTAGACTAAACTCGTAACGCTCAATAAATAGAATATGGCTTTTAATAAAGGATTACCCTCGAATTCGTCTTCCAAAAATAAAAAATCAGCTGTTAGAGAGTGGTTTGACTCCATCCTGTTTGCAGTAATCGCTGCCACACTTATCCGTTGGCTGTTCTTTGAAGCATTTACAATTCCTACGCCTTCCATGGAAAACAGTCTTTTGGTTGGCGATTTTTTGTTTGTAAGTAAACTGCATTATGGAACACGCACGCCAAAAACACCATTACAGGTTCCATTAACCCATCAGACTATCTGGGGCACCAATATCCCTTCTTACACGGATGCCATTCAATTGCCCCAATTCAGATTACCTGGTTTTAGTGATGTAAAACGCGGTGACGTAGTTGTGTTCAACTATCCACCCGAATTGCAGCATCCGGTTGATTTGAAGACCAATTATATCAAAAGATGTATGGGACTGCCAGGCGATAAGCTGGAAGTGAGGGATCTTCAGGTTTTTGCAAATGGAAAAGCCGTTGAAAATCCGCCTAGAATGGAAAACGAATATTTTGTTGCTACGACCACAAGTGTAAACGAAGCGAAGGTTTTTAAGGATAACGGTATTTCAGAATACAATTCTTATCAGGAAACATTCAATGATACCATTCCGGGTAATGACCAGTCCGGTTATCTGGTTTATACTACCGTGGAGTTGGCAGCTAAGCTGAAAACTTATGATTTCGTTAAAGATGTAACTTTGGTAAAAGCATCGAAGGAAATTAGTGAGCCGATGCTTTATCCAAATTCTCAGCTTTTCAAATGGAACCGTGACAATTATGGTCCGATTACAATTCCTGCGAAGGGAATGACGGTTCAGATGACACCCGAAAATGTAGCGCTGTACGGTCCGGTGATTAAAAATTATGAAGGAAAAGATGCGGTTGAAATTGATAATAATACAGTAAAAATCGGCGGGAAGGCGATAACAAGTTATACTTTCGATCAGGATTATTATTTTATGATGGGGGATAACCGTCATAATTCGGCTGATTCGCGTTACTGGGGATTTGTACCAAAAGATCATATCGTGGGCAAAGCGGTATTTGTATGGATGTCTATTGATCCGGCACCGACAAGTTTCTTTGGTAAAATCCGTTGGAGCAGATTATTCAGAATTATTAACTGAGCCTACTAAAATCACGGTTTGCCTGCGGCCTGAGAAAGTTTCAACTTTCTCAGGCCTTTTTTTTGCAAAATATTTTTATAATATATAGTAAAATTATATATAGTTGTTTGTTTTCTATTGTGCAAAAATGCAATATTGCAGGATAAACAAACAGACCATGATCACGCCGGAAAAGGAATTGAAATCAGTTTTGAAGAATAATGTTAAAAACAAATCGGCCATCCGGGAATGGCTTGATTCGGTTTTGTTTGCTGTTATCGCCGCTACGTTGATCCGCTGGCTGTTTTTTGAAGCTTTTGTTATCCCTTCCTCCTCTATGGAACACACCTTACTGGTGGGAGAGTACCTTTTTGTGAGTAAGTTACATTATGGGACGCGCACGCCCGTTACGCCATTGCAAGTTCCGCTTACCCATCAAACGATCTGGGGTACAGAAATTCCATCCTATCTGGATTGGATAGCACTTCCAAAGATGAGACTACCGGGTTTTTCTGACGTGAAAAAAGGAGATGTTGTCGTTTTTAATATTCCTTCCGAGCATCCCGGGTTATATCAGCGATATAGCAATGTTCTTCCCAATTTGAAACCCCATCCGGTCGATCTTCGCACCAATTACATTAAACGGTGCGTTGCTGCGCCAGGAGACAGATTTGAGATTATTAATGGTCAGGTTTTTATTAATGGAAAGAAAAGCAGCAATCCCGAGGGGATGCAAAGTGATTATTTTGTATCAGCTGTAACTACGATCAATGAGGTTAATATTTTCAGGAAAAATGGAATTACCGAATATTCATCGTACACAGAAACGTTTGATGATACATTGTCGAGCAATGACGAGTCTGGTTATATCGTAAAAACAACCGCACAAACCGCCGCGAAATTGAAAACCTACGATTTTGTCAAACGCGTGGAATTGGTGTCCATGCCCAAAAATATAAGGGAATCATATCTGTATCCCAACTCAGACAAGTTTAATTGGAACAAGGATAATTATGGACCCGTTGTGATTCCGAAAGAAGGGGTTACCATAAATTTAACACCTGAAAATACCGCGGTTTATGCAGAGATCATACAGTATTTTGATGGAAATACGGATATCCTTTTGAAAGATGGGAAGATGTTGAAAGATGGTATGCCATTGAAGGAGTATACTTTCAAGCAGGATTATTATTTTATGATGGGTGATAACCGTCATAATTCCGCAGATTCACGTTATTGGGGATTTGTTCCCAAAGATCATATCGTTGGAAAAGCCGTATTTGTGTGGATGTCTATTGATCCGGATCCTTTGAGTTTGCTTAGTAAAATTCGTTGGAACCGATTGTTTAGGATTATTGAATAAGTAAAAAAGCTTCCTTGTCGGGAAGCTTTTTTACTTATTTTTTAGAAAATTATTCTTCCTGCGAATAAACCAGCGTTGAATATGGTGGTATTTGCAACGAAGCAAATTGTGACAAGTTATCGAATTCCCCATCCATTGTCGAGACATCAAAAACGCCTAAGTTTGAGAACTCCTTATCGTAGCTTTCGATATCGCTGTTAAAACGAAGTTTCCATAAACCTTGTCTTGGAAAACCTACCTTATAGTCATCAAAGGTTTCTGTTGAGAAATTCAAAACAACAACCACACTATCTTTTGGTCCTCCTTCTTTGTAACGATGCATAACAATGACTTTCTTCTCATCATCAGCACGAATGATTTGAACCTCCTGCCCTTGTAAACCTTCTGTTACGCCGAACCAGTTTCTTCGCAAGTGAATCAGATCTCTGTGTAGATTGGTAAAGCCCGCAAATTTTTCCTGTCTCGTCCAATCAAGCGGATCATTGTCCGAAAACCACTTATCTTCCAAAAGTGGTTGTCCCTGGAAAATCATCGGAATGCCTGGTGAAGTAAGTACCAGGGCAACGCCCAGTGCTGCACGTTTTTTGGAATACCAGTTATTCACATCCCCGTTGGCAATTTCTTCGGCTACACGTGCCTGTCCATTGGAAACTTCGTCGTGTGATTCAGTATATATAATCCGCTGGAAAGAGTCGGAGTTATAACGGCTTGTAATTGCTTTCACTACTTCCGGAATATTTCGGTCGCTGTCGTTTGCTGTAATGATGGCATCACGCACGGAATGTACAAATTCAGCATCCCATTGAGAACCATATCCCATGCCATTGTTTTCCACTGAATTTGTGACAAAATCCAATGAGTGCATATCTTCGGCAATTGTGATACGGTTAGGGAAATTCTCCTTTATATCTTTATTGATCCATTGCATCAAAGAAATTCCGTCCTGCAAATCATTTCCAGGATTTCCGTCTGCTTTAACATTTCTGATGTAAACTACCATATCCATCCGCAAACCATCGATCCGGTAATCTCTCAGCCACATCATCGCATTGTCATGAATATATTGCCTTACCTCACCACGCCCAAAGTCAGGACGTGTATTTCCCCACGGCGTTTCTGATTTCCAGTCGTTGTAAAAATAGATACCACCTCCATCGTTTTCCTGCCATCCATCAAAATTCCACAAGTCAAGATCAGAAGGCCCAAAGTGATTGTAAACAACATCAAGAATTACAGCGATTCCGGCTTCATGCGCAGCCTTTACAAAAGCTTTGAGTCCGTCTGGCCCGCCATAATCGGATTCAATGGCAAATGGATTCGCCGGATTGTATCCCCAGGACCGGTCTCCCGGAAACTCTGTACAAGGCATAAGTTCTACGGCATTGATTCCCAATCCTTTTAGATAATCCAGTTTTTCAATTGCCGTATAGAAGGTTCCAACCTTATTGTCCTTAGCATGGAAAGTACCTACATGTAATTCGTAGATAATCAGTTCATTCCAGCTTGGCATAGCATATTCTGTGTCAGCCCAGTCAAAGGTTGCATGATTATACACCACGCAGTTCCCAGCTGAGTTAGTAACTTTCAGGGCGTAGGGGTCGTTCCGGTAAAGATCACCACCGGCTGTTTTAAGGACAAATTTGTATTCATCGCCCTCTTTTGAATTTTCGACCAACAAGCCCCAGTTTCCGTTTTCTTCGGCCTGCATCGGATTGGCTTGCACATCCCAGTCGTTAAAGCTGCCAATAACAGAAACACTTTCAGCGTTTGGAGCCCATACTCTGAAGTATACTCCATCAGGGTGGCAGATCGCACCCATTCCTTCGAAATTTTCTAAAATATCTGCGTCGTTCGTATTTAAGTTTTCCATCCAGGGGTTTTAGCTTTTTTAAAATAAGCTAAAATTTACAAATCTCATGCCAGCGAATTATAGAGAGAAAAGAGAATTTCTATTTCAATATTTTTTAATTTGCGCTCCAAACACACTATCAATCACATCATGGAATTAACCGAAAGCGAAAAGCTTTGCACACTTGCATTAGTAAATACCCCAGGAATAGGTTCAGTAACAATACGGCAGCTGATAAGTTACTGTGGAAGTGCAGAAAAGGTATTTGAATCGGATTATAAAAGACTTATTAAAATTCCCGGAATAGGAGATAAGGTTGCCCGAATCATCCTTAAAAAGGACGGAATTAGCCAGGCCGAAACGGAGTGGAGCAATTGTATTAAAAGTGGAACAAGACTTTCTTTTTTCTCGGACAATACTTATCCCAACAGATTAAAATCCCTTTATGACGCGCCTGTTGTATTGTATTCCAGAGGTAATTTTGATTATAACAATCAACGTACGATTGGAATTGTGGGGACAAGGCAAATCAGTGAATACGGAAAAAGTATTACAGAAACGATTATTAAAGATCTTGTTCCGTTTAATGCACTTGTGGTAAGCGGGCTGGCATATGGTGTGGATATTACTGCCCACAGGGCATGCCTCAGATATGAGTTACCCACGATCGGCGTGATGGCCAGTGGCTTGAACGTGATATACCCGGCAACACATCAAAAGACGGCAAGAGAAATGGAAGAGCGGGGAGGAATTGTCACGGAAAATGCGTTAAATACCAAACCTGATTTTATGCGGTTTCCTGCCCGAAACAGAATTATTGCAGGATTGAGCGACATCACGGTTGTAATCGAATCTGCTAAAAAAGGAGGAAGTCTGATTACTGTGGAATTTGCTCAAAACTATCATCGTGAGGTTTTTGCAGTACCGGGAAACCTCACCAATCCGCAATCTGAGGGATGTAATCAGTTGATTCGCGATAATAAGGCTGCTATTTTTACCTCGGTTGAGGCCATGGCGGAATCAATAGGGTGGAATTTGCAGAACAAAGAAAGCGATTTGAATGTTAACCCATTGAAAATGTCAGAAAGCGGCATGGCTTCATTCGAAGGTTTTACTCAGGATGAGGGACAGGTGTTGTCATTATTGAAACAAAAGGGTACCATGCAGCTGGATGAGTTGTCATGGCAAAGCGGGATGCATTTGAATAAACTGGCCAATTTACTGTTGAATCTGGAATTTCAGGGAATAGTAAGATCACTGCCAGGGAAAAAATATGGTTTAATCTGAAGGATGATAAAAAGCACAATACAATTAATCAAACAAGGTGAAGGGTTAAATGTGGAATTTAAAAGAACCATTGACAGCCCATATAAAATTGCAAAGACGATTTCATCATTTGCCAATACTTCCGGCGGTGTGTTGCTGGTGGGGGTAGGAGATAACAGGGAGTTGTTTGGAATCAATTCGGAGTTAAATGAGCTCGAAAAGTTAGAAAAAGCTTGTACGCAGCTCATTGATAAAATGGTACCGATCCGGTTCAAGTCGGAAAAACTGGACAATCGTATCCTTTTAAGAATTGAGATTGACGAAAGCCTTGAGAGGCCGCACTATGCCATTAATGAAAAGGGGCAGCGTATGATTTATATCCGGGTGAAGGACAAGAGTGTACCTACTTTGAGATTGTTTATCGAGGGACAAAGCGATATCGATACCAAGACGCTACTTGCGTCCCGGCATGTCAGAACATTGATCCAATATCTTAAAGAATACGATTCTGTGAATGCGAAGGTCTTTTCGAGAATTATTAATATTTCTGAAAAAAGAGCGGAGCGAATGCTGAATGACCTGGCGGAGAAGCAGGTATTGCTAAAACTGAACAAAGGGAAGCCGGAATTATTCAGCTTGAAATGGGTAGAGTGATCATAAAAAAATGGGTGCTGAATTTTGTTCAACACCCATTTTATTAATTGTCTTATCTATTCGATTCCAACAAGTTCCAATTCGAAGATCAGATCTTGTCCTGCCAGTGGATGGTTGGCATCAAGAATCACATGTGTTTCTGTAACTTCTTTTACAATAACCGGGATTACCTGGCCATTACCGTCCTGGTGCATGTTCAGGGTAATACCAACTTCAAGAGGAATGTCAGAAGGAATTTGGCTACGATCGAAGTTAACAATCATGTCCTCATTAATAGGTCCATATGCTTCGAGGTTTGGAATATGGATTGTTTTTTTATCTCCAACTGCCATACCGGTCACACCGTCGTCAAATCCTTTTATCACCTGTCCACTTCCCAATTGAAAAGACAATGGTTCACGTCCTGCTGAGGAATCAAACAGTTGGCCATCCGGAAGAGTGCCTGTGTAGTGTACCTGGACAGTATCACCTGCTTGTGCTTGTTTCATTTTATTAGATAAATTGGTAAAAAAATATGTTAATGGTGATGTTCATATAGTAGAGCTGGAATTTTACTCCTAATACGCTCTTGCAAAAACCACACGTCTTGAAGATGGCTTGCCTGTATAAATACAAACGCCTTCTTCTTCAACAGAATTTAAAGGAACACAGCGTATGGTTGCTTTAGTTTCTTCCTTGATTTTTTCTTCCGTTTCGGAAGTGCCATCCCAGTGAGCTAAAATGAAGCCACCTTTTGTATCAAGAACCCTGGTAAATTCTTCAAGTGTGTCTACTTTAAAAGTATTTTCTTCGCGGAAAGCCAGCGCTTTATTGTAGATTGATTCCTGAATATTATCGAGCAAATCACTGATGTGGTCAACAATGCCTTCAAGGGAAACTGTTTCTTTTGTTTTGGTATCACGACGGGCCACTTCCACAGTGTTGTTTTCAAGGTCACGCGCTCCCATGGCCAGACGAACCGGTACGCCTTTTAATTCGTATTCGGCAAATTTATAACCTGGTTTGTAGGCATCGTTATTATCGAATTTAACGCTGATTCCTTTCTTTCTCAGTTGTTTGGTGATATCACCAACCTTTTCAGAAATCTGAGCAAGTTGTTCTTCATTTTTGTAAATCGGAACAATAACAACCTGGATCGGGGCAAGTTTAGGAGGCAGGACCAGTCCGCTGTCATCAGAATGTGCCATAATCAGAGCACCCATTAAACGTGTACTTACACCCCACGAAGTTCCCCAAACATATTCCAGTTTTCCTTCCTTGTCCTGGAATTTAACGTCAAAAGCATTGGCAAAATTCTGACCCAGAAAATGTGATGTTCCCGCCTGTAATGCTTTTCCATCCTGCATCAGTGCTTCGATACAATAGGTGTCAACAGCGCCGGCAAATCTTTCGTTTGCTGTTTTTACTCCTTTAACAACGGGCAGCGCCATCCACTCTTCTGCGAACTGGGCGTAAATTTCAAGCATCTGTTTTGTTTCTGCCACAGCTTCTGCGGAGGTTGCATGAGCCGTATGGCCTTCCTGCCAAAGGAATTCTGTTGTTCTTAAAAACAATCGCGTACGCATTTCCCAACGAACCACATTGGCCCATTGATTGATAAGTAACGGAAGGTCACGGTAAGACTGGATCCAGTTTTTATAAGTACTCCAAATCACAGTTTCCGAGGTAGGGCGAACGATCAGTTCTTCTTCAAGTTTCGCTTCCGGATCAACAATAACGCCGCCGCCATTGGGATCATTTTTTAATCTATAATGTGTTACAACAGCACATTCCTTGGCAAAACCTTCTACGTGCGAAGCCTCTTTGCTCAGGTATGATTTAGGGATAAAAAGGGGGAAATAAGCATTGGAATGACCTGTCTCCTTGAACATATCGTCCAGGGCACGTTGCATTTTTTCCCAGATCGAATAGCCATAAGGTTTTATCACCATACAGCCTCTCACCGCGGAAGTTTCAGCCAAATCGGCTCTTTTTACAAGTTCATTGTACCATTCGGAGTAATTTTCACTGCGTGTTGGTAAGGCTTTACTCATTCTTCGTAAATATTATGTAATGGAAAGCAGTATGACGGTTTGTCACTTCGCTTTTTAATGAAGTTGCAAAGATAGTTTTTTATGTTAACTTTGGAATTAATGTCATAACAATGATGTTTTATTAAAGTCTGGTACAAAAATTTATGTATATTAGAGACAACATTATAAACAACTAAGAGCCATGGGGAGCATGAATAATTTAAAATATCTTTCAGTGATGCTGCTGTTTGGTATTGGTGCTTGTACCAATAACCAATATGCATCTCAGGGAGGATATGATGACCTTTACGGAGGGAATCCAAATTCGGGAGTAGTTACAAGAGATTCACGTGTTAAAGACAGACGTTCACAAGAAGAACTTTCTCGTTCAAATAATCCGGATTATCAGGGAGCAGATGAGGACCAGCTTGCTGGAAATTCTGACTATTATGATGACTCGTATCTTTCTGCAAGAGGCGTTCAGCGTAATCTCAACGATAACGTAGGTTATAATGCAGGATTTACTGATGGCTTTAACCAGGCAACACGCTTATCCGGTGCTTATGGGTTCAATCCATATTCAGCATTTAATCCTTATTTTGGGGGAAGTGGATTAAGCCTTGGTCTGGGATTCGGATTTGGTAGCATGTTTAGAATGAGACCGTCTATTGCTATGGGCTACGGCATGGGTTATGGAATGGGCGGCTTTGGCTACTCTCCGTATTCTATTTATGGTTATAGTCCTTTCGGATATGATCCGTTCTACGGTGGTTTTGGTTCTGGTCTTTACGGCTACGATGCATTCGGATATGGCGGTTATGGATATGGAGGATACGGCTACGGATATAATCCATGGGCGTACAGTGCTCCTGTTATCATCGTTAACAACAATACAGAAAGAAGAGGTTATGCAAGAACATACGGCAACCGCGTTTCCGATAATAGCGTAAGATCTTCGGACCGTTACAATTCCAATTTTGTAAATACGCCACGCTCGTCCAATTCGGTTGGTCGTAGCAGCGCAAGAACATCTGGGGATTATACTTCTCCAAGATCGAATGCTCGTACTTATTCGAATAGTGGACGTGGGGTTACTGATGCCACAGGAAATTCAAATGCCAGAACTTATTCAAGAGGAAGTACCTCGAGCGACGGAAGCAATACTTATTATTCCCGTCCACGTCAATCTTCCGGAAGCAACTATTCTGATAATGTGAATACTTACACACCTCGTACTTCGAGAACGTACAGTAACGATTCATACAGTGCTCCTTCAAGAAGTCAGTCAAATTATTCTGCCCCTTCGAGAAGCAACCAGACGTATCAGGCGCCGACAAGAAGTTATAACAACGATTACAGTGCTCCTTCGAGAAGCAATAATACCTATAGTGCCCCTGCGAGATCTTATAGCGCACCAAGCTATAGCGCTCCAAGTGGCGGTGGAGGTGGCCGTTCTTCTTCGAGAGGTCCACGTTGATCCTTAGGAATGATTTTTATAGATTGATATTACAAAAAGACCCTGCAAAATGTCATAATTTTGCAGGGTCTTCGTTTAGTAACCATATATATAATAAAGAAAACTCTACTCTTGCCATGACGAAACCAGGAATATGGATTGGATTATTCTGCAGTATAACAATCTCCCTTCCAACCTTTGCGCAATATGCGTCTGATGCATTCAGATATTCAGAAATAAATCAAACGGGGAGTGCTCGTTTTCAGGGGCTCGGCGGGAACCACACAGCGCTTGGCGGAGACGCAAGTTCCATAAGCGGCAACCCTGCTGGGCTTGGTTTTTATTCCCGTTCTGAGGTTAGCCTTAGCCCTTCCATAACAAATTTCGGCACAAAATCTTCTTATATTGATAATTCAACCTCTGACAGCAAGTCTAATTTTAATTTAGCACAAGCGTCTCTGGTAATTACCAGTCAGCCAAGTTTTCAAAGAAAGTGGAAAAGATCTTCTCTGGGCATTTCTTATTCCCGTCAGCAATCTTTTCAAAATAGATTCAGTTATTCGGGCTTGAACAACCGTAGTGCTTATGTGGACAAGGTGATTGATAATGCAAACAATGCGAATCTTGCACAGAGCACACTTCAGCAAGACTATCTTCGCGGCACTTCTTCCGAGTTGCCTCTGGCATATTCGGAGGCGGCAGCTTATTATGGGATGCAATATATTTACCCCACGACAAGCGCCGGACCACCCTATGCAAGGGACGACAGACAAAGGTCGTCGAATCAAACAGGAACGTTTGATTCCAAAGGGGGAAACACACAATGGACGGTCGCTTATGCCGGAAATTATGATGATAAGTTATTTGTTGGTGGTTCTATCGGTTTTACAAGAATCAAGTATGATTATTCGCACTCGTTCACAGACAGTTTTGTCAATCCAACAGTTTTTCGTAGCGCAACACAGAACGAAGAATTATCCGTGTCAGGGAATGGTATCAACGCTACGTTTGGTGTGATTTATAAGGTTTCACCGACGTTGCAGTTTGGCGGAGCTTTAATTTCTCCAACTTTTATGGCGTTAAAAGAAACCTTCACCCAAAGTTTACAGGCGGATTATATCAGAGGTTCCATTCGCGATGATAATGGAAATGAGGCTGGGCCATTGGAAGATTATATTCCTGTTGCTCCCAATGATTTTGAATATTCGATCACAAGTCCTTTTCGTGGGTCCGTAGGTGCAACTGTTTTTCTTTCAAACAAAGGGTTTTTAACAGGTTCGATTGAATATGTTGGCTACGGAGGAATGGGGGTGAGAACAAAATTCTATTCTTCTAGTGCTGACAACAATGCATTTAAAGACGACTATAAGGCTGAAATAAAAGATACTTACAAAGGTGCGGTGAATGCACGTTTAGGAGGGGAATATCGGGCAGGAATATGGAGAGGAAGATTGGGGTTAGCCTATCTTTCAGATCCTTACAAATTTGATTCTGATGATATTAAAAGGGATAAATTGCTATTGTCTTTGGGTGCCGGCGTTCGTAACAGCCGTTTCTTCGCGGACATTTCAGGTACATACAACGCCTTTAAGACCATTTATACTCCCTACGTTTTGAACAATGCTGCAGATTACGCGTCTGCAAAAATTTCTAACAACACAGTTAATGTTGTATTATCAATAGGGACATTTTTTTAAAAAACATATGTGTAAAAAAACAGAGCTTGATAGGCTCTGTTTTTTTGCAAGCTTGGCTTGAATAGTAAAAAAATATATTCTCGAGATTTTCATCGGTCTTACGAAGGCAGTATTTCTACAAAACCTTCTGTTCCATTCAAACGTATTTTCTGACCATCCTTGAATCGTTTCGTCGCAGACTCTATACCGACAACCGCCGGCAGTCCATATTCACGAGCGATTACGGCTCCGTGAGTCATTAGCCCACCCACTTCTGTGATCAATCCTTTTATAGAAACGAATAATGGTGTCCAGCTGGGGTCAGTAAAGGAGGTAAT
>Ga0247817_10000040_pt1 | contig 188101 bp, 145 predicted proteins | sample UWRJL212509R1_FD_178010 | JGI IMG/M metagenome (GOLD analysis project Ga0247817, IMG submission 178010) | Plant litter microbial communities from Arlington Agricultural Research Station in Wisconsin, United States - UWRJ-L212-509R-1 | ecosystem: Environmental > Terrestrial > Plant litter >... | reverse complement strand
ATAAATTATTATCATGTACGCAATCGTAGAAATCGCAGGTCAGCAATTTAAAGTTGAAAAGGGTCGCGAAATCTTCACGCATAGGCTTGAAGGTGACGTGAACGCTGCTCTTGTGTTTGACAAAGTCCTTCTCGTTGATAACGAAGGCGCAGTACAAGTAGGTGTTCCTACAGTAGCAGGTGCTTCTGTAAAAGTTACGGTGCTTGAACACCTGAAAGGTGAAAAAGTGATCGTCTTCAAAAAGAAGAGACGTAAGGGTTACAAAGTTAAGAATGGTCACCGTCAGTATTTGACAAAGATCAGCATTGACGAAATCGTAGCTTAATTAAAGGCGGTATTCCGCTGCGGCAGGTGATTTTAACGAATCCCGGCTTATTCACAATCATCGAAAAAAATTAAAAGTTAAGAACTCATGGCACATAAGAAAGGTGTAGGTAGCTCTAGGAACGGACGTGAATCAGAAAGCAAGCGTCTTGGTGTTAAATTATTTGGCGGTCAGCACGCGAAAGCAGGAAATATTCTTGTTCGTCAGCGTGGAACGAAACACAATCCAGGTAACAATGTAGGTATCGGTCGTGACCATACTCTATTTGCTTTGGTTGAAGGACATGTTGTTTTCCGTAAAACACGTCTTAACAAATCTTTCGTTCACATCGAACCGATCGCTGCTGCAGTTGAAGTTGCTGCTGAAGCTTAGTCAAAGGATTTTCGGTTAATTCCGTAAGATTTTAAAAACCCGCTGGATTTCTTCGGCGGGTTTTTGTTTTTAATTGGATTGATTTTAAACCAAAAATTAAATTCCTTTGTTCTAAGCAAGGATTGAAAGAATTATCCTATACCAGCTATTATTGAATACCATGCTAAAACGTCCCGTATTTGTATATACAGAATTGAGTCCTAACCCCAATTCAATGAAGTTCGTCCTGAATTTCGAATTGGTGCCGGAAGGTCTCTCGTTTGATTATCCTTCACTTGAATCTACTTTGGCAGAGGAAAGCGGTTCTCCTCTGGCGGGAGATCTGTTTCAGTTTCCTCACGTTAAAAGGGTTTTTATCGCAAGTAATTTTATTACAATTTCAAAAGGGGATGATATCGCCTGGGAAGAAGTTTTACGCGATACAAAACAGTTTATAAAAATTTATTTTGAAGAAAACCAGCCTGTGTTTTTTGAAAAAACAATTGAGAAAAATACGCTGATCGTTGATTCAAGAGACTCTGATACCATTCAAAAAATTAAAGCTGCACTGGATCAATACGTTCGTCCTGCGGTGGAATCTGACGGTGGTGCTATTAACTTCCACTCGTTTAACGAGGATACCGGAACGGTAAAAGTATTATTGCAAGGCTCATGCAGCGGATGCCCGTCTTCGACGCTTACATTGAAGGCTGGTATCGAAAATTTACTGACGCGCATGGTTCCCGACGTAAAAGAAGTAGTTGCGGAAGGAGTGTAATTGTGGCGATCGGCTTTCATTAGCCGGTCTGTGGCCAGGAGTATACATTATATAGTTTTAGCCGACAGCCGATTGCTGAACGCCGAAAGCCCAAAAGAAAACCTTGCCTCCGTGGGCGGGGTTTTCTTTTTTTGCGACAATTTGTTAGCTTTCCGTCGAATGAAAAATTGTTTACCGCATTTTATAGGCAAAATTGAGAATCTGCAATCCCGAGGAGATAAATATTTTCCTGTAGGGATATTTCCTGCCTATCGGGATAACGGTTTGATAGGTTACAACCGACCGGATACAACCATCTTTTTTTCGGCCATAATCGCTTTTACTTTACAATCGATTTCGGAAAAGGCTGACACGGAATTACAGAAAAAAATAGAGGTTATAATTTCCAGAGTAATTCAGAATTATCCTGATTTTCAGAACAAGGATGGTTTGAAGACGTATAATTTCTGGAAGACAAAACCGTCCCGTCATTTTCCCAACGGAAATATTTTCAGGCATTTTGAGCATTTTCGTATTCCGGACGACGTTGATGACACGTCGTTTGTATACCTGACTACCCGACCCGAAGCTGACGAGCTATTCTGGTTAAAGGAAAAGCTTAAATTACACGCCAACGGATCAAAACAATGGATCCGGAATACTTATCCGGAGTATCAGGAGCTGAAAGCTTATTCTACCTGGTTCGGGAAAAACATGTATATCGAATTTGATGTGTGTGTACTGAGTAACCTTTTGTATTGTATTTTAAAATATGATATGCCGCTTAATGGGCACGACGAGGATAGTTTTACGTATATAAGATCTGTAATTGAAACTGACCGGTATATCCAGGTGCCGTTCCGGTGCGCGCATCAGTATCCGAGAACGCCGCTGATTATTTATCATGTGAGTCGTTTGATCGCCGCTTTCGATCCACCGCAGCTGAAACAGATCCGGCAAAAACTGATCAGTGATACTCTTGCTTTGTTAAAAAAAACGGACAGCCCGATGGATAGGGTGATTCTTTCCAGTTCTTTAATCCGGCTGGGTGTCACCAATACAGAACGTGTGCCCGTGGAAACTTTTACCAGAGCTGATTTTAACGGTTTTTATTTTTTCATTGCAGGCTTAATGACAGCTTATGAAAGCAAAATATTATACCGGATTTCCAGTAACAGGATATTTCATATGCACTGGTTATGTGAAGCGCATAACTGGACACTACTCGCAGAATATGATACTTTATGGAGCAAATAATTGACGCAACCATTCTTTTGCGTGTCAGACAAATCGTTGTCGAAAGTTCAGATATCCGGACTTTTGTTTTTGAGAAAACAGATGGAAAAAAGCTTGCATACGAAGCCGGGCAGTTTCTTACATTTTTGATTGATATGCACGGACATGAAATCAGGCGGTCGTATTCCATGAGTTCAGCTCCTGATGTTGATGAATTTCCTTCGATAACGGTGAAACGGGTTGCTAACGGCGAAATATCCCGGTTTTGGATCGACTTTGTACATGAGGGTGATATTTTTACTGTATTGCCACCCTCGGGCCGTTTTACGGTTGAAAAGACAGATTTTCCAAGAGATATTGTTCTGATTGGTGCAGGCAGTGGAATTACGCCGTTGTTTTCAATTTTGAAACAAAATCTTGTTACCGATAGCCAAAGCCAGATCACATTGCTTTACGCCAACAGAAACGAAAGAAGCACGCTCTTTTGGGATCAGATTCAGGAATGGCAAGTTCGTTTTCCAGACAGGCTACACGTTATCCATATTCACAGTCAGCCGTCGGATGACTGGAATGGCGTACGCGGCAGGATTAACAATACGCGTATTGAGCAAATGATCAGTACAGCACTGGTGTATGCACGTGAGCATGCACGATTTTTTATTTGCGGGCCTTTTGAGTTAATGCGCGCTGCGGAAATTACGCTGCATTACATGGGTTTCGGAAAAGATCAGATCCGAAGGGAGAATTTTGTGATACGCAATCCGCCTTCGGAGCCGCGCGTTGAGCAGCCGCATTCCATGCAACTGATTTTTAAAAATCATACGTATGATCTTTATGTTCCTGGCGATAAAACAATTCTTCAGGCTGCGCTTGATTCAGGGATTCATTTGCCTTATAGTTGTAAGGGTGGGAGCTGTGCCACCTGTGCCGGAATTTGTAAAACAGGAGAGGTGCATATGACGATCAATGATGTGCTTACGGACGGCGATCTGAAACAGGGCTGGATACTTACCTGCACCGCATATCCACAAAATGACGGGGTAGTTGTAGAAATTAAATAAGAGGCGTTAAAACAAAAACGTGCAGAAGAGATCTTCTGCACGTCAGGTTCAAGAGTCTAGAACTAGTAGGAACTTTTATAAGGGTTTAGGAATAATATAATGCAATTGGAAAATGCGTAATGGAAACAATTGTTCTTGTTTGAATTAAACGAATTATCTTCTTGCAATTTTATATAATGCAAAATTACTTGTATTCTGTTACCATCCAAGTAATTTTGTGAAAAAGTGTTCGAGCACGCATCCTTTTTTTTAACATGTGTACGTGCACATCATATTTTTCTCTTGAACTGTTTAGATTTGTAAATCTAATGCACATTTTTTGATTTTCTAAGAAATATTAAATATTGTGTTGAAATTTTATTGTTTTCTCAAATGGCGAAACCTTTTAATAAAATTTTGAAGTAGAAGAATGCAATTGTATTATTTTTATACAGATGAAAATCTGGTATATTCCCGTTGGTTATTTTTGAAAAAGTGAAAAAGAAAATTGTAAGAATAAAGGATATTGCCGAAAGAGCGGAAACTTCGAAGGGAACAGTGGACCGGGTTTTACACAACCGGGGCAGGGTGGCTGACGATGTGCGGGAAAGGGTTTTGAAAATCATTAAAGAAATGGATTACGAGCCTAATTTTCTGGCTCAGTCTTTAAAAACACAACGTACTTACAGTTTCATCGCGCTGGTCCCGGATCCTAAAACCGATCCTTACTGGGAGTCGCCTGAGCAGGGAATTGCCAAAGCCGAAAAAGATTTACGACAATACGGGATTTCTATAACCCGCTTTCATTTTGATCCGCACGATGTAAACTCTTTTATTGAAAAAGCACGGCTTGCCACCAAAGAGCATCCAGACGGTTTGTTGATTGCTCCTCTTTTTTATAAGGAAGTGTTACCTTTTTTTAAAGAATGGGAGACTTTAAAAATTCCTTATGTGCTTTTTAATACGCAAATATCGAATGTAAACCAGCTTTGTTACATTGGTCAGGATTCTTACCAGAGTGGATTTCTGGCTGCTAAGATATTGAGTTTTGGCTTGCCAGAGCCTTGTTCAATGCTTGTCTTGCACATTGATGAGGATCTGCCAAACTCCGCGCACCTGATCACGAAGGAAGAAGGTTTTAAGGATTACTTTATAAAGAAAAATCTGACAGCAAAGTATAAGGTGCTGGAAGCGGAATTGAATTTTTCGGAAGGAAATACTTTTGACGCCAGGTTAAATGAGCTTCTTGCGAATGAAAAGAATTTGCGTGCCATATATGTTACCAATTCGAAAGCATTTGCAATTGCCCAATATCTGGAAAAGAACAAACTGGATCAAATTAAATTGGTGGGCTACGATTTGATTCCTCAAAATCTGCATTATCTTAATCTTGGCATTTTGGATTTTCTGATAAACCAGAATCCCCTGGGACAAGGTTATTGGGGAATTTATCAGCTGGCCAATCACCTCGTCTTTAAAAAGGGGATTCCGCCGATCAAGTTTCTGCCGCTTGACATCATTACGCAGGAAAACCTGGAATATTATCTGGATCCGGAACAATAGGGTCTATCATATAAACGAAGCGAGGAAACCAATTTGGTTTCCTCGCTTCGTTTATTACAGTTATTTTCTATGATCAGAATTCGCCGAACTGGGTATACATTTCTTTCAGTTTCGGCTCCGTTTCTTTGGCGCGGATATCTTTTCGAATCGCGGCAACTCCCTGGATATCGGTTAATAATCCCAGCGCCTGATAAGCACCGAAACGAACAAAATAAGATGGATTGTTACGGGCGATTCCTTCGAGCACCGGAATACTTTTCCGCTGCACATCCTGTTTTGATTTAATCAGATATTTGCCAAAAACCTGCAAGAAATTATATTTCTCACTTGGTTTCATGCGTTTCATTTTTTCCAGGAACCAGTCGTAACGTTCCGGCAAGGCCTGCCCTGCGTAGTAATTTCCAACCGAAGTTACAATGGCATCGTTGGGGGAATTTTCAAATTGGGCCGCTACATCATTTGCATCGTTTGGTTGTCCGATAAGATATTTATCAATAGCAACTGAAACAACCTGATATGAGCTGTCGCTCAGGGCTTCACGGAAAACCGGATCGTTGTTATTGTCTCCGAAGGAAGCAAGGGTTATAATCGCTTCTGCCCGCACCTGCGGATGACGATCCGTACGGGCACGGCTCTGAATTATCTTTTCAACGGCTGCAAATCCTTCCCCGTCATATTCTGCAAAGTTAGAGATCGCCATCTGACGCAGTTTCCAGTAAGGATCAGTCATCGCCTTGATCAGTACATTTCTGACAGTTGAATCCTGTAATTTTCCTTCAAGCGATGCCAGTGCTTCATATTTTGGCAAAAAGTTTTCAGCGTGGTTGTACTGATAAACGAGCTCGGAACGATCTTTCTCCTGTTCAATATTAGCCAGTAATTGCGATTCTGCGTCAAAAATAACCAGGTCGGGTTTTTTTGCAGCAGGTAACTCTATGATCTGGCTGGTTTTGTCAACAATGACATCGTACCGATTTTTCTTTCCCCCAACCCATACATCCACTTTAACGGGTAAACGGTAAACCGTTGTAGCCAGTGTATCCTGAGCCTGATTGATTTTGAGCTGTACTTTACTGGTAACCGACGAATAATCCTGTTTGATTTTTAAAGTAGGATGTCCCGGACGCATAAACCACTGGTCGAAAAACCAGTTGAGATCTTCACCTGTAACCTTTTCAAATGACATGCGCAGGTCGCTAATTTCTGCGGTTCCCAGTGCATGCGTTTTCAGGTAATTTTGCAAGGATTTGAAAAAAGCATCGTCTCCAACATACTTTCTAAGCATATGCAAAATCCGGCCTCCCTTGGCATAGGAATGACTGTCAAACATATTTTCCGCATTTTTATAAAAATAGCGGATCATCGGCACCTGTTTTGTTTCAGCTTCTGTAAGATATTGTTTTAACTCCTGCAAATTCTGCCAGTCGGCCTCGTTTTTACCGATGTAATATTCACTCCAGAGATATTCGGAATAATTCGCGAAGGATTCATTCAAGGGTAATTGACCCCATTCTTCCGCCGTTACATAATCTCCAAACCAGTGATGCGCCAATTCATGGGCTATAACAGCGTCGGAATTCCCATCCAGAATCGAGCGGCTGTCTGTCTGGACTCCTTCTTCATGCACCGTAGCTGTCGTATTTTCCATAGCACCGGCTACGAAGTCCCTGACAGCAATTTGTGCGTATTTTTCCCATGGATATTCTACTCCAAAAATATTGGAGAAAAAAGCCATCATTTCAGGCGTTCTTCCAAATATCGCGTGTGCATCACCACCATATTGTGGTTCAACATAATAGCTAAGTTCAAGGCCATTTGGCATCATGTCTTTTGCTACCGCAAAATCGCCAACGGCAAGCATAGCCAGATAAGGTGCGTGCGGAATGGTTTGTTTCCAGTGGTCTGTGCGCAGTCCGCTTTGATCGGGTTCCTGAGAAATCAGAAGTCCGTTTGATAAAGTTTTATAAGTACTGTCGACCGTAATATAAATGTCCTGCGTAAACTTCACATTTGGCGAGTCAACCGTTGGAAACCAGCAGGAACTGCCATCTGTTTCGCCTTGCGTCCATATTTGTTTCGGTTTGCCTTCTTCCTGTCCGTCTGGATTGATAAAATACAGTCCTTTATCGTTAGGGTTATCGTCGGCCTGATCTCTTGGAATCTCATTCGGTTTGGCAACATAATCGATTTTGACATAGAGCGTATCCTTCGCATTATACTCACGTCCGAGCTTGATGATCAGCTTTCTCTTATCATAAGTATAGTCAAGTTTCTTAGCCGTATGCCGGGAAAGTTCTTTCTGTGATTCAGAGCCAAAATTGTGATCTGTATCAAGCTGTGATATGCCTTTGATATCAAACCCTTTCGCATCGAGTTCAAGGGTATTTTGGGGATAAAAATGAGGCTTGAACTGAATGACAGCCGTTCCGTGTACATGCTGACGAAGCCAGTCGAATTCGACATCCAGACGTGTGTGAATAAGATCGTTTTTTAGAGTCCGGGATGGGCGATAGGGCCCCTGTTTGGAAATCACCCCTAGGTTTCTTCTGTAAATCGTATCTTTTTCAACAAAATGATCTCTGGCATTTACGCTAAAAGCAACAAACAATAGTGCTATTCCAAAAAATTTGCAGAAACCGTTACGCATCATTACGCTAGTGTTCTTTTCGGTCATATCTGCTTGTGGTTTGGACATAAATTTGAATTTAGTCAAGAGTTTTGGTTTTAGATCGGATTATTTATCAACCGGTTATCATTCAAACAATCAGAGTCTGGCCGGATATGGCAGCCCTGCGAGCCGGAATGTAGGAGACGGTCAAGGTTATGATAACGATAATGATACCAGTAAAGAATATATCCTGCCAGATTAATTTAACCGGGTACGCGTCAACGAGTGCGGTAGTCATACCCATCGAAACAAGTCCATAAGTGGTTTGCAGCCAGCAGATAGCCACACCAAACACTATGCCAACAATGGCGCCGGACAGGGCAACAATAGCTCCTTCGGCAAGAAATATATTTTTTATCAGAGAAGGTGTCGCGCCGAGTGCATAAAGCATGGAAACATCTTTTTTCTTTTCAATAGCCAACATGCTGAGAGAGAAGAAAATATTGATTGCCGCAACTAAAATGATAAAGGATAAAGTAACGGCGACAAATAATTTTTCCACACGGATGGCGCGTAGCAAGTCAGCATTCATAGCATCCCGGTCACGTACGGTAAATTTCTCGCCGAGTTTTTTTGCAATAGCTTGTCCGACCTGTTTTTCAGAAAAGTCCGGGGAGAAAATTTTCACCTCAAGAGAAGAACGCTGGCCGTTGTATTGCAACAGCGATTCCACGATGGGCAATGGTGCAATCACGTAATCGTCGTACCGGTTTTCAATAAAAAAAACACCGCCCGGGCGGATAATGGTTTGATTGAATGCTTCGTTGGAAGTCAGATTTAACGTTTTAGTACCTGTTCTTGGATACCAGAGTTCGAGAGGCGTCAAAATGTCTTCCAATGAAATTGACAACGCATTCCGAACGCCTTCCGACACTACGGCATAAGGCGTGCCACCGGGGCCGTATAGTTTTAATGATCCCTCTATCAATGCTGTATCCAGTTGGCCGCGCTGCGCAAAGGTGCTATCGACGCCTTTAAGCTTCACAATCGTTTGCTGATTTCCGTAACGTGCAAGCGCATTATCCTCAATAACCTGAGTAATCAGTTGCACACCTTCAACAGATTTGACAACTTTCAAAATAGAATCAGATACCAGAAAACGTTTTCCTTCGGAGGGCGTAATGGTTACGTCCGCATCAAAGGTTTTAAACATTTTCCGGTTGAGATCCTCCATACCGTTAAAAACAGAAAGCACCACGACCATAGCCATGGTTCCCACTGCTACACCAGCCATTGCTATGCGGGCAATGACACTGATGAAACTACGTTTGTTACGGGAAAAAAAATAGCGAATGGCAATTCTATACGAAAGGTTCATTGTCAGTTACGCTAAGGATCAATTCTTTTCTTCTTCGTCGTCTGGTTGAGCCGGAGGAATTACCAGATCCGCGAACAGAAGATCCATCTTTGCAGCATATTCAGCAGTGTCGTCGATATAGAATTGTAAATGAGGCACAATACGCAGCTGGTGCCGCACACGTTCAGCCAGTTTTTGTCTTATGAATTTTGTATTTTCCTTAATTGTTTCCAGTAAAAAACTCTTATTCTTATCCGGTAAAAAACTCAGATAAGCACGTGCGATCCCCAAATCCGGAGAAACCCGCACGGCAGTGATGGTTACAAACGAACCACTTACCAAATGTTTTGCATCTTGTTGAAAAATTTCACCTAAATCCTTCTGGATTTGTCTCCCTACCTTTTGTTGTCTCTTCGATTCCATCTTTTTCTGATTGCGGACATGATACAGGGGCCAGATTATTTCCTTATCCTTTCTCAGTTCCCTTGCCTTCCTAACTTACTCTTTAACTATTTATTTTCCTAACTGTCGCTGATGACATCAACGGGTTTAACAACGAAAATTATGCCGCATTAACTCCTGTCTGCTACTATATTTAACACAAATATCCATACTTATTTTGTTTTTGTAGACCCCTACGTTGTAATTTCGTGAAAGTATTCATGTCGTCCTATCTAACCATCCAGTTTCTTGCTTAGTTTTTTTCGGGTTAATGCGGCTTATCAGATGATCAGTTTGGTAGTATTTTTTCTACTGCTACGCTTGCCGTTCTTTTTTGGTGGAATTCCTTTACTGATACCGGAATTGAGCTGGATGCTTGTCGGAGAGCAAATGAACCATGGTTTCATGCTTTACCGAGACGTTTGGGATAACGTAAGCCCATTCTCAGGACTGGCTTACTGGTTAATAGATTCTCTTTTTGGACGAGCGCAATGGGCTTATCAGCTTATCGCGGCAGGGCTAGGAATAATTCAAATCCTTTACTTCAATTATGTTATTTATTCAAGGGAAGTTTTTCCGGAACGAACCTACATTCCGGGTGCTTTGTATGCCATTTTCCTGAATATCTCTTTTGACCTTGGCACTTTGTCGCCGATGTTGATGGCGAATACCTTTTTGCTTTTTGCTTTTGGTTTAATTGTCAAAATTCTGGTACGGAGGGAAGCTACCAATCAGGTTTTTGAAATGGGATTGTATGTGGGTATCGCTACTTTGTTTTACCTGCCCGCTTCCTTATTTATGATATGGGCATTTCTGGCGCTTTTATTTTATACCGGTGCCACCATCCGCCATCATTTGCTTGGGCTTTTTGGCTCGTTGTTCCCATTGCTGATGGTGTTGTTATATTTTTATATGAATGATGGAATCGAGAGTCTGAACCGGAATTTGCTGACCTCCGTTTTTCAGGTAAAACAATATAATCTTACCGACTTTTCTTCCCTTCTCGCTTCATTACTTTTGCCGCTCGGATTCGGAATCATGGGTTTTATGCGGATTTTTACCACCCTTCGCTTTGTGAATTATCAGACAAGAATCCAGCAGGTTATGGCTTTGTGGTTTATTGTGTCGGTTTTCACAATACCGCTGATGCAGTATCTAGCACCCATGCAATTTGTCATTTTTATCCCCCCCGCTGCATTTTTTGCCACGCATTATTTTCAGAGTTTTAAGCGAAAAAGTTTTGGAGATGAGTTTCAGTTTATGCTGATGACAGCCGTCATTGTTTTTATTCAATACCAGGGGACGCGGGGGATTTTGCCGGGTGTTTCAATGGGGAAACTTGAAAACCTTCGATCCAAATCGGCATCGCTGCCGGCGGAAATCAGGAATAAGAGAATTTTGGTATTGGGTCAGCACGCAGGCGAATATATGGAAAACTTCACCGCCACGCCTTATCTCAACTGGGATCTGTCGAGCTATGACTTGAAGAATCTCGATAACTTTGACAGCGTAATTCACGTTTACGATAATTTCCGAAAAGATCCTCCTGATTACGTGATTGATAAGGTCAACATCATGCCAAAACTTCTTTCCCGCGTTCCGGCACTACAAAGCCAATACAAACTAAGCCCGTGGAAAGGGATTTACCAGAGGAATTAAGAGCCTGCCCTTAATTTATTAATGGCTAAATTTTAAAAATAAATAACGGTAAAGCAGTCCCCTGTTTATTAGGGGTTGTCCTTGGCTCCGTAGGAGCCTCCTGATTTTTCAGGAAACTCCTATGAAGTTAAAATTGAAGTCAGATAAGGCATTTCTATAAACAGGAGGCTCCAGGGAGCCTTCTATCAGTTTGCTGAGCTTCCAGTACAAAATTTAATACCCGGTGCCCAATACTCATCATGAAAGTTACAAACAATCTTACTGTTAACAGGCTGTAAGAATGAAGGACTAAAAATGAAGGTCAGGCGCTCGCTATTCTTCATTGTCAATTCTTCGTTCTTAATTCATATTTTTAGCAAGCGATTTTATCAACGCGAAGCTGGTGTCTTCCGCCTTCAAATGCTGTATTCAAAAATGCTTCGATGCTGGCAATGGCTGTTTCAAGCTCGATAAAACGAACAGGAATGCAAATTACATTGGCATCGTTATGCTGGCGTGCCAATGCTGCCAGTGGAAGATCCCAAACAAGTGCTGCGCGGATTCCCTGATGTTTGTTGGCAGTTATGCACACGCCCTGGCCACTTCCGCAAAGCAGAATACCCTTTTCAAATTCATTGTTTTCAACACCGCTGGCTACCGGATGTGCAAAATCTGCGTAATCTGCCGACTCAGCACTGTACGTTCCAAAATCTTTAACTTCATAACCGTTATTGGTTAGCCAGGTGGTAATTGGTTCCTTGTACGGAAAACCAGCATGGTCGGAACCGATAGCAATTTTTTTCATTACTTTTTTGTTAATTGTGTCCTGATGAATAACAATTTCGTCTAAGGATTTGTTAAATTTTCCAGATTTATTTAGACTGGAAAGCAAAGTAACGGGAATTCAATGAACTAAAATAATTTTGAAAGTATGAACGATAAATTAAAGGAAGAAAATTCAAAATTGATTGACGTATCGCTGCTTAATGCTGCGGTACCGGAGGATGAAAAACAAATAAAAGCGGCTTTTGAAGATCGTAACTGGAGTGAAATAAAAAGTGCAGATTCATGGGTCATTTTTAAAGTTATGGCCGAGTTTGTCGAAGGCTTCGACAAATTGGCAAAAATTGGCCCTTGTGTTACGATTTTCGGTTCTGCGAGAACCAGGCCTGATAATCCTTACTATAAAATTACAGAAGATATTGCGGCCAAGCTGGTACGTCATGGGTATGGCGTAGTTACCGGAGGTGGTCCGGGTATTATGGAGGCTGGTAACAAGGGTGCGTTTGAGCAAGGTGGAAAATCGGTTGGTTTGAATATTAAATTACCTTTTGAACAGCATAGCAACCCTTACATTGACCACGATAAAAACATCAACTTCGATTTCTTTTTTGTCCGCAAGGTCATGTTTGTGAAATATTCCCAGGGCTTTATTGTCATGCCGGGTGGTTTTGGAACGTTGGACGAATTGTTTGAGGCCATGACTTTGATACAGACTAAAAAGATAGGTCGTTTTCCAATTGTTCTGGTTGGAAGCAGTTATTGGTCAGGCTTACTGGATTGGATAAAAAGTACCATGCTGGCCGAAGGAAATATTAATCAGGAAGATCTGAAACTGATCAGCATTGTGGATACCCCGGACGAGGCTGTACATGTGATAGACGAATTCTATTCCAAGTATTTGCTGAAACCGAATTTCTGATGAATTATTTCATCGATTATCTTAATCAGATGGTTGCGTTGCCGGATGAAAGTGCGGAAGCAATCAATGAGATAACCGTTCATAAACAACTTTCCTTGCATACTTCCCTGCTTCGAAATGGGGATGTGTGCAAGGAATTTCATTTCATAGAGAAGGGAATCGCACGCGTTTTTTATTACAAAGATGGCAAGGAGGTGACAGCGTGGTTTGCGGCCGAAAATCAGATTGTAAGCGCAATTGATAGTTTATTTACCGGACAGCCTTCTTTATACAATATTGAAATTTTAGAAGACTCGACAGTCTGGAGCCTTCAATACCATAAAATTGAACCGGTTTTTCAGAAACATCCAATCATTGAAAGGCTTGGGCGACTTCTCATTACACAGAATTATCTTCTTCTTGACGAACGTATGAAGCTCTTTGCATTTTGTACTGCCGAGGAGCGGTACGAGCGTTTGCTGCTTCAAATTCCGGATATTGTTCAAAGAGTGAAACTTGGGCAGATCGCTTCCTATCTGGGGATTTCCCAGGAGCATTTGAGCCGTATTCGGGCTGGGTATAAAAAGTAGATTAGCTCGAAGTTTGCGGAGTATTTAGAGAAGTCAACACTAGGCGTGCCCCTTTTAAAAAGTTGACTTCTCTTATTTGTGGCACATTCAACCGATTTTGATAATTATCAAAGGATGCTTGTCTGGAATAATAGAGATTTGAGTGTCAATAAATCCACTTAAATTATTTCATATGAGCTCTTTAAATCGGAATGTATTTTTTCTGTTATGCCTTCTTCTCTGCACCGCAGCTGTTTTTCTGGCTACCATGTATGTGTCTGATATTCTTTCTCCTGACTATCAGTTTATCCCTTTAAAAAGAATCTTTTGGAGATTTGTTTACACCGTCTTTTTTGTCATAACCGCTTTTCAATTTTTAAATGGAAGATTAATCACTATAAGGCTAATGCTGACAAATCTCATCATCAGTGCAAGTGTTCCTTATCTGTGGTTTAGGCTATTATCGGCATCCGGATCATTTATTCAATTTTAACCTGTGTCGTTATGCTGACTATCATTTTTATCGTTTTTGGTCTGTGTTTTATTCTTGAGAAAGTCATGCCGGGCTGGCGATTACCGGAAGTGCCGACCTGGACTATTCGTGTTTTGGCGATCAATTTTGTTCAGCTCGGTGTGGTTACGCTGGCGGGTTTTACCTGGGAAAGGTGGTTTTCCACAGTAAGTGTTTTTCATTTGTCAAATCACGTTAATCATGTTGCCGGTGGAATCATCGCTTATTTTATCGCAACTTTTATTTTTTACTGGTGGCATAGGTGGCGGCACACCGTCGATTTTTTATGGACACATTTTCATCAGATCCACCATAGCCCGCAGCGTCTGGAAGTGATTACCTCTTTTTACAAACATCCACTCGAAATGACTGTAAATTCAATCATTGGCAGTTTGTTGGTATATACATTATTAGGATTAAATGTGGAAGCGGGTGGCATTTATACGCTTTGTACTGCGCTTGGGGAGTTTTTTTATCATACCAACGTAAAGACACCGCAATGGATAGGTTATATTTTCCAACGACCCGAAATGCACAGAATTCATCATGAGTATGAAAAACACTCGAATAATTACGGTGATATTGTCTGGTGGGATATGCTTTTTGGTACTTACCAAAATCCAAAGAAATTTGAAAGTTCGTGTGGATTTGACAATGAAAAAGAGCAACGCCTGACGGATATGTTAAAATTTAAAGATGTCCATAAGGAATAATCTTTACGCTCGCAGTGCGAAATGAATAACTACCTCACGGTTTGTCTGCTTGTCAGTATTTCGTTAAAATGCCAGATACGGCCGGATTTTTTCGATCGTTTTCTCATCCAAGACCCGGATTTTATTCAGGTCTTCGATGGATTGATAAGGTCCGTGCTGCGTTCTGTAATTTACGATAACGGTATTTATTTTTTTGTTCCGTAAATAAGAATGCTGTCCCAATTCTTCTGCCGTAGCCAAATTGACATTGATTTTCTTAACACTACTCTGGACCTTCGCATATTTTGTAAGCTCGCTTAACGCCAAAGAATCCAGTCCGAAAATTTCGGAAAATTGATTTGTCGAATGAAAGCCTCCCAATGCGTCCCGGAATTTCAAAATACGTATTGATAATTTACTTCCGATTCCTTTCAATTTGATAAGCTGTGTGGTATCGGTTGTGTTAATATCAAAAGGAACTATAACTGCTTTGGTAAAAACCTTTACTTCCTTTGGGAGAGAATTATTGGTGTACGGTTTGTTGGCGTACTTTGGAGCATAGGGTTTTGTTCCGGTTTCGGGAAGTATGATATAGGATTCCAGTTTTTTATAAACATCCGCCGGGAAATCATAAATGTGCAGCAAATCTTCTTTTTTTCGGAATTTGCCGCCTTTCGATCTGTATTTGTCGATGCGTTTGGCGATGAATTGCGGAATACCTAATTCCTGAAGCTGATCAATTGAAGCCGTATTGGGATCAAAGCGGAATAACCGGACGGGACGATTTGTGGCCTTGGAATATTCTTTTTTGGAATAATTATTTTCCCTTTCAATCTCGCGATTTTCTTCTTCTTTCTTTAATTGGATGACTAGACTATCAAGTTTCCGGGTATTTACCGGCTCTGAAGTAATCGGGACAAGAGGTAAAATCCAGCGTCGGAAAATGAATGGTGTCCAGATTATGAGGAAGCAAAGTGCCATAAGGACAAAGGCAGCGCGTGCCTGCTTTCTGGAAATGCCAAAATAGTCTTCAAGCTGATCAAGTATTCTTCGGAACATAGGCCAAAAGTTTAGGACATAAAGAACAGTCCGGCTTTTGACGGTGAAAAGTTAAATTGGTTTCCAGATTTTCAGTGAAGTATTTTCAGCGATACGATCAAAATCTATGTCGTTATGACAAAGTTCGATATCATAATACATACAATAATAAGCAATAAGACAGTCATTAGCTTTGCGAATTGTAATTCCCTTTTTACGAAGATTTCTATACAATTGAGCTGAGCCGTCATACAATTCGAATGTTGGCGCTGGTAATGAAGGAAGATTTTTGAAATGGCTTTTGATGGAGTTATATGCAGAGTCAGCTTTAATCCCTTGAAGTACTTCGAGAACAATAATTCCAATCATGGAAACTTGGCCCTTGTCAAGACATTCGTGTAGGAAATCTGTTCTCGGATCCTTTACTCCATTGAAATAACTGATCCAAACGGACGTATCAAATATCTTGAACATCCTGAGATCTCATATCATCTAAATTTCCTTCCCATTCCACTTTCCCCCGTAATGCCATTAATTGCTTACGGTGAGTTGCTGAAATAAATTCTTTTAAGGCAGACTCGATTATCTGTCTTTTTGTTTTGATTTGAGTAAGCTGCATTGCTTCTTCCATCAAGGAATCATCGATTTCCACATTTGTCCTCATAATCTTCGATATTGAATACACACAAATATACAAATTTTATACACATGATTATGCTTTGCCATCAAATTCCCTAATTTTGCCAACGGATTGTGAAAAATAGTATATTTCCGGTCTCATAATCATAAGTTTATTAATCAATTGTCTGAATCAATAATGAGCGAATCACCTGCTACCTCTTTACAAGATATTGTAGGGCATGCCAAAGAATACGGATTTGTGTTCCCTTCTTCCGAAATATATGATGGATTACAAGCCGTTTATGACTACGGTCAGAATGGTGTGGAATTGAAAAATAATCTGAAAGCGGTTTGGTGGAAAGCCATGACGCAGCTGAATGATAATATCGTTGGTATCGATGCTTCTATTTTCATGCATCCGCTCACATGGAAAGCTTCCGGGCACGTGGATGGGTTCAGCGATCCGATGATTGATAATAAAGATTCGAAAAAGCGTTACCGTGCAGACCAGCTTCTGGAAGCAAAAGCTGAACAATACGAAGCAGAAGGCCAGCCGGAAAAGGCACAGGCTCTGCTTGCTGAAATGGGTCGCTTGCTAAGTGCGGAAAACCTGGAAGCAGTTCGTGAATTAATTATTGCAGAAAATATAAAATGTGCGGTTTCCGGCACTGCCAACTGGACAGAAGTACGTCAGTTTAACCTCATGTTCAGTACACAGGTTGGTTCGGTAGCGGAGGATTCAAGCTTGATTTATCTGCGTCCGGAAACGGCTCAGGGGATTTTTGTAAACTTCCTGAATGTGCAGAAAAGCGGCCGTATGAAAGTTCCGTTTGGTATTGCGCAAATCGGTAAAGCTTTCCGTAACGAGATTGTTGCGCGTCAGTTTACTTTCCGTATGCGTGAATTTGAACAAATGGAAATGCAATTCTTTATCCGCCCCGGCACTGAAATGGATTGGTATAACAAGTGGAAAGAAGCCCGTATGAAATTTCATATTGCTCTGGGCTTGCCAGCTGAAAGTTTGAAATTCCATGATCACGAAAAATTGGCACATTATGCCAATGCGGCCGTGGATATCGAGTATAAATTTCCGTTCGGATTCCGTGAAATGGAAGGAATTCACTCACGTACGGATTTTGACCTTCGCAACCATCAGGAATTGTCTAAGAAAAAACTTCAATATTTTGACGCAGATCTTGACGAAAACGGTAAACCATACGGAAATTATATTCCTTATGTGGTTGAAACTTCGGTGGGTGCTGATCGCCTTTTCCTTGCTACTTTCTGTAACGCCTACACCAAGGAGACAGTGGGAGAGGGAGATTCTGAAAAAGAACGTACGTATTTGAAATTACATCCGGCTTTGGCACCGTTTAAAGTGGCGGTATTACCGTTGGTTAAAAAGGACGGTTTGGCTGAAAAAGCACAGGCTATTACCAATTCTTTGAAATCAACTTTCCGTACAACTTACGATGATGGCGCTGCCATCGGAAAACGTTATACCCGTCAGGATTTAATTGGAACGCCTTTCTGTGTTGTAGTTGATTACCAGACTATGGAAGATGATACCGTGACAATCCGTCACCGCGATACGATGGAGCAGGAGCGTGTTGGGATCAGCGAATTGAGAGAAAAAATCGGATATCAGGTTTCTATGGAAAGAATTCTGGAAGCGATCTGAAAATAATTGATAGCGTATTAAAAAAGGGTTTCCGCCAGCGGAAACCCTTTTTTGCTTTGATATTAAGTCCTGATTATGCAAGCTTAACATTAACGGCGTTTAGTCCTTTGCGACCTTCCTGAAGATCATAAGTAACTTCGTCGTTTTCGCGAACTTCGTCTACAAGACCTGAGATATGTACGAAATAATCTTGTCCTGTTTCTGCGTCTTTAACAAACCCGTAACCTTTTTCGTCGTTAAAGAATTTAATTGTTCCTTGATTCATAAAAATATTAAATTGATTTTTTCTGAAACAAATATAACGATAAGGGTGACTTATTTACAAGACTTAATAATAAAATAATGAAGTATTTTCTTCGCTAAGCCATAGTGATAATAAATATTTCACATGTTTTTTTGATATTTTTCTTTGTCTCCCGGTAAAACTGTACCTTTGCGGTTTATATCGCATTTTCTATGACTGAACAGATTCTTATTCTAGATTTTGGCTCACAGTACACGCAATTAATTGCGCGTCGGGTTCGAGAACTCAATGTTTATTGTGAAATCCATCCATACAATAACTTCCCGGAGCTAACTCCGAATATCAAAGGTGTTATCCTTTCAGGAAGCCCCTGTTCTGTAAGGGACGAGGACGCTCCTTATGTCGATCTTGAAAAATTCAGGAAAATCGTTCCTGTTTTGGGGGTTTGCTATGGAGCTCAGCTTATGGCTCAATTACTTGGCGGAGATGTGAAAGCATCGCAGCACCGTGAGTATGGAAGAGCACGTTTGGAAATAGACGATGAAGATTCTTCATTACTTGCGGGAGTTTCCGCAACATCGCAGGTTTGGATGTCTCATGGTGATACCATCGTTAGTATCCCTGATAATTTCCGTATCATTGCTTCAACAGAATCTGTAAAAGTTGCAGCCTTCAAAATTGAAGACGAACTTACTTACGGAATTCAGTTTCACCCGGAAGTAACGCACTCTACGGAAGGCAAGCAATTGATGTACAACTTCGTAGCGAAAATTTGCGGTTGTAAACAAGACTGGACTTCTGAATCTTTTGTAGAACAAACGATTCACAACCTCCGCTCAAAACTTGGTGACGACCGCGTGGTGATGGCACTTTCCGGTGGTGTTGATTCTACTGTTGCAGCAACGCTGGTGCATCAGGCAATTGGAAAAAATCTGTTCTGTATTTTTGTTGATAATGGATTGTTGAGAAAAGACGAGTACCAGCAGGTGCTTGATTCTTATCTGGACATGGGGCTGAATATCAAAGGCGTAGATGCAAAAGATTTGTTCTACGGTGCTTTGGAAGGTCTGACGGATCCAGAGGCAAAAAGAAAAGCGATAGGAAAAGCATTTATTGATGTTTTCGACCAGGAATCTCATCTTATTGAAGATGTGAAATGGCTTGGTCAGGGAACGATATATCCTGATGTTATTGAGTCGGTTTCTGTAAAAGGCCCATCGGCTACCATCAAATCTCACCACAACGTAGGTGGTTTGCCTGATTTTATGAAACTTAAAGTCGTTGAACCGCTTAATACTTTATTTAAAGATGAAGTAAGAGCAGTTGGTAAAACTTTGGGTATTTCCCCGGCCATTTTAGGTCGTCATCCATTCCCGGGGCCAGGTTTGGCTATTCGTATTTTGGGTGATATCACGCCTGAAAAGGTGGCGATCCTTCAGGATGTTGATGCGATCTTTATCGGTGGATTGAAAAAATGGAATCTTTACAACGAAGTTTGGCAGGCCGGCGTTATGCTTTTACCTGTTAAAAGCGTTGGCGTAATGGGTGATGAGCGTACGTATGAAAGTGTGGTTGCTTTGAGAGCTGTTACTTCAATCGACGGTATGACTGCCGACTGGGCTCATTTGCCTTACGATTTCCTTGCAGAAGTTTCGAATGATATTATTAATCGGGTAAAGGGGGTTAACCGCGTTGTTTACGATATTTCTTCAAAGCCACCCGCTACAATCGAGTGGGAATAAGGTTTTGATCTGATACCATATAAAGAAAGAAGCGGGCTTATGGCTCGCTTCTTTCTTTATATCCTCTTTTGTAAATGTATAACGGCGTCAGGATCGTCCGACTCCACGGCTGATCAAGCTTAATACGAATAAAACTAAAAACACAAAAAAAAGTATTTTAGCGATTCCGGCAGCACCCGCTGCAATTCCACCAAATCCCAGTACTCCGGCAATGATGGCTACGATCAGAAATATTACTGTCCATCTTAGCATAATTGACAAATAGTTAGTTGATTAAAAATATAATTAAACTATTACTAATTATGTGCCAGACATCAGGATTTGAAAACGGGCATTCTCGCTGCGATTATATACTTATTTTGAGGTAAAACTTCGATTTTTTGTAGAAATTGCTTCCCAGAACCATGCCGTACTGGTATAAAAAGTTACAAAAAATATATCCCAAATGATATAATTGCAGTATTTGAAGTTGAACTAGGAGTTTGTGGTGGAATTGTTGCATTTATATGGTCAACTGATGTGTATGCCGTAATTTGCAAGATGTTTCAATTGAAATTCTAGTTTTTACGAATGAATAGATTGCTTTTTGCTTTACTGGCTGGATTTAGTTTTACAGCCGCATTTGGTCAGTCGGACCGTTGGCAGCAACGTGCTAAATACCAGATGAATGTTGATTTTGATGTGGTAACAAATCAGTACAAAGGCGTACAAAAACTTGTTTACAGCAATAATTCTCCTGATACGCTGACGAAGGTCTTTTACCATCTTTATTTAAACGCTTTTCAACCGGGAAGCCAGATGGACGTTCGATCGAGAACAATCAGTGATCCTGATCCACGCGTGAAAGACCGTATCTCGAAGTTGTCGCCAGGCGAAATTGGTTACGAAAAAATTCTATCACTTAAACAAAACGGCAAGCCGTTAAAATATACGGTGGTGGGAACAATTCTGGAAGTTACCCTCAATGAAAAAATACTTCCTAAAACGCAGCATACTTTCGATATGGAATTTGAGGCTCAAATTCCAATACAAATTCGTCGTACCGGGCGTAATAATATGGAAGGAATCGACTATTCCATGGCGCAATGGTATCCCAAGCTATGTGAATACGACTATGAAGGCTGGCATTCAAATCCTTATATCGGGCGGGAGTTTTATGGCGTGTGGGGTGACTTTGATGTGAAAATTACACTGGATGCTTCTTACGTTGTTGCGGCGACTGGTTATCTTCAGAATCCTGACAAAATAGGTTATGGTTATTCGGATAAGGAAGTAAAACACAAGGCGGGAGAAAAACTTACCTGGCATTTCATCGCACCGGAAGTTCACGATTTTATGTGGGCTGCTGACCGTGATTATAAGAATGATGTGGTCAAAGTAGATGAGAATCTTGATCTGCATTTTTTCTATCAAACCGATACCCTGGCTCATGTTTGGAAAGAAATGGAACCATTGGCTGTGCGGGCTTTTAAGATCATGAACGAGAAATTTGGCCGTTATCCTTACAAGCAATATTCGATTATTCAAGGTGGTGATGGCGGAATGGAATATCCAATGGCGACTTTGATAGCCGGTCATCAGAATTTATCGGGGCTCATCAGTGTAGCCGTTCATGAATCAATCCATAGCTGGTTTCAAATGATTTTGGGAACGAATGAATCCAAGTATTCCTGGATGGATGAGGGTTTTACCACGTATGCACAAAATATTGTTCTGGCTGAATTGTTTCAATCCAAGTCGGATCCGCAGCGCAGCACCACCAATAGTTACAGAAGTCTGGTGAAATCGGGCCTGGAAGAACCCTTAACTACGCATGCTGATCATTTCAATACCAACCGCGCTTACAGTATTGCCAGTTATTCGAAAGGTTCTGTTTTTTTAAATCAGCTGGGATATATTATTGGCAAGGATAAACTTGAAACGGGAATGAGACGCTATTTCAATGAATGGAAATTCAAGCATCCCAATCCGACGGATTTGAAACGTATTATGGAAAAAGAGTCAGGTCTGGAACTGGACTGGTATTGGGAAGACTTTGTTGGGACAACCAAAACGATAGATTACGGAATTAAAGAAGTAGTGCCCAACAGTGGAAAGACGGACGTGGTTTTGGAACGTATCGGACAAATGCCGATGCCGTTGGATGTTGTGGTAAGTTATAAAGACGGAACACAAGAGAATTTTTATATTCCTCTGGAAATGATGCGGGGAGAAAAAAGTGAAAAACTGTACGCTAAAACCACGTTATTGACGGATTGGGGCTGGACTTATCCTGAATATAATTTTACGATTGATCGTCCATCGACTGATATCGACAGAATCATCATCGATCCGAGCCAGCGCATGGCGGACATTAATCTTGAAAATAATACGTATCCTTCATTGCCGAAAATTGCACCCAGGTTCAAGGGAGAAAAAGCGAAATAGTTCTTCTTGAAATAATTTACATAAATGGCGTAATTTTTTGATAAACAAATAATTACGCCATTTTTTATTCTTATCTTAAATCTGTAATTCTAAAAGTAGTACCGAGTCGGAATTCGATCTGCTGGATTCTGGCACCATCAAACTGAGCGACGGTTTCTATCCGGAAAAAGCGTAAGATATGGTCAAGACCGTATACAATTTCTGAATAATGGCGTGAAGTCGGGGAGAAGAGGTAGTGAAACTGTATGGTTTCCTTCAACCCCGACAAGCGGAATGAAGGTACTTGTGTCATAAGAAATCGCTGCATTGCCCATAAGGCATGCCCTTCAACAAACCAGGATTGTGTGCTGTGTTCATAATAAGGTAAACTCCGGAATTGTGTCAGCGGATCGCCCAGACGGAAAAAGGATTCGTTTCCTAAAAAGTGGCGGAAATCCGGGAAGTACATTTCTTTTTTACTTAAAAATCCACCACCTTTTACAGAATAGCTAACGGTATTCCTCGGGCCAAGATCTATGGATTGACGAACTCCTCCCTGTAAAAATTTATAATCCACGTCACCAGCAAAACCAAGTCCGCTTTTATATAGTATACTGAATGCTGGTTTTTTGCTTCTTAAATAACGCTTTTCGCCGTTTCTTACCAGATATCTTCGCCACGGTCTGATATCCGCACTCACCTGGAAAATTAACGCATCATGATTTGGGAAACCTGTACTTTCCAATTCATCATTGAGCGGCCGATTGGGCGTGAAAATCCTATTGGGCCAGTCGATGTAGGATTTAATCTTTTCCATGTTGAACAACTCCTGCCGCTTTTCGTATTCAAGACCAGCCGTTATGCTAAGAATATCAAAAATATTGCGGACGGAATATTCCGTTTTCAGAAATTTCGACTGATACAATTTAGCCCTGTTTCGCTCAAAAATCAAACTGGATATGGTATTGCCAAAAGGTGTTATTGGATTTTCCCGGTTAATCTGGTTTACCATTTCGCCGCCAGTGATCAGGAAATTAGCATTTCTGTTGCCGATATTAGCTTGTAGATTACCGTTAAACCGATCACGTCCGAAAGTATAGCGGGCATAAGGCCGAACGTTAAAATAACTTGATTTTCCCCATCTTTTTTGGTATTCCACAGCGAGGTTTAAGGCGTATCCTTCAACGGTATTGTAATAGAATCCAAAAACAGGACTTTCAATGTGAAGCGAGCTTTTGTTTTTGAAAGCATACTTATTTCCGATTAGAATATGATGCGGTTTAAAATAGATAGAATCAGGATGGTCATTTAATTTGGCGGCATCCTTAATCACCCGAATGCTGTCTTGCATGGCATAACTCTGCACTTCGGAGCTTGTGAGTGGCACTGGACGCAGATTTTCCCAATAAATTGCCTCCCTTTTATTGGCCAGAGAATCGATCACAATAGAATCCTCCCGAACGATACGACTATCTTCTCCTTGCTTTTTCCTTTCTTTTTTTAATTCCTTATCATATTCTTTTGTGAATTTTTTCAGGTTTTGTGTGGAAAATGCCTTCTGTTCCTGAATCATTTTTTCCAGGTTTTTCTTTCGTATTTTCTCAGATACTTCCGGGTCGACCTTTGGGTCACTAACTGAAATTTCTTCCTTTAATCCCGGATCTATATCCATTTTTTGATACGTCAAAGAAACCAGGTATTTAAATTCCCCTGCAAAACCCAGGTAACTTCCTTTGATTCTGAATTGTTGGTTGACAGGTAACCATACATTTTGCACAGGGTTGAAAATCTGTTTTGCAGAAATATCAAGCCCGCTGGTCGTCGTTTCCAGATCGTAGCTGTGGATCGCCCACCGATCATCAATAATGTATAAACTTCCACGAAAAATGCCTTCGCCGTATGCCTTGGGAATAACTTTGATTTTATTGATAATCTGTCCACGGTCTTCAAAATAACCTTCGTATTCAAATTTGTAATAAGAAAAGGCTTTGGGAGAAAGCGGAGAAATGGTACCGGCAATTTCGGGACTGTATAAACTGGCCAGGATATATTCGTTTGGTGAAGGAATACTGTTGTCCAAACTATTCCTGGTAGAAATGATATGCTGTTTAAAGCTATTCGGTCTTCGGTATTGAATCTCGGCAACACTTTCATTGATAATTGCTTTTCCCTCCTGTACACCTTCCTTTTTAAGGCGTCGTTCTACCAGATACGGAATCCTGGTGGGGAGTGCGGTACTTCTTGAATAAACTTTTGCGGTGTAGGAGCGTACCTGCAACTGATGAAAACGCGCTTTGGCAATTGATTTCCGCATAATGGTGTAGGCCGGATCCTCCCGCTTGTTATCAACTTTTACTTCATCCAGATTTAGTGCCTGTTCTTCGAGTGCAATATCTAATTCCTTGAAATCCGCACCAACTACTACATTTTGTACTAAAGTTTTAAAACCCAGATACTGAAATATAATTTCATATTTTCCTGCCGGCAAACTGAATTCGTACAATCCTTCATCATTGGCAATGGTACCTTCGCTGGTTCCTTTTATCGAAATACCGGCGTAAGGAAGTGCCTCGCCGGTTTTATTTGTTATACGGCCTTTAATTCCACCTGCCTGTGACAAGGTACCTATGAAACAGAATATCAGGGAATAAAGAGCAACACGCATAAAAACAGGATCAGGATGGTTGAGTTAAAAGGTAATACGCAAAAACGATACTATTCTTTAAGAGAATGGCCACAATTGCTGCAAAAATTTGCATTCTGTGCTATTTTTTTTCCACAAGACAAACATTCGGTTAAGTCACTTTTTTGTGGAAGTGACTGTGTTCTGGACATTTCTACCGTTACTATTCCGGTGGGAACAGCAATAATGGCATAACCCATGATCATAACAACAGAAGAAATAACCTGTCCCAAGGGTGTCTGCGGCGTAAGGTCACCATAGCCAACAGTCGTGATGGTCACGATTGCCCAATAAATACTTTTGGGAATGCTGGTAAAACCATTTTCTTCTCCCTCTACCACATACATAATCGTGCCTATGATCAAAACCAGAGCCACGATGAAAAGCATAAAGACGGTTATCTTTTGTAAACTGGCTGCTAATGCGCTCTTTAAAACTTGTGCATGATGTACAAAGCTGCTTAATTTTAGAATCCTGAAAACCCTTAGCAGGCGCAATATCCGTATGGTAATCAGGTAATGCCCGGACGGCATGAAATAGGTCAGGTAAAAGGGGATGATCGATAGGAGATCTATAATGCCGTAAAAACTGAGAAGGTATTTCAGCGGTTGGGGGTGGCTGTAAATTCTTAGAAAATATTCGATTGTAAAAACAATCGTGAAAAATGTTTCCAGATAAAAAAAAGCTGATTCATAGTTATTCCGGATCTCAGGAACACTTTCCAGGCAGACGATGAGAATGCTGATGAGGATAAACCAGAGTAGAAAAACGTCGAATATGCGTCCTTTTCTGGTATTTGCTCCGAAAATTATAATAAAAAGTTGTCCCCGTAACGAGTGACGATCTATGGCCATGGCATACATTTGAGATGTAAGCCGGCAATGTAACAAAAGCCCGGGTATTGCACAAAGTGCGATAACCCGGGCTTTATATTTTTATAGTCAAAAGAAGCTTCTTCCTAGCAAATTCCGTCGGTTGTGCAGCTGTCGCCTTCGGCATAGGTTTCGAGCGGTGCCGGGTTTTCTTTTGCCCATTCTTCGAAAGATTTTTGCAGGGCACCTAAAAAAGTTTCTGTCTGCTGTGCACCCGAAACTGCATATTTTCTATCCAAAACAAAAAACGGAACACCTCTTGCGCCAACTTGCTGTGCTTCATATACATCTTTTCGGACCTCGTCGGCAAATTCATTACTGTCCAGCACTTTTTTTACTGCTGATGCATCCAGACCAATGTTTGTCCCAAGCGCTATCAGCGTTGCGTGGTCAGCTGTATTTTTTCCTTCTGTGAAATAAGCGTGAAACAATTGCTCTTCGGCCGCATCTCCCAACTTATTTTTCTTGGCAAACTGAATAAAACGGTGGCTGTCGAAGGAATTGGCCAGTACCGTTTTATCCATATGATATTCCAGTCCTACTTCTGCCGCTACTTTCGTTACGTTATCGAGCATTTGGGTAGCGTGGTCAGCTGTAATTCCTTTTGCCTCAACGAGGTACTCGACAATGTTTCTGTCCGGATCGGTTTCCATGTCAGGATTTAACTGAAAACTTTTCCATTCCACTTCAATTCTGTCTTTTTGCGGAAATTGTGCCAGTGCGTTCTCAAACTTACGTTTTCCGATATAACACCACGGACACATTACATCACTCCATATTTCAACTTTCATGATTTTATTATTTTAATTTATGAGCCATGGCTTCGATCCGTGATCAGACCGTAACAAAAAGCTCTTCATGTGGTCTTCTTACTTTTTTCGCTTTTGCCAGAACGTCGTTCTCGTCGTCGCGGTAGCCCAAAGTCATAATAACAACACTATGAAGCCCTTTTTCGTTTAGTCCAAGGATTTCATCGAGTGCTTTTGCATCGAAACCTTCCATAGGTGTTGCGTCAATCTTTTCAGAAGCAGCGGCAACCAAAGCATGTCCCAAAGCAATATAAGCCTGACGATCAGCCCAATGGGCATTTACTTCTTCGGTTCTGGTAAGAATCCCCGCAGTGATTGACGTTTTGAAACCATCCAGCGACTCAACCGGTATTCCACGTGTTTCAGCGATCAGGGTCATGTAATCCGAAATGATTTCAGCTGTTATGGTATTGTATACTGCAAAAACCAGCAGGTGTGACGATTCTATGATTTGAGGCTGATGATAGGAGATTTTATGTATTTTTTCTTTGACTTCCTGATCTTCAATTACAAATACGGTGTATGGTTGCAAGCCGGCAGATGATGGTGAAAGTTGTATCGCTTCTAAAATAACATCCAGTTTTTCGGATGGAATTTTATTACCATTCATTCTTTTCGTAGCGTAACGCCAGTTTAATGTTTCTATGAGGTTATTCATTGTAGTTAAATTTAATAAGACATTGCAAACTTAAATAAATAAACTATACATTTGTAAGTACTATACAAAAGGATAGTGAAAATAGTCGTCAAGAATTATGGAAAAGAAAGAATGCGTTGAAGAAAAGCTGAGTCATAATGATTGCATGAGAAGTTTATTGCCTGTCCGTGATGCGCTGGATGCGCTGAACGGAAAATGGAAACTTCAGATTATTATTTCTCTCATGTTTGGGAATAAGCGTTTTACGCAGATCGCGAAAGAAATTCCTAACATTACAGACAAAATGTTATCCAAGGAATTGCGCGATCTGGAAGCACATGAGCTGGTGAAACGCACCGTTTATGATTCTATTCCTGTTGTTGTAGAATATACATTGACAGAACACGGAAAATCGCTGCGGGATTTAATCGATGTATTGAGAATCTGGGGAATTAAACACCGCGATCAGGTGATGGGGAAGAAAGTGGAAGAGGACGCGCTTGACGCTGTAAACGCATAACGCAGCATTTTTGCGTAAAGACATAAAAAAAGGGTTGAAGATGAGCCAGCTCATCTTCAACCCTTTTTTTATGAAACCAATTATGCCAGACGGTTGATGCAGTTCAAGTCTTCGAAAGCAACTTTCAAACGAGCGATCATGCTTTCTTCGCCTTTACGCAACCAAACACGTGGATCGTAATATTTTTTGTTCGGAGAATCAGCGCTTTCAGGGTTTCCTAACTGAGACTGAAGATATCCTTCTTTGTCTTTGTAATATTTAAGAATTCCTTCCCATGTTGACCATTGAACGTCAGTATCGATGTTCATTTTAATTGCACCGTACTCGATTGCTTCACGGATTTCTTCACGAGAAGAACCTGATCCACCATGGAATACGAAGTTTACAGGAAGATCGCCTGTTCCGAATTTCTCTTTAATGAAGTTCTGAGAGTTAAGAAGAATTTTCGGCTCCAATTTCACATTACCTGGTTTGTAAACGCCATGAACGTTTCCGAATGCCGCAGCAATTGTGAAGTTAGGAGAGATTTTGCTCAATTCTTCGTATGCATAAGCAACTTCGTCAGGCTGCGTGTAAAGTTTAGAGCTGTCCACATCACTGTTGTCCACACCGTCTTCTTCTCCACCTGTTACACCCAATTCGATTTCAAGCGTCATGCCAATTTTAGCCATACGCTCGAAATATTTGCTGCAAATTTCGATGTTTTCTTCGATCGGCTCCTCCGACAAGTCAAGCATGTGCGAGCTGTACAAAGGCTTACCGTATTGATCAAAATGACGCTCACCCGCATCCAGAAGACCGTCGATCCATGGAAGAAGTTTTTTAGCGCAATGATCTGTATGTAAAATTACAGGAACGCCATAGGCTTCAGACAACAGATGTACGTGCTGAGCGCCTGAGATACTTCCTGCAATAGCAGCTTTCTGATTTGTATTTGAAAGACTCTTTCCTGCGTAAAAGATTCCGCCACCATTCGAAAACTGAATAATAACAGGACTGTTCACAGCCGCAGCTGTTTCTAGAACTGCATTCACTGAGTTAGTGCCTACAACGTTAACAGCCGGAAGGGCATAATTATTTTCGTTGGCATGACGGAAGATTTCGCTAACTCCTTCGCCTGTAATAACACCGGCAGGAAAGCGTTTTGTAGTTTCGCTCATAGTAAAATAAGATATTTTATCAAGAAATAATTTTACAATCCGGGGATTGCAGCCGGATTGTACAGGAATTGCCGCAAGTTAACTATTTTACAGAAAACGGGAGAAATATGTAAAGGATATTATAGTACAGGAAGATCATTTTAACGAGCTTGACCATTTTGATTCATTCTGTGTATATTTGAAAAAAGAATAGATTAAAAGAACGTACTGACCAGAATCAGCCGTTCGAGTTACAAAAAAACATTTGCATGTCTCCAAAATTAACCCGAACCATTCTTCTTGCCGGCACCGTCGGTTTTTTAATTGTATGGGTTCTCGAATTTCGCCGCACCACTTTATTTGACAGTTACTGGCTTTTACTATTAAGCATTACCTGTCTGCTGTTTTTCCAGTTTAGTCGTTTAAAAGCTTCTTTAACAGCCAAAAGAAAAGCAGAAGAGGAAGTGCTTGCAAAAAAAAATACTGTTTCTAAAACCAATAAGAAATGAATGTTCTGCTGATAGGCCTTGCCATTTTTTTCTTTGTGTTAGCAGGATATTATGGTGCGGTCCGGGCGGTATTGCTGGATGTATCCATTGACCGTTATTCGTTGAGGCACGAAAATGCTACGCAGATCTATCAAACCTTATACTGGCGACGGATCTTACGAATGGTCCGCCTTGTCGTTGTAGCTTTGGGCTGCTTTTACGCCGTAGCCTTTGTGTTTCCGATTTTGCATGATTATCTGGGGCTGGCAGAAGAATTTACAGTCGCAGTACTCTTTTTAGGACTAGCGGTTTTATGGGTTTTATGTTATACATCCTGGGTCAGGGTTGGGCATAGTTTTCCTAAAATTCTGGATTTAAAAGCATTTCCTGTCCGTTTCGCCGAATGGGTGATGACGCCGCTTTACTGGCTCGTCGAGCCGTTTGTGAATGAACATACCTTGTCTTATCATTTAAGGGATGAAGCTGCCTCAGCCGACGACCCGGATTTTGATGACCATAGTATTGAAGAAAGAATGTTTATTAACGCGCTTGATTTCAAGGATTTAAGAATTAGGGATTGCATGATTCCACGTACTGAAATTTCAGCTGTTAATGTAAATGATACAATTGAAGATCTTAAAAAAGCGTTTTTGTCAAGTGGGCATTCCAAGATCATCGTTTACCGTGAATCCGTGGATGACGTTCTCGGCTATTGTCATGCCTTATCGCTTTTTAGAAAACCAAAAGAAATCAGCGGGATTGTTACACCGATTCTGATCGTGCCGGAAGCGATGCCTGCAAGCGATCTGATGTTACGTTTTCTGGAAGAAAGAAGAAGTCTGGCCCTGGTGGTGGACGAATTCGGAGGAACTTCCGGTCTGGTCAGTGTTGAAGATGTGGTTGAGCAGATTTTTGGAGAAATTCAGGATGAGTATGATTCCACGGAAGACTGGACAGAGCGCAAGGTTGACGAAAATACTTATCTGCTCAGTGCGCGTCATGAGGTTGATTACCTTAACGAAAAATACGGATGGGAGCTGCCTGAGGGAGACTATGATACACTGGCCGGTATGCTGATTCATGTACATGGTGACTTGCCGGAGGTCAATGATGATATTAGTATGCCGCCCTATTCGTTTCAGATTATTTCCATGCAGGATACCCGGATTGAACTGGTAAAACTGACACGTATCAGAAATGGCCATGCGAATACAGAAATTACTGAAAATTAAATCAAGTTTAAAATCCTAGACACCTGTTCAGATGACCACGCGTAACCTTTGTAAAGTACTTCCGTTTCTGATTGCTGTGCTTTTTACAGCAAGTATGCATGTTTATGCACAGAAAAAAGCGGATTTGTTTCGTAAAGAAATTGAGAAAATAATCCCTGAAGCAAAAGGGAATGTTGGTGTGGCCATCATGGGCCTGGAAGACCGCGAGACTTTCTTGTTCAATGAAGGTTTCAAATATCCGATGCAAAGTGTTTACAAGTTTCCGCTGGCCATGGCGGTACTTGACCAGGTTGATAAAGGAAAACTATCGCTAAGTCAAAAAATACATATTGCTCCAAAAGATTTGCTGCCGAATACATGGAGTCCGCTCCGGGAAAAATATCCGAAAGGAAATGTGGATATTAAACTTTCCGAAATATTGAGCTATACCGTTTCTCAAAGTGATAATAATGGCTGTGATATCCTGTTTCGTTTGCTCGGCGGCCCGAAAAAGGTGGATGAATATATTCAAAGTATTGGGGTGAAAAGTATCGTTATTGCTGCCACGGAGGAGGAAATGCATAAGGAATGGAATGTTCAGTTTAAAAACTGGTGCAAACCACGGGCTATGCTGCGTCTGCTGGACATTTTTTACAAAGGCAAAGTTTTGTCAAAAACAAGCAATGATTTTTTGATAAAGATAATGACAGAAACGGTTAGCGGCCCGAATAAAATAAAAGGATTACTACCCAAAAATGCTGTTGTTGCTCATAAAACCGGTTTATCGGATTCTAAAAACGGAATTTTGGCAGCTACCAATGATGCAGGTATTATGACACTGCCCAATGGTGAGCATGTTGCAATCGTTGTTTTTGTAGCAAATACGCCGGTGGATGAAAAAACGCGTGACGGTGTAATCGCAAAAATTTCAAAAGCGGCTTGGGATTATTTTTTAGCGAAAAAGTAGTGTCAGACGCACTGGTTTTTCATTCAATTATTGAATTGTGCAAATAAAGGTAGAAAATATAGGTAAAAAATTCATTCAGGAATGGATTATCCGCAGGGCTAGTTTTGTATTGGAAGAAAAACAGAAGTATGTCTTTGTCGGAGCCAATGGCAGTGGGAAATCGACGCTGTTGCAGTTAATAACAGGCATGTCTCCTGTTACCGAAGGGAAAATAAGTTATATTGATAAGGCCGGTAAGGAAGTTGATGTGGAGGAGTGGTACAAACACATCGTCATCGCAGCTCCGTATCTGGAATTGATTGAAGAATTTACACTGCGCGAGCTTATCGGGTTTCACAGGAAATTTAAGCCGCTAAAAAACAATATATCCAATGCCGACTTTGAAGACTTCATCCAACTTTCTCATGCGAGCGGGAAAGTGATCCGGCATTTTTCTTCCGGTATGAAGCAGCGTGTCAAACTGGGTCTGGCGTTTATGTCGGATGTTCCGGTTATTTTTTTGGATGAGCCTACAACAAATTTGGATGTAACTGGTATAAACTGGTATCTTGACAACGTCATTTCTGCCACTGAAAATCAACTGGTTTTACTGGGATCTAACGTGGAACAGGAATATGAATTTTGCGAAAATATCATTTCGGTTTCAGCGTTCAAGTAGAAACGGATTAAGCGGGGATTATGACGAGAACTATACAATACCTGTTGATTTTTGTTCTGGTTTTCATGGGGACGATGGCAGCGTCATTCGGTGGCGGTATGTATTTTATCCAAAACCGTGGACAATGGGATGCTGATGTTTTGTTCCGCACCGAAATTCCCGGAGGCTTTCTTTTTCTTAAAAACAAATCGCTCGTTTATGCGCTTTATGATGCTTCCAAAGTATCAAATCTGCATGGCAAAGCACCGGTTTCTTCTCCAAACGCAAAGTTTTCTCCTCCTTCTGCCATGCTGATTCCGGCGCATGGGGTAGAAGTGCAGTTTGAAAATTGTAATACCGGAATAAAGTATAACACCAAAAATCAGGTAAAATCCAGGTTTAATTATTTTCTGGGAGGAAGTCCGTCACCCCAGGTTGGGGATGTAAGTGCTTTTGAAGAGATTATTTATGAGAATGTTTATAACGGAATTGATCTTCGGCTCTACATTTATGATGAGACGTTAAAATATGAATTCATCGTGCGCCCACAGGCAGATCCTTCGCAAATACGCTTGAAGTATACTGGTGCCATTGATGTTTCTTTGAATGAGGCAGGACAAACGATTATTAAAACTTCGGTCGGGCAGTTTAAAGAGGCGCAGCCTTATTCTTTTCAGAATATCAATAAAAAAACTCTGGAAGTTGCCTCAAAAGTAATACTGACCGAGGGGAGCGTCGCGCAGTTTTCCTTACCAAAAGGGTATAACAAGGCGGAAACGCTTACGATTGATCCTGAACTTATTTTTTCAACGTATTCAGGCTCGACGGCTGATAACTGGGGACATACCGCAACGTACGATACGGCTGGGAATTTGTATTCGGGAGGTACTGTTTTTGGCGTTGGTTTTCCTGCCACAGTGGGTTCTTTTCAGGTGCGATTTTCGGCCATGGTTGATGTCGGCATATTAAAATTCAGTCCTGATGGGAGCCAGCTTTTATATGCCACTTATCTTGGCGGAAATAATACGGATATTCCGAACAGCATGATCGTTAACAGCAAAAATGAATTGCTCATTTTTGGCACAACGTCTTCGACGAATTTTCCGCTAAGCGCATCGGCCTTCCAGAAAGTATTCGGCGGTGGTATTGCTATTGAGCCCGTTGGCGGACTGGAACTTCTGAATGGCAGTGATATTTTTGTTTCAAAATTAAGTGCCGACGGAAAGCAGCTGATTGCATCCACCTATGTTGGCGGAAAAGGGAATGACGGACTAAGCGATACCGGAACTGTGATAATAAAAAATTACGGAGATAGCTTTCGTGGTGAAATTGAGCTCGATAGCCAGGATAATGTTTTTGTAGTTTCCTCGACAAACTCGGATAATTTTCCATTAAAAAATCCTGCTCAGGATAAGCTTTCCGGTGCTCAGGATGGTGTATTGGTGAAGCTGTCGTCGGATTTAAATTCGATGCTTTGGAGTACGTATGTGGGTGGAAATGGATTTGACGCCGTTTTTTCTGTTAAACCCGCTAAAAATGGCGATGCATATCTGACAGGAATTACGCAAAGCAGTAATTTGCAGACAAACGGAACATCTTATCAGTCAAAATTGAATGGTGCCGAAGATGCGTTCATAGCGGTTTATGGAGAGGGAAAGCTGAAGGCAATGACCTATCTGGGAACCAGCGCGGCAGATGGCGCTTATCTTCTGGATCTGGATCCGACTGAAAATGTGCTGGTGTATGGCCTGACGCAAGGCGAGTATCCGGTTAGCAAGGGGTTGTACAGCAATGCCAAAAGCAATCAGTTTATTCACGCGCTGAATCATGATTTATCAAAATCAATTTTCTCAACAACCATTGGTTCGGGAAGAGGCGTGCCTGATATTTCTCCGACTGCATTTCTGGTCAGTGAATGCGGAAATATTTATCTGGCAGGCTGGGGTGGCGATGTGAATATTGCCACAAGATATAATACGGCCAGCAGTACAATTGGATTACCTGTGACAGAAAATGCGATTCAACCGATAACGACAGGAAATAATTTTTATATCGCCATTCTGGAAGAAGGAGCAAAATCATTATTGTATGCCACTTTTTTTGGCAGTAATGACCCGAGTGTAGAAGGAGATCACGTGGATGGCGGAACGAGCAGATTTGACAAAAATGGTGTTATTTACCATGCAACATGTTCCTGTGGCGGAAGCAATTTTCCGATAACACCCCAGGCTTGGTCCAAAACAAATAAAAGTCCGAATTGCAATAACGCAGCTTTTAAAATTGATATCGATTTACTGAAAGCAGATTTTGACGTTTACCAGGGACAAACAAAAAATGTGCTGAAAGGTTGCGCACCGCTTACTCTGGATTTTATTAATGCAAGTGAAGGTGGGGTAGAATATTTTTGGGAAATTAATGGTAACGGTATTTCGCGGGAGGAAAACGGAGGCAGTTATACTTTTACCGAAGCCGGAGACTATAAAGTTACGCTGAAGGCATATAATAAGCTAAGTTGCAAGCGGATGGATATGGCCGAGAAAATTATCAGGATTGAAAGTGTCAATGCAAAAGTGATCAGCGATACGATTGTATGCGAAAATAAGACAATAAGTCTGTTTGCCAGCGGGGGGACAAAATACAAATGGTCTCCGGCGACCGGGCTGGATAATCCGGCAAGTGCCACGCCGAAAGTAACGATCGATAAAACGATGGAATATACCGTTGAAATAAGTACGGAAAACGGCTGTTCTGTTACCAAAAAGGTAAATGTAAAAGTGGAGGAAAACAGGGATTTTGTACCGATGCAAAATGTGACTGCCTGTGCCGGGTCAGATGTAACACTTACCGTTTCCGGAGAAAGTACGGAATATCAGTGGTCGGGCGATTCGACGTTGAGTGCAAACACAGGGAAATCGGTCATTGTCAGTCCTTCGGAAACGACAACGTATACGATCGAAGGTATTTATCAGAATGGATGCCGCCCGAAAAGACAGATTACCGTGACCATAGATAAAGCGCATGAACCAGTTTTTGAAATTGTCAGATCCGGAGGCGAATGTAATAAACCTGTCAAATATTCGATGCTCAACAAAACCTCAGATGCACAGCGGTACGAATGGAATCTTGGTGCTGCAAGCGGTATAACCACGACAAATATTCAGGATTACAGTTATGAAACACCGGGAAAATATATCGTATCACTCACATCTTATAACGCTTCCGGCTGTGCTTTATCGGTTTCAAAGGAAATAACGGCCGAGCCTGCACTCATTATAGCCAATGTAATTACGCCCAACGGAGATGGTAAAAACGATACGTTTGTGGTGCCGGTTACGGGCTCAGCTGTCGAAATGTATAACCGTTGGGGCAAGAGTGTTTTTAAGACAGGAAATTATAAGGATGACTGGGGAAAAGGAATACCTAACGGAACGTACTTTTATGTTGTCGATACACCTGGCGGTAATCATTGCAAGGGTTGGCTGGAAGTTCTGGAATAGTAAAGGATTAGTCAGCTGAGAAATTGCAGAAGAAATTATTTAGCATTAAATTTATTTCGTAAAGAATTAAAAATCAACTCTGTAAACGATGAAAAATATATTATTTTTTCTGTTTGTCCTGGCTGGAATATGTTCGGTTCAGGCTCAGGATGTTTCGCATTTTGGTAAAACAATTAATGATAAAAAGGCGATTGAGGCAACTGCCTTACCTGCTAAAATGGGCGATAAGGAAGTATTGGCAACCAAAGTAACCGGTACTGTGGAATCGGTATGCCAGGTGAAAGGCTGCTGGATGAAAGTCAAAACCGCGGATGGAGAAACCATTCGGGTAATGTTTAAGGATTATGCATTTTTTGTGCCAAAAGATATAGCCGGTAAAACCGTTGTTTTTGAAGGTGAAGCACAAGTAAAAACAGTTCCTGTTGAGCATTTACAGCATTATGCGAAAGATGCGGGAAAGAGTAATGAGGAGATTGCTAAAATCACTGAACCCAAAAAAGAACTGACTTTTGTCGCGGATGGGGTTCTGGTAAAGTAACACAAAGTAAATTAAAAGCTACATAAATGGTGGGGCCAAAGAATTAGCGCAAAAATGGTGGCAGAGCCACCTCCTGTTTCTAGCTTCGGGATTCTGAATTGTTGGTGACAGACTCCGTTAGGAGTCCCCTGTGGTATCAATCTTACAATAAACAGGCGCCTCCAAAGGAGTCATTACATCACAAACAATCAAATATCTAAAAACAGGGAGAGCTCTGCAGGAGCTTTAATTTGGAACTGAGAAGGCCTGTAATCCGGGAACTCCACGCGATATATAATGCGGAACTGACAAAACTGAAAACCGGAAGTTCCACAAGACCCGGATAAGTAAGAAACACATCAATGGAGACTTTTGTGATGATACATAAGTCTCCATTTTTTTATGAAAACCAGAATTATTTTTTTTACTCTCCTTATTTTTGATTTTTCATTTTCTTCTGCTCAAACAACACAGATATCTTGGTGGAATCCTGCAAACAGCACCTTTCCGGTATTGGAAGGCCAGGCCTGGGCAAATGAAGTTAAAAGCAAATACGATCGTCTGCCGGCACGTGCGGAAAAGCTGGTAAGAGAGCAAGTCTGGAATTTATCCACGCAGTCTGCCGGATTGATGATCCGGTTCAGGGTAAACTCAGGGGAAATAAAAATCCGGTATCAGGTAGGAGGTAAGCTGGCACTTCCGCATATGGCGGCCACAGGCGTTAGCGGTGTTGATTTATACGCCTTAACAAATGATGGCGACTGGCGATGGTGTGCTGCAAAATATGCTTTTGGGGATACCATCACCTACCACTTTAAAAACATCGAACCCGTGGATGGAAATCATAAACTCGGACGGGAATACCGGTTGTTTTTGCCACTTTATAATAATGTAAAATGGCTGGAAATAGGCGTTCCGGAAGGAACCCGGTTTGAGCCCTTACCAGTTCGTCCTGATAAACCGATCGTCATTTATGGCACATCGATCGCACAAGGTGCATGCGCCTCTCGTCCGGGTATGGCGTGGACTTCCATTCTCAGCAGAAAACTGGATGATCCATTAATCAATCTGGGCTTTTCAGGCAATGGGCGTCTTGAAAAGGAAGTAGTTGCTATGGTATCCGAAATTGATGCCAAAATATACGTGCTTGATTGTCTCCCTAACCTCGTTGCCAGTGTGAATATTACTTTGGATGAAGTAAAGAAAAGAATTTCGGATGCGGTTCATGATCTTAGAAATAAGCGGCCCGGAACTCCCATTTTATTAGCGGAACATGATGGTTATACCGATGAAGCTATGAATGCTGTCAGCCGTAAAAATTATCAGGAAGTCAATGCTGTAATGAAAGCAGCTTTTGTACAGTTAAGATCAGAAGGGATCAAGGATATCTATTTATTGCCCAAAGAAGATTTCCAGCAGGATATTGAAACAACGGTGGATGGAACGCATCCTACGGATCTTGGCATGATGCGTTATGCAGATGCTTATGAAAGGCATATCAGGACAATTCTTCACGAACCGGTTGGTGCCGTTTCCACAACAAAACCATGTACACAATTACGGGAACTTAATAATTACGATTGGGAAGTCAGACATAAGGAAATCCTGAATCTTAATAAAACGGAAGAGCCCAAAACTGTAATCATAGGGAATTCGATTACGCATTTTTGGGGCGGCGTACCGAAAGGTCCGCGTGCCACGGGAGCGGAGTCATTTGATAAAACCTTTGGAGCCAGCGGTGTTCGGAACATGGGTTATGGCTGGGAACGGATTGAAAATGTTTTGTGGCGAATTTATCATGGAGAACTGGATGGATATAGCGCCAAAAGAATTTTTGTCAATATCGGTACCAATAATCTTCATTTGAATACAAATGAAGAGATTCTGGAAGGCTGGAAACTGCTGATAGAGGCGATTAAATTCCGGCAGCCGGGTGCAAAGTTGACCATGGTAGGGATTTATCCGAGAAGGCTGCAGGAAGATCGTGTAGCTAAACTAAATACCAGGTTAAAAGAGCTTACCACAGCTGCTAATGTGGATTACGCAGATCCTGGTTTGGTATTGGCGGGAAAAGACGGAAAAATCGACGAAACTCTTTTTTCTGATGGCTTGCATCCCAACGCAAAAGGATACACACTTTTAGGAAAAGCTTATGAACCGTTTTTGAAATAAGCGGTTCATAAGCTTTTTACAAAACGACTCCTATGCCAAAAAGAATTACAAACAAAAGTGTCGAAAGCGCCATTTGTTTCAGATAAGGATCAAGTTCACTCGCTTTTTGTAAGCGGGATACTGCCAGTCCGTTTTTGATAAAAAATGGGAAACTGAATAGAAAAATAAGGCTGGTATAACTGGAAAAATGCTGCATGGTGTAAATCAAAACACAGGACATTCCGACTAAAAGTATGGTCCAATGATAAAGAATCGCTTTTTCTCTGCCCAGACGGACAGGGATCGAATTTTTTCCAGTAGCCCTGTCCGACTCAATATCCCTTATGTTGTTGATATTTAAAACGCCCACTGCAAATAATCCACAGCTCGTGGCTGGCAGTAATAAATCCCAGTTCCAGACATGTGTATGCAGATAACTGCTGCCTAAAACGCCTACCCATCCGAAGAAAATAAGTACGGACAAATCTCCCAGGCCAACATATCCATACGGACGTTTCCCCGCTGTGTAGGTTATGGCCGCAATAATACAGGCAATCCCGATACCCAGAAATACCCAAAATGTATTGGCAGGGGCATCTTTCAATGCAATGTATAAAAGGGAAATGCCTGCAAGCAGCGAAAGAACTGAGAACAATATTATCGCTTTCAGCATGGTTGCAGCCGGAATACTTCCCGAATGAACCGCTCTGCGAGGGCCTTCACGGAGTTCAGTATCTTTTCCGTTTACAGCATCGCCATAGTCGTTGGCGAAGTTGGAAAGTACTTGCAGGAGTGTCGTCGTAAGAACACTTAGCAAAGCAACGGGCCAGCTGAACTGACCCGTTGATCCTGCTAAAAAACAGCCCATTAATATACAGGAAAGTGCCAGGGGCAATGTACGTGGTCGGGCAGCTTCTATCCAGAATTTCATTATAATCAAACTTAATAGTAGGAGGCTGTCTCAAAATAGTTCTGTTGTCACCCTGATCCTGTCGTCATCCTGAGCCTGTCGTCACTCTGAGCCTGTCGAAGGGCAAAAGGCATTTTGATAGGTTTAATGTGACAAAACACCACAGATTCAGTACTTCTGAGACACCCTCAATTATTTTTAAATACCCACAGATTTAAGGAATTCAGCATCTGTTGGCAAAATTTTCGAAGCGAAGAAATTTGTAAGTTCTCCTTTTTCGTTAATAACATATTTGCAGAAGTTCCACGTTGGCGCTTTGTCGTTCCATCCGTTTAATTCTTTTGTTGTCAACCATTTGTAAATCGGAGCCTGGTCATCACCCAAAACGGAAACTTTTTCGAACATAGGGAATGAAACACCATAAGTTTTTGAGCAGAACGTAGCAATTTCCTCGCTTGTACCTGGTTCCTGTCCGCCGAAGTTGTTAGCAGGGAAACCCAGAACAACCACTTTGTCGCCATGTTCTTTGTTGAATTTTTCCCAGTCGGCATACTGTTTTGTGTAACCACATTTCGACGCAACATTCAGGATAACAACTTTTTTACCTTTGTATTTGCTCAAATCGACGGTTTTATCGCCAACAAGAGATTTAACTTTGAAATCGTACAATGTTTGTGTTGCGATCATGTGTTCTGCCGGTTTTTGTGCAATCTCACTTTTGTCAGCAAAAATGCCGGCGATGAGTGATGTAATCATAATAAAAACTGATTTTAATAAGTCCATAACAAAGCGATTTGGTTAAGCAATAGGTGGAAAATGTGATTACGAAATTGAATATTTTTTACTGAAAATCCAGCTATAAAATTAACGTAAAAAACTGCTTTTACATTCTTTCGGGAACATTTATTCCTAACAACCCTAAACCAGTGTGAATTGTTTCAGCAACTGATTTTGACAGCGCTACACGGAAACTCACGGCCACAGGATCCGGATCGGCAAAAATCGAAACTTCGGCATAAAACTGATTATAAACTTTCGCCAGTTCATACACATAAAACGAGACAACCGACGGTGCAAATTCATTCCCTGCCGCCTGCACCCGAATAGGAAACTGAGACAAGGTGAAAATTAATTCGCGTTCTGTCTGATGCAGTTCATAAGACGGTGATGGTAATTTTATCTCAATTCCTGACTGCTCGGCCTTACGGATAATAGAGCGGATTCTGGTATAAGTATATTGAATGAATGGTCCTGTATGTCCCTGGAAATCAATAGATTCTTCCGGATTGAAAAGCATTCTTTTCTTAGGGTCGACCTTTAAAAGGAAGTATTTTAAAGCGCCAAGTGCCAGCGTGTGATAAAGCTGTGTGGCTTCTTCGCTTTCAAAATCATCAATTTTTCCCAATTCCTGTGTGCGGTCAGCGGCAGTCTGGATCATTTGGCTCACCAGATCGTCGGCGTCCACAACAGTACCTTCGCGTGACTTCATTTTACCGGAAGGTAAATCCACCATACCATAACTGATATGATAACAACCTTCTGCATAAGGACGGCCCAATCTTTTCAGGATGGCAAATAATACGTTGAAGTGATAATCCTGCTCATTTCCGACAACCCATAAATAGCGATCATTGTGGAAATCGGCAAATTTAAGTTCCGTTGTTCCCAAATCCTGCGTTATATAAACGGAAGTTCCGTCGCCACGCAGCACAAGTTTTTCATCAAGGCCTTCTTCCGTCAGATTAATCCAAACCGAGTTGTCATCTTTTTTATAAAAAACACCCTTTTGCAGACCTTCCTCAATAATATCTTTTCCGAGAAGATAGGTGTTTGATTCATAATAGGTTTTGTCGAAACCTACGCCAATTTGCTTGTAAGTCTGGTTAAAACCTTCGTAAACCCAGTTATTCATTTTTTGCCAGAGCGCCACAGTCTCGGTATCGCCTTGTTCCCACAGCAATAATAATTGCTGAGCTTCCAGAATCCAGGGTGCTTTTTTTGCAGCTTCTTCGGCGGTCATGCCATCTTCAACAAGCCGGGCAATTTGTTTTTTGAATTCAACATCGAATTTTACATAATACTTTCCAGCCAGGTGGTCACCTTTAATACCCGATGACTCCGGTGTTTCGCCGTTGCCCAGTTCGCGGTAAGCCAGCATTGATTTGCAGATGTGAATACCTCTGTCATTAACCAGGCAGGTTTTTACCACATCGTACCCGTTTGCTTTCAAAATCCGTGAAAGTGAATCGCCCAGAAAGTTGTTTCGCAAATGTCCTAAGTGAAGCGGTTTGTTGGTGTTAGGTGATGAAAATTCGACCATAACCGACTGACCGTTTGCCGGAGCAGTACCAAAGCTGTCGTTCGTATAAATGCTGCCAAATAATTCCAGCCAGGTGGAGTCATGCAGGCTGATATTCAGAAAGCCCTGTACCACGTTGAAACTTTCAACAACCGAAGAGTTTTCTTTCAAATCAGCACCGATCACCTGTGCTATTTCAGCCGGGGCGCGGCGTGTTGCTTTGGTCAGAGGAAACGTAACAAAGGTGTAAAATCCTTCAAATTCTTTTTTTGTGGGTTGTAAAAGAATGTCTTCAACGCTGATGTCGAAATTTTTTTGAATCGCTTTTTGAATATCCGCTTTCAGTATGGCTTCAATGGTCATGGAAATTGTTTTTATAAAATTTCTGAACTGTTAATCAATTTGTGAATAACATTCATATAAGTTTTTATTTGAATAAAAATATTTTTACATTAAGAGACTGTTTAAATTTTGTTGACAACTGCTGGAAAGTAAGAGAAAGCAGTCCCCTGATGGATTTAAACAGGCTGAAATAACGATGTTATTCTTTTTTGACACAAAATTAGGGTAAATATTGAACAGACTTACACCCCGCCCCAAGAAGTTATGAAGAACCGTTTACTATTTGTGATACAAAGTTGTCTGATCATGCAATTTTGCCTTGTTGGACCTGCAACGGTTCATGCACAATTAGAGCAATCTGATCGCCTTGAAATTCCTACAAATTCATCCCGCTCCGAATTATTCGAAGTTTTTACATTGGGTAACGGCGGACTTTTGTCGCTTATTCGCGGCGATGAAAGTTTTGGCAGTAGAAATGAAAGCTGGGAGTTTACCCGATACGATACGTCACTGAACCCGGTCTGGAGAATGAATTACAAACTGGATTACCGGTATATCCCTGTGATGGCGTACCAGGGCGAACATTTTGGTTATTGGTTATTTGCTCAGCCGGACACGGATCATTTTCTTTTCCTGCAAATGAATTTTAATGATGGCGTCATTGAAACGTACAAGGGAAATCTGCTTTCAGGTATTGATGTTCAGCAATTTAAAGTGATTGGAAGCAAAGCATTGGTTGCCGGTTATCATCATTCTCGCCCTGTTGTTCTGGTGCACTCGTTTTTTGATCATACCACACGGGTTTTGCCAGGACTTTATGAAAAAAATACCGAGTTAAATAATGTAGATATCAACGAGCAGGATGGACTAATTAATGTGATCACCTATGCTTACCGGAAGAAAAACTGCGTTTTTGAGATTAAAACGTATTCTTATGAAGGAAAACTGTTGAAGAAAACTTCTTTGAGCGATACCAAAAATAGCCTTATTTCAGGGCAGATCGTTCCTCTGAATGCAGACGATTCTTATCTGATCGGGAATTATTCCGTGGGCTGTACTCCCTATTCACAAGGTTTGTATATAACCCACATTTCTGATAATGAGCCCGAGAAGCCGGAATTTATCGAATTTTCAGAGCTTCAAAATTTTTTCAATTTCATGAAACCCAAGCGGCGTGAGCGTATGATGGAGCGTATCGGGAAGAGGAAAAGTATGGGCAAAGAGAATAAATTCCGATATCGGTTATTGGTTCATGAGCTGATTCAGACAGCAGATGAAATCGTGCTCGTGGCTGAGGTTTATTATCCCAATCAGCGTGCGGGCTCACCAATGGTATCGAATGGAATTACACGCCCGTATTATGCCCGTTCTCTGGAAGGATATCGTTATACGCACGCAATCGTCTGCGGGTTTGACCGCAACGGGAAGTTCAAATGGGATAATTGTATACCTATAAAAGATCTTACAAGTTTTGAATTGCAGGAAATGGTGCAGCTGACACCGGTTGATGATTACTTTATTCTGGCCTATCCGCAGGAAGGGACGATACACACGGAGGTCATAAACCGGAGTAAAGTGGTTGTAGAAAATGAAAAATTCAAGATTAGTGCCAAATCAGAATCCGATAAGGTGATTAACAACGAAAATGCATATTTGTCGCCCTGGTATGGAAAGTACTTTCTTGCCTATGGAATGCAAAGGGTAGGGCCAACCACATATGGTCAGGGAAGGGAAGTTTTTTATATCAATAAGCTTACTTATAAAACAGAAAGTATCAACAAGGCCGAAAACCGGATAGACAAAGAGATTCCACGCTAGATTAAAGTTTAGCAGATGAATAGCAGGAAACGACGATAAAGTTTGGAATGGTAGGTTATCCCGTTAATCTACCATCCAGATATGGTCGGCCTCAAAACCTTGTTCTTTCCATTCAACCAGCACCCGCTGACTTTCCAGCGTATTCACTTTCATGCCAACATAGTCCGGTTCAATCGGTAATTCACGGTTATAGCGACGATCGATCAGAACCAGTAACTCGATCATTTTCGGACGTCCGAAGGCGGTCATGGCGTCAAGCGCCGCGCGCACCATTCGTCCGCTTGCCAGAACATCATCAATGAGTATTACCCGTTTCCCTTCAATTAAAAAAGGAACGTTGGTTTTATTTGGAAGAAGCGGGGAATCCCGCCGACGAAAATCATCCCGGTAAAAAGTAGCGTCTAAATGTCCAAGCGGAATAGCCTTTCCGGTGCGTTCGCGAAGTTCCGCGGCAACCCGCTCAGCGAAGAAAATTCCGCGGGGTTGCAGTCCCATGATCACAGTATTATCAAAATCCTGATGATTTTCAATAAGTTCCTGACATAACCGGCTGGTCATAATCTCTAAAAGAGGGCTGCTTAATATAAGTCGTTTGATGGACATCGCGATATTTTCCTGAATTTTAGCCTAAATTAAGCTCACATTTGTGAAATGTAAAACTTTTCCTGTCAATAAGTATAAATGTTTGTGTAAAGAAATAAGTCGGGCGCGACTGTTAGTTACTGCGATGCTTCAAAGTGTTCAGGCCAATACCTTATCGATTAGAGATTTGCCCGATGAACTATATTCAAATCATACAGTGTTTGCATGAATCAGTATAGGCAGATATTATAATTTAAACCGGGAAGATTTTGGCATACTGAAAAGTATTACTTTTTATTTGCAGAGATTAATTAATAATTCAAGAAATAATGAAATACCTGATAGCGGGATTAGGCAATATTGGCCCGGAGTATGCTTTCACAAGGCACAACGTAGGTTTTATGGTTCTGGACAGACTGGCAGCTCAAAACGATTTTAAATTTTCATTTGAAAAACTGGCTTTTGTAGCGGAATGGAAACACAAGGGACGCCAGTTTTATTTTATAAAGCCTACCACTTTCATGAATTTGAGTGGCAAAGCGATCCGCTATTATCTGGATCAGTATAAAATACCAAAAGAAAATTTACTGGTAATTGTTGATGAGCTGCAATTGCCTTACGGAACACTGAGGATAAAGCCAAAAGGAAGTCATGGCGGACAAAACGGATTAAGGAATATTGAAGAAATGTTGGGTACGTCAGAGTATCCGAGACTGCGGTTTGGTATTGGAAATAATTTTCCCCGGGGAAGACAAGTAGATTATGTCTTAAAACCTTTTTCCAAGGAAGAAATGACGGAGTTACCCATATTTTTAGATACTGCCGGAGAAATGGTTATTTCGTTTTGCACTTTGGGAATACAATATGCAATGAATAATTACAACCAATGATTGTACTTTTGGAAGAATATATAAATATTTCAAGAAGTGAATATATTTGGTTATTTTTACTTTATTAAAATATTATTTTTCTTTGATTGTGATAATCAATCATTAATTGTAAATAATATGGAATTGATTCTAATTTATTCCAAACAATATTCTGTTTTGTGATATTCTTGTAATTTGTAATATCAAAATTTATGATGACATTTGTATATCGAATTAACGGAATAAAAATTGAATAAATCCATGATGTTGAATTAAATATATATTATATTTGTATTCATATCAGGAATATTAAGTTTGCTTGTGTAGGATGGTGGTTTTGAGAGTGAAAAACAAGAACTTAAAAGCTGTAATATTACCATTTGATTGGAGATTAGAGTAAAATCGTTAATTGAGACTCTAATTTCAGTTTTGAAAAGTGAGAAAATTGAAGTATTATTGATACTATTGTGACTTTACTAAATAATTACAGTCCAATAACAGTAGTTTTGATAAAGCTTTTAAAAAAGAAATAGTTTTGACCTGAATGGTCTGACACCTGATAATTTTAAATAAACCGGTAATTTTAAAAACCGAAATTTACTATCAGTCTGTAATTCAGGTAAATAAAGATAAGAAAAGGTTAAGGGTTTAGGAATAGTCAGTATAAAGCCGTCTTCATGAGATGGCTTTATCTTTTTATAACCGGTTCAGCCCAGACTTCCACTCTGCGGTTCAGCTTCCTTGATTCTTCTGAAAGATTTTTTTGATTTGGTCTTGTAGAGCCAAAACCAACACCTTCAATACGATCCGGGCTAATTCCGCTCGCCGTTAGATAACTTTTTACGACATTTACGCGCTGGTTCGAAAGCAAAATATTTTTGTCAAAATCTCCTATATTATCCGTGTGGCCTTTAAGCATGATCTTTAAATCAGACCGGGTTTGAAAATAGGAAATAATATAGTCGAGTTGTGTTTTGGCGTTACTTGCCAGCGAGTCATTACTTTGGTTAAATAATAGTGTGACTAGCGGACTATCAAATGTTTCGGGTTCTAAATTAATCAGCGACTTAACCTCCGTTGATCGGGCAGTGGTTCTTACAGGAATACTTTTTCCTTGAAATCCGGGCGCATTTACAGATATTTTGTAGGATTCATGCGGTTTTAACTGAAAGGAATAGGAACCGTTTTTAACATTCGCTTTGGCAACTAATGAATCATTAACCGTTTTTCTGACCGACACTTCGGCATTTTCCACGGCTTTCAGATTTTTATTTTCAAATACTTTCCCCGTTACCAGTACAAGATTCCGGTTTAATACAGGTGTTTCTTTGTCATTTGATTTGGGTTCTTCCTTTACTTCCGTGATTTCGGCAGCGACTTCTTTCGGTGCCCTGCTGATCGTTTGATAACTTCTTCTGATAAAAACAGGCGTCATAACACGGTCATACAGCCGAATGAGGGCAACCGAGCCGGCACTTGCCTCATGATTCGCAATCAGGTCGTCCTGAAATAAATTGAGTACCTGATCATTGTCCAGCATTCCTTCCGTTCCGGGATCTTTAAATTCAACTTTTGAAATACCATTGACATACATTTTAATCGCTTTCGTCTCAAAGTCACGCGAATAAACGTAGTGGATATATTGGTTGGCTTTTACAGGCGCTTTTTCTCCAATTGCAAAATCATAAAAATTGAGTTTGCCATCGTAAATGTAACTTCCATAGTCACTTTTACGGTTTTTGAAATCCAGTACGCGTTTCCAGCTGTCCAGTTCGGATAATTTGAAGTAAATTTCTACGGTGAAGGATTTGTTCAGAAAACCATTGGTCTCTTTGTTGCTAAACTGTAACCCTGAATTTTTTTCAAATTCATAAACCGTCCTGATGATTTCAGGAACACCTTTCTCGCCGCTTCCAGGTACTTTCTCTTTTGAGAATTTTCCCGGTTGTCCTAACGGACGTAACGCAGGACCTCCTTTTTCAATGGGCAGCAAGCCGTTGTTGAAATCATAAGTCCACTGATTTTGTGAAAAAGCAGAATAACAGGAGTGGGCAAGAAGAAAGATAAACAGCCACTTTGCATTTTTTTTATTAATCATCTTCAAAAATATGAAAAAGACCGGTCGAAGCCGAAATGGTTCTTGTATTTTTGAAACATAATTATTCTTTGAAGTGAAAAATATCTTTATCGGTCTTGTTTTTTCCATCCTGTGGGCCTCTGCTTCCGTGGCCACCAAATTTGGTGTTCAGTCAGCTTCTCCTCTGATATTAGCAAACGTTCGTTTTTTTATCGCCGGTATATTATTGTTGGGTTTTTCTTACATTTTTGGTAAAGATGATGCGTATAAACTACCCAGCCGCAAGGAGTTTATCCAGCTTGGACTTTTCGGATTTTTAAATACGACCTTATATCTTGGATTATATGTTTGTGCGATGAAATATACCGCTGCCGGTATCGGGAGTCTTGCGGTTTCTGTTAATCCTTTGTTAATCGTTTTATTGTCTGCCTGGTGGCTGGGCAGAAAACCTGCCAATACCGAATGGCTGGGTATTGTTTTGGGGATGTCAGGAGTTGCTATTGCTACGTATCCTTTGCTCAAAGATAGTTTTACAACATTGGGCGGGATTTCACTTCTTTTGGTGAGCATGATCGCTGTTTCTGCTGCCAGTGTATATTATGCAACAGTCGTATGGAAATTGCCCAATCTTTTAATAAACGGCTGGCAGGTTATGCTGGGTGGGATCTTTTTGCTCCCGTTTACGCTGCTTTTCGGGGATTTTTCTGCGACGCATTGGGACGGACAATTCTGGGCGTCCGTGTTATGGTTGAGCCTTGCCGTATCGATAATCGGGCTGATATGCTGGTTTTATCTTTTAAGAATTGATACCGTAAGAGCCTCCTTATGGTTATTTCTATGTCCGCTTTTTGGATTTTTCTTCGCCTGGTGGCTGATGGACGAGCCTGTGACTGTCTATACTGTGGCAGGTACACTGTTTGTGATTATCGGGCTTTATGCCGGACAGCGTACTAAGTTGAGCCGTGCAAGGGAAACAAATAAGTAGCTGTTCATGACTTCTAAAAGCTGAACAGCTACTTATTATTTCTCTTTATCTATAAATCGGTCTCAATTTCTCCTTTTAAATAAATTCTGGCCTGACCGCCAATATTTACCCGTTCGCCGTCCAGTTCGCATTTCAGAAATCCGCCGCGTTTGGAAAGCTGTTTTGCAGTAAGTTCTGTTTTGGAAAGTTTTTCAGCCCAGTAAGGGATAAGTGTTGTATGCGCAGAGCCAGTAACCGGATCTTCATCCACACCCGATTGGGGACCAAAAAAACGTGACACAAAATCAACCTCATCACCCGGCGCGGTGATAATAATTCCACGCGCCGGAATGGTGGAAAGAACGATAATGTCAAAGTCAAGATCGCGAACCTCTGCCTCGCTGTCAAGTACAACCATGTAATCCGTTTTTCCTTTATAAACCTCCAGAATAGCTGCGGCGGGAAGGCCCTCCATCAAGGCAGGAGGTGGTACGGCAATATGATATTGATCAACAGGGAAATTTAAGGTCAGCCAGTTATCCTTACAGCTAACTGTCAGCTCTCCGCTCAGTGACTCGAAACGAATCAGATCTCCTTCATAACCCTGTATATTAAAGATCACATAAGCAGAAGCAAGCGTTGCATGTCCGCAAAGATCTACCTCGACCGAAGGCGTGAACCAGCGAATATGATATCCGGTTTCATTCGGTACGTAAAAGGCGGTCTCAGCCAGATTGTTTTCGGCTGCAATGTTCTGTAAGATTTCGTCAGGCAACCAGCTTTCCAGGGGAACAACCGCTGCCGGGTTGCCGGAAAAAAGCTGATTTGTAAACGCGTCTATTTGGTATATATCTAGTTTCATGTATTTGGACCCAGGGTGTTAATTACACCAAGGTATTAATTTTTTTTTCGATAAAACGTAGTCTTGTCTGTAATTTTTCAAGAAAAGAATTAAAATGAGATAAATAATCTCCTGACTCCGGATTAAGAATACTTACCCAGAATATCTTTAAAACTCTCTTTTCCTGCTGTCAGTCTTTTCAGATTTTCAATCAGGGTCACTGCACGGTCAACACGCAGATTACTGCTTTTGACCCCGGTCACAAACCGGATAATAAACCTTTGCTTTCCGGGAGCCAGTTGATGAAAACGTTGATGTCCCTCAGAATCTTGTTCAAGTAATTCTTTTAATTCTTCCGGAAGATCCAGACCGTACTCACTTTCATCTTTAACGAGTGCGATATTCACTTCGTCACCTACTTTGGCTTTAAGTTGTTTAAGACGTTGTGCATTAAGGCTGATATAAGCATCACCATTTCCCAATGCGACTAATCCTGTCTGCCATTTTACCTGCTCGTTTGCAGTACACCAAAGTCTTATGGAAAACGATCCGCCAAGTGCCTGCACCATTTCATTTGGTACAAGCAGGTACCGCATATTGCCCATGTAGTCCAGGCATTGGATACTGGATTTAAAGACGATTGGCATGCTGGTTATCTTTTTCGGTTTTTCATGCGTAAGTAAACTCCGTTTGTCCATCCAAAACCTTCCTGAATGTCATATTCTCCACCACCAGCTTCCATATTGGTGTCGGAAACGTTATATTTTTCCATCATTTTCCCGGTTCTTTTGTACTCCTTTTCGTTCAGGGAAAGCCATTCGTCGCTAAGCTCATTGGCCGTTTTATGAAAATTATAATTACGAAGTCCTTTATAAGTTATCCATTGCAAAGGTGCCCATCCATTCGGTGCATCCCATTGCTGACCGGTTTTTATACCTGTGGTAAGTAATCCGCCGGAACGCATGAATTTTAGCCTGATATATTTCCGGACGTAATGAGATTGTTGTTTTCTGGCCAGTTTGAAAAATAACGGGAACGTTCCGGCTATAGTGACTGCCTTTGTAAAATCTTTCTTTACAAAATTGTAGTCCATGTAATAGTGCCTGCTTTCGTCCCAGAAATATTTCTCTATGGCCTGGCATCGTGCTTTTGCTTTATTTTCATACAGCTGAAAATTGGCATATTCTTCATTTAAAAGATATGCTTCCGCCAGGGTTTTTTCCAGATGATGCATGAGGCAGTTCAGGTCAATGGGGATAATATCGGTGGTTCGTATGGAAGAAAAATCATTTTCATCATCAAACCAGCGGCTGCTGAAATCCCACCCCGATTCCGCTGCTGCACGCAAATGCCGGTATATACATTCAGGTGAAACCTGATCGCGTTTAACGGCTTCCTCTGCGAGCTCTATATCCTCTCGGTAGGCTTCCGGGCGCGGTGTACATTTGTCATCCCAATAACGGTTTAATAAAACACCATCAGGCAAACGCACCACACGGCGGTGGGCAGTAAAATCTTGCGGAGCCGAATTCCCTTCATCCATCCAATAGTCATATTCCTTTTGCAGTTGCGGAAGATACTTTTTCAATATTTTCTTACCTTCCATTTCACTGTAAAGCCTGACCATCAAAGAAAAAAACGGAGGCTGCGAACGGCTCAGATAGTAAGTCCGGTTTCCGGTAGGGATATGGCCGAAGGTATTGATCAGATACGCAAAATTGTTGATCATGTTTTCGATCAGATCTACCCGTTTGCATTCTTTGAGACCAAGCATAGTGAAATAACTGTCCCAGTAATAAATTTCCCTAAAACGCCCGCCTGGCACCACATATGGATTTGGCAATGGAATAAGCGAACCACCGCGTTCCTGATTTTCCGGTTGTCTGGTAAGATAAGGCCATAATTTCCGGATATGCTCCTCGGTCGTCAGATCAGCATCCGGGATATAGTCGACTTTTATTTCTGCCGGAATCCGGAAATGTTCATGAACAAAAGACGCAAGGTCAAAATCTGGTTTATTTTTGGAATGATGGTATTTCTCTATAATGAAATTGGAGTCTTCGAGCGGAATACAGTCAGCAAAAGTTTTGGAATCACTAAAAATGTGACTGTTTTGTACATCGTTAAAAAAGCTGCCGAACATCTCTTCCGGAGACGTCAGTGCTTGACCAAAGGTGACCGAGGAGGCAATGAATCCAAACAAATCTTATCTAATTAAAAGGTACACAATCTATTCAATTAGTGTCGGCTAATGGTAAATATACCACAAAGCGTTCACATTTCACGGATCGGGTTTTTTTGTAATTTTTTAATAATCAGTTTTTTACCTCAGTAAAATTTAGTTTCGGCAATTTCATGGCATTCTCTATAAGCTGGATTTCGATATTCAGAATTCCTGCTTCTGCCTTGAAATCAATTTTTTCGGCATCATCCGATGGTTTGTGATAGTCGTCATGACCGCCGGTATGAAAAAAAAGAACCGGAATTTGTTTCGCATAAAACGAACCGTGATCCGACCCGCCGCTTCCCGCAGCATCGGTAAAAAACTTTGTATCACTTTTGACCGGCTTGAAAATTCCCGACCATTGATCACTCGTTCCAAAACCACCAATTCCTACGCCACGATCCGGGTTGTAACGACCGATCATATCCATATTGCACATGAAACTGATTTTATTTAATGGCAAAGTAGGGTTATTTACAAAATGTTTCGATCCTAAAAGACCCAATTCTTCCGCACCAAATGCGATGAAAAGAAAGTTATAGGGTTCTTTAACGTCATTTTGCGAAAAATAACGTGCCAGTTCCAATAATCCCGCAACGCCGGAAGCATTGTCGTCAGCGCCATTGTGTATTTTTCCCTCAGGATGTTCGTCTTTTGAACTACCTTGTTTTCCTAAGCCTAAATGGTCGAAATGCGCACCGATTACAATAGTAAATTCAGCGCCATTGTCCAGAAATCCAATGATGTTTTTTGTTTTTCGCAGACTGTCCGGCACTACAACGCGTTTAATTTTTGCGATAAATTCCTGCTCAAAACCTTTGGTTCCCAAGGGCTTCAATTTGTATTTTTTGAATTCACTGGTTACATATTGTGCCGCTTTGGCATTTTCCCTGCTTCCCGTTCCACGCCCTTTCATTTTGTCGGAAGCCAGTTTGTAAATATGTTTTGAAATAATTTCAGGCGAAGGTGTTACGGTTTGTGCTGCTGCCTGAGCAATAAAAAGTAAGGATAGGATTGAAAAAAAATATTTCATTCGATTGAATTTGGTAATTAATTGGCAAAGTTAAAATAGAAAGGGAGGCCTGCGAAAAGCCTCCCTTATTTTATTTGGACCCGAAAACGCTACTTATTTCTCAACGCCTCATAAACTACGTCCATAATGGCGGTCCGGATATTGAGCGTGGATATTTTCGGATTTTCCCGCGTTGGGTACACACGGTTGGAGAGAAATACATAATTAAGGTTAACGGACGGATCGGCCCAAACCATAATGCCTGTAAAGCCAGTATGTCCAAAACTCATCGGATGGGCATATTTTGGTGCGTTGCCGGAATACTTAAATGTAGGCTTATCAAAACCCAGCCCACGGCGACTTCCCATTTCAGGATACTGATATCTTGTAAATTCGAACAGCGCGTCTTTGCTTAATAACTGTTTGCCGCCATAATATCCGTTTTGAAGATACATTTGCCAAACTTTCATCACGTCATTGGCATCTCCGAAAAGGCCGGCGTGGCCGCTTAATCCGCCCAGCATGGCAGCGGCTTCGTCATGCACCTGGCCGTGAATTAAGGTCTGACGGAAGAATGTATCTCTTTCGGATGGTACAATTTCTTCCAGTTTGTAGAAACGTTTTGGGTTAAAAGTCAGCGAAGTGGCACCTAGCTTGCTGTAAAAATTATTTTTAAGATAATCTTCAAATTCAACACCGGTCAGACGCTTCACGATCTGAGGATAAAGAATAAAGGACAGATCACTGTAAACATACCCTTCCTCAGGGTTAAGCGGAGAATCGGCAATTTCTTTAAATAACTTTTTATCGTATTTTTTACGGATAAACAGGCTGTCACCAACCACGGATGTCGGATATTTTGAAGATTGTTTGGTACTGAAAACTTTGTTTTTCAACGTTCCGTCAGGATTTTTAACTTCTCTCCAAAACTGGATATAAGATTTCAAACGGGCACTATGCGTTAAAACTCTTCTCCATGTAAGATCCGCCTTATTCGATTTTTTAAAATCGGGCAGGTAATCTTTCATTGTAGCATCCAGATCAAATTTTTTCTGATCATACAGGCTCATCAGTGCCAGTGTAGATGCCGTAATTTTGGTTACAGAAGCCAGGTCATAAAGATCCGTTAATTTTACGTTTGCAGTGCCTTCATAAGTATGCTTTCCATAGGCTTTGCGGAAGAAAACTTTTCCGTCTTTTGCCAACTGGACCACGCAGCCCGGCGTCGCTTTTTCGCGAATAGCAAGATTGGCAATCGAATCGATCTTGAAAGTGATCTGTTTTGAGTCCAGACCTAATTCCTCAGGAATTGTATATTTCAATCGTTCAAGCGCAGGTGTTTCTATGCCTGCGAGGTAAGGAAATTGCGCATTGACCGTCACAGGAAGTTTACCTTTCGCAGGAATTGCCCCAAAAATTAATTGTGCCGAAAGATCCTGTGTGTACGGGGTCAGCTGATAGCCCATTACCAACGCCATTGCAGCTTCCGGTTTTTGTATCTTATTTAGAACATAAGGATTTCCAAAAATTGAAACGACCGCTTTTTTTGTGGCCATCAGTTCCTGAAGCATCGTGCTCATCTGTTCGGTAAGACCATAATTTACACGTGGAGAAATACTGCTCAGGTGAAGACCAACCAGCAATATATTATAATCTTTTAATTTGGCACGAACTGCTTCCAGCTGTGCAGGTGTTGCTTTTGCCGGGATAAAAAAGTGATCTGCCTTGGTGTAAAGATCGAGCGTATTCTGAAATGTCGTAATGCTGTCTGCTCCCAAAGAAACCGATGCGATTTTTAACGTGTCCAGTTCACGCAAGGGGAGGATGTTGTTATCATTTTTTAAAACCGTTAAAGCTTTTTCAGTTAAAAGACGGTTGGTTAGTTCAGCTGCTTTCGGGTTAAGGTCTTCATATAAATTTGTCAGATCCACAGGTTTATAATGGTTCAGGCCAACCCATGCCTTCGCTTCCAATACTTTTTTACAGCGGAAATCAATCTCAGCCTGTGAAATGCGGCCTTCTGCAATGCTTTTTTTAATTTCGGCCACAGCCTTGGAAACATCTTCCGTGAATTCCAGAATATCCATTCCCGCTTCCAGACCCATCGCATCCGCTTTTCCGTCTGCGAAATATTTTGTAACCCCCTTCATATTCATGGCATCGGAATAAATCAATCCCTGATAGCCCAATTTTAGCCGCAAAAGATCAGTAACAATTGGTTTTGACAACGTTGAAGGTAAATTCGGTGTTTTATCCAGAGCGGGTATGCTCAAATGGGCGATCATCATACCCGTCAGTCCATTGTTCATCAGCACCTTGAAAGGATATAATTCAAGTGTGTCAAGCCTTGTTAAATTATGGTTGATTAGCGGAAGGTCATAATGCGAGTCAACACCCGTATCACCATGTCCGGGAAAATGTTTTGCGCTGGTTAAGAGCCCATTGTCCTGCATTCCTTTCATGTAGGCAAGCGCTTTTTCGGCAACTTTGTATTTGTTTTCGCCAAAAGATCGGAAACTGATAACAGGATTATCGGGGTCATTATTGATATCGGCAACAGGAGCAAAATTGATGTGCATCCCCAGGCGTTTGGCTTGCTGAGCAAGTTGTTTTCCCATTTGATAAATCAACTCATCATTTCCCTGAATAGCGCCCAAAGTCATTTGATAAGGATAACGAACGGTGCTGTCAATCCGCATGGCTAAGCCAAACTCTGCATCCATGGCCACCAAGAGCGGTACTTTGGAGATCGATTGATAATAATTTGTCAGCTTAGCCTGAGGTACAGGGCCTCCCTGAAAAAATACAATACCTCCGATTTTGTTCTCTTTTATCAGCTTTTCAATAAACGCCGGATTACTTGTTTTGGGATCAATCAGTGCCCGCTTTGTATCGGAAACCGCGGCGACCATGATCAACTGGGAAATGCGTTCATCGGGCGTCATGGTTGAAAAAACAGAATCAACCCATTGACGATTTTTATTTAAAAATTGAGGAGGCGTAGTCGTTTGTGCCTGAACGGACTGAACCGTTACCAAACAAAATTGAAAAACGAAGAAAATTATAGCTTTTTTCATGAATTGGGACAGAAATAGTATCAAGTTTCCAAAGTTTGGAAAACAAACGGACTTAAACAAAGCTTAGGCTTTTTAGGATCAAGGATTGCCGGCGGGGAAGGTTTGCTGAAGCTCAGGAAAATACCAGTCCTAAAAGAAGACCGGCGAGTATGAGCGCGTAAGAAGGAATGCGGGTGAAAAATAAAATAAGCAGCGTGCCTGCTACGGTCAGTACCGGTTGCCAGCTTATGGCCATTGGTTCAAACATGGATGCAGCAGCAGCAATGGTCAGTCCGCAGCTGGTGGCGTGTATTCCATCCAGTGAAGCTCTGATGCCGCGGTATTTTTTTAATTGGTCCCAAATCGGAAATGCAAAAAAGATGAAGAAAGTACCCGGCAGGAAGATACCCGCCGTAGCAACAAAACCACCGATAATTTGTCCGGTAATGCCATAATCCTGCATCGACAAACTGCCTACATACGTTGCGATTGAAAAAACAGGTCCGGGAACAACCTGCGTCAGCGCCATGCCGGAAAGAAATTCCTGGTTGGTCAGGTAATGCTTAAATTCCACAAATTCGTTATACAAAATGGGGATAAGTACTTGGCCTCCGCCAAAAACCAGACTTCCGTTACGATAAAAATTTTCAAAAAGACGGACGGGTAAGGATTTCGTAACGGTACCAATTCCCGCGGCAACTAACAAAACGGATATCCAGAAAATAAGCGGTCGCCACGTGATTCGAATCGGTCCGCGTTCCATTTTCTCATGCTTGCTGAAATTAAAAAAAGATGCAGCAACGCCTCCCGAAATAATCAGCAGGGGAGTCATATACGGCGATGGAAACAAATAAGCGAGTATGGTGGAAATAATCAAAAACGACCAGCCCTGTATGTTATGGATTACCTTTCGGGCAATGGCATAACCGCCATGCATCAGAAAAGCTACGGCCATAGGCCCCACAAATCGGGTGAATGACAGGGAAATTTCTTTTTGTTCAAGCAAATGCACACCAATCGCAGCCAGCGTCATCAGCAGCATAGCCGGCAGCGACCAGGCCAGCAGAGAAAGGTAAGCAAGTGGCTGTCCGCCAATTTTCAAACCGATTGCGGTTACGGTTTGCGTGGAACTGGGGCCGGGTAAAACCTGGCAAAGTGCCTGTAATTCCAGTAATTCTTCTTCTGTGATATACCGCCTCTTTTTTACCAGCCTTTCGATCATCATCATAAGATGTACCTGAGGACCTCCAAATGCTGTGAAAGACAGCAAAAGAATGTCCAGAAGATAAATAATATAACGAAATCGCCTGATCGGGTGGTTCAAGAGTCTTTGGGATAAAGTTGAGGAAACGTAGTAAAGGGTTTTCGTAACCCTTTACTACGTTAAGCGCCAAAATGTGGCTGATTTATTTTTTTAATCCTAACTCTCTTAAACGCTCATCCAGAAATTCTCCCGCAGTCATGTTGACATACATTTTGGGATATTCAGTACTCACACAACTTTCCAGACTGGCCAGATTCATGTCAGCGCGCGGATGCATAAAGAAAGGAATGGAATACCTCGATGTTCCCATTTTTTCACGCGGAGGATTAACTACGCGGTGGATGGTGGATTTTAATTTGTGGTTGGTCAGCCGGTCCAGCATATCGCCTACATTGACAACGATTTGATCTGGCAAAGCGGTAATCGCAATCCATTTCCCGTCACGTCGCAAAACTTCAAGACCTTCCGCACTTGCTCCCATAAGCAAAGTGATCAGGTTGATGTCGCCATGGGCGGCCGCTCTTACAGCTCCATCGGGCACAAGATCCGGGTTTTCGATCGGGAAATAATGTAAAGCACGAAGAATACTGTCTCCATTTTTTACTTTATCCTCAAAATAATCTTCTGAAAGGCCAAGATAAACAGCGATCGCTTTCAGCAAGGTTTTCCCTGCATTTTCAAAAGTTTTGTAAACCTCTACGGTGTATGCCTTGAATTCAGGAAGTTCATCCGGGAATACGTTTCTCGCCATATCACCTTCCGGCTCAGGCTGCCCGACATGGTAAAATTCTTTAAGATCGGCAACTTTAAATCCTTTGGCGGTTTCTTTTCCTTTACTGATATAGCCACGCTGTCCGAACAGCTCAGGGAATTCATATTTTCTCTTGTCCGCCTCCGGAAGCTGAAAAAAATGCTGAACTGATTCGTAAAGTTTTATTCTTAAATCATCACTAAGTCCGTGATTTTTAATGGCAACAAATCCGATATTGGTAAATGCAGAGCCAAGGTCTGCAACAAATTTTGCTTTCTTTTGCGCATCACCTGACGTAAAATCTGCCAGATCCAGCGACGGTACTTCGTCTAATAATGCAGGTTCCATATTTCTTTTTTATGCAAATTATAAAACAATCTGTTGTTCATGCAACTAATTTCGTTTATCATTCAATTTGACAAGGTATAAGTACTTCCTGATTGCTGAATTTTAATTCGATAACCTGCTGTTTTTTTCGATACGCTTAATAGAAAACATTAGAGTTAGAGAAACTGGGAATTCGATTATTTGCGAGATAGCTCTATATTTACGTCCTGATTTATGCAGTATCCAGTACGTTTTGCTTTTGATACGGCTTAAATATCAACGTATACTTCAAAACAAATGCTCTTTAATTCATTACATTTTTTACTATTCTTCATTTTTGTAACCACGCTTTATTATTCTCTTCCCTGGAAGTTCAGGTGGGTGCTTTTGCTGGCTGCAAGTGCGTATTTTTATGCATCGTTTATTCCGGTTTATCTGGTAATTCTGGGAGTAGTTATTGTCATAGATTATTTTGCGGGGATATGGATTGAAAATTCGTCGGGCTCGAAACGATTACTTTTGCTCATATTAAGTCTGATCGCGAACGTAGGTTTTCTTGCCTTTTTTAAATATTTCGACTTTTTAAACAACAATATTACCTATGCCCTTCAACTGATCGGACAGAAAAATGAAATGCCGCCGTTACGGGAAATGTTTCCTTCGCTTATTCTTCCTATTGGGCTTTCCTTTCACACTTTTCAATCCATGAGTTACACCATTGAGGTATACCGCGGAAACCAGAAGGCTGAATATAATTTTGGTATTTATTCTTTATATGTTCTCTTTTACCCGCAGCTTGTCGCCGGGCCAATCGAGAGGCCGCAAAATGTGCTTTGGCAGTTCCGTGAACGTTTTGAATACGATTGGGAAAATATCAGAACCGGGCTTACGCTGATTGCCTGGGGTATGTTCAAAAAGGTGGTGATTGCGGACCGGCTGGCGCTGGTTACGGATGCGGCCTATGGCGATGTTGCCAATCAAGGTTCTTCGGCACTGCTAATCGCTACTTTTTTCTACTGCTTTCAAATTTACTGCGACTTCTCAGGTTACTCGGATATTGCCATTGGTACGGCCAGGGTAATGGGTTTCAAGCTCATGACCAACTTCAATGCGCCATATTTCGCTGAATCTATTTCCGAGTTCTGGAAGCGCTGGCATATTTCCTTGTCTACCTGGTTCCGCGATTACGTGTATATTCCTTTGGGAGGAAACAGAAGAGCTAAAAGCAGGGTTTACTTTAATACCTTTATTGTCTTTTTGCTGAGCGGATTATGGCATGGCGCTGACTGGAAGTTCATTATCTGGGGTTGTATTCATGGCACTTATCTGATCCTGGCACAGATTTTCAATACACACGCAATCTTTCGGCCAAGTCATGCGGGCAAAGGAGGAGCATTATTGGTGAGACTATTTCATATAATCTGGACTTTTTTGCTTGTAGCATTAGCATGGATATTTTTCCGGGCAAACAGTGTTTCTGAGGCATTTGAGATTATCACAAAGATATTTACCATTTCCGGCTATGATGTTCCGCAGATCGCTATGAACACTGGCGAGTTTATTTTCTCGCTCGGACTGCTTCTTTTGCTTGTCATCAAGGATAAATATTTTGCCAGGTATATTCCCGACACCCGAATGTTCTGGGTGTTATTTGCCGTGGTTTGTTTGTCGTGTTACTTGTTTGGTGTGTTTACGAGCAATCAATTTATTTACTTCCAATTTTAAGCCATGGGATATATCAATATTTTAATCCGATACGTGGTCGTAATAATAACCGGAATCATTTTCGTCGTTAGTTTATCACCTGCTTTACAAAGAAAAATTGCTTCAAAAGGCTGGATCCCAAATCAGTACCGGTTTGGAGATCTTTACAATACATCCAATTTGAGAAAGTTTAAGGAACTGGATTATGACCAGAATGCCACACTTCTTCCTTCGGATAAGCCTGAGATCAAATATGACAACATAGATCTTTACACGATAGGAGACAGTTTTACGCCGATGGATACGAGTTTTTATGCCGGACATAAAAACTTTCATATCTGGTTGGGAGCTTACGTGGATACCGTGAAACTGGATACTTCCAGGAAATCCGTTCTTGTTATTGAAGTCATTGAAAGAACGATCCAGGAGCGGTTAAGAAGTGATTATCAGGCCATATATTTTGACAAAGGTTTTCAGATTGAAGGAAAATTAAGACAGAAAGCGGAAGAAGAACAGGCAGCAGAGCCTTCTTTCTGGTGGGATAAATTTGGAGACCAGATCAACCAGCGGATAGAATTCCTGCTTTTTAATTTCGATCCTTTCTTAAAATTAAAAGAACTGAAATCCCATATCATGTTATCCTGGTTTGACCGTACGCACACAGGTGCTATTATTTCCAGAAATCATGAGTATTTATTTTACAATATCGAGGCCGATCCGGCCATTGGTTTGTCTCCTTTTTATAACATAACGGCTTCTTCCGTCGATACCATTGTGACGAACATCAATCACATAAGAGATCACTATAAGGAAGCTGGTTTTGATGAAGTCTATTTCTGTTTTGTCCCCAACAAGGTCACCGTTTGTGAGAATAACAGGTTTACTTACAATAACCAGATTTCAAGAATTGAAAAGCATCCTGCACTAAAAACACCAATACTTTCCATTCAGGATACAATCAGGAGCCATCCGGACTGGTATCATCTGGGAGACGGTCACTGGACTGTCAAAGGTCAGCGTTACTGGTTAAAAACCGTTAACGCTCTTGTGAAAGAATGGAGTGAAAAACCGGCAACCAACTAACTGGATATCTCTTTTGGATTAGCGGAAAAATATAGAAAACGGCCAGAACAAAGCTGATACCATAGCTTTGTTCCAGTTCGGTTTCTCTTTAACAGCTTCTTTTGCCAAATACCAAAGGATAATAACAGCGACTAAAATCCATCCCGGTTTCATACTTAGTAAGATTTAAAATTTACTAAATATACTAATAATCAGGCTTTTGCCGACAAGTTGATTTTATTTCGGCGTTGGGGGCAGCTGTTACTCTTTCAATCCTTTAATATACGCGATGGTTTGCGGGACCTGCTTCATGAAGGACGGACTTTCGTCTTCGATAAAGTAATGTTTTATACCTGCTTTTTTCGCCGCTTTCAAGACCCCGGGAATATCAATTTGTCCTGTCCCTAGTGCCACATCGTTTTCAACCGGTGTTCCTCCTGAAAGATCTCCTTTCACACCTTTGCGCAAATCTTTCAGGTGCATTAATTTCCAGCGACTTCCATATTTGTTGAGCAATGCCACAGGATCCTGCCCCGGAAAAGCAGTCCAGAGTACATCCATTTCGAAGGAAACATATTCCGGATTGGTATTTTTTACGATATAATCAAATAAGGTTCCACCTTCATAAGGTACAAACTCGTAGCCGTGGTTATGATAACAAAGGGTTATTCCGCTTTCTTTCAGAATTTTACCCGCTTTGTTAAAATCCGCCACTGCTTTTTTTGCTGTTTCAATATTGAAATTTCGTTTTTCATGCGGTATCCAGGCAACCATCACAAAATTGGCGCCCAGGATTTTTGCGTTATCAATGGTTTCCTGCGGATTTGTAACCAGGGATTCATAGCCAGCTCCGATAGACGGCATTTTTATATTTCTTTTATCCAGTTGTTTTCGGAGTTCTTCGGTTGACATGCCTTTTTGAGGCCCACCTTCAAGCTCTGTGATGCCAAAAGCCTGGATAGAATCCAGCGTTGCTTCAATTCCCTTCGGGAAACTTGAACGGAAGGTATAAGCCTGAGCACCTATTGGCTTCGTATACAACGGTTTGCCCGATTGAGAAAAGGCGCTGCTTTGTCCAAGCAGGACAGCTAGCAGCAGTGATGAAAAACAGAAAATTTTATTCATAGTAAAAAGCCGGAAAGTGATTAAGGAAAAAAGATACGGGTCTCTTAAAAATACTGTCTGCTCCCCGGACAATTCGTTTCCTTGAAATTTTTCAAGGTTATAGAAGGAGTGATTAGTTAGTGTTAATCATTTATTTTGAAGTATTATCATTTGATAAATAGTAATTATGTAGAATAAATGGTTGTTTTATTGAAAAATATCAAAATATTTAATTGTCTTTAAGAATTAATAAATAGTCTTTTAACTACATAAGTTGTTTTCAAAAATTGCATGTAGGCGTTAAATAGTATGATATAATGTTTATTTTGATATTTAGCGAATAAAATATAGTACAATAGTTATTTCACCAAATTATAATTAGATAATATGCTAATTATTCAAAATTTGTAATCGTCGTTTCTTTATTTAAATTTAGTTTTTGAGTGCAGTAATATTTCTACCTAACTAACTAATTTGAATGAAGAGAATTTTACTAATGGGCATACTATGCGTATGCTCATGCCCGGCTATGCTATGGGCACAAGACAGGCAAGTGACAGGTATTGTTACATCTGCGGACGACGAATCTCCTTTGCCCGGCGTTAACATTTTGGTTAGCGGAAGTAGTGTCGGCACAACAACAAGCATTGACGGAACGTACCGGATTTCTGTACCTGAAAAGGGAAAGTTAATTTTTAGCTTTGTAGGAATGATTTCACAGCAGATCCAATTGGGAAATGCTAACGTAATTGATGTAAAACTTGAATCCGATGCACGAATCCTGAGCGAAGTTGTCGTAACGGGTAGCGGTGTGGCCACGACCAAAGCCAAATTAGGGATTGCAGTTGAAAGTATTTCGGCTAAAAATCTTCCTCAGGCACCCACAGCTTCCATTGACCAGGCTTTGATCGGTAAAATTCCTGGTGCCCAGATTTCATCCGTGTCCGGAAACCCGGGTGATCCTGTCAATATTGTTCTACGTGGTATCAATACGGTGCAGGGAGGAACGAAACCTCTGATCATGGTCGATGGTATTCAAATTGCCTCTACGGATATTAATGCACTGGATCTCAGTAATGTGGACAGAATTGAAGTGGTGCAGGGAGCCGCATCTGCTTCTATTTATGGTGCTCAGGGAGCCAATGGCGTTATTCAGATATTTACTAAAAAAGGAAAAAAAGGAGCGATATCGGTCAATTACTCAACGAGCTATTCTGCAAATACTTTTCTTAACACAGGAAATGTACACAAGGCAAAATTACATCCGTACCTTACCGATGCCAATAATAATATCGTAGATTCAAAAGGTAATATTCTGGATTACAACGAAGTAGGTTCTATTGAAGGGATTTCTTATACTTATGGAGGAGCGGCACGTCTGGCATTACTTAACAGCCAGAATGTTGCAGACAAACCGTACAATGCAAATCTTAAATATTACGATCACTTCAAGCAGGTATTCAAAACGGGAAGTACCTTTAATAATAGTCTGAGTATTTCGGGGGGATCCGACAAAAGTGATTTTTCGATCGCCGCTGCGAATAACCATACCGTTAGCCCGGTTATGAAAAATGGATCTGTTGACCGGAGCAATCTTTCTGCGAATCTGGGTGTCGAGTTATTTAAAGGATTTAAGATCAGATCCAACACACAACTGGTGTATACAAAAAATGACCTGGTGCCCGGTTTGGGAGGCGCAGGTGGCTACGATTATGGAAAAGGTAATAGTCTTGGAAGTAATGGCGGTGTTTTTAGTTTCCTTAATACTTCTCCTTTCTTCGATTTGACCCGTAAAATGGCTGACGGAAATTATCCGGGCTACCAAACTGCGGACTTTCTTAGTATCAACGCGGGAAACCCGTATTATCGTCAGCAGTATGCCAGCGGTATTGATCACAAAATCGATGTAATCCAGAATTTTAATGCCAATTATACAGTCAATAAATTTCTGGAACTTGATGCAAAATACGGTGTAAATTATCGGACTGAAAATGCCAGATGGACATACAAAAATCAGTCTCAAAACCTGAACTCGATTTACTACGATAATTTTGTAAGCAATTTTGCCCCGGATTTTAATGGAGAAATCAACGACTGGCAGTACAGTACAACATTCCAGAATTTCCTGGCCACTGCGTACATCAGGACCGATTTTGAGAAAGATTTTAACATTAAATTACCGATCCAGACCAGCACACAGATTTCGTTCGATTACCGGAATAAAATGTACAAAGAGTACGATACGTACGGTCTCGGACTTTCTTTATCTCCGCCAATTAACATTTCCTCGACTTCCACACAGGGTGTCGCATCGTATAACAGTACTGTTGGCCATAATGGCGATTACAAAGAACCTTTCGTAACGTATGGATATCTTATTAACCAGAAAATCGACTTCGGTGATTATGGTGGAATAACTGCGGGTTTCAGAAGTGACTGGTCGTCGGCATTTGGAGGAGGGGCCAAGCCGTTTACATTTCCTCACTTTGACGGTCACATCCTGCCTCTGGCTCTCCTGAAAAATTCCGTTATCGATAATATCATTCCGTATTTCAAATTAAGGGCGGCGTATGGGGAAGCGGGTATTCAGCCGGCAGCTTTTGACAGATATCCGGTATTGGGACAGCAGAATCTGGGTGACGCGCTGGTTTATACCATTCCGACGGCTACTAAAAATGCGGATTTACAGGTTGAGGTTTCAAAAGAAACCGAGATTGGGACAGATTTTACGATCAGTGCAAATGGTAGCAGTCCGTGGCTTAACAGCATCAACGGGTCGTTTACTTACTGGAAACGTAAAAGTGCGAACGTTATTTACACGGTGAGCGTGGCGCCTTCTAACGGCTCCACGGGCCAGCTGACCAACGCGATTGACATGTCGTCCAACGGGGTTCAGTTTTCTTTAACCTTGCCGGTCTACAATTCGAAAAACTTTAAATGGGAATTTACAACGAATTTCGGACACCAGATTTCAAAGATCGACGCCGTTGCCGGTGGGGCAGATATTATCCTGACATCGAATGCAGGTTCCACTTCTCTGGTATTAACAGGAGGACAGCAGATTGGCCAGATTTACGGTTATAAAGCTTTGTCAAGTCTTGATTTTACACGTAAAAATGGCGTAAGGTATATCGACGAAGCCAGCGTAGGAAACTATGAAATGGTCGATGGCCGGGTGGTCAGAAAATCAGATTATCAGATTCAGTTTACAGATGAAACCTATGCGCTTGCAAATCCGAACCCAAAGTTCAATGCTTCCTTTATCAATTCTTTTACGATAAAAGATTTCCTTTCCGTTGGCTTTCAGTTTGACTGGGTCTACAAAAGCCATCTTTACAATCAGACAAAAGAATGGATGTATCGGGATGGGATCCACGGTGATTTTGAAAAACCGGTTACAATCAATGGCAAAACCGGTGCTTTCTCATCTTATTACGGCAGTGCGTATTATGCGCTTTGGGGTAGTCCAAGTGGAGCAGGAAACAATGCGACAAAGGATTATTTCCTGGAAGACGCTTCATTCATGAGACTGAGAAATGTTTCTGTCGGATTTGACCTGGCCAAACTTGTCAAAATCCCCCGCATCAGCAAATGCCAGCTTGTGTTCACGGGCAGAAATATTCTGACGTTTACAAATTATACAGGGTATGATCCGGAGATAAGTTCAGGATCTGTCAACTCATCATTCGACAGGGGCGTGGATCACAGCACTTTACCTAATACGAAATCTTATCAGGTTGGTTTGAATATCGGATTTTAATAAGCTGCTTGATCTAAAACCGGATGTCAACTCAGTAGTGTCGCGATAATAATGTGCACTGCCATTGTAAACTTTAAAATTCACTAATATGAAAATCAGGAATAAAAATATATTCATTCAAACGGTTTTTACAGCATCGCTTGTTCTGGCAAATTTGGGATGTAAGGACAAACTGGATGTGGGAAATCCTAACGCTCCAACCATCGGCGCAAACGTTAATACCGAAACCGGACTTATCTCTCTGGCGCAGGGAGGCGTTTATATCAATGGTTTTGCCAACGGTGATGACTGGCTTGGGAATAGTTATTTTTCGCTTCCGTGGGGTTATAATGAACTGCTTGCGGATAACGTTGCCGCGGACGCATCCAATAACCAGGTCGCTACGATCGGTGTGCCGGACTATGTGATTTTTGATGACGGCGTGAAAGAGACAAACAAAGCGCCGTCGATCAGTATATTACGGACATACAACACCCGTGCTGCAACGGGAGCCGGTAACAATGCAACTTATTATCAATGGCTGAACATGTACGCCATGAATAATGCCTGCAACACGGTTTTGAGTCTGGTGGATAATATTCCGTTTTCAGGAGATGCAGCATCAAAAATTGCTACGGTAAAAGCCTGGTGTTACTGGTGGAAAGCCTATGCCTATGGTTCTATTGGATCGATGTATTATTCGGGACTTATTTTGGATGAAGCCGGTGCCAAAAATAGTAATTATGTACTTCACGATGCCATTCTTGCAAAGTCAAATGAGTATTACAACATGGCGGCTTCAACGATCAGCGGAATAAGCAGTGAAAGTGATTATGAAGCAATTCTGGGAAGATTAATTCCTGAATTTACCCAGCTCGGCAATGGTGGTGTTCCTACAAAAGATATGTGGATCAGGAACATTAATACCATGCTTGCCCGTAACCTTCTGGTGAATAAGTTGTCTCCTTTCATTAACGGCAATCCGGCTGCGACGATCACAAAATCGACAACTTCTGCGATGACAGCTGCGGACTGGACCAGTGTATTAAGTCTGAGCAGCAAAGGTATTCAGAAAGGCGATGTGGTATTTACAGGAAGAAGTACCTCCAATAACTATTTCTTTTCTGCGACGGGCGGTACGGCCGCTTCTTTGACGACTGGCGTAAATACCAGCTCAACGTTTAAGATCAGTGAGCGTTTTGTTCAGAATTTTAAAGCGGGTGATAAAAGATTTACCAACAATTTCAGTACGGCAACAACGTATAAAAACAACTACATCTTTACAACCCGTTACAACATCATCGATGGTGGTGCCGGGGCGGCCGGGGTATATGTTTATGGAAGTAAAACGGTGGGAGCCTATGAACTTTATATTGCCGGAAGTTATGAGGAAAACTTGTTGATGATGGCAGAGGCTAACATTCGTCTGGGAAATCTGGAAGCCGGACTTGCACAAATTGATCTTGCCCGTACTTATCTGGGCGCTGGCCTTGCGCCGGTTGCAGGTACCGGATTAACACTGGCAGGTGCTATGACAGAACTTGTAAAAGAAAGAAGGGTAGCGCTTATTTACAGAGGGCTGTCGTTTTATGATAACAGAAGATGGGGACGCACCTATGATATCACCAATGGCGGAGGAAGTTATGCCAATACAGTTGTGACTTCGGCAGGTGTGATTCATAAAAATGCCACGATCAACTACAATTTTCTTGATTACTGGGACGTGCCGGCGGATGAATCTGAGTTGAATCCGTCAACGGGTGCCGCGACAAAAAATCCAAATTTTTAATATTTGCGAAATCTGTTTGCTGAATGATAACAATAATACAGACAGGAGGGTGGGAAACTGCCTTCCTGTCTTATTTTTACAGATACTAATTTTATCAGAACCAAACCTTTACCTATGAAAAAACTTAACATCGGACTGGCCTCCTTATTGAGCCTGAGCGTTTTTACCGTCTATGCCCAAGAGACGATCTCGAAGGAACAAAAGGAAGTAATCGCTAACCTTGACAAGAAAAAGGATCATTACGGCGAGGTATCAAAACAAATCTGGGATCTGGCGGAGGTGGGTTATAAGGAATACAAAAGTTCAGCGATTCTGAAAGATGAATTGAAGAAAGAGGGTTTTGCAATGGAAGAGGGTGTTGCAATGGAAGAGGGTGTTGCCGGAATTCCTACGGCTTTCGTTGCAACGTATGGAAAAGGAAAACCTGTCATCAGTATTTTGGCTGAGTATGATGCGCTTCCCGGAATGGCTCAGGAGGCTACGCCTGAAAGAAAGGTGATCGAAGGGCAGAAAGCAGGTCATGCATGCGGACATCATTTGTTTGGAACAGGGTCGGTAGCGGCTGCTATTGCAGTAAAAGACTGGCTGAAACAAACCGGAAAAACCGGAACAATAAAACTGATGGGCTGTCCAGCTGAGGAAGGGGGCTCCGGCAAAGTTTATATGGTAAGGGAAGGTGTCTTTAAAGACTCCGACATTGTTTTACACTGGCATCCGGCCGATCGCAATTCTGCAAATCCGGCTTCTTCTCTGGCCAATATATCGGCTAAATTTCGTTTTCACGGCGTTGCAGCCCATGCTGCGGGTGCACCCGAACGAGGACGCTCCGGGCTGGATGGTGTGGAAGCAATGGATTATATGGTGAACATGATGCGTGAGCACGTGCCGCAGGATACAAGGATCCATTATGTGATTACCCGTGGCGGGGAAGCGCCGAATGTGGTTCCGGCTTTTGCGGAAGTTTACTACTACGCACGTCATAACAACCGGGATATTTTAAGAGGTGTCTGGGACAGAATGATGGAAGCGGCCAAAGGAGCAGCCATGGGCACTGGTACAAAACTGGAAGTTGAGGTGATTGGCGGGACTTATGATTTGTTGCCCGTTGAGTCATTGGCGAAAGTGATGCATAAAAACCTGGATGCGGTTGGCGGACTGAAATACACACCGGAAGAAATTTCTTTTTCAGAAAAAATAATTTCAACACTTCCTGCTTCTACCGAAACGAAGCTAAAATACACCGATGCAGAACAAATTGCTCCTTTTTCGAATAAGCTGGAAAGCATGGGAGGTTCAACGGATGTGGGCGATGTGAGCTGGGCTGTCCCGACGGTTGGTTTAGCCACGGCAACCTGGGTTCCCGGTACCCCCGCACATAGCTGGCAGGCGGTAGCTGCTGGTGGAACGGAAATTGGGAAAAAGGGTATGATGGTAGCATCCAAGACCCTTGCCCTCACTGCCATAGATTTGTTTAAAGATCCTGTCCTTGTTGAGAAAGCAAAAGTGGATTGGCAAAAAGCAAGAGGTGCTGATTTTAAATACAACGCGTTGCTGGGAGATCGGAAACCGGCATTGAATTACCGCGATTAAAAGAAAACCCGGGGCTGGAAATTTCCGGTCCCGGGTTTTCTTTTAATCAATAAGAGATAGCGTTAACCTCAATAGCCATCTGCTTTAATCTGCTTTTCAGTCACTTCTCCGTATTTTTTTACCTGCTCTTTAATCTCTGACGCCTTGCCTACCATGATAAACTGGAGGTTATCTTTTGGGAAATATTGTTCAATAATACTCTTTGCCTGGGCTGTGGTTAAGCCATCCACTTTGGCCTGGAAAGTATTGATGAAGGTCTCGTCGAAATTATAAATAAACATATCCGTTAAAAGTCCGGCAAGTGCACCGGCTGATTCATATTCCGGCGGGAAATCTCCTTTCACATAGGCTTTTGCGGAGGCAAGGACGGTATCATCAATGCCGGTTTTATGTAAGCTGTCAAGCACCTGCAAGGCCATATCCACAGCCGGAACTGTCGTGGAATTTTTGGTAAATGTGGTTATTGAAAATGTTCCTGCCATTTTATAACGGCTGAAACGGCTGTTAGCTCCGTAAGTAAGCCCTGAATTTACACGCAGTGCATCGTTAAGCCAGGATGTGAATCTTCCGCCTAAGACTGTATTAACTACCAGAACAGGAATATAATCCGGTGAGCTGTAAGGAATTCCTCTGCCTCCGATAAAAAAAGTCGTTTCGCGCGCATCATCCTTATTGATTAAAAGAATACGGCTTTTGGTAAAATTCAATTCAGGAACAATGCGTTTGACCATCCTTGCTTCCGCGGTTTTCCAGTCGCCAAAAAGTGTAGTGATGCGTTTCTTCATCTCTGCCGTTTTAAAGTCGCCTACTACGGCAATGGCTCCTTTTCCGGTGGTATAGTTAGTCTGGTAAAACTTTTTTACGTCCTGAACCGTCGTTTTTTCAACGGTCGATTTAATGCCAGCGGTAGGTGTTGCGTAAGGATGTTTATCAAAAACAAAACCATTAAAATAGTTTCCGATTACACTGCGCGGACTTTCCTTCGCCTGGGTTAATTCCAGTAATGTGCGTTGTTTGTGTTTATCAAATTCCATGGCATCGAAAACGGGGTGCATGATAATCTGCTGTAAAACATCAAATAATTTATCCTGATCTTTAACCGCAAAAGAGGAACGCACACTGGCACCTTCTTTGCCCGCAGCGGTCGATAAATTGGCGCCTACAAAATCTGTAATTTCCTCAATTTGAGATTTTGTGTATTTCTGCGTACCAAAAACCAGCGCGTCGGCCGTTAAATTTGCCAATCCGTACTGGTCACCATCGTTGATAGAACCGGCATCAAAAACGGCAGAAACATTAATCAGCGGAACTTCGTGCTGTTCCATCAGATAAACGGTAAGGCCATTTTTGAGCTTGAATTTTTCGTATTTCGGCACTTTGAAGTTATTCTGAGCTGATACCGACAGGCTGGTCAGGGCCAGAAATAAAAGGAGTATATTTTTCATCTTGGAAATTTTAAGCGCAGTGATTTATGATTGGGCAAAATCTAAAATATTACGATTTTTTTTCTGGCAACAGGTAACCAACCGTTCTGTTTCTTTCTGTAAAATATTTGGCAGCAACACGTTTAATGTCTTCCAGTGTAACTTTTTCATATAGTTTTGGTGCATCAAACATTTTTTTGTAGTCCCCAAAGAAAACGTCATAAGTTCCCATGCTGTTAGCTTTCCCGTTGATGGTTTCCATGCTGCGGTAAAACTCCATCAGTTTCTGGTTTTTTACTTTTTGCAGCTCACTGGCCGTTACTCCGTTTTTGGCTATGGAATCCAGCTGTGTTTCAATGGATTTTTCAAGATCTTGTACGCTGATATTATCTCCCGCAATGGCATAAACATTAAACAAACCAGGATCGAAATCCTGTCCTGTAAACGTATAAACCTGCGAAGCTATCGTTGTATCCATAACCAATGATTTTACCAGACGTGAAGAATTACCGGATGTGAGCAAACTGCTGAATAAATCCAGAGCGTAATAATCGTCGTGACCGGTCTGCGGTATGTGATAGGATAACAAGACATTGGGAGTTGAAATATCCTTGTAGGTGGTAACACGCCTTTCGCCATTTTGTTCAGGTTCAACCGTACGCAGTTTCGGCGGTAAACCTCTGGCCGGGATCGGAGCCATATATTGGTCAGCCAGTTTCCGTACCTGATCTACCGTAATGTCACCTACAACCACAACGGTGGCATTATTAGGAGAATAATAGGTTTTGAAATAGGTTTCCAGATCTGATTGCGTCCAGCTCTTAATATCAGATTCGAAACCGATGACGGGGAACATATAGGGATGCTCCTGATAGGCGACAGATTGTACAAGCTCGCTTAATAACCGGTAATTGCTGTTTTCCAGGCCGGTACTGCGTTCTGACAAAACGACGCCGCGCTCGCTCTCCACCATTTTGGGATCGATGGTTAGATCCGAGATTCGATCAGATTCCAGTTTGAAAATGGTTTCCAGCGCATCTTTTTGAAACCAGTCGGTATATACGGTCACATTTTCAGATGTGTAGGCATTATTTGATCCGCCATTGGCCTCCATGACACGGTCAAACTGCTTGGGAGCATAATTTTTTGAACCATTGAACATCATGTGTTCAAAAAAATGCGATAAGCCTGTGATTCCGTGGACTTCATTCCGGGAGCCTACTTTCCAGAATAAATACATATTGGCATTGGGTATGGAATGGTCTTCCAATACCAAAAATTTCATGCCGTTTTGTAGCGTGAATGATTTTACATCTTCGGGTTTACTTTGGGCATTGGCAATACCAATACCTGTCATTATTGCCGCTCCGAACAATAGTTTACGTAGCCTCATAGTAAGGATTCAATTTTTGTTTTTGTAATGATAAACAAAATTTCCGAACGGAAAACAGCAATTTGATGAGTGGCAACAGAATTGCTTTTTGTAAAAGAAGAACAACTGATTTTCTATCCGTAATCTGACTTTATATAATTAATCGGACATGATCACTGCCATTGTAGCCACACTGACTTTCGGCTGGCTCATCAATTCATAAGAGGATATTGTTGCTGATGGCTTATAGTCCGCATGATATAATCTTCAAAATTTAAATATTTTCTCGTGCCAGGTTACCTATTGCGTTTTTGTGCGTCAAACTGCCAATAGCCTGTCTTATGCACGAAAATAGAAGATTTGCTACTAAAACACTATTCACTCACTTTTATTCATTTGTTTATGAAAAAACGATTTTTACCCGGATTTTTATCACTAATTTTTCTCTGTTTTCTGGTTTCACTTTCTTATGCGCAGGAAGTCGTAAACAGTGCCTGTCCTAATCCGGCTGGTGGTTGTGATACGATTGGCGTAGAGCAAAAGATAAGTCCCTGGCGTGTAGGCGGTTTTGTAGGTCCGGCAGTTGCTTTTTGCGGGAAATGGTCAAGTACCTTTAATTCAAACAAATACAGGGATAAATCATTGTTTAATGGTATTGGTTTTCATGCAGGACTTAATGCGGATTATTTTTTTAACGTAAAGAAAAAGAAACAGTTAAAGTTTGGCGTCGGGGCTGTGGCAGGCTTACAGATGTTCTTTTTAAGAAATGATCTGGATACTTTTTTAGATAATATAATCGCAGAGTCCGGTTCAAGTAAAGCAGTAGTACGAAAAGGTGCATCCGAAGACCATTATCTTGCAGTAGGACCGGTATTAAGTTATGCTTTTGGCAAAAAACCAAGAAGTCCGTTTATTGAAGCTTCGGTTCGCGGCGGGATTTTTCGTACGACGCCTGCGGCAATTTTTGTATACGACGAGGCGACTTCTAACAATATTTATTCGGTTACTGCAACGGATAAGCGTTATCATGCCGGACTTTTAACGACACTGGGGTTATTTTTTCCAAGTAAAAAAGGACTTTGGTCATGGGGGGTAGAAGCTGCCGGTTTCAGAACGAAGGTGGACTATATTTTTCCGGGAGCCACTATTTACAGTTATCAAAGGAAACATGGCGGGTTTACGGCTGGCCTGGCGTTTCGTCGTAATTTTATTCGTGATATCCCTGTCAAAAAGGATCCGACACCTCCGTTACTATGTGAAGCGCCGGAACTGGACGTAACAATTGATGGAAAATCGGTTAAAGGGTTAGTATTCAGTACGCTGGATTCTACAAAAGCCGATAGTATCCTGATCAGCTGGAAAAGTCGTACGGTTTTGGACAGTACGAAAAGTGAAACTTTTACAGCCCGTTTACATCAGTTAAATGGCGGTATGGATCAGGTTATTGCACAGGTTATTTGTCAGAAGGCAACAGCTATGGCGTGGCCTGCGGGTTATATCAACCAGGCAACGGGCCGGCCGGTAGAAGGACAATATTATATTACCGTACAGAGTCAGCAGATATCTTCTTGTGCATCGTGTATCAGTGAGCCAAGTACAACCGGATTTTCTGTGCAACGTCCTGACACTATAAAAATCAAGGAACCGAATTGTTTCAAACAATGCTTTTTGGAAGTGTATGCTTACAAGAAAGTGAAAGTGAAACGAGTTAAATACGGCAAATCTCCAACATCCTGCGTGGGTTGTATTTGTCCGATTGATACGGTTTCAAAAACAATTTCGCAATATCACCTTTTAGGAACTGTAAAGAGAGATAATTGTGATGCTTCTAAACTTGATCTCAACAATGAAACAGCCAATATTAAAATTCCTAAATGGGCGACAACAATTTATACTTCTGTGGAAACAGTTGTTGCAGGAGATTGTGATGGCTTACCACAGGGAAAAGTTAAGATCAACTATTCTGCACCGGTGAAAAAAGGGAAAGTGGGTGTATTTAACAGGGCTTATCAGAAAAAATAAAGACCGTATTTTTTTAATAAGGCAAAGAGCTTTCCGAATCCGGGAAGCTCTTTGCCTTATTCTTCTTTAATCCATTTCACACGAACGATTCTGCTTTTAATATCATGATTTGCAAAAAAATGCAGCCAGTGAAGTTGCCGTGAAGACAAATGATCGGTGGGTGATTTAATTTCTATAAAAGAATATTCGTTTTCATCCCAAACCAGTAAGTCTGGAAATCCACGGGTATTTTCGCGCAGGTTATATGCCATTTCCAGCAAAACGGCATGGATTTGCTGAGGCGTTAAAAGGGATATCAAGGTTAGCACCGTATCAAGAATGCCGGGATACCAGCCAACCAGTACATTGGTGATTCCGAACTTTTCATGAAAAGTTTTTTCAACAATTTCTGATATGGACTCTTTCGTGTCAGCAAGTTCCATTCTTGCCAAAAGCTGTGTGGATCTTTTGTAATAAAAATCTGGTAAAAAGAAATCGGAAGGCACGCGCTGCAACGGGTTATGGATCGCTTTTACATTGGTATCATAAATAATGTCCCAGAATAAAAGACCGAATAATGCACGCCAGGGTTCATTTTCACTGAAAACAGCCTTAGCCCCCAGATCTGTATAATAATCTATGGCACCACGCTCCACCCGAAACTGGTAAGTGATAGGAATATCGATACTGGCGGCATCTTTCAATGCCTGCGTAGTTCGTTTTACTGCCCGTTTCTTTTTATTGATAATCTTCTCACGAAAATCCTGAGAAAAATAGCGTTCATCCGCGTTTTGGGGGTTTTCCGCAATTTCATCACAGAGTGCCAAAGCTTCCTCGGTTTCGCCAAGGTTATATAAAAGCCGGACTCGGCGTTCGCGTGCAGGCGCATCGTTGGTTAGCTGATAAATCGTTAGCGCCTGGGATAACATCTTTTTCCTTTCCAGCCAGGCACTGACACGAATGATAAAAAGATGATAGGATGGGAGTGCTTTTGCACTGAGATTTCCGGAAATTCCTGCCTGCCAGTTCATAAACCAGTCAAAAACTTCTTCTGGCGGCACCGCATTTTTTAATACATCAAATATTTCTTTTCTTAAAGAGATCATCAGGGTATCATCAACATCCTTGCGCGTTTCAAACTGAATGGCCAAATGCTCTTCATCAAAAGACTGAAAACGTACGTGGCCCAGGTCTCTGACAACAAATTCGGTCATGTCCGCATATCTGTTCCCGAAAAAAAGGAACTTCATCATCATCACTTCCACTTCAAACGTTACCTGAACAACGGGTTCTGTTTCCTGAATAATTTCACAGATCGCTTTAAAATCATAGGTATACAGAAGCCAGCGGATAAGATCGGGTTTACGGATGGATTTCGAAGGCATGATCTCGGGAGCGAGAATTTTCGTGAAAGCCAGATGTTCAGGTTTTGTAAAAAGATCCATCACTTCTTCGAAGCGTTCTTCATGGAGTTCACACAGCGACTGGATAAAATGTTTGTCATGCAGTTCGTTCAGCGCCGCAGGTATGTCGGTTATTTCGGAATACGAAAGATTATTGACACGAAAAAATGATTTGCTACGATTGCTGAACCGGATAAAAAGGCACTGCGCGTCCTCTGAAAGCGATTTGTACTCGTTTAAAAATTTGAGTTCGTTTTCATTTAATAAGGACTCGTACATTTTTTGTACAAAATCCAGGACGTAGCCAAAGTAATCGTGGTAATACCTGGGGGGAAGATCCTTTGGGAACTCATTAATCTGCACAATTGAAAAGGAAGTTGTTAAAGCTGATTTGCTGATAAAGTTTATCCAAATATAACGAGACAATCACTTAATTAGTTGTCCGGATATATCTTTTGTTATTCAGATCCGGTTTTATCAGCGTTTTAGTAAAATGTACTATTCTAAAACACATTTTTAATAGGTGAAATACTGTCTTTTTGAGAAAATAAACAGGATAAATTGTATTATGACAATACAAACATTGCCCGATTTTCATTAACGTAGTATTTTATGGAGAATTGAATTACATTTGTTTCCAATGGAAAACAATAATTAGAGCCCATGACAACATTAGATTCTTACAATTTTTCCGGCAAAAAAGCCTTGGTGCGCGTTGATTTCAACGTACCTCTTAACGACAAGTTTGAGATCACGGATGATACCCGTATCCGTGCTACCATTCCTACCATCAGCAAGATTCTTAATGAAGGAGGATCTGTTATTCTGATGTCCCACCTTGGGCGTCCGAAAGACGGGCCGACTGAGAAATATTCTTTAAAACATTTAGTAAATCCGCTTTCTTTAATTCTAGGTAAAACAGTAAAATTTGCAGACGATTGTATCGGAGCAAGTGCGACTGAGCTGGCCGCAGCATTGCAGCCTGGTGAAGTTTTACTTTTGGAAAACCTGCGTTTTTACAAAGAAGAGGAAAAAGGTAATGAAGAGTTTGCAGAGAAATTGTCTAAACTGGGTGATGTTTGGGTAATGGATGCATTCGGAACGGCTCACCGTGCGCACGCTTCTACGGCTGTGATCGGTAAGTTTTTTGCAGATAAAGTTTGCGGTTATGTAATGCAGGCTGAATTGGATAATGCAGAAAGGCTTCTTGAACATTCAGAACGTCCTTTCACTGCGATTATGGGCGGTGCAAAAATTTCTGATAAAATATTGATCATCGAGCGTTTGTTGGATAAAGTTGATAATCTGATCATCGGCGGTGGAATGTCATATACATTTACAAAAGCACTAGGCGGAAATATAGGTAAATCTTTACTTGAAGCTGATAAAATGGATCTGACACTTGAATTGCTTGAAAAGGCAAAGCAAAAAGGTGTCAATATCGTATTGCCAATTGATACAGTTATTGCTGACAAATTCAGTAATGATGCAAGCCGTCAAACGGTACCTGCTGCTGAAATTCCGGCGGATTGGGAAGGTTTGGATATTGGTCCAAAAACGGTTGAATTATTTAAAGGTATTATCGCTGCTTCAAAAACTGTTCTTTGGAACGGCCCGATGGGTGTTTTTGAATTCCCGAATTTTGCAATCGGTACCAATGCTATCGCTGAGGCGGTTGTTGCTGCAACGGAAGAAAATGATGCTTTCTCGTTGATCGGTGGTGGTGATTCTGCTTCTGCGGTTAACAATGCAGGTTATGGCGATCGCGTAAGTTATGTGTCGACAGGTGGTGGTGCTTTGCTTGAATACATGGAAGGTAAAGTTTTGCCAGGTGTTGCTGCTTTGGAAAACTAGAAGATGTTTTAATGGTTAATTGTTGAGGATTAATTGTTAATGATGAAAAATGAGAATTGAACGCTTGTCGCGTTTGGTTCTCATTTTTTTATGTCGAAAAAGTAATATTCGACTTTATTTTGGATATCGTATAGTTCTGAATTTGTACAGAATGTGGGCATAGTCCATAGTCTGAAAGCCGAAATCCGACTGCCGATAGCCGACCAAAAAGAAATCCATTCCTCAAATGAAGAATGGATTGTCTGTATTATTAACCTAACTAATTTATAAATAAAGTCACAACCTGACCTGTATTTTTCTTTTAACTTCCGCTTTTTACACGTGACTGGATATCGTCGGATCCTGTGTTACGCTGTCTTGTTTTTACATTTTGATTCCCAAAACGATAAGTAAATGTGAGACGGGCCTGACGACTTGGCCATGTGCTTTTTACTCTCAAATCTATATCTTCAAACTTTGTCGTTCCCCTGAATTTATTTGTCCAGAAAGGATCCTGAATACTCAGACGAATGGTTGCTTTTTTGTCCATCAATGATTTTTGCAAACCAAGATTAATAGCGCCTTGTGTTTTTGATGATAACAAACCATAAATCGCCGGGCTGTTATACCATCCTGAAATCTCGGCTGTCCAGTTTTTAGGGAGCGTAAATGTATTGTTAATGAATGCGTTGTAAGTGAAAATTTTCATGTCAAACGGCGCATTACGGTAAAATGTTTTGTAATGATTGTAAGCAGCTGATACGTTGGTCTGAACATTCCACCATTTGGTGACTGGAATCGGAGCAGAGATTGTCAGGCTGACGTAATTCTGGAAATCCAGGTTTTCTGCTGTTACATAGGTTTTATTTTCTTCTGCAATTAACATCGGCACTTCGTCGGCGATCATGTCTTTGATACGGCTGTAAGCAAGTGTAGTATTCAGGAAACTCTTGTAAACGTGCACCAGCTGGAATGAATGCGTATACTGCGGGCGAAGGTTTGGATTTCCCTTCTGGAAAGTGTACGGATCCAGATAATATTCAAACGGATTCAAGGACTGATAATTCGGCCGGTCAATACGGTAGCTGTATGACAAGTTTAAAACATTACTGCTGTCCAGATTTCTCGATAAAAAAACACTTGGAAAAACGTTGACATAGTTACGGTCGCGGATGCTGTTTAAGGTTACTGAATTTCCAATAGCGTGCGTATGTTCCACCCGCAGACCGAGCTGGTATTTTGTTTTTGAATTGATCTGCCCGTTGTAATTGGCATAACCTGCATTGATATTTTCAGTGTACTTAAACTGATTCGTCCGGGACGGATCAAGCTGCCATGTGTCGCCGAAAGTTTCGAAAATCATATTGTTATCCGATTTTACATAACTTGATTTCAGACCTGCCTCAAATTTGCCTTTACCGATCGGTTGTGTGTAATCTGCTTTTGCTACGCCAATGTTGATTAAGGACGGCATATTATTACGAATGATATCCGGGGTTCCATCAGGCTTGCCATCCGGTGTAAAATATCTTGTGTCCAAGGAGTTAAACCCTTTGCTGTCGTATCTTACATAATCCGCATCGAAAGTCAGTTCTTTGCCTTTGTCGTTAAATTGATGTTTAAGGTTAACATTGGCACTGATATTATTCATGTTGTTATGCGCTTTTGTATCGGTGTGGTATGTTTGGCGAAGGCTTAAATCGTCGTTCAATATTTCTGCATTCGTAGCCCGGAGCGGGTTTTTCCAGGAGTTATAGAATCCTGAAACAAGTACTCCGACCGTTGTTTTATCTGTTGCGAAATAATCCATTCCTACCCGATAATTATAATTTCTTGAACGCCAGTCACTTTTCGATATCATGTTGAAAGTCGTGGTTTTTCCTTCGTAAGGAATGGCGCGGTATATATCCTGTGTATTAAAACCTTCTCCTTCAAATGCGCTTCCCGTCCCAAAAAGACTAACTTTTCCTTTTCTGTTATTTAATGCGAGCGAAGCATTACCACGTCCGTAACCCGGTGAAGCAAGGCCGCCAGCGATTGAAAAGTTACCATTTGTTCCAAAATTTTTATTTTTCTTAAATTTGATATTGATGATCCCCGAATTTCCGGCTGCGTCATATTTTGCGGATGGGTTCGTGATCAGTTCAATTTTTTCAATGTTATCGCTTGGCGTATTTCTTAATAAATTAACGAGTTCGGCCTGACTGAGGTAGGTCTGTTTACCATCGATTTGCACAATGACACCATCTTTTCCGCGAAGTTGCAGCTTGTCATTCTGTTGATCCACGGTTACCCCCGGCGAACGCTCCAGAACTTCCAGTGCAGTAGCCCCGGCTGAAACGATACTGTTCTCTACATTGATCACCGTGCGGTCTATTTCCTGCTCAATAAAGGGCTTTTTGGCTGTTACAGTCACTTCATTCAGCGCCTGAGATTCTGGTTGAAGAGTGAAAACCGGAAGAGAAATATTTTTTTCTGAAACTGAAAAATTTTTGCTGTAAGACTTTTTATAACCTACCATGGATACCAAAGTCAGGTAATCTCCTGCATCGACCTGATCAAAAAGGAATTTCCCATTTTCGTCAGCTGCAAGCCCTTTGGACAATGTCGAGTCTTTGGCTTTGAGAAGTAAAACATTAACAAAAGGAAAAGGCTGGGATTTTTCATCGAGAATAGCTCCGGACACTTTTCCTTTTGATGGTGGTGATTGAGCCTGGGCAAAGCTAGCGCCAAGCAGCACCGCTACTGTTAGATTAATAAAGAATTTCATGGCTAATAGATCGTTATATTTTCAATCGATACCGGTTCAAAACCTCGGATAAATTTTCACTCTGACCTTGTTTTGATATCGACTACATTGCAAAGATAAGTACTTGGTATAACATAGAACCTTAGATTACATAAATGGTTGTTTTGTTATATGAACGGAAATCCAAGTATCCGCCTTTCGTTTGATAGATACAAATAGACAGAAGAATGTTGCATGGGTAAAGGAAAAAAGTTTGAATGGTAGTTATTTCAGGATGAAATGGCTGAAAATTGGTGTCGGGCAATAGCCTGCAACTAGGAGAGGGGAATTTTACGGCATAATTCCGCTGAGCAAACAAGCGGATATCGATTCTGATTTAGCGTTGAATATTTTGTGATTTGGGATAAGGGAGGCAAAATAAAAAAAGGCAACAAGTTTTTTTTTGAGAACTCCCTGCCTTTTTGCACTACCAACCACTTATCTTCAACAATCAATTTTTACTAACTTACTCGTAATAAGTAACTTAATGGTTTAGTTTACTATGTCTTCACTTGTGCCATTAATCAGTGCGACGGCATCAACGTCTAAAATTTCCGAAATCTGAATTAATCTTTCAAGTGTAATGCGTGTGTAAGCCAGTTCTATTTTGCTGTATGCGTTCTGGGAAATGCCAAGTTTCATAGCCAGATATTCCTGGGTGTATTTTCTGAGCTCTCGGATTTTTCTGATATTGGCTGCTACCGTCTTCATTTTCTTTTCCACTGCAATACTCATAAAGTATCAAAGGTTAATTCAACATCGGTCTTTGTTATACTTTTATATACGGATTTTATGGGTAGATTGGATTAAATAAAGGAAAATAATATTGCCCTCGTTTGGTAGCAGACCAACAATGAGACTTGCAAAACTTGAAAGAAAGATAAGAAATATGAAGGCCAAGGCGTTCACGTTTTGAAAACTTGCCTGCTCCTTTTCGCTTTAAGAAAAGATTTTTTAGTAATTAGCCTTATGTTTTAATAAAATAAAATCAGAAATGATCAATCGCCTATATGACACCTCTTTAAGTTTGCTTACCGATTTATACCAGCTGACCATGGCGTATGGTTACTGGAAATCGGGAAAGGCCGAGCAGGAGGCCGTTTTTAATTTATATTTTAGAAAACACCCGTTTCAGGGAGGTTTTACCATAGCCTGCGGCCTTAGCAGTGTGATTGATTACCTGAATGAATACCGGATTGATGAAGAAGATCTGGATTATATTGGTTCGCTCACCGGCAGCGATGGTGAGGCACTTTTTGAAGAAACATTTCTGGATTATCTGCGCAATATGGAATTCAAGTGCAGCGTGGATGCTATTCCTGAGGGTACGGTTGTTTTTCCAAATCAGCCGTTGCTTCGTATTCAGGGCCCGGTTTTACAATGCCAGTTACTGGAAACTCCCCTTTTGAATCTTATTAATTTTCAATCTTTGATTGCTACAAAAGCAGCAAGAATGCGTTTGGTGGCGAATAGCGACGCGCTTCTGGAATTTGGATTAAGAAGAGCGCAAGGACCAGATGGCGGAATGACAGCCAGCAGAGCAGCCTATATTGGTGGTTTCGACGCTACTTCCAATGTGCTGGCAGGAAAACTCTACGGAATTCCGGTAAAAGGTACGCACGCGCATAGCTGGGTGATGTCCTTCGAAACAGAACTCGAAGCGTTTGAAACCTACGCCAGGTATATGCCGAATAATGTAACCTTGCTTGTTGATACCTATGATTCAATCCAGGGAGTTGAAAATGCTATCAGGGTTGGAAATCAGCTTCGCGAAAGAGGTTATGAACTGGGAGGCATTCGGCTGGATTCGGGTGATTTGGCTTATTTGAGTATCGAAGCCAGAAAACTGCTGGATGAGGCCGGTTTTGAAAAGACCAATATTGTAGCCAGCAACGATCTGGATGAATATATTATGGATAGTTTGAAAATCCAGGGAGCTAAAATCAATGTTTGGGGAATTGGGACCAAGCTGGTGACGGCTTTTGATCAACCTGCTTTGGGTGGCGTTTTTAAATTGGCGGCAATCAAAAATGATGCGGGCGAATGGGATTATAAGTTGAAGTTGTCCGAACAGGCAATAAAAGTTTCGACGCCGGGAATTCAGCAGGTCCGTCGTTTCAGGGATAGTCAAGGATTCATTTCGGATATGATCTTTAATATTGAAACCCCATTAATTGGGAAGTCTACGATGGTGGATCCCTATGATTTTACAAAGACAAGATCTTTTTCAGAAACACTATCTTATGAAGATTTACTTGTCCCGATATTTGCAGGAGGCGTGTTGGTATACAGTTTGCCTTCTATACATGAAACAAAAGAAAGAGTTGAACAGCAGCTGTCACATTTTCATAAGGGGATCAAACGTTTTGTGAACCCGCACACCTATCCTGTGGGACTGGAAAAGGAGCTTTTCGATATGAAAACAGATCTCATCGTGAAGTTAAGAGCCGCAAAGTAAATTTATTAACAAGTACAAACAATGAGCGACGAGATTCCAAAGCCTGATACCGAAATCCTGAAAGAGCTTATTCTTTACCGGATGCCTTTCGGGAAATACAAGGACTGGCTGATTACAGATTTACCTGTTTCCTATCTGGAATGGTTTGAAAGAGAGGGCTTTCCTGCGGGAAAATTGGGGATGATGCTGAGCACGATGTACGAAATCCGGCTCAATGATCTGATGTTTCTGATTCATGGTTTAAAGAAAATTTATAAAAGATAAGGGTTATCAAAATCAGTATAATACAGGCTATGCAGCATTTAAACAGCAATCGCCCAGGTTTTCAAGCCTGGGCGATTGCTGTTTAAAAAGGAATGTTGTTGGAAAATCTTTCCGGTCAGACTTATTTTTTCTCTGGCATCAAAACAACTTTAATAAAGTTTTCATCCGAGAAATACTTATTCGCAGCCGCTTTTGTACTTGCTACCGTAATCGATTTCAATAATTTATCTTCGTCAAGCACTTCATTCAGGTCATCACCGATGAAGGTATTTTCGTCGATATAGTTGATCCAGAAACTGTTTGTCTTCAGGGCAACCTCTGTTTTTCTTCTTGTTTCGGCGACAAACTTTTCGATATCTTTCGGATCGGCGCCATTTTCTTTGATTTTCTTCATTTCTGCCACACTGCGTGTCACCAGTTTTTCAACGTTTTCAGGTGCGCATCCAAAGCCGATCGAGAAACGATAATGGCCCGTTGGGAATTTATCAACATCCTCAGAAACTCTTACACCATAAACACCACTTTCTTCCTCGCGAAGTGCTTCAATCAGTTTGATTTGTAAAACTTCCTGTAAAGCCTCGATCTGAATATTGTTTTCAGGATTGTATTCATATTCGCCGCTTGTAATCAGCGTAACTTTACTTTTTGGTTCGAGACCTTTATAAATTGTTTTTTCAATACGTCCTTTTGGAGGGAAAATATTGGGGTGTTTGTAAGTATCATCGCGATCAGTAGAAGGCAAACCACCAATGTATTTTTCAAGAAGTGGTTTAATCGCATCTACCTTAAAAGCACCTACGAAAGTGAAAACAAAGTCCGATGCGTCAGCAAAACGATCCTTGTAAATCTCCACCGCGCGATCAAGACTTACTTTGTCGATACTTTCAGGTGTAAGTGGTCTTCTATCCGGATTGTTGCTTGTGAGTACTGCATTCAGCGTATCAGAATACACTTTGTCTGGTGTCAATGTTTTGCGAATGTTTTCCAGATATGATTTCTGATTGCTTAACATGCCACTCACAACTTCCTTATCCTTACGCGGTTCAGTAAAATAGGCGTACATCAGCTGTAAGGTCGTTTCCAGATCTTTCGGACTTGTGCTGCCTTCCACACCTTCTTTCAGTTCCGTCACATATGGACCGCCGCTCACCGTTTTACCGGCAAGGAATTTTTGAAGCTGGGTTTGATTATAAGGGCCAACACCACTTGACTGGATCATATAACTGGTAAACATTCCTGTTTCTCTTTCACCCGGGAAAAGCGAAAATCCGCCCTTGCCCGTTGCCTGGATCAAAATTTCATCGTTTTTAAAATCCGTAGGTTTTAGTAAAACTTTTACGCCGTTGGATAATACGAGTTCAGTAATTCCGAGTTTTTCATTGGTTTTTTCACTGGTAACTTTACCAGCTTTTGGTTCTGTTTTAAGCAATGGAGAATCCAGAACATCGTCCACATAAGCAGTTACATTTTTACCTGACTCCGCAAGCATGGTACGGATTTTCGCTTCGGTCGGCAGGGCGTCTTTCGATTTTTCCGGGCCCATAATAACCACAGAACGGTTTTTGTCTGTGATGTATTTTTTTGCCAATGCGTTCACTTCTTCCAGTTTTACATCATCAATGTGTTTTTGTAAAAAGCCGTAATAAGCATCAATCCCCATGTATGGTTTTTGGTGCAAAAAGTGGTTCAGGTATTCATTTACATAATTCGCAGACTTCGTTTTATCCTTTTCCTTGTATGCCTGTTCTATCTGATTCATGAAATCCTTTTTGGCACGATCAAGTTCAGGAGCCGTGAAGCCGAATTTTTGTACCCTTGCATTTTCTTCCAGGAGTGCGGTTAAAGCAGTTTCCAGCGAAGAGGCATCCTTAGCCAGTGCAATGGATGTATACGAATCAAGATTTCCCAGAAAATCGCTATAACTGCTTGCACCATACAGGAATGGAGGATTAGCCTTCTGTGTCAGCTCCTGCATACGCTGGCCCATCATGGCATTGTATAAACCCTGTGCGATGTTATTCCGGACATCCAGCAACGATTTTTCTTTGGAATTAGGTTGTTTGTAAATCAGCTGAATTACATTTTGAGGATATTCAGGATCAGTGACGATCGCTACATTGGTACTCCCATCCAAAGGAATATTATATTCGGTGCGCTTTTTCGGATTTGGAGTTACCGGAATCTTACCGAATTTCTGGCTGATCATCGCTTCTACTTTGGCAACATCAAAATCACCAACCGCAACCACAGCCATCAGGTCCGGACGATACCAGTCTTTGTAAAATGCTTTGATCGTTTCAGGTTTAAAACTTTTAAGGATACTGTCTTTCCCGATCGGCAAACGCTCTGCATAGCGGGAATTGTTCAGGATCATTTTCAAATATTTGTCGCGCATACGTTGCTGAGCGCCACGTCCCATGCGGGATTCTTCCAAAACAACACCACGTTCTTTTTCAATTTCTGATGGATCAAGCAAAGCACCGTGTGCCCAGTCGTCCAAAACCTGAATGCCTTTTTCCAGCAAGCCGGCAGAATCGGTCGGGATCGGAAGCATATATACGGTCTCGTCAAAACCGGTGTAGGCATTCAAATCAGCCCCAAAGCGTACACCTGTTTTTTGAAGGAAATTGACCAGTTCATTTTTTGGAAAATTGGTTGTTCCATTAAAATTCATGTGCTCCATAAAGTGAGCCAAACCTTGTTGTGCATCCGTTTCAAGCACTGAGCCTGCTTTTACAATCAGCCTTAGTTCAGCCCTGTTTTTGGGTTCTGCATTTTTTTTGATATAATACGTAATACCATTTTTAAGCTTACCTGTTTTAACGGAGGGATCTAGCGGAACTTTCTGTGTGTGTAGGTCTTGTGCGTAAGAGGGTGATACGACTGACCACACGCCGAAAATGCACAAAATCATGAGGGATTTTTTCATTTGACTTACATTAAGTTGATAAAATGTATAAGAAACGAAAGATATAGTTAATCGCTTCGATTGCAAAGAGACACGGATAAAATATTTTCGTTGCAAAGATCAGAGTAGAGCGCGAAGGAGAGACTTCCGAACTTTGGGACGTGACGAGGATTAAAAATAAAAACACAAATCGACATCACCGGGCCGTAGATGTCAATCTGTGTTTTGGGGTCGAAAAATTTTAACTGTATTTTTCGACCATTTTTTTCATAAACGCCAGGCTGCCTTTGGCAAGATCTTCGGCATTATATTTTGAGGGGCGCCAGAGTGAGGTCGGGCCGACTAATTCCTTGATTTCGGATGAAAAGTTTTCCAGTACCAGTGCGCCGGAATAATTAATTTCTGACAAACCTTTAAACAATTCGTCCCAATGTACATTGCCTTCGCCAAGCATTCCGCGGTCACTTTCGGTCATGTGTACATGAAAAAGGTTGTCTCCGGCCTGAATTAGCGGATCGTAAAAATTCGCTTCTTCAATGTTCATATGAAATGTATCAAGGTGCAGACCGAGATTAGGCGCATTCGTTTTTTTGATCAGAGTAAGCGTCTCAGCGGCGGCTGTGCAGATATAACTTTCATATCGGTTGACGGGCTCTATCCCGATTTTAATATCCAGTTTTTGTGCATAAGCAGAAACTTCTGTCCAGACCTGACACATAATAATTTCTTCATCTTTGGTACGGGGCAGCCCGGTAAAAACGCCTATGCCGGCATGTAACACACCACCCAGAAATTTGACTTCCAGCTCCGCCGCTTTGTCGAGCGCGGACTTAATCAAAGTCGTAGCTTCCAGCGGATGAAAGGGGATGTGACAGCTTTTGGGAAGATTTAAGCTGCATAATGCTTCTATGTTATGCTCTTCGAGTTGCTTTTTAACTGTTGCTGCATCAAAGTCCATCGAAACGGGAAGTAAGATTTCCAGTAAATCAAATCCTGTTTCCGCTGTTTTCTTTATTGCATGTAATCCCGATTCCGGTGTCCACACCGGAGGAATCCAGGATAATATAGAGGCTCCGAATTTTGGGTTTAGCATAGTATGTTGCGTATATTAAACGTATAACGAGGTATTACCTTTGTCAACTGAAAATATCGTACCCGAAGCATCAGGTATTCCTTATGGTTAGCAAATCAAATTTTGTAAAACTGACTGAATTAATGGCAGTTGGTTTCCTTAAAAAGCAATCCTTTTTTAAAATTTAATTTTGCCCGGTTGGTGAAAATCATCTTTCCATCCTTTTCCTCTGATTCTCCAAACCCTTCAACAAAATCATTGCCTCTTCTTAACAGCGCAATCTGACGGACTGATTTTGTCCCTTCCGACAGGAACGTGTAATCGGCAAGCAGTGTGTCGCCTATTATTTCTCCTTTCAGGGTTCCTTTGTTGGAGTCCTTCTCGAAAATATGATATTCAAGATCGCCGGTTACGATATTGTTGACTGTATTAATATGGAGAAATGCAGTATCCTTTTTCGTCGTGTAGCTATAACAGTCATACGTTTCGAAGGCGCTGATAATTTTTTCCGGATTAGCTGTCTTTGTGTAAGTAATCTGATTGCCGCCGGCTGTTTTAACAATCATAACGCTATCGCTTACGGAGACAATTTTTAGCGTATCAGAAAATTTATTTTTCTCTTTGATATCGTCGCGTGTACCATACATAATGAGCCGGTCACCAAATTTTTCCCATTTCTCATAAACCGAGTTTCCCAGATTGATAGAAACCGCTGTTCCTTCATCTTTGAGCGTAAAACCGGATTGATGTTGCGGCTGATCTTTCATTTCCGTAATCCAACTTCCTGAAATAGAGCCTGATTCTTTTTTGCAGGAAGCCATTATTCCACAAGATGCAAGTAGGATCAGCAGTGTGTTGCGGGTGTGTTTTTTCATATTCCGTGTAGTTAATGATGCATTATAGATTATTATAACGACATTTTAACTCAGGAAGATAAATAAAGTGTATGCGATTCGGGATAATTATTTACCAGGAAATATCGTGTAATAAGAAAATGAGCACCAGTCAATAACTGGCGATTGTCAGATTTATCGGGCCGACAACCGTTTAGCTTCCAATGTAATCGGAGGTTTTCTGACGATAGCTTCTGATCACCAGGAACAGGCCTGTGAAGATAAAGGGAAGGCTTAATAGTTGCCCCATATTTAAAGGAAGGGTTTTTTCGAAAGATTCCTGATCGATTTTGTAAAATTCATCCAGAAATCTAAAACTGAAAAGTAAAATCAGAAATAGGCCCAGTAAAAAACCGTCATTTATCTTTGTTCTCCGGGTTTTCCAAATGGTGAACATCAGTATAAAAAGGAACAGACAAAAGATCGATTCATATAACTGAGCCGGATGCCTGGGCAGGTTATCTTCGGCTGTAAATATGAACGCCCAAGGAAGATCAGCAGGAATGCCGATCATCTCGGAATTCATCAGATTGCCAAACCGGATAAATGCTCCGACCAAGGGAGCCACAAGCGTCATGCTGTCCAGAATACGGATATAGTTTTCATTGTATTTTTTACAATAAAGATATAGGGCTACAAAAATTCCAATGCCTCCTCCATGACTTGCAAGCCCGGCCAGTCCGGTAAATTCAAAAGGATTGAGCCTGACAGGCAGAATTTCAATAGGGTGGTGCCAATAATGTACCGGATCGTAAAAGATAATATGCCCCAGCCTGGCACCGAGTAGTGTTCCGATAATCAGATACACCGTAAGTACATCAAGCTGTTGTAATTCTTTACATTCTTTTTTGTAGACATAACGCATTACTTCATGGCCCAGAAATATTCCTGCTGCCCAGCATAAGCCGTACCATTTCGGGATTTCCAGATTAGGAAAAACATTTGGATTTACGTCCCATGTTATGTACGAGAAGATTGAAGTCATTTACAGATAGCAATTTTGGCAAAATGCAATAAGAAAGGAGAAAATAGCTGCGTTGCGGAGAACGCGTTCCGACAGAAAATGAAAAGGTCGTTCGCCAGCAGTTTCAACGATGCTCAATATCTCGTCATCACTGATTTCTGATGAATTATTCAGGTTTTTAAACTGATCCCACGAATATTTAAGATTATCTGAGTTCATTGTAAGCTGCTTTAAAAGTTTCTTTAAGTTTTGTTTTAATGCGGTTCATACGCGTGCTGATATTTGTCGCAGTCAGTTGTAATGTGTCGGCAATTTCCCTGTTGTTATAACCTTCAAAGTGCAGTATCATGATCGCTTTATCGGTAGCTTCAAGCCGACTGATAAGAAAAAGTAATTGCTGGATGTCGTCATTTACGGAGTCGGGTGTGCCGGAATTATCTAAGTGGATGTCCGAAAGAGGCTCATTTAAATGGTATTTTGTGTCTTTTTTGATTTTAGCAAGAATGGTATTGAGCGCTACCTTATAAATCCAGGTACTGATTTTGGATTCGTTTCTGAACGTTGAAAGCGATTTCCAGAGTTGCAGGATAATATCCTGGCGGGCATCTTTAATGTCTTCATCATCAGTATAATATATTTTACAAATACTGTTAATGATCCCCTGGTGTTCCTGTACGACTTGTATGAAGTAGGTTTTATTTACGGAATTCATCGCTGCTCGTTTGTTTACAGAAACATTAGTAGAAATTACAACGAAAATGTCACAGGGATAACAAATATTCCGGTATTATTTTGGGTCTACTACCTCAAAGTCAGATCCATCCGTACGATTTCTGTAACCTCTATACTGAGAAAACCGAATTCGTCAATCACTTTTCCATAGATTTTATAAACCCCTTTATTTGAAAAATTATACTTTGCAGCAACCGGAGGGAAATGTACCGTGTCAATAAATTGTCCTTCCTGATCCAGAAAAGTCCCGAATTGCATACGTTCTCCTTTTGAAGTCCGGGTATTTTTTACAGCGACAAGGTATCCGTATTGTATCACTTCCTGATTTACATGTTCGTGTAAATCTTTGGACATGACACTTCTGGCCATCGGGTTTTTAACGAGTTCAAACGGACTGCAAAGCGGAAAACCGAGCAATTCAATCTGGTCGTATGCTTCATCGGTGGGCGAGGTTTCAAATTTTGGCAGGTCGAAATCTTTAATTTCTACCTGAAAAAGTTGTTTTTGAGGAACCTTGTTGACCGCTTTGTTTAAGCGGAAATGTGCTTTCCAGAGTAAAGTTTTCTTATCGACTTTTGTAAACCGGAATGCATTAATCCGAATCAGGATGGTCAGTTGCTCCATTGAAATAGCCACACGGTCGAGGAAATTATTCAGTGAAGTGAATACTCCTTCGGCCTGACGCGCTTCAATAATTTTGGCGATCGTTTTTTCTTCAATTTCATTTAAAAACTGCATTCCCAGGTAAATATCAGTTCCTTCGATGATGGTTTGTGCATGACTGTGATTGACACAAGGTGCCAGAATATTTCCCCCGTGCATTCGGGCTTCGTGCACATATAATTCGGGCGCATAAAAACCACCTCCGTTGTTTAAAACTGCCACCATAAATTCAAGTGGATAATAGGCTTTCAGGAAAAGTGTCTGATAGCTTTCCACGGCGTAGGAAGCGGAATGTCCTTTGGCGAAAGCATACCCGGCAAAGCTGGCGATTTGTGCCCAAATAGCTTCTGTCGTTTTCTGGTCATATTTTTTGTCTTTACAGTTTTTGAAAAACTTGGCTTTTACATATTCGAATTCATCGCGGCCGCGAAATTTTCCGCTCATACCCCGCCTGATCACATCCGCCTCACCCAATGTCAACCCGGCAAAATAATGAGCAACTTTGATCACATCTTCCTGGTAAACCATAATGCCATAAGTTTCGGGCATTAATTCAAGTAAAATAGGGTGGGAGTCGTTTATCCTGTCGTGATTCTGATGCCGTAAAATATATTCCCGCATCATACCGCTTTTCGCAACGCCGGGACGGATAATAGAACTGGCCGCCACCAGGCCCAGATAATTATCAACTTCCAGTTTTTTCAAAAGCATGCGCATCGCAGGAGATTCGACATAAAAACAGCCAATGCACTGTGCCTGTTTGATCAAATTATTGATGTTGTCATCTTTTTTAAATTGTTTCACATCATCAATGTCGATGGTGGGCGCCTCAGGACGGTTATAGCTGATTATTTCCAGGGTCTCTTTTATTTTTGCCAATCCCCGCTGGCTAAGAATATCATACTTGTTCAGCCCGACATCCTCGGCAATAACCATGTCAAATTGGGTGGTTGGAAAACCTTTCGGTGGCAGATCGGTAGCGGAAAAATAATGAATCGGCCGTTCGGAAATCAATATTCCGCCCGCGTGGATGCTCAGGTGATTGGGTTGATTATTTTCCTGAAAATATTCGGCATATTTAATAACCAGGCCTGCCAGCTGATCTAGTTTATTACGGTCGTATTTCCCATCGCTCAGTGCATCGATTTCATGCGTCGGCAAACCAAAAACTTTGCCCAGTTCACGAACCGCAGCGCTATGCTGGAAGGTACTGTACGTCCCTAAAAGAGCAGCCTGTCCTTTTTTGCCGTATTTGTCAAAAATATATTGGGTAATATCCTCCCGATCTTTCCATGAGAAATCAATGTCAAAATCAGGAGGATTTTTTCTGTATATGTTGATGAAGCGTTCGAAATAAAGATCAAGTTCAATAGGGTCGACGTTGGTAATACCGAGCAGATAAGCGACAATACTGTTTGCTCCGCTTCCACGGCCTACGTAATAATAGCCTTTTTGTTTTGCATAACTTGTAATGTCACGATTTACCAGAAAAAACGGGACGAAATTTTGCTTCTGAATCATTTCGAGCTCCATGGATATCCGGTCAAATATCTGGTCATTGACCGTATTGCCGTACCGATAACCCATTCCGTCGTATGTCATGGAGCGCAGCAATTGATAATCGTTTGCATCACTTTCAGAATATATTCTTAAATTCTGATGCTCTCTGTTCTCTCCGAAAGCAAAATGGATATGACATTGATCCATTAATTTTTCGGTGTTATAAACAATCGAATCGAAGTTCTTGTAATGATATTCAAGGATATTTCGCGGGAGCATTTGTTCTGTTTCCGCGCCGGTGCCAAAGGTTGAAATTTTGCTCAGTAAAGTATTTTCGTCAATAGATCTTAAAAGTCTGTGTGCGCTGAAATCCTTTTTATGTCGGAAACTCACCGGATGCAGGATCACAAATTTGTCTTCATGCTTGCTCAGATAAGAAAACCGGATGCGGTTTAAATCCTTGATAGAAACGCCGATATATTCATCAGGTCGAAAAGTGTCTTTTTTTGTTTTTATTAATTGTTCAAAAGAATAAATGAAAACCGCGTTTTCAAGCAAAGGTGCTTCGTTGGGAAAAGTAAGTTTATGGTGGGAATGATAAGACAGGAAAGCATTAAGCTCCTGAAATCCGGTATTGTTTTTTGCCAGTCCTACAAATTGCTGCTGCATCCCGTTCCTGAAATCGATACCGACTATCGGATTGATGTCATATTTGGCAGCGGTGCGTATAAAATTCAGACAACCCGATGTATTGTTAATATCCGTCAACGCAATCGTGTTATAATTATTTTGCACACATAGTTTAAGCAATTCTTCCTCTGGTATCATTCCGTAGCGAAGGCTGAAATAGGAGTGGCAGTTGAGTAACATGGTATTTTCTGAAATTTTAGATTGCAATTATGCGTTCCTGTGCGCCGGAATAATCGGCGGTTCGCCGTTAAAGGGATTTCCCATACTGGCTATGTTAGCGATGCCCAGGGTGGTACCCCAGCTGATAATGGAATTTCCCCGGTCGTCTGTCCCATAGCGGTTTCGGAGATAATCCATGGCTTGGTAAAGATTCAGTTTCTCCTCTGAATCGTCAAACATGTTAATCTGATAGTTGCCATTGACAAGGTCACTGAAATTGACACCTACAAGCCTCACCATCATACGCCGGTTATATAACTGGTCGAATAATCGTTCAATCTGCGGTATAAGGATATGGTCTGCTGACGTGTAGGGTATTTTAAGTTGTTTGGAAAAAGTATTAAAATCTGCATAACGAATTTTTACAGAAATACAGGAAGTGAGTTTATCGCCATTTCTGAGCTGATATGCAAGATTTTCTCCCATAGCCCGGATCATTTCCCGCATTCTTTTGGAGTCACCGGTATCTTTTCCGAATGTGCGTTCGTTGGATATTGATTTTCGCTCGTGAAATGGAATGATGGGTGTATCATCTCTGCCATTGGCGCGGTTCCATAAGACTACGCCATTTTTACCCAATACTTTACTCATCATTTCCATGGGCATTTCCTGTATTGTTTTCACATGTTTTATCCCGAGATTATAAAGTATCTGACTGGTTTTTTCGCCGACCATCGGGATTTTCTTTACAAGCATTGGCGCTAAAAATTCTTTCTCTGTTCCAAAATCAACTTTTCTTTTGTTGTCGGGTTTTGCTGTTCCGGTAGCTACTTTTGAAACCAGCTTGTTGGCCGAAAGTCCAAAAGAAATAGGCAAACCGGCCTGCTTCTTGATACGCATGCGCAGCTCATCCGCCATTTGGTAAGACGATTTGCAAAACCTGTCCATTCCTGATAGGTCGGCATAAAACTCATCTATACTTGCTTTTTCAAAAACAGGTACAGTTTCTCTTATGATATCGCTGACAAGTTTGGATTCTTTGGAATAAATTCCTGCTTCTCCCCGTATCACAACAGCTTCCGGACACAGGTTTCGGGCCATTTTCATGGGCATGCCTGAATGGATTCCAAAGGGCCGGGTTTCGTAGCTACATGCCGCAACCACACCCCGATCGCCAATTCCTCCCACCAGAATAGGTTTTCCTTCTAAACGGGTATCATTTTTCCGTTCGACAGATACAAAAAAAGTATCCAGATCCATATGTAGGATGGTTCGCTCCATGGTAATATGGAATATTTACTTATTAATGGATTATTTCCAAAATTATGGATTTATTCCTTAATTAACAATGGAAATATTCCAAAAAATTTATATCTTTGGGAATATTAGAGAGTTAATCGCAAGCTTATCAGGCCTATGCCCATCGAAGAAGAAAGCAGACGTTTCAAACAGATACGAGAAGAATTAAATCTTACCCAGGCCGTTTTTGCAGAGCAGCTCGGTATTAATGCTACCACGGCAGATATTGAAAGAGGGCGTACACGGATTCCCGGGCAAGTAGTCAAGGAGCTTTTGAAGCGCTATCATATTAATCCTCTCTGGCTGTTTGGCGAAAGTGGTCAGAAATATCTGCGTATCGGCGAATCGGTTATGAGCCCGAAAGTGGTAACGGTGGATAATACCGGAAAAGAAAATATTATTCTGGTGAGTGCCAAAGCGGCTGCCGGTTATCCTCATAATATCGGCGATGCCAATTGGTTCGAAAGTTTACCAGCTTTCAGTATTCCCTTGCCGGAATTCAGAAATGCCACATTCAGAGGCTTTCAGGTCGATGGTGACAGTATGACACCCGTTCTGCAATCAGAAGAGTGGATTGTTGGAAAAGCAGTGGAGGGTTGGGATAATATAAAAAGTAACCGGATGTATGTGATTATAACGGCCGACAGTATTTTGGTTAAAAAAATCCAGCAAGATGATACAACTACTTTTGTGAACCTGATCTCTCTAAATCCAGAATACAGTCCGATTTTAATCGACAGAAGTGAGGTGCGTGAACTTTGGCAGGTTCACAGCAAGCTGACGTTCGATATGGAAACGAATTCCACAACGGTTAGTTTGCATAACCTGCATCAGGAAATGAAGGAATTAAAGGAGGAAGTGAGAAGGATGATTAAATGATCTGTGATTATTTTAGCTGCAATACGTATATGGACAATTAAATATTATATCCTATTTTTACCAGAATCAAAATATAAACAATAATATAATCATCAATGGCTAAGTTGTTTCCCTATATGCACTTGCAAAATTTTCTTAGTGATGAGTTAAGTGCAGAAATACTGGCATATGGTATAAGTAAAGAACATGATTTTGAGCCATCCCAGATATACGTAAAGGGCGTGGTTGACTTGTCAGGTTTTCGTATTTCATCAACACTGAGGCGTCTTGGGCCTTATGAAAGTATCGTGCAGGATAAACTTCGTGAGATAATTCCCAGAATGAATGCGGAGTTGCAGATTGCACGTTTTGAGGTAGGGGAGATTGAAGTGCAATTGGCTGCTCATGGAGACGGAGCTCTTTTCGGAAGACATATAGATACAATGGTTCATGAAAAATCAGATCAGCCAAGAGTAATCAGTGCTGTTTATTATTTACATAGCAATCCTAAAAAATTTGACGGAGGAAATTTGAGGTTGCACACAATCCCGATCGGAGAGGAAGATATTCAGCCGAAGGATATCTCACCGGATCATAATTCCTTGCTCGTTTTTCCTTCTTTCGCTCCACATGAAGTTCTGCCGGTAATAGCTCCGGGAGTTGAGTTTAAAGATTGGCGGTTTGCTGTTAATTGCTGGATTCATAAAGCGTAAGGAAGTATAATAGTTTCTGAGAGATTTAAAAAGGAGACAGTATTGATCTTTAATCTGATTAATGCTGTCTCCTTTATTTATTTTGCTAAAAACGGAAAATTCAAACCTATTCACGCATTATAGCGATATGAAGCTCCCTGAATAACATCGATTAAGCTTCCTCGGTCATCAACTGTTTTTCATACAATTCTTTGTACGCCCCATTTTTTGCCATAAGGTCTGTATGGGTTCCCTGCTCGACAATTTTACCTTCATCGAGCACGACAATCTTGTCAGCCAGTTTGGCAGAAGAAACCCGATGTGAAATGATTACCGAAGTTCGTTCATCCATAATACGTTTCAGGTTCGTCAGGATAATGTTTTCTGTATTGGTATCAACCGCAGAGAGGCAGTCGTCAAGAATAAGAATTTTAGGATCACGCGCAATGGCACGTGCTATTGAAAGTCTCTGCTTTTGTCCGCCCGAAAGAGTGATGCCTCGTTCACCAAGACGTGTATTAAAACCTTCCGGGAAATCCTGGATATTACGCAGCAGGTCTGCATCTTTTACGGCCAGCTCAATTCTTTCCTGCGTCATATCCGTGCTGCCGAAACGTACGTTATTGGCAATGGAATCTGAAAACAAAAACACATCCTGCGGAACATAGCCCAGCTGCCTGCGGAAAGCATGTACATTATAGTCGCGAAGCGGGATGTCGTCAATCAGAATTTCTCCTGCTGTCGGATCATATAACCGACAAAGCAAATGCGCAAGCGTGCTTTTTCCTGAGCCTGTTGTACCCAGAATGGCTACACTTTCTCCGCGTTTTACTTCAAGATTAAAATTTTCGATTGCCTGAATACCCGAATCCGGATAAAGGAATCCTACATTTTTAAAACTGATTATGCCGTCAAGTGATTTTTCGACGTTCTTTTCAGAAACCAGTGTATTTTCTTCGTTTAAGAATTCATTGATACGCGTTTGGGAAGAAGCCGCCCGTTGAATCTGGCTTGTTGTCCAACCCAGTGCCATAACCGGCCAGGTAAGCATATTGACATAAAGAATAAACTCTGTAATATTTCCCGGCGTAAGGTTGCCGTTCATGATTTCTTTTCCCCCGACAAAGACAACCAGCATATTGCTGATACCAATAAGAAGCACAATAACCGGGTAGAAGAAAGCATCAACTTTGGCCAGGCGAAGTGATTTGTTTTTAAAATCTTCTGCTTCTGTCTGAAAATTGGTGAATGAATGTTTCTCCTGAACAAATGATTTGATAACCCGGATCCCTGAAAATGCTTCCTGTACATACGTTGAGAGTGCCGAAAGCTGCTTTTGAATTTCCTGCGAGCGTTTCATCATGATATTGTTCACAATGTAAATACTGATGGAAAGGAGCGGTAATGGCAGCAACACATACACGGTCAACTTCACATTTACCGTAAGCATGTAAGAAATCACAAGGATAAAAAGCACGATAAGGTTAATGCCGTACATCAGCGAGGGCCCAACGTACATGCGCACATTACTGACATCTTCCGAAATCCGCGCCATCAGGTCACCGGTATTGTGGCGTCTGAAAAAGCTGGTGGGCAAAGTCTGATAATGATTGTAAACGTCATTTTTTAATTCATACTCAATATGGCGCGACATCACAATAATGGTTTGCCTTACAAGGAACAGGAATATTCCCTTCAGCAGCGCCATCGCCAGAATAAGTAGTCCATATAGTAAAATCGTGAAAGCGAAGGTATCATAGAGCTCACTTTGCAAGGCTGCACCATCAAACAAGTAGTATACATCCAGGGTTTCACTGACCAGATCGAGTGCATAGCGAACCAGTTGCGCCGGTATAATTCCAAAAAGATTAGAAATTATAGTAAAAATTATTCCTGAAATAAGATACCATTTATACTTCAAGAGGTACTTATTGAGGTACTTAAGTGCTTTCACGTGTTATTGCTGTTGATTTGGTCTTTGCGTTATTCTTCAGTGGTTTATTTGGCAGTTGCCCGTTTCACACATTATCGATTGTCCGCAATGAAGGAATTGCTAAAATTAATTGCTCCGGGATTTTGCCCGGGATTCAGATTTTATCCGATTTTGATATCTTTAAGTACCAACATTCAAACGTTTTAAATCGTTGCAAAAATAAAAAGCCTGACTTTCATTTTTCCATTTCTAAACAAAATAGTCTAATTTTGCGGTCAATTTTAAATATTATCGCGAGGTATTGTAACATGAAAAACCTTGCTTAACACGCAGATACGTTCTTTGGTTTACTGTACCTTTTATCCAATTAGTGTTTCCGGCTTATGCTGAATAGAAGATTATTACGAACAAAAGCTGTTCAAGCTCTTTATGCACGCAAATTAACTGCTGATGCCAATAGATTACTTGCTTTGGATCAGATTGAAGAAGCTTTTGCCCCTGATTTAAATTCCATGGAATTTCAGGACAAGCAAAAATTAAACGCTATGAAGCGTCAGGCAGGAGCAAGATTAGATGAACTGATCAAAGATGAGAATTCTGTTCCGGCAGAAGAGCTTCCTACCGAAGTTTCGCGTGTTGCTGATAGCGCATTCAGGGCTTATTCAAGACAAACTGTGGCGGATGGTGAGAAAATGGTTCGCCGTGTATTAAATGAAACGGAATCTATCTACGTTGATTTTATACGGGTTTTGTCGATGATGCTTGAATTGGCTCATCAGGCGAAAATTGATCGCGAACGTAAATATGATGATCCTGAAAATCCTTTTCCAAAAGATGGCGGGCTTGATACGAACAGCGTAATAAATATTCTGCAGGCGGATAAAACACTCGAAGAAGAAATTATCCGGAACGGCATCAACTGGAGTAATGACATGAACATGATACGTAAAACCTATCGTGAAGCATTACGCAAGAATGCCGAATACGAAGCATATTGCAACAAAGCGGAACACACAGCTGAGGAAGATCAGCAATTGGTACAATATATTTTACGTCAGATCATTTTAAAACACGAAGTTCCCCTTGAATTTCTTGAACAACGGGATTTATACTGGGTTGATCACAGTGAACTAATTCGCGGATTAGCGATCAAAACACTTAAATCAGCTGAGAATGCTGAATCTTTCAGTTTGTCGCCTTTGACGAAAGACTGGGAGGAAGATCGTTTCTTTGTGGAAGAACTGTTTAAAACCGTGATTGAGGAAAACGACCAGTACGATCTTTATCTTGATGACCAGCTTAAAAACTGGGAACTGGATCGTATTGCTCTGGTGGATATGATTATCCTGAAAACAGCGCTGGCGGAATTAATCCATTTTCCGGGAATTCCTGTGAAAGTAACTATCAATGAATTCATTGAAATTGCAAAAAGGTATAGCACGCCCAAAAGCGGCAAATTTGTAAATGGTGTACTGGATGTGATTTCGGTTAAACTGGGAAGCCAGGGTATCATCAGAAAAAGTGGTCGTGGATTGATCGATAATAAATAGGTATAGAATTTTTAGGTTGAAGGGTAGAGGGGTGACCCGAAAAATTTGTTTATTGTAAATAATTTAAAGCTAACCACCAACATTGCGGCTAACCGCTAAAATTATAAAGCCATGAGTAAATCGAGCCGTAGTCTAATCGCCTTTTTAACAGGATGTGCAACAGGAGCAGCTTTGGGAATCTTATATGCACCTGATAAAGGAAATGTTCTTCGTACCCAGCTTACGTACCAGTTGTCAAAATACCGTGAAAAATTGCAGGCGGTGATCGAAGACCTTATTGAGGGAAAAAATCAGCCTGACAGCTTCGCAAGAGCAGAAGGTGAACGCGTAGTGAGTGATGCACGTGAAAAAGCAGAAAAACTGCTGGAAGATGTTGACCGCCTGATGGCACAGATAAAAGGTCAGGCGAACTGATTTAATATAGTATATGAAAAAAATTGCTGCAGTCGTAGTTCTTTCAGGAATTACATTCATGCTTTTAAATTGTTCGGGTACTGAAAAGAAAAGTGAAGCGAAAACGGGAGATATCAAACTTCCCGTTTTTGCTTTGACAGACAGTTCTTCTTTTGATTTCGGGACTATTCAGGAAGGTGAAGTTGTGGAACATACATTTCATTTTAAAAATGATGGTCCATATCCATTGATACTGAATAATATAACTTCTTCATGTGGCTGTACAACACCAGAATGGCCTCGTGAGCCGATCAGCCCCAATGCGAGTTCGAGCATCAAAGTTCGTTTCAACAGTAAGGGGAAATCAGGCCCGCAGGTGAAAACAGTTACAGTATATGCCAATACGGATCCTGCTTATTCAGAACTAAGGTTGAAAGGTATTGTCAATGCTGCGCCCAAACCCGAAACAGCCAAGTAAACGGGGAATTATTTCCTAAGTCCTGATCAGAAACTGATCTTGTTTTAATTATCTCAATAACCCTAATTTAATAATGACACTTTCAATTTTATTACAAGCAGCAGGTGGCTCACAGGCTATGATTTATCAGGTCGTAATGTGGGTTGGGATCATCGGAGTATTTTATTTCTTTATGATTCGTCCTCAGCAGAAGAAACAAAAAGAGCAAAAAGCACTTCTTAATAGCATCAAGAAAGGCGATCAGGTTGTAACGATCGGCGGAATTCATGCAAGAGTTTACAACGTAGAAGAAACTTTGGTGACGCTGGAACTGGATAAAGGTGTAAAACTGACTGTTGACAAATCGGCAATTGCCCGCACAATCGCAGAATAATAGAATTAACAAAAGAACGTTATCTATTTGGAATAAATAGTTTTTAGTGGTGTCAGGGGTGGCCTTTATAGTTGATATTAAGGTAATTACATCAAATCCCTGACATCGCTATTTTTGTATTAGTACTTAACTGTACACGAACGTGTACAAATTTTTTAAAAGCAGCTGTGAGCAACATTCCTTCAGGTCGGAATAAGATAAAAACTTTTTTAGGGTGTCTTTTGGCGGCTACATTTTTCTGGTTGATGAATGTTTTGAACAAGGAAGATTATTCAATCAGGCTCAGCTATCCTTTAACAGTCGAGTATGATGCGGCTTCATTTGTTCCATTACAGCCATTGCCAAAACGGATTTCAGTAAATGTGACTGGTGACGGGTGGAATCTGCTCCGGAAATCATGGCTGAATTTTAATGCGCTTCCCGTAGTTTATAAAGTGCTGAATCCAACTAAGGCAAGTTTTATCAATTCTACTTCTCTGACAGACCAGATCACGGAGTTGTTTCCGGATGTCAAAGTGAATTATGTCGTGTCTGATACTTTTGAGCTTAGTTTTGAAAGAAAAATAAGAAAAATTATTCCCATAAGAATCGACAGCGCGGGAATTGATATGCGTGAAGGTTATGTGATTTCCAGCATCATTAATATTTCGCCTTCACTTATTTCTGTGGATGGGCCCATTTCACTGGTCCGTAATTATCCGGATACCATTCGTGTTGGAATCCCCACCAAAAAGATCCAGAATAATTTTGATGAAAGCCTTCAGATACCTTTGCCGGCAACGCCACTCGTTGAAGTAAGCCACAGAGATGTTTACGTCAGTTTTGAGGTTGCGCAAGTCTTAATTAAGGATTAATTATTAAATGTTAATTATGGCAGATCGTAATCTTTTTCAAGAAAAACAAAATGGAGTTCCAATATCCAAAATGTTGTTTTAGTATTTAGCTTCCTTCTCAATTATTAACCCTTAACAATTAACAATGAACGTTGGCGTAACAGGTGGAATCGGCTCCGGGAAAAGCATTGTGTGCAGAATATTTTCCTGTCTTGATATTCCTGTCTACGATGCCGATTCGCGTGCAAAATGGCTGACAAACAATGATTCAGCAATGCGACAGGAGATTATCCATCTTCTTGGCACCCAGGCTTATACTGAAAACGGAGAATATAACCGGTCTTTTGTTTCTTCGCAGGTTTTTAAAAATGCCGAACTGCTTAAAGAACTTAACAGCATCATTCATCCGGCTGTTTTAAAAGATACAGAAGCCTGGCTTGAAAAGCATGACCATTTCCCATATGTGGTCAAAGAAGCGGCCATCATGAATAGGGCAGGCCAGAAAAACAATCTTGACTACGTAATTGTGGTGCAGGCACCTGTTGATTTACGGTTGTCCAGAATCAGAAACCGGGATAAAAATCGCTCTGAACAAGAAATCCGTTCTATTATTGAAAGACAGATTTCAGATGAAGAGCGGAATGGAATAGCAGATTTTGTCGTCAACAATGATGAGCATGTGGCACTTATTCCCCAGGTCTTAAAACTCCACAAGTTATTTCTTGAAAAATCTCTAACGAATTAAAAATCTACATCCAGTCCCAGAGCTTGTTTGAGCTGCAACAAATAAGGATTTTTCTCTGCCATGTAGTTAAACTTCTCAGCCGGGGTATAAGGCAGCCGCTGCACTTCATGTGGGGCAACACGTGGATTGATTTCCAGTCTTGGCGCATTAAATCTACTTTTCAGAAATCCGATCAGATCATAACGCATTCCTTGAATTGCATCCATTTGAGGATCGTTATCAAGGGCGATCTGTATTGTGAAGTCGACAAGATCCACGGCTCTGTTCAGCGCAATCTCTTCCGTGGTAGAACCTTTGGTACGCTTTCTGTTTTCAGCAAATTCCTGCCATACCTGCTGCAAATTTTCCGGCGTGAGCTCCATAATAACCGCAGCCTGGGCTGGTGCTTTAACTTCGGTATAAGCCGGTTTTTCTTCAAGAACCACAGGAGCTGTTTGCGGTACAAGTTGTGTTGTACTTCGTAGTTTAGAAGATTTTAAAGCAACAGGCGCTATCTGATGGGTGCCGTTAGGGACAAAGTTTCCATTGTTTTCCGGTATCTTATTCTCGGCAGCAGGTGCTTTTTCCTCAATTTTTACGGGTTGCTGTTGAGGCTCAACTTTTTTTTTTGCCGTTTCATCAACGGCCGCAAGAGAATTAAGTTGAAGAATATTGGGAAGGTTTGCCAGTTTCATCAGGCATAACTCCACATGTAATCGCTGGTTTTTGGCAGCTTTATAATTGATATCACATTGGCTGGCGACACTTAATGCCGATAGCAAAAAGCTCATATCGGAATTTCTTGACTGGTCCACGTATTTTGTTTCAGCCGATTCTGATACTTGCAGCAAAGAAACAGTCGCGGGATCTTTACACACGAGAAGATTTCTGAAATGTTCCAGCAAGCCTACGATGAATAAATGTCCGTCAAAACCTTTTCGCAATATTTCATCAAACAATACCAATGAACGCGCTACGCTGGCAGCGGTTAAAGCATCGGTTATTTTGAAATAATAATCGTAATCAAGAATGTGCAGATTTTCTAAAACGGCTGCATAAGTCAGGTGATTGTCTGTCGAAAAAGTAACATTCAGGTCAAACATCGAAAGGGCATCACGCAAGCCGCCGTCTGCTTTCTGACCAATCAGTTCAAGCGCTTCTTTTTCTGTCTGAATACCTTCCTTTTTTGCAATATCGGCAAGGTGATAAGCAATGTCTTTCGGCTGGATACGGTTGAAATCAAAAATCTGGCAACGCGATAAAATCGTTGGAAGAATTTTGTGTTTTTCTGTCGTCGCTAAAATAAAAATGGCATATCCGGGTGGCTCTTCCAATGTTTTCAAAAAGGCATTAAAAGCCGCCTGAGAAAGCATGTGAACCTCATCGATAATATAGATTTTGTATTTTCCGGTCTGAGGCGGATAGCGTACCTGATCGATCAGGTTACGGATATCTTCGACAGAGTTATTGGAAGCAGCATCCAGCTCGTGGATGTTGAAAGATGCATTATTCTGGAAACTGATACAGGATTCACATTCACCGCACGCTTCTACGTCATCGCCAAGGTTCTGACAGTTAATTGTTTTTGCTAAAATACGGGCACAAGTCGTTTTTCCAACACCACGCGGACCGCAAAACAGAAAAGCCTGCGCCAGGTGATTGGTACGAATTGCATTTTTAAGCGTAGTAGTAATATGTGATTGGCCAACCACCGAGTCGAAAGTGACAGGACGATACTTTCTGGCCGAAACAACGAAATGATCCATGGGTGCAAGTTAGCTCCATGCGATGGAATTTCAAATTACTTTTTCTGAACCAGAGGATAGACCCGAACATAATCAACCTCCATTTTTTGCGGGAAAATGCTGTCCTCCACCCCTTTCTGTCCTCCCCAGTCGCCTCCGACGGCTATGTTTAATATGAGATGAAAAGATTTATCATAGGGCCATTGTTCCCAGCCATAACCGGCTTCTTTGTTGAATTTAAAAAATTCCTGGCCGTCAATCAAAATTGAAATGCGTTCCGGTGTCCATTCGCAGGAATAAATATGGAAGCCGGACGAAACGTCTGTTAATAAAGTATCAGCTCCTTTATTTGTTTTCAGGACATGGTTGAAGGCTTTGGTGTGTATGTTTCCATGAATATGATTCTGGTCAAAACCGACGTGCTCCATAATATCAATTTCTCCGTTATCCGGCCAGCCCTTATTGCCGTAATTTTTTTCGGAATTAAGCATCCAGATGGCAGGCCAGGTTCCGCGTCCCTGCGGAAGTTTAGCGCGGATTTCGAATTTACCGTACAGAAAATCTCCTTTTCCTTTTGTTACCAATCGGGCTGAACTATAATTTTGCTTACCAGATATTTCTTTTCGGGCTTCAATAATCAGATTGCCATTTTCAACACGGGCATTTTCTAAATTACCGGTATAATTTTCCAGTTCGTGATTTCCCCAGCCATCCCCGCCTAAATCATAACCCCATTTTTTAACATCAGGTTTGCCTGAATAATTAAATTCATCCTGCCAAACTGGTGTAGATCCAAACTCGTATTTGGTAGGTGATGGTTGCTTGGGTGGAGTTTGGGATTGTGAACAATCGATAAAACCGATTAGAGAGAGTGATAGGAAAAATAATGTCAGAGTATTTTTTTGCATATTTTTTGAAATACAGCTCCTGTGGAGCTTCCTGTTTATAGCAACGTAATTACGATTTAGTGGGGGAGCCGTAGGAGCCGCCTGAGATTTCAAAAATGAGGTATTTCCTTTCAGAAAAGCCCACACTCAATCATCCTCTCATTCACCAGTTCAATCATTATTTCTCCTCCGTGTGTATTTTTCTCAAATTTAACGTTTATATATTAATTATTGATACCCTCTTCCTCAGCGTGTTTGTGCCGGACTGGCCAATTATTGTTATTTTTGCACGCCCCATAATATTGATCGAATGAAGCAATTGAAATTCAGCACAGAACTCAACGTTACCCCCTCGGATTGGAAAATAAATCATCAAACAAAAATATTAACCATCGGTTCCTGTTTTGCCGACGTACTTGGCAGCCAGCTTACCGATAACAAATTTCAGGTTTTAAATAATCCTTTTGGGACCGTTTTTAATCCGCTTGCCATAACAAAATTAATCGACCTGTCATTGGATGGGAAACCTCCGCATCCGGCGCTTTATCACCAAAATGCCGATAAAATTTGGCTCCATCATGATTTTCACTCGTCTTTGTGGTCCGACAACCGGGTCCATTTGGAAGAAAAACTTAAAGAGAAGCAGCACCAGGTAAATCAGTTTTTGAGAAACACAGATGTATTGGTTATTACACTTGGAACCGCATTTGCTTACCGCCATCGCGCGACCAACGTATTGGTTGGGAATTGTCATAAAGTGCCGTCTGATCGTTTTGTAAAGGAGCTATTGCATCTGGATCAGATCAATATTGGTCTGGAACATCTCATATTCAAACTGCAACCGATAAAAAGAGATTTGCGGATTATTTTGACTGTAAGTCCGGTTCGTCACACGAAAGATACTTTGCCGTTAAATCAGGTGAGCAAATCGACTTTACGACTGGTTTGTCATCGTTTGTCTGAAAAATTCCGTCAGGTAGAATATTTTCCGTCATATGAAATCATGATGGATGAATTGCGCGATTACCGATATTACAAGCCGGATCTTATTCACCCGAATGATGTGGCGGAAGACTATATCTTTCGTACTTTTGCGGACGCTTTCATGGATAAGCCGGCTCTGGAATTCATGAAGGACTGGGAAACTGTGTTGAAAATGATGCATCATTTTCCGCAGCACGGTTTCACGGAAAGTCATCGTGCATTATTACAAACACTTCAAGGCAGGCTAAGAACATTGTCTGCAAGTGTGGATTTATCAGAAGAATTAGTGGAAATAAATCGAAGAATTAACGAATTTCCTGATAGTTTATAAACTCATTCCAGGAAAATCGTGTTGAATTATATCAGGTAAAATAAATAATATTATAGCGATTAGGAAGCATCCGAAATCCATATCCAGTACCGCAGCGGATGGCCGTGCGAAATAATAACAATGGGCGAATTTACAATAAATAAGGAAAAGGTATTACAGGCTTTAAGTACTGTTCAGGAGCCGGATCTAAAACAGGATCTGGTAACCTTGAACATGATTCAGGATATTGAAATCGGGGTAAATCAGGTGAAGTTTACAGTTATTCTGACTACGCCTGCCTGTCCTTTAAAAGAACTGATCCGTAGAATGTGTGTTGAAGCGATTCATACACACTTAAATCCGGATGTTGAAGTTGATATCAAATTAACGGCTAACGTTACAAGTATAAGACCACTCGGTGCGGCACTTATTCCGGGTGTGAAAAATGTTATCGCTATTTCTTCTGGCAAAGGTGGGGTAGGAAAGTCAACAGTGACAGCCAATCTGGCTATGGCTTTACATCGTTCAGGTGCTTCTGTTGGTATTATTGATGCAGATATTTCCGGCCCTTCCATTCCGTTGATGTTTGGTGCTGAAGATATGCAGCCAACCATTACACCTAAAGACGGGAAGAATTATATCAATCCGATCCGTCAGTACGGAATTAAAATGATTTCCATCGGCTTTTTAACGCCGCCGGACAGCGCCGTAGTTTGGCGAGGCCCTATGGCCAGCCAGGCTTTAAAACAGTTTTTTGGCGATACAGATTGGGGCGATCTTGATTATTTATTGATTGACCTTCCTCCGGGAACAAGTGATATTCACCTTACTTTGGTACAAACAGTGCCGGTAACCGGAGCGATTATCGTAACCACACCGCAGAAAGTTGCTTTGGCTGATGCTGTAAAAGGGATGTCGATGTTCAGGCAGCCACAGATTAATGTACCAATTCTTGGTGTGATCGAAAATATGGCCTGGTTTACACCGGAAGAGTTACCTGAAAGCAAATATCATATTTTTGGACAAGGTGGCGGTCAGTCGTTAGCTGACAAATTTGATGTACCTTTGCTGGGGCAAATACCATTGGTACAAGGAATTCGTGAAGCAGGTGATGGCGGGCGTCCTGCTGTAATGGATGTGAATCCGATTGTAAATGATGCATTTCGTCATGCAGCAGAAGGGTTGGCCCAACAAGTTGCCATCCGGAATGCGACCAAAGAAAAGACACAAATGGTAGAAATTCAGGCTTGAAAATAGTTTTGAATTTGATTTTATCAATAAATTCTTGCATATTACCGAATAGACTTTTTTAATAATGGATTCAAGAGAAAAAACATTAGAATTAATTGAGCAGGCGTTGGAAACTGTTCGTCCGTATCTTCATGCAGACGGCGGTGACGTGAAGTTGGTAGAATTAACGGATGATCTTACGGTAAAACTTGAATTGCAGGGTTCTTGCCAAAGCTGCCCGATGAGCGCAATGACTTTCCGTGCCGGCCTTGAAGAATCGATACGTAAAGCGGTTCCGCATATCAATCGCGTTGTTGCATCCAATGTGCCTTCATTAGCATAATACATTAATCCTGAAAACGGGTTAACCTCATTCAATCAGGCTTTGATGTAGCCTCGTTGAAATAAATATTTCCTATGCTCATTTGCGGGAATTGATTCATTTTAAATACTGCTTATATTGCAGGTACGTTTTAAAATGCATTAATCAGGCCACAATATGCGCATAGGAGTTTTTTTTGGAGGTCCCTCCCGCGAAAGGGAAATTTCATTTGCGGGCGGGAAAACCGCTTTCGAATATTTAGATAAATCACTTTTTACCCCAGTTCCGGTTTTTGTTGACAGCTTCGGTCGTTTCATTAAACTTGAACATTCTTTGATGTATTCAAAGGAAATCAGAGATTTCTACCCTGCCAGGAGCAATCAGACTAATGATTTCAATACTTATATAGAGTCATTTCCACATTTGGCAAAAGAGCCTGTTTCTCCTGAAATCGGCTTACTCTTATCTCCCGACCAATTTAAAGAACATTTCGATTTCGCATTTTTGGCTATGCACGGCCCGGATTGTGAAGATGGTGCCATTCAAGGTTTGCTGGAATGGTTTAAAATTCCATACAGCGGACCTGGTTTAATGGGTTCTGCGGTTGGAATTGATAAAATTCTTCAAAACGAAATGATTGCGCTGGTTAACAATCAGCAAAAGAAAAGCTGGACACTGCGTTATGATCAGTGGATTCCGCGTGAATATTCCATTCTTTTTACAGTTCTAAAAAAACATCTTGGTCTTCCATTGGTTATTAAAGCACCGCATCAGGGCTCTTCTATTGGTGTTGCCATTGTGAAGGAAGATTCTCTTGATGCTTTTGTTGCTGCAATTAACCAATGTTTTTTTCAGGTTGAGCTGGAAAGTAAAACGTGGAAATCGCTGGACGCTGCCGGCAAACACAGTTATGTACAGCGTATAGCCAATCTGGATGAAGGGATAGGGTTCCCGGTCGTTGTGAATGGAGACCAGATTATTTACCATCCCAAGGATTTACTTGAACTGCTGGATAATCTGTTTGTGGTGCAGGATGAACTTGTCGTTTTAAGCAGCAGTAACGCAGAAGATCAGGTTTTGCTTGAAGAATTTATCGAAGGACAGGAGTTTTCATGCGGTTGTATTCAGTTTGATAACGGGAAGCCGCTTGCATTGCCGCCGAGTGAGGTGATTAAGATGGTTGATGTTTTCGATTTTAATGCCAAATACAAGCCTGGTGCAAGTCGTAAACGAATTCCGGTTGATACTTCGCTCGAAAAAAATCAGGAAATTCAAAAGGTTATTGCAGAGGTTTTCCAGCAGTTAGGAATCACTGTTTGTGCTCGTATCGATGGTTTTTTGACGGCGGATGGCACAATACTGCTGCATGATCCGAACACTATTCCGGGCATGTCTCCAACTTCTTTCATTTTCAAACAAATGGCAGAAATCGGGCTTAATGTGACACAGGCACTGACTTATTTTATTCGTCAATCCATTCGCGAAAGGATCCGTCTCGGAAAGGATACCTGGAATCTAAGGCATTTGCTGATACGTCTGGATGAAAAAATTAAAGCTGAGAATGCGGTTTTAAAACCAGTTAAGGGAATTCTTTTTGATGCAACAGACGAGCATTATACACTGGCCAGGCAAACGTATGGGCGCCTGAACGCCGAGGGTATTTACAAACCTGTACCCGTTTTTCATGGTACCGACGGTAAATATTACCAGCTTCCAAACCCGTTCATGTTCAAGGAATATATTGTTGATGTGGAAGGATTAATTTCAGAAGGAAGACATCCTTTGCTTGTCGAAACGGCTCAAAAGGCTAAGTCTGTTACGGATTTTTTTGCCGGTGAAATTGATGATCAGATTCATGTTTTTGCTGATACCGAATCAATTGAATCTATCACAGAATGGATCGTCGTTAAAATTGATAATTAATTTATTTCCCATTTTTAACACTAAAAAAGAGCTTGATTAAAGCTCTTTTTTAGTAAATTTCATTTTCTACACATTTTCCGTGATTTTGAAAAACCGGATTTCGGCAAAGTGTAAATATTAAATAGAATTTTTTTGACCCCGATAATTTGACGAACCAATGGCACAAGGCGCAGAAAAAGTACGATTAAGCCTACAAAAAGAAAACAAAGGTTGGAAAAAGTGGGGGCCATATCTGTCTGAACGTCAGTGGGGAACTGTGCGTGAAGATTATAGCGGAAATGGTGATGCCTGGAATTATATCACGCATGAGATGGCTCTCTCCAAAACATATCGTTGGGGAGAAGATGGTATCGGAGGGTTTTCTGATAACAAACAACACATCTGCCTGTCCTTTGCTTTTTGGAACCATCAGGATAAAATTTTGAAGGAAAGGATTTTCGGATTGACGAACCGTGAGTCGAATCATGGTGAAGACGTGAAGGAAATGTATTATTATCTCGATAGTACGCCTACGCACTCGTATACCAAAATGCTTTATAAATATCCTCAAAATTCATTTCCCTATGAAAAACTTCGTCAGGAAAACGGGCGGAGAGGGAAAAACGATCCTGAGTACGAGATTATGGATACAGGTGTGTTCGATAACAACGAATATTTCGATATTTTCATTGAACATGCAAAGGCGGATGAGGAAGATATCATGATGAAAGTTACGGTTCATAACCGTGGCCCGAAGGATGCTCCGATTACGGTTTTACCAACGATCATGTTCAGAAATACCTGGTCGTGGGGATATGAAGCATTCAATTACAAGCCGATGATGAACGGGATTTCAAACCGTCTGATTGAGGTGACGCACCGTAAACACGGGAAGTATAATCTGTATCTTGATGATGCAGATGAGCTTTTGTTTTGTGAGAATGAATCCAATCTTAAAAAGTTATACGGAACTGCAAACAACACGGCGTATCCTAAGGATGGAATAAACGATTATATCATCAGCGGAAGAAAAACCGCAACCGTCAACCCCAATAATATTGGTACCAAGGCGTCGGGCAGATTTACGAAAACGATTAAAGCAGGCGAAAGTCATACTTTTCGTATGCGTTACGTAAATCATTCCATATCAGAACCTTTTGGTGGATTTGAGGATCTTTTTGCTAAAAGAATCCGTGAAGCGGATGAGTTTTATGATGATATCCAGAAAGATGTAACGGATGCTGATCTTCGTTCGATTCAGCGCCAGTCTTATGCGGGAATGCTTTGGAGTAAGCAGTTTTATTATTACAATGTTTATGAGTGGCTGAAAGGAGATCCCGCGCAACCCGAACCTAATCAGGGACGAAAGTGGGGGAGAAATTCCGGTTGGAAACATTTGTATTCTGCCAACATTATTTCCATGCCCGATAAGTGGGAATATCCGTGGTTTGCTGCCTGGGATCTTGCTTTTCATTGCGTTCCGCTGGCACGGGTTGATGCAGATTTTGCCAAACGTCAGCTTGAAATATTGCTTCGGGAATATTATATGCACCCTAATGGCCAGATTCCGGCATATGAATGGAATTTTTCAGATGTAAATCCACCGGTACACGGCTGGGCTACCTGGAAAGTTTATGAAATTGACCGCGAGCAAAATAATGGCGTCGGGGATATAGAATTCCTTGAAAAAATATTTCATAAGCTGCTCCTTAATTTTACCTGGTGGGTTAACCAGAAAGATGACACCGGCAATAATATTTTCAGCGGAGGCTTTCTCGGGCTGGATAATATCGGCGTATTTGACCGCTCAACACCTATGCCTTTCGGTGGAAAGCTGCAACAGGCAGATGCAACCGGCTGGATGGCGATGTACACGCTGAACATGCTTCGGATTTCCGTTGAAATTGCGCTGGTACATCCGGTTTATCAGGATATGGCCTCGAAATTTTTCGAACACTTCCTGCATATCGCCGGAGCGATGGAATCTATTGGGGGGAAAAATTCCTCGATCAGTCTTTGGGATGAGGAAGATCAGTTTTACTATGATGTGATTCACATTCCAAACGGCCAAAGCATACTTTTAAAAGTACGTTCGATCGTTGGGTTGATCCCGTTATTTGCGGTTGAAATTCTTGATCCGCAGAATCTTGATAAAATGCCAGTCTTCAAAAGAAGGGTAGAGTGGGTTTTGGCAAACCGTCCGGATCTTGCACGCTTGATATCGCGCTGGTTCGAATCAGGCAAAGGTGAAAATCGTTTGTTATCGATTCTTCGCGGTCACCGGATGAAAATGATCATGAAACGGATGCTGGATGAAAACGAGTTTTTATCTGATTTTGGCGTTCGTGCTTTATCAAAATACCACAAAGACAATCCGTACAAGTTTTATATCAATGGCGAAGTTTTACAGGTGGATTACACACCGGGAGAAGCCCTTACGGACATCATGGGTGGTAATTCCAATTGGCGTGGCCCGATTTGGTTCCCGCTGAATTACCTGATCTTTGATTCTCTGATGAAATTCCACGCCTATTATGGAGAGGATTTCCAGATTGAATATCCGACAAATTCGGGAAACCTGGTTACCATCAAAGATGCCGCTATTGCGATTGCCAACCGGCTGATCAATATCTTTAAAAAAGATGCAGGGGGCAGGAGAGCATTTAATGGTGATGATGAAAAAATGCAGACGGATCCCAATTTCAGTGAACATATTTTATTTTATGAATACTTTCACGGAGATAACGGACGCGGATGCGGAGCGAATCACCAGACTGGCTGGACAGGGTTGGTTGCCGAGCTTATCCATAAAACTGCTCAGGAAAAAATGAAGGATTTGGCCAGAGAAGAATTACCGGTAGGTAAATAATTCAGGCATATTTTTACTTTTATAGAATAATTACTCAATCGAGAACGATATTTTTAGTCTTTTTACTTCTTTGATCCCTAATCCGGATTTAGAAAAGTAAAAAGACTGATCTTTTAAATTAACCGTATCTGAAAACCATCTTTAAATTTGATTATGACCGCACAACTAGATCCGAATGTCCTTGCCAAAGTAAATACCTGGCTTAATGGCGATTATGATATCGATACCAAGCAATCAATTCAGCAGTTGATTGATGAAGAAAATGATACTGAACTTACGGATGCATTTTATAAGGATCTTGAATTTGGAACGGGTGGTTTACGTGGATTGATCGGTGTAGGTTCAAATCGTATGAACCGTTACACGGTGGGAACGGCGACGCAGGGTTTGGCTAATTATCTGAATAAAGCATTCCCGAATGAAGAAATCAAAGTGGCCATCGCCTATGACAGCCGAATAAAGTCGGATGAGTTTTCTCAGATTATTGCCGATATTTTTTCTGCAAGCGGGATCACCGTATATCTTTTTGAAGCATTGCGCCCAACACCTGAATTGTCTTTCGCTATTCGTCAGCTGCATTGCCATAGCGGTGTAGTGGTTACAGCTTCACACAATCCCAAAGAATATAACGGCTACAAAGCCTATTGGAATGATGGCTCGCAGGTGGTTGCACCACATGACAGCAATATTATTGATGAGGTAAATGCAATCAAATCAATCGACGATATTAAGTTCCAGGGAGATCCTTCAAAAATAATTAAAATCGGAGCGGATATTGATGAAAAATACCTGGATCATATTCTTTCGCTTTCGATCTCAAAGGATGCGATTGCACGCCAGAAAGATCTTAAAATTGTTTACACACCTTTGCATGGTACCGGCGTTACGCTTGTTCCGCCTTTGTTGAAAAAAATGGGCTTCGAGTCGGTAACGGTTATTGAAGAGCAGGCAGAGCCAAATGGCAATGGTCAGTTTCCAACGGTAGTATATCCAAATCCGGAAGAAAGCGAAGCCATGTCGAAAGCGGTTGATAAAGCGAAGGAAATCGATGCGGACCTTGTTTTAGGAACCGACCCGGATGCCGACAGAGTAGGTATAGCTGCCAAAAACCATCACGGTGAAATTCAGCTTTTGAATGGTAACCAGACAGCAAGTGTTTTGATTTATTACTTACTGAATGCATGGAAAGATGCAGGCAAGTTGACTGGAACGCAGTTTGTTTGTAAAACCATTGTAACGACAGACCTGATCGATAAAATGGCTGCCTCTTACGATGTAAAATGCTACAATACCTTAACCGGTTTTAAATACATTGCACAGGTAATTCGTGAGAAAGAAGGCATTGAGCAGTTTATCGGCGGTGGTGAAGAAAGTTATGGTTACCTGATCGGTGACGCCGTTCGTGATAAAGATGCGATTGCGTCATGCGCCATGATTGCTGAGCTGACAGCTTATGCAAAAGATAAAGGATTAAGTCTTTTTGACATGTTGATTGAGATCTATAAACAATTCGGATTTTATTACGAAGGGTTGATCTCACTAACCAAAAAAGGAAAAACCGGTGCAGAAGAAATCCAGCAGATGATGGCTGATTTCCGTGCAAACCCGCCAAAAACACTTGCAGGCTCCGATGTGATCCGTATGGATGATTACAAAGCATTAACTACAACTGATTTTACCACCGGAACTACAACCGCTATTCCATCAGGTGAAATGGGTATCGAATCGTCAAATGTGCTTCAATTCTTTACGGTTGATGGTACTAAATTTACTTGCCGTCCTTCCGGTACTGAGCCTAAAATCAAATTCTATGTTGGCGTTCGCGCAGAGCTTGAAAGCAAAGAAGCGTTTGACAATGTTTATGCCAGCTTGAAAGAAAAGGTAAAAGCGATAGGTGAGGAATTGGGATTGAAGTAAAAATTATATTAAGCCATTGGAAAAGGATCGTTCGTTAAGGACGGTCCTTTTTTGTTTTTTCAATGATCTGATGCTACACTTTTCATTTTCATCTGTTATCTAAAACCGTTGTGCAACTGAACGGTTTTCTTCTCTCTGGATCACAATTTTATTAGTTCATGCCAATCTCCGGGCTTAACTGAATTTCAAAGACCTGATTCATTTAGATTTTAGTGTTTAATGGTTACAATATTTATATTTATTAAATAAATTGTTATATTTAATAAACAGATTGTTTCTTCTGATTTTAGTTATTATAACCTAATTACTATATATGATGAAAAAATTACTTCACTACAAATTTATTCTTCTCCTGTTTCTCTTTTTATTCTGCTGTGAACCCTTGCGGGCTCAAAATATTTCTGTTTCGGGGAAAGTAACAGATGAATCCGGTTCGGAAATTCCCGGTGCAAATGTTGCTGTTAAAGGTAGTTCGCTCGGAACCACGACAAATGAGAAAGGTGAGTACAGCATATCAGTTAATTCGGGTGGGACCTTGGTTTTCAGTTTTATCGGTTTTAAACGTGTTGAGGTTAACATTGGAAACCAGAAAGTGGTTAATGTGAAACTTGAATCCGAAGCATCGGAGCTCAATGAGGTCGTAGTTACCGCGCTCGGTCAAACGCAGGAAAAGAGAGCAATCGGCTATTCAGTCCAGTCGGTAAAATCTGAGGAAATCAGAAACTCGGGCAACACAAATGTAGTAGGGGCCTTGCAGGGGAAAATAGCGGGAGCCATCATTACAGGTTCCGGCGGTGCACCGGGCGCGGGCGTCAATATTATTCTTCGGGGCGTGACTTCGCTTAGTCCGGGAGCGGATAATCAGCCATTATTTGTGATCGATGGCATCATTATCAGTAATTCCACAACTGGCGGAAATCCGCTTCCAAGTGCAGGAAGTAATTCCCCGGGCGCATCCGAACAGTTTTCCAACACCAACAGAGCAGCTGATATAAATCCTGACGACATTGAAAGTGTTTCCGTCCTGAAAGGTCCGGCTGCAACGGCACTCTATGGTCTGCGTGCTTCCAATGGTGCTATTATCATTACTACGAAGCGGGGGAAGTCCGGCAAAATGAATATTTCAGTCTCTTCATCTATTGGGGTTGACGTACTTGGGAAATCACCTGATATACAGACTACCTTCTTGCAGGGGAGGCTTGGCGAATTTATTCCGCTCGGGCCGGGGCGTACCCCTTATCAGTCTTTTGGGCCGGTGCTTGATCCGCAAAATACAACGGATAAGATTTATGATAATTTCCGTGGTTTTTACAGAACTGGTATTCGAAATAATAATAACCTGACGTTGACCAAAGGGAACGACAAAGGAAATATCTATGTCTCATTTGGAAGAAATACGCAAAGCGGCATTGTGCCCAATACGAATTTTAACAGAACTTCTGCCAAAGTTGCCGGAGCTTATAATATCACCAAGAATTTCAATGTTTCGGGCTCCTTCAATTATATAAACTCTGGTGGGAAACGTCCGCCGTCGGGGGATAAATCCATTTTTAGTGCGCTGAGCTACTGGCCCAATACTTATGACGTAAACGACTATCTGAATCCGGATGGAACGCAAAAAAATATCCTTCCGGGATTTACGGATAATCCGCGTTATCTGGTTGAAAAAAGTCCACGTGTCGACAAGATCAACCGCTACATTTCCGATATTACTTTAAACTACAAATTCACAGACTGGCTTTCTGCGAAATATCAGATCACTTACGATACGTATCATGAAACCCGCGACCGCCAGGTTGACAGCACGTTTGACGTGGGAATTCAGGTAAAAGGCTTTTTGATCAAGGAAAAGCTGAATTACAGAGAGCTTAATTCTAATTTTTATGTGACGGCGCAAAAGAATTTCAATGAAAACTGGGCCGGTTCGCTGATGGTTGGAAATGCAATTGTAGACAGTAAACGCCCGAACAGCTATTACGAACGCGGAGAGAACTGGAACGCGCCTTTTACCAATGATCTTTCCAGTTATCAGAACCAGCAAAAGCGGTTTTATTCACCCGGACAATTCAGGATAGTCAGCTTTTTCGCGGATGCGAAACTTAGTTATAAAGAGCTTTTGTACCTGAATGCTACGGTGAGAAATGATATTGTATCCGTACTTCCGACAGCAAACCGATCTTTTGTATACCCTTCTTTTAACGCGGGGTATGTTTTTAGCGAACATCTTCCCCAGAATAACTTTCTCTCTTATGGAAAACTCCGGGCGTCCTGGGCGCAGGTCGGAAAAGCCACTACGCCGTATCTGGTAGGAACTTATTACGATATTACGGATAATTTTCCCTACGGAAATACCACACCGGGCTATGTAAGAAAGTTGGCAGCCGCTGACCAGAACCTGAAACCTGAAAGAACTACTTCTATTGAAATCGGGACGGAATTACGGTTTTTCAAAAATCGTCTGATGGTAGATGCGACTTATTTTACAATGGATAGTAAAAACCAGATTGTTCAGGCGCCGGTTTCAAACGCCTCGGGCTTTTCGACTTATTTTACCAACATTGGTTTGATTCGTAATAAGGGCGTGGAATTACTGGTCAATATAAAACCGGTTCTGGTAAAGAATTTCTCCTGGGATATTTCGGTGAACTGGTCCAAACTAACCGGACGGGTTATTGATATGCCAGAGGCATTGCAGGAAATATCGTATTACGACAATACCGTGGGCTCTCTGAAAGTGCGGGAAGGAAGCAAGATCGGTGATTTGTGGGGATATGATTACAAAAGAGCTCCTGATGGACAATTGCTGATCAATGCCACCACCGGATTTCCGGAAACTTCTACCACACTGACGCAATATGGAAATGCGCAGCCAGACTGGATTGGCGGTCTTACCAATACATTTAATTACAAAGGTTTTTCTTTATCAATTCTGGCAGAATGGCGGCATGGCGGTGATGCGATAGATCTGGGCGAGCGAAATGCCTTGCGTAGTGGTTCTATCAAACTGACAGAACGAAGAAGCGAGCAGGTGATTTTTAAAGGTGTAGTGCTAAACCAGACCGACAATTCGTACAGTGCGAATACCAAGGCAGTTTATCTGGATGATTTGTTATACAACCCGTCCACATCGACACGGTTCAATGGCTGGTCGCATCTGAACATTCAGGACGCTTCCTGGATCCGGATCAGAACGGTGAGCCTTAATTATTCCCTGTCGAAAAAAATGCTGGGGAATTCAATTTTCAAAGGCGGCGTAAGACTCAGCCTTACCGGTACCAACTTATTCCTGAGCACACCTTTTCGAGGATATGATCCTGAGGCGCTTACGTTCGGATCGGGTACAAACCTGATTGGATTCGTGGGACGGAATAATCCGTCGACGCGTAGTTTTCAGTTTGGTGTTAATCTCAATTTTTAAAATATCATCAACAACATATTCCTCTTAATTTATCTGGTTATGAATAAGATAAGAAAAATATATTTTTGCCTGATTATAGGTTTGCTTGCATCCGGGTGCGATAATTATCTGGATGTAAATGTTGACCCGACTTTAAAACCCGACGCCACTATTCAGGAATTATTGCCAACCGCTCAGTTTTACATTAGTGAAGCCAGTTATCAGCAAGCATATTATGCCTGTCAGTATGCGCAGCAAATAAGCAGTAATCTTGGCATAAACGGAACCGATACCTACGCCGAGTCTGAAAATGCGATTGGCTGGTCAAGTTTTTATTTATATGTCCTTCCGCAGTTAAACATTATCATCAGGAAAGGCCAGACCGATGATATTCCGGCTTACACAGGGATTGCCAAAACATTGCTGGCGTATGGCCTGGGTTTAGGAACTGCCAATTGGGAAAACATTCCTTTTTCTCAGGCAGATCAGGAACCGAAAAATTTTCAGCCTGCTTATGATTCGCAGCAGGAAATTTATGCCAGTATTCAAAAACTGCTTGACGAAGGTATTGCCGAGCTGGGAAAGAATACGGGGGCGAAACCTGGCACGGATGATCTGATCTATGGGGGTGATCTCGGAAAATGGACCAGACTGGCTTATTCTCTGAAAGCGCGTTATCTGATGCATCTTTCTACAAAAAATCCTAAGCAAACGGCCGACAACGCCCTTGCTGCCTTGCAGAACGGAATGAAAAGTAATGCAGATGATTTTCAAATGCCCTATAATTCTAAAAACCTGAGTCCATGGTATAGCCGTGTTGCGTTGACGAATAGTACGGGAAATCTTTCTGTAACGTATGGAAGTACTTTTGTGGATCTGATGAATGGAAAAGTGCAGGGAATCACAGACCCACGCCTATCGACAGTGGTAACTTTAAAAACAGGGCAAACTACTTACAACGGGGTCTTTCCAGGTTCGAATTTGGGCTCGACAGTTGATTTCACAGCCAAGGCCTGGCATTCATCCATTACATCGCCAATTGTACTTATGGCCTACTCAGAGGTTAAGGCCATTGAAGCAGAAGCCCGGTTTTTGTCTGATAACGGAACTTATACAACCAAAGGAAGTACTGAAAACGCACATCAGGCTTATCTGGAAATTGCCAGGGTCAATATGACGAAGCTTGGCGTAAAGGAAGCCGATATTGCGGCCTACCTGGCATCAGCCGCTGTGAATGTTGGCGCTTCTCAATTGACATTGCTGCACATTCTTCGTGAAAAATACAAGGCGATGTTTTTGGTAGGTGATATCTGGACGGACCTGAGAAAATATGATTACTGGGATTTTCCTCTACCTCAGAATATGAACGTGGAGCTTGGCGGAAAACGGATTCAGCGGATGAAATATCCATCCTCGGAACTGACCCGGAATTCAGAAAATGCTGAGGCCAATCAAAAGACACCGGCGACACCGATGTGGTTTATTACTAAATGATTTCGTTCTGAAATTTTAAACAGGATCACGATGAAAAAAAAGATAAATATCCTTTTTGCCGTATTGATTTTTTCCATGACTACACTTCTGACAGGTTGTTATAATGAGCCGGATCTTATCGATGACATTTCTACAAGTGTCGGGAAAGTGGCTCAGGTTTCCATCGTCTGGCTTGGAACCGTCCGGCAAGTTACTTCCAGCAGTGCAGTTGTAACAGGTCAAACCGTGGATGCAGGCGCTTCTACCACATTTAATATAGAATTTAATTCGGAGGTCCCTGTGAAGGAATTTAAAGTTTACTATGCAGCTACGGCCACCGGGACTCAGACGCTCGTGGCAACTATTCCCGCCGGAACGCAAAAGTATGATGCGACTTTGCGTAGTTATGTTTTGACAGTTCCCGTTAAAGCGCAGGATACAAAAGGAACGACACGAATTTTCTTCGCAGAAATTACAACGGAAAATGGTTTGTTGTCCTTACAAAAATCGGCTACGCTGACGACGAATAAGTAAAATCAGATTGTAAAATATTGAAAATCCAGTCGATATATATTTCCCGGCTGGATTTTTCTTTTGCAACAGTCGGCCAACATTATTAGTATCAGGATGAAGATTCCAAACTCCTCATTTATCTTTGAAGTGAAAAACCTTTAACCCGTTAGTTATCCGTCCTATAATGTTTCGTGATTTGTCTTTTTACCGGAAAATATTTTTATCTGTTTTTGTAGTAATTACTGCTGTTTCCATTTCTCTTGCCCAGCAGGGGGGAGCAGTTGTTCTTACGGGAAAAGTAACAGATGGAAAGACGGGAAAACCTTTGCCGTTCGCCAATGTGTTTGTCAACAATTCAACGATTGGGACCAATGCAGATGAAAATGGAAATTACAGGTTAACCGGACTTACCATTGGGAGCATTGAAATGGCAGTTTCTTTTCTGGGTTATGAAACAATTAAGCAGACGTTACGATTTGAGCAGCCGGGCGTAAAAACGGTCCAGTTCAAGCTTATCGAAGGAATGCAGCTGACAGGAGTCACGGTTTACGCGCGAAAAAACAAAAAGCGGGAAAAGCACCTGGCCATTATTACCCGGGAATTATTGGGGAAAACGCCTTTCTCGAAGCAGTGCCGTATTCTAAATCCGGAAGTTTTACGCATATCCCTGGACGATAACCGCCATTTAAGTGCCCAAACAACAGCGCCGCTTATTATTGAAAATAATGCGCTGGGTTATAAAATCCATCAGGATCTGGATGATTTCGATTACTTTGAAGGAAGGGTTTTATACGGGGGAAGCACGCGGTTTGAATTATTGAAACCAAAAGATGAGGCTCAAAAAAACTTGTGGCGGGAAAATCAAAAGCGTGCTTATGAGGGCTCATTAAAACATTTACTGGCCAGCATGGTATCGGATAGTTTGCAGGAGCAAGGATTTAAAGTGTATCAGGAAATTCCGGACTCCATGCGCATGTTCAGATCTGTAAGAAGTATCAACGGATATAATTCCATAGCTAATAATCTCCACAACCGGATTGAACCGATTTTGGGTAACAGGCTGATCAAACCGGGAGAGTTAATTACAGAAAGGCTTGTGGTGTCAGGTACGATGCTGGAAGTGTTTTATACCAAAAAACGGGGCAGTTCTCCCTATTCCGACATGCCTTATGTATACACGCAAATCCGTTTTCCGCAGGGCTATTGTGTAATCACGCCGCAAGGCTGGGTCGTTATGCCCATGGGATTTGAAATAGCAGGATATTTGGGTAATGACCGTTATTCTACTTTGCTTCCGGCAGACTGGAAGCGCTAGGTTAGAGAAGTCAACTTTTTAAAAGTTGACTTCTCGTCCTTTCTAAACCCTTATTTCTCATTTTTCAAAATCACAAAAGGCTGAAATACATTCCAGGATGGCCTCAGATTTTCCTGATTCAGAAAACCTTTGGAATAATTTCCCAGGACAATATCCATATCTCCGTCTCCGTCCATATCCTCCACGTCCATGCAAATCCACCGGCCTTCGTTGCTTATGGGAATGGCATGTGGTTTAAAATCCGGGAATTGCTTATTGTTATTTTGTTCAAAATATAGGAAACTCTTTGCAGGATTATCTTTAAAGTCTGCGAAAAAGGCGATAGCTGCCAAATCAACATCTCCATCCTGATCAAAATCATTCGCAATTACTTTGGTTACGCCGTGCATAGGGTAGAAATAACTTTGCTCAAAGTGACTGTTTTTGCCATTTAAATCCCCCTTATTGATGAAAATATATAATCCATGATAGGGTTTTAGAATTCTCGAATAGTCGCTGTTATCGCCAGCGGTATACACAACATCAGGTTTTCCATCCTGATTCATATCGATGAGCTGGAAACTGCTTGAACCATACACTGGCGGGAAACGCAAGATATTTTCCATTTCAAAACCTCCATTTTTGTTATTCAAAAATAGCCAGATCCCTTCATCGGCATGTGCAAATAAAGCCATGATATCTGGCCAGCCGTCCTTATTGAAGTCTCCGCTTATTGCCTGTGTTGCTCCCGGTACTTCTCTTACAGCAGTTTTGGCAAAGGTTTTGTCGGGTAATTGTTTCAAAAGATAGAGCCCTCCTTTATTGTGCCCAAAACTGCATACGACATAATCCATTAAGCCATCTTTGTTGAAATCATTACCTATTGTATGAATAGGACGGATCAAACCGGATGAAAAAGGAGTAATGTAATTTTCTGGTTTATCATTTTTGCCAAGATTGTAAAGCGCCCCGTTTGGCGTATCAAAAGCTTTTAACTCTCCAATAGAAGTTAGGATTGTCTGGTTTTCAGAAAGGAAAATATTCACTGCCGGAGCAGGAAGTTTTGCCCGAAACGAGGGTTTTAATTGCGAATCCCACTGTAATAAATCGGGATTTTCAGCGCTGCTGGTATGCAGGGTTTGATCCGATTTATTGATGGAAACGAGCGTTGTAGTAGCCAGAAAGGAAGTGTCTTCTCCGGGCTTTTTAAGTGAAAAAACAGACCAGTCAATAGTTGCTTTTACAGGATATTGAGGTTCGGCAAGTTTAGCCGGGGCCAGTGAATCGTAATAAGCAATTATTTTGAGCCAGTCGCTTTGTGAAATGGCAGATCTTTCATTTTGGAAATAATGGTTGTTCTGCCAGACTTCCAGTCCCAGCTGTTTTGCCATGGCGGGCAACACCTGATTTTTCCAGGTTTCCTTGTCGAGCAAAGAAGGATTTACCGGTAGGTGACAAGTGCTGCAATATTTACCAGCCAGTTTCTGTCCCTCGGCCATTTCTCCGGATAACTCAGTTTTTCCTTCCTTGTTTTGTTGACCGCAGCTAACAAAAAGAATGTTGCCTAGTAAGAAAGTAATAAGCCAAACGTGATCAGGAATTGAATTTGCCAATCGCATGTAATCAAATATTTTTTCAAGTATAAACAAAAAGAGGCAGTCGTGAAACTGCCTCTTCTGCAAGGATTTAGTTTGTTATTGATAGTTTGGATTTTGTTTCAGTGAAGAAACGCCGTTTCTGGTACTTAAATCAATCTGAGTTTGCGGTATAGGGAAATATTCATTACGGTTTTTAAGGAATTTTCCACCACTAACATCCGGAGTGATTTTGCTTTCATATGTAATGTAGCTGTTAAGCGTCTGCTCTGCCAATCCCCAACGTGAAAGATCGAAGAAGCGGTGACCTTCCATAGCCAACTCAATTTTACGTTCGAAATAAATGGCTTTAAGTGCGCCATCCTTGCCTTTTGCCGCGAATGAACCAGCAGGATAAACTGCAATTTTATAATTGCTCGCTGGTGTTTTGGTATACCCAGCCATTGGCTTCGTCGGATCTGCGTAGGTGTAAACCCAGCTTTCAGGTTTTGCAGCACGAGCACGCACCTTGTTGACATATTCCTGCGCTTTTTCAAGACTTCCCGCTTGTGCTTCTGCCTCTGCTGCCATCAGCAAAACATCGGCGAAACGGATAACCTGCACGTTAATAGCCGTTCCTGGCGCCCATGAATGCTGATCAGAATATTTGTCCTGAGTTGCCTGATAGTACATGTTTTTCTTAGGAGAATACGGTCCTGCATAACCTTGATCACGAATCCAGGCTTGTCCAGGGTGATTTCCCCAATCCAGGAATGGAATACCGCGACGGCCAACTGTCCAGTCGATACGTGGATCCAAAGGAGCGGTAGCGTCTGGAGTATAAGGATCTACCGATTTGATACCCATATCACTTTTCAAAGTTGTTGCGTTGTAAGTATCAACCAAAGGCAAACCGTTTGCGTCTGTCTGGAAAGAATTGGCAAGGTCAAGACTTGGCTGAAAAAATCCACAGCAACGGAAAGGAGAGTTGTAAGGGAAATTCAGCATGCCGCCCGTATTTGCGTTGTCAATCGTATTGGTACCATCATTTGCAGCCATTTGGATAGCAAATACAGATTCAGCAAGGTTTTTCTGCGCTGCATCAAAGTTGTCCTGATACTTTGGTAAAAGGTCATATTTCAACCCGTTGCTAGTTACCCCGGAACTTATTACCTGATCAAAAACCGCTTTCGCTTCGGTGAATTTCTTCTCGTAAAGGTAAGTTTTTCCCAGGTAAGCAGCCGCTGCCCATTTATTTACACGTCCAACATCCGTCTGAGTTGCAGGAAGATTATCCATAGCAAATTTGAAATCTGCTTCGATATTAGGCCAGATATCAACATCATTTTTTACCAGAGCAGGGTCAACGGTTTGTTCATCAATCCATGGAACCATGTTAAACATCTTCTTCAACTCGGAATAGTAGTGTCCGCGCAGGAATCGTGCTTGTGCAGTAAAGCTTGCTTTTTCAGCGTCTGTAATGCCGGAGGTCACAAGCGGAACAAATTTCAAAACGGTATTGGCGCGGTTAATTCCTTCGTAGACGGCTTTCCATTTACTGTTAAAAAAACCATTGCTGGGACCGTGGCTGTAAATCATGATTGAGTTGATACCCGGCTGATCCGCTCCATCACTACCTTTTTTCGCGTCACCACCGGCAATACTACCGTAGATCCAGTTGTCTGCTGCTGCATCCCATGCACTTGCTGCACCCACGCCGTTACCATCAAGAGCGGCATAAGCACCAATTAAAAGTCCGTCTACCCCGGCTTTTGTACTCAGCTGAGCATCACTCAATGCGCCCAATGCAGGTTTATCTAAAAAGCTATCCTGGCAGGCATAGGAAAGTAATCCGAAAGCAACGACTAATGCTATTTTGGAAAATCTTAATTTTTTCATCTTTTTTCTGTTTAAGGATACAGTAATTAGAATGTCAGATTTAAACCGATCAGGAATTGACGCGTGTTTGGATAAACACCTTCATCAAGACCAAAGGCCGTAGAACCAGCAACCTGGCTTTGTCCAACTTCCGGATCCGGACCTGAGTATTTTGTAATGGTAAACAGGTTAGCCGTTTGAACATAAACACGAAGTCTTTCTATTTTCAAGCTTTGTGTCAGGCTTTTTGGTAATGTATAACCAAGCTGAGCATTTTTTGCACGCAGGTACGAACCGTTTTCCACATAGTAGGAGTTAGGAACGTTGGTTGTACTGAAAGAACCTGTGTTTTCCTGGATCGGTGCTTTTGCATTCATGCGCGTAGGAGTCCATGAATCATATAAAGCGGTATTGCTTTTTCCTCCCTGGAAATTGGTATAGAAATCATTCCACCATTTCAGGTTATTCCAGATTTCATTACCCTGTACACCGTAGAAGAAAATACCGAAGTCAAAACCTTTGTAGGTTGCACCGATATTTAGGCCATAGCTAAATTTAGGACTTGGATTTCCAAGGAAAGTACGGTCATCAGATGTGATGAGTCCGTCGCCATTAATATCTGCATAACGGAAACGTCCCACTTTAACTTCATTCTGATAAACAGCATTTGTGTTACCTGATCTCTCGATTGCCTGTGCATTAGCCTGATCTATTTCTCCCTGCGTATTCCAGAATCCATCGATCTGGTAACCGAAGAACTGACCGATTGAGTTTCCAACTGCATTACGGATGATGTTACTACCGTTAAAGCGACGACTTTCCTGATCAAAATAAGTAGCACCATCAGTGATTTTTTTGATCTCGTTGTTGTATGTCGTTAAGGTTGCAGTTGCATTCAGCTTGAAGTCTTTTGTGATGTTCTTCTCAGCGTAAATAGAAAGATCGATACCTTTATTTGCCATTTTTCCAATATTCACAGCTGGTGCAGTTCCTTGTCCAACAGTACCGGCAAGTTCCGGAGAGAATAACAAATCGTTGATATTTTTCTGGTAGTAGTCAATGGTAAGATCTACTGCGCCATGGAATAAAGTTGCGTCTATACCAATGTTTGAGTTGATATTACTTTCCCATTTAGCATCCGGATTTCCTACACGAGTTCTCTGGAATCCTTGCACAGTGCTGTTTCCTGTTCCTTTGATATCATAAAAGGAATTGCTTCTGTTTAGTCCGTAGGTTGTGAAAGCGTTGGCCGGGTTAACATTGAACTGGTTTCCCATGATACCGTAACCCCCGCGAATTTTAAGGTCCGTGATCCAGTCAACGCCTTTCATGAAGTTTTCTTCCTTAATTCTCCATCCTGCACTAACTGCCGGGAACCATCCAAATTGATTTGTAAAACGAGATGATCCATCACGACGGATTGTACCGCTCAACAAATAACGGTCTTTATAATTGTAATCAACCCTTCCGATATAAGAGAACAATGCGTCGGAATATTTAGCGCTGTAATTGGTCGGTGTTCCTGATCCTGTTGATAGAATTGTATAGTTCGGATCAAAAGAAAAGTAGTTTTGAGAAGTACCGCCAACTTCACGTCCCGTACTGGTGTAGGCTTCTGTTCCTACCAGTGCCTTTATGGTATGGGTGTCGTTGAAAGTATGCTCGTAAGACACTGTGTTTGTCCAAGTCCAGTTAAAACCTGTGTTGGTGTATTCTGTATACGCGTTAGTTGTTACGTTTTCAGCATTTTCCCATTCAGGATAAGCAAATGAATTTCCTCTCTCGGAATAGTAATTACCACCAAAACTTGAACGTGCTACGAAATCTTTAAGGAAGTCAACTTCGGCAAACATATTTCCGAATACGCTGTTGTTCAGACCTACGTTGTTCCGTGCACGATCGCGAATAGCAACCGGGTTTTTAGCATTTCCCAGTCCGCTTCCGAAAGAACCTGCATAGTTGCCCTGAACATCATACACCGGAATGATTGGCTGCATACGGTACGCCATACCAATTGCACTACCTTCTTCCAGTATGTTTGTGCGTGGATTGTTTACCAGTGACAAAGCAATGTTTTCACCAACACGAATGTGCTTGCTTACGTTATACTGACTGTTTGCACGAACGGTATATCTTTTCAGATAAGTGTTCATCAGGTTTCCCTGCTGATTAAAATGGTTGAACGAAAACATATAACTTCCGCCTGTTCCCCCGCCGCTTACTGATAAGTTATGGCTTTGTATCGGAGCGTTTTTGAATATTTCGTGGAACCAGTCTGTACCTTGTTTGTTAGCCTTTACGATACGGTAGAAAGAATCCATATCCGCCTTGTCCGTATAATTAGGATTTACGTAATATTTTGAAAGGTCTACTGAACCTTCTTTCGCGCCTGTTGGAACGATGTAGTCAGGAAGAACAGCAGTAGCGCCTTTTCCATACTGAGGGTCATCAATAGCAACTCCGGAGTTTTTCAAAGCAAGGAATTTCAGATCTGCCATGCCTTGTGAAGAAAGCGTGTTATAAACATTCCCTTTCTGAACTGTTTGTGTACCATAGTACATGTCATAACTAACTTTTACTTTTCCCGTACCACGTTTCGTGGTGATAACAACCACACCGTTTGATGCGCGTGAACCATAAATAGAAGCAGAACCGGCATCTTTCAATACCTGCATGGTTGCAACATCATTAGGGTTCAGGTTGTTGATATCCTGTGTAGGAACTCCATCCACAACATAAAGTGGGGTGTTGTTACCAAACGAGTTGATACCACGAATACGTACCTGCGGAGCCTGGCCTGGCTGGCCGGATGTAAGTACTGTCACACCGGAAGCACGTCCCTGCAACTGGTTTGAAAGGTTTGAGTTGGCTTGTTCAGTAAGTTCAGCAACTTTTACAACCGAAACGGCACCTGTCAAATCCTTTTTTCTTGCTGTTCCATAACCTACAACCACCACTTCGCTCAACAGTTTTTCGTCTTGGGTCAGTGTTACATTTGCAGTACTCTGTCCGGCAGAAACGTCGACATCTTTTGAGCTAAAACCTACGAAACTGAAAGTTAACGTTACATTTCCATCCGGCGCGTCAATTTTGTAAGTTCCGTCAGCGCTGGTGTTTGTTCCGCGTGATGTGCCTTTTACAACCACAGAAACGCCCGGCAAACCCGAACCGCCTGCATCCGATACAACTCCCGAAATACTTCTTTCCAGCGCCTGGCTTTTGTATTTCTGCGGTGAAAGATCTTCGGTTTGTAACTTGGTACGTTTCAGGATTATTTGTTTGCCAGAAACTTCATAGGAAAGATTAAGCGGACTCAAAATAACTTTTAATGCTTCACCCAGCAGCTGCTGCTGAAGATTAACGGATATTTTCCGCTCGGTTTTGATCAGGCTCGAACTGTACAGGAATTTTACTTTTGTTTGTTCTTCTATTGTAGTCAGGACTTTACGTACATCCTGATTCTGCATTTGTATTGTAACACGGTTGTTCAAAATTTCCTGTGCTTCACTGACACGGGCCATGGAAATAGTTGACAGAAGTGCTGCAATGATGAGTTGAGTACAACTGAATCTCATAATGATCTGCCACTGAGCATAGTTAGGATACAATTTTTTCATAACTTTACATAAGTTTTGTTTAACATGGAAAAATGGACAAAACAAATCCTCCATCCGTTTGGAGCGGATGTAAATCGTATTGGGGATTAATCGATCGGGTTGGTGATGGTGCAAACATCATCAACCTTTTTTAATTGCTGGTTATGTCATAATAAACAGGTGGTTAGGAAAGGTTAAGTGATAATTGGTGAATTTATTCATGGTACAGTAAAAACTCTTTTAGTCCTGATGACAACCTCTGCCGGAAATAACAACACGCGCGTCAACCACTTCAAAATTTGCTTCGATGCCTTTACAAATCAGATCGATTTTTTCGTAAAGATTCTCGTTTGTGAATGATGCCGTAAGAAGACAGTGCCCAAATAATTCCTCATCGTATACCATGTCAATTCCATACGTTTCTTCCAGATTTGCAAAGATTTGAGAAACTGTCGCATCCTGGAATTTCAGCATAGGAGCGGGGAGAACGGCCGAGGCAATAATTTCTGGGGATTCCACCAATGACTTTTTTATTCTGATCTCCTGTCGTGAAAAAAGAATTTTCTGGTTCGGCGTTATGATGACTCCGCCTAATTCTGAATTTGATTTATTTACACGGGCATCGTTATCCAATCTGGTAAAAACAGATACTTTGCCAGTCTTTACCGCAACCTCTACCTGTTTGTCATTCTCAAAAGCTTTAACCATGAAACTTGTGCCTAATACTTTGGTGATAAGCTCATTGGCATATACAAAGAACGGGCGGTCAGGATTTTTTGTAACATTGAAAAAAGCTGCTCCCGTTAAATACACTTCCCGTTTTGCATTTGTAATGAAATCTTTTGGATAACTGATACTACTGTTTGGATGCAGCATAACAGTGCTGCTATCAGGAAGTACGACCAACATACATTTTGATGTCGTATTGGATTTTTCAAGCAGCGGGGCACTCACAGCAGATATCAGATCTTGATAGGAGATGGACGCCGAAGTATTTTTCACCTTGATAACCCAGCCAATAACCAGAATAGCCATCGCTGCGGTCAGGGAAATTCCGATTTGGTAAAAGTATTTTTTGGGAATTAAAGGAGTTATATTTTTTCGATCCTGAATATTAAACAGAAGGTTTTCTACTTTTTCGTCTGAGGGAAATTCGTTTTCAATATCTTTTTGCAAGGAAATGAGAATTGATTTTGCGTTGGCAATCATTTCAGATTTCTCAGGATATTCATTTATAAAATCTTTCCAAAACGAAATATTCTCAGAATTGGGTGCGTAAACCCATTCTTTAAAATAGTCGTCTTCCAGAAAGTCAGTTACCTCATAGTTATAGTAATTCATATAGATAGAATTATTCTATGATAAAATTAAACTCATCCTTTATATAGTAAGAGGAGGTTACAATCGGGTTTAACTCACCTGAAAGAAATTATTTTTAAAAAAATAAAAATAAACTTGTAAAAAGTAGGGAAATGGTAAGCTGGCGTAGTTTTAAAACGGCTCTTTGTAAGAGATTGCGAACCGACTGTTCATTGATCGAGAGGATTTCAGAGATTTCTGCATAGCTGAAATCCTGGTAATAACGGAGCATGAGAACTTCATACTGGCGTTCAGGCAGATTTTTAAGCCAGATATTTAATTCGTCTTTTTGTTTCTGAAAACTTTCGGCTTCTATGATCTCATATTCTTTGGGAAGTGTTACGGGGTGAATCCCCTCATCCAGATTTTCCCAGCGTTGATCGTGGCTGCGGTTTCCACTAAGCGATTTGTGTATCCGGCGTCGGAGCGCACGGAAAAGATAAAATTTTGGAGATTCCACATCTGCCAAACGGCTCCGGCTTTGCCATAGATCGATAAACAGATCCTGCACGATATCTTCCACCGCTTCTTCATCAGCTATAAGTTTTTTGCCATAGCTGTAAAGAACGCGTATATATTTGTGATACAGTATAGTAAAAGCATTTTCGTCACCTTGCTTGAAGGCCTGCCACAATACTTTATCCTCACTATGTGTAGAAGCTGATATCAAGTAGTTAGGTTTTTATATTTTCCAAAAGTATTAAAAAATATAGGAATAGAACAATTTTGAGTGGTAAACTTTGCAGATATTGTCATTTTTGTATCATATATTGATAAATTAATATAAGTGACACAGTTTGAGGACGTAGAGAAATGAAAAACGAAAATTATTTTTATCAATTTTGTTATAAAAAAATCCCGGCAGTGAATTTCACCAGCCGGGATTATACATTATAGACGTAATCTTAATATTTTATTCGCTGACAGAAGTCACGCTTTTGGTTTTTACGTAAGCCGGTATTTTTCTTTTAGGAATGGTTCCCTGGGAAACGGGTTTATGAAGCGACCTTTTGGCTTTGTTTCGTTTTCCCCACCAAATATAAAAACCGGTTACGGGCAAGCTTGCGCAAAAAAGACTTACCAGAAATGCAAGAATTTTAGTGGTCAGCCCGTAAATTCCTCCGGTGTGAATGTCGTAATTGCTATTGCGCCACTTCATTCCCAGCGATTTATCTTCATGCAAAGTTTGTCCGTATTGTTCCCCGGTGGCGCCATGGTAAAAATAATAGTCGGAAGCACGCCAGGCGGACGGCTGATTTAATTCCATAAATACGCGGTAAGGTGTCGTTGCCTTTTCCGGAATAGAAATGATCATCATCGCGTAGGGTTTCTTTTTGTCAAGCGCAGCCTGAAAGACTTTATCGAGAATATTTTCTGAAGGTGGCGTTTGAACTATTTTGGCTGGTTGTTCGATGGTGAATTGCGGACGCTCTTTGGAGCCCAGGATCCTGTAAATTCCATCTTCCCACCAGTCAAAAGACCACACAAGGCCTGTTACAACAAGAATCATCGCAATGGGAAGGGTATAAAATCCACCTACATTATGTGTATCATAATTGACCCGGCGCCATTTTGCGTCCCATTTGATACTGAATCTTTGTTTCCACCCGTTTTTATTTTTCGGGATCCAAAGGACAAAACCGGTTATCAGCAAAACCAGAAACATGAGGCACGCGCTGCCAACAATAAGGCTTCCTGTTTCATAGCTCAACAAAAGATTCTGGTGGGTCCGCCGCACCAGATTGAAGAATTCATACTTTTTGTCAACTGTTCCAAGCAGTTTTCCTGTGTATGGATTTACATAAACTTCCTCATAGTATTTGACCTGCTGAAAGTAGTTCCATGCTTTTTTGTCTTTTTTATCACCTTTGGAGGCTGTGAAGACATAAGAACGTTTCGAGTCGTCAAAAACTTCAATGCTTCCGATCTTTTTCTTTTCTCCTAATGCCTGCTGAGCCGTTGCCAGCAGTTGTGACAATGACTTTGTTTTTTTGGCAGGAGTATCTACATAAACCAGATCCTGATGGGTCAGGTTAAATATTTCTTCTTCAAAAACAAAAATACATCCCGTTAATGAAACGATGAAGACAATAAGTCCCGATGCCAAACCAAGCCACAAATGAAGTACTCCTGATAATTTTTTCATGGTGAGAAGTCTTAATAAATAGTCTGGTTGCGATTAAAATGAGTATCCAAGTCCGATCAGGAAATTGCGCGGAGCTCCGGGAAATAACCGGTTGTAGTCGAACCCGCCAACCCAGTGCGTTTTATTCGTTACGTTGTTTAGGTTGAACGATATCCTGAATTTGTCCACGTTGTAGAAAATGGCTGCATCGAGCAAGGTATATCCCGGAAGTTTTAGATTGTTTTTTGTATCGTTCGTAGTGCGTTCTGTCACGAAATTGCTGCCAACGCCGACTGACAAACCGCTAAGCGCTTTTTGTGGCAGTTTGTATTTTGCCCAGAAACCACCCTGCCGACGCGGTGCGTTCGGGAATATTTTTCCAACTTCTGCTTCGTTCGTACTTTTTGTAATTTCCGCTTTGTTGAATGCAATGTTGGCCGTAAGGCTAAGTTCTGGTGTTATTTGTCCATAGGCATCCACTTCAAACCCGGTTGCGCGTTGCTGTCCTATCTGGCGAAGAAGATTTAAATTGTCAGCAGCGCCGGCATTTACCAGAACGTTATTTTGTTCAATACGATAAATAGCAAGGTTTACGGCCAGGCGCTTTTTGAAATATTCCATCTTGGCACCACCTTCAATCATGTTGCTGATCAAAGGATCAAATGGTCCGCCATAAATTTCCGGTGCACCTATCGTTCCGGCGGATTGCGGCTGATAGCCTTCTGTATAAGTTCCGTACAAACTAATCCACTGCATTGGCGTGTAAACCAGACCAACACGTGGGATCAATGCTTTTTGTTTTATTTTTTTCTCTGTTTTAAGCGTGTAATTCAGCATGTCATTATAATGCTCCATGCGAAGCCCAAGCAATCCGTTCCACTTTCCGAATTTGAACTGTTCCTGAATATAAACGCCGTCGGCATAATATCTTGAAGGCGTGACAGCCGAACTGATATTGTAATATTTCGAAATATCAGTGATGTTATAGTCCGGATTTTCAAGATCGAAAAAAGGAACATTGGGAACTGGCATGTTGTCTTTTATAAGATACAATGCCTTGTTTTTTGGATCGTAAGCTGCCGGCGTTCCGCTTTTTGTCAGCACAACACCGTTATTGGCTGCATTAATAAATCCGCCTGCGTTGTAGTTTGAGCCACCCAGAGCAGTGTGAAACAGGATATGATCAAAGCCAACCAATACCTTGTGCTCAATTTTTCCTGTATTGAACGCAGAAATAAAATACGCACTTACGTTGTCCGTATAATTTCTCGTTTGTCTTTTGATGGTTTGCATTTGCATCAGTGTAGGAATCGACTTCCCGTCGGCATCCACTCCATAGTTATTGGACGTACGGTGTTCCAGCAGATCTTCATTGTACATAAACTTCATGTACGAAGCGTTCAGGGAAAGCCAGTCAGTCAGTTTTCGTGTCAGGGAAAGGGTGGAATACATATTCAATTCCTTGATATAATCGCTCTTTTTGCCAAGTGCAAAAGAGATAGGTGTCGAATTAAGTTTTGTTCCGGCAGTGGCGCCAAAAATAGGTTGACCGCGATCCAGCTTTCCAACCGAGCTCATAAAAACAAGGTCGATGTTGATCTGCGTTTTGTCGTCCGGAATAAATGAAATCGAAGGCGCAACAACGACATCCTGCCCACCTTGAAGCACGCGGAAGGATTCCGCATTCTGATAAGCAAAATTCAAACGGTATAGCAATGTTTTCGATTCGTTCATCGGGCCCGTGAAATCCGTGGCAAGGCGATACGTGTTCCAGCTTCCTGTGGTAAAATTGATCGATTTGCGATTTTCATCCAACGGTTTTTTCGTTACAATATTGATCGTTCCGCCCGGATCTGTATTGGCAAACAAAGCGGAAGCCGGGCCTTTTATTACCTCAACACGCTCAACGTGCGGGATAAGAGACTGATTCCATCCGCTGCTGCTCACACGCAAGCCGTTGATCATGGTGTTGCTTGCACGAAAACCGCGTAGTACAAAATCATTGTTATTGTATGAAAACTGGTTCACACCGCTGATATTTTTCACAACATCGCTGTTCTTGAAAGCCTGCCTGTCGAGCATTACTTCCTTCGTGACATAACTGATGGCCTGTGGGACGTAACGTAAAGGAGTTTCCGTTTTTGTGCCGGAAAAAGCGTACGAGTTTTTATAGGTTTGTTCCTTGCGGCCTGTCACTTCAACGGCCTGAAGCTGTGTAGCCGTGGCATGAATAACCAGATCCAGCGTAAGTGTATTGCTGGTTTCAATGCTGATTTCCTTTTCAATGGGATCAAAACCAACTGCTTTAACTACGAGTGTATGTTTCCCTTCGGGAATACTGCGGAACGCATAATTTCCTTCTTCGTCAGTAATTGCGCCAATCTGTGAATGTTTGATAACAAGACTTACGAAGGAAGCGGGTTCATTCTGGCTGGTTTTTACTTTTCCTTTAAGGCTCACGTCGGTTTGTTGTGCCGAAAGGCCCAGATTGTATAATAGCAAGAAAAACAGGAGTGCGTAATTTTTATTCATAGAGGTAAGTGGACTATTATATGATAATATTGAACTTAATAAGACTAATACTAAATAAGAGTTCAAAAGTACATTATTTAGATTTATATCAAATAATTATTGCGAATTTTTCTGATCGAATTATCATCGGCAGCCAGACTTATTTGATCCTAAGCGCTTCTCCTCCAGCGGGTCATCCCAAGGCCATGCAATGCATTTTGCAGCGACGGTAAGTATCCCCCCCGGGATTGGGATGTTTACAGAATAGTGCATTCTGAAGATAAAATATTACTTATTAGAAACTCGGGATTTCTGGGTTTTTGCGACCAATTTTGCCATAAAGCCTATAAGATTACTATTTATTGGAATAGTACAACACATGGTGCTTGTTATCGTAAAAATGCTATTGTCAAATTTTAAACTACTTGTTGTACTTTTCGCATAAGTATAGGACAATTCTAATATTAACATAGGATTGTGAAATGAACTTTTCAAAGTGGAATCTTTCTTATTGACTTGTATTAAGATTGTTACCTACCTTTGACATATCGAAAGCAAGAAAAAAGGCGCTTTTGGAAAATACGCGTAGAAATAGAATTTAATTTTAACTATATCTGTAAAGTACAATTCTTAACAGAAAGATTAAACAACATAAAACATTAAAGACATCATGAAAAAAACAATCTTAGCAATCGCAGTTTTGGTGGGAGTATCAACTGCAAGTTTCTCATTCGCTGGCGAAAAAGTTAACAACGCAAGTGCTGCTGCAATCGAATTGGTTTCTGCTGATAACCTTACTTTCAGACTGAAACTTGACAGCGTTAAAGAAAAATCTTCTGTAACGATTAAAGACGAAAACGGAACAGTGCTTTACAGCTCGGTTATTCCTAAGTCTGAAAATTATTCAAAAGTATTTGACCTGTCTAACCTTTTGGATGGTAACTACACGTTCATTGTAAACAACGGAACGGAAATCACTGAAAAACCTTTCGTAATTGCTACTGAAACAAAACGTTTAGTAACTGCGGTTAAATAATTCAAGGCTGACCTGATCAGCGCAGAATTAAAGGATTAAAAAAAAAGAGGATAGCCAGCTATCCTCTTTTTTTGTGTTTATGCAATTGCAGGAGCCAATCGATATATAGGACCGGACTATCCGCTATTTCGAAATTGGGCTATGCCTGGCCATTCATTAATGTTTAGATTTGTGCTTTTAAGTATTTAATATGAGACAATCTGTGTTCGTTCGTAAAGCCTCACCTGATGATCTGAAAGCTATTCAGGTTGTGGCCAAAGAAACTTTCTTCGAGACATTTGCTGAGGCCAATACCCAGGCAGATATGACGAAGTATTTAGAGGAAAATTTTAGTGAAAATAGGATGAAAGAAGAATTGAGTAATCCGGATTCATATTTTTTCATCGCCTGGGACGCCGAAACCCCTATTGGATATCTGAAGCTTAATTCGGATGCCGCTCAGACGGAGCTTCAAGATAATACCTCACTCGAAATTGAGCGTATTTACGTTATAAAAGCCTATCATGGAAAACAGGTGGGGCAAATCTTATATGAAAAAGCGCTCGATACAGCACAGCTCATGAAGAAAGCATATTTGTGGCTTGGCGTTTGGGAGGAAAATCAGAAGGCCATACGATTTTACGAAAAGAACGGTTTTTTCGCTTTTGGAAAACATATTTTTAAATTCGGCGAAGATGAGCAAACAGACATTATGATGAAAAAACTTTTGTAAAATGTGCTCTACGCTGGTGCAATATGCTCTTGTAAAATAAAACAACGCCCGGTAAAATCAGGAAATGCTGTTTTGACCGGGCGTTTGATTGAAAACTATCGTAAGCTTAAAGCTTGATCATGATACCAAAGTTGACATTTCCCTGTGCAAAAAAGAAATGCTGTGAGGCTCTGTCGTCTTTAAAATTTGTTGTCAGGATATCTGGCATATTAATATATCCGCCTTTTAGCTCTCCCTGAATAAAGAAATGTTTGAAGAATGTAATGTTAAGCCCGGTTAAAAGATCAATACCATAACCTGCCACGTGCCATTGATCGTTCCGGTCATAATTAAGCAGCGTCACATCTGACTTAGGATAAAGCAACCCGGCGCCCACACCCTCAATCAGATTAATATCAATATTTTTAACTTTCAGAGTGCGCTGGTCGAAAAGATTATCCATTCTTCTTAATTCAAGATTCAGATAATTTAAACCATTCGTATGTTCAAATTTTAAAAAATTGTCTGTAAGTTTTATCGGTTCGCCGTTATAGCTGCCATCAAAATCAGTGCCCGATCCTGCAATATTACCTTTGATTTTAACAGTCTGATCTTGCTGCATAACGTATTTCATATGGTCAAAACCAAACGAGATACTGTATTTGGGAGTGATATAATATCCTATTCTGAAATTGTACTGCGGAATTGTAATTTTTGAAGGATTCAGATAACGCAGCGTGAACGCAGTCTGACGATCTTTGGCAACCACATCTTTCAGGGTAAAGTTGTAATCATTCCCTTTGAAATGAATATCCGAATGCGAATATTTACTCTGATTCCAGCCCCATGAGACAAAGACTTTTCCTTTATGGTTATGCTGTTTTAAAAAGTCGTATGTTTGTGAATAGGCACTAACTGCCTGAATAGCAAATATGCTAACAAGTAATAATTTTCTCATGTTATAATAGAAGAGGAACTACTTAAACAAATGAATGGACTTTACTTCCATGGATCTGTTTTTATACTAAACTTAATCTGTAATGAAATTATAAATACTTAAGTTCAAACTCTTATCAATGATTTTTAAACTCTTGCAAATTTAATAATATTGTACTTATTTAATTGTAACGATAGGTTACTTTTTGGTGATAATGAGGAAATAATTACATTTTTAATTTTTTTCTAATCTGTCGTGAAGAATACTTGATCAGTAGATTTTAAAATAAAATAGGGAGATAATATAAAAGAGTCGGAGGAAATTATTTTCCTCCGGCTCTTATCGAAATCTTAAATTGAAAAACGGACTTAATCCTTATTTTTCTAATAGGTCATCACCTGATTTTCTTTACTGCTTTTGAAAGCAAGGTCAATAACCCGGCAGGTCCTTAAAATTTCTTCTGGCTTAACTGCCAGTTCAGCACCTTCCACAATGGCTTCGTAAACATTATCATAAAATGGCATATAATTTCCAGCTTCGCTTTCAATAATACCCGTAAATTCAGGACTTGAAAGTTTTCCCCAGCGATCTTCCGGTTCAACGCCCCACGGCTCCTGATTTGGTAATATATTTTTACGCAAAGTTTCTTCCTGAACATCCAGGCCGCCTTTAATAAAGGAACCATTAGTGCCATGAAGCGTGTAGCGCAGGAAGTTGTCATAAACCACTAAACTTGATTTCAGAATAACCTGCTTATCGGCATAATTTAATCTGACATCAAAGTAATCGTCAATTTCACTGTTCGGTCTTGCAGAGCGAATATCAGCCGTTACCGTTTGGGGAGTGCCAAACAAAACAAGCGCCTGATCCAGCAAGTGCGGGCCGAGGTTATATAAATTGCCGCCAACGTCTACCTTTTTTTCTTTCCAGGATTCCGTTGGAACCACCGGACGGAACCGATCGTAGCGGCATTCATATTCTACAATATCACCCAGTTTACCCGCTGCCAAAAGCTTTTGAATGGTTAAAAAATCTGAATCCCAGCGACGGTTCTGATAGGCTGTCAATATCAATCCTTTTTCTTTTGCCAAAGCTACAAGCTGTTTCGCTTCCTCCTCCGTTGCCGAGAACGGTTTTTCAATCACAACATGTTTGCCATTTTCCAGCGCATCCATCGCATATTGGAAATGGGTATTGTTTGGCGTACAGATAAAAACAAGGTCAATGGATTCATCACTCAGAAGTTCATCGATAGAGCGGGCGTTTTCAATGGAAGCGTCAAATTCCTGTGCTTCGTTTTTACTGCGCTCTACGGCTGTTTTTAGTTTAAAGCGTGGGTTAATGGAAAGGAAAGGAGCATGGAAATACCGTCCTGAAAGTCCGAAACCGATAAGGCCAACGTTAAGAATTCTTGAAGACATATGTTAAGGAATAGATAAATGATGAATTTGGAACAGGCCGGAATGTTGATCCTGTCCGATCAATTGCCTGCCTGCAAAGTTAACTTTTACATGTATAGAGTCAAGAAGTATCAGAAATTACCTTTGGACGTACAAGAAAAAGCTGAATTACATTCGGCTCACTTAATGACGATGTATCGGACGTTGTCCACTGATCATTTTTAAATACCAGCAGATTTTATTTAATGAAATGTTTCGGAGAAGTTATTCTTGATAAGTCGTTTATTAAAAATCGCCGGCTGTTAAAAAACGACCGACGACTGATTTGTAGCTTGCTGAGGATTAATGAATTTTGTAACGATGTGTATAATGAAATTTTAAGCGCATTTTAGATCCATTACGAGACTTCGCACATCTTTTATGTGTCGGCGGGCGACCCTGATTTTTTTGTTATTTCTCAATAAAACAACGAAAGTGTCATTTTCATAAAAACAGTCTACAATCAAAGACCTGTTGACAAGGTAGGATCTGTGCAGACGTAAAAACTGGCATGATGGATTTAACAGATTGTCGAAAGCCTGTAAGGTTTTGGAGCTAACCCAAAATTTCCCGTTGAGGGCATATATAATGGAATAGTTACGTGCCGCTTCTATATGTTCTACATACTCGATGGGTAAATATTCCAGCCGGCCATTATTTCTGAGTGGTATTTTTCGGGTCAGGTCAATTGTTCTGGCAAAACTTGAAGTTTTCAAGGGTGAGTTCATATCGGTTAATTTTATTAGTTAGAAGAAGGTTACGCTCCCAGGGGTAGTACAATGTTACCGAGATAGAATTTCTTCGCAAACCCCCATTTTTAGGGGATGTGTTTTCCCTTTTACTTTTGTAGTATTGCCAAAGTATTCGCTACTAAGCCTTAACACCAATGCCGATCCGGATTATAATAGCAGAAGATCATACGATGGTAGCTCAGGGATATGAAAAACTTTTTCAGGACCTGGACGATATTGAAGTGGTGGGATTTGCTGAAACGTATCACGAAATTATTTTTAAACTGCAGGCCGTCCCGGCGGAGTTGTTATTGCTCGATTTAAGTATGCCCGAAACCAGGAACAGTCAATCACTACGACTAACCGGATTTGAAATCCTGGAATTTATTAAAAGTCACGCGATCAATATTAAAAAGCTGGTGGTGTCCAGTCATCGTGATTGTGAGCTGATAAAAAAAGCAATAAGCCTGGGTGCTGATGGTTATGTACTGAAAAGTGCGGGTTATCATGAATTGTTATCAGCGATCAGGCAAATCAGGACGGGAGGAAGGTATCTTCAGAAAGAGGTTGAAATAATTCTGAACGATAAACGAAAAGACGAAAATATGTTCACGCAGGAAGGGGTACTGCTGACGCCCAGAGAAAAAGAAGTTCTTCGTATGGTGGGAGAGGGTTTGTCTACCGAGGATATGATGCAAGTGCTGGCGTTGAAAAAGGACACCATCAATGAATACCGGCAGAATCTGATCAGAAAATTTAACGCGCGAAACACCGCACATCTTATAAAACTTGCCTGTGATATGAATTTTTTAAACTGATAAATCATTGTATCTTTAAGTGACTCAACCTCTCCTTAAATGATAAAATATTTTACGTTTATAGTGCTTATTCTCTTTGTTTTAGACGCAAAAGGAGAGCGGGCTATTACCGTTAAACCAGATTTTAAATCTGTTTCCTTCAAGGATAATTTTGACTACCTCGTCGATTCAACGGAAACACTCGGGCTTCGACAGGTTATTGCCAGTAAAAGCTGGAATACATTTGCAGGCAATAACCCGAATTTCGGAGAAAATCCATACCCGCACTGGGTTCGTTTCTCTGTCAGAAATAACACTGATGCAATCCAAAAATTAACGCTTGTAACCAAGGGACTGGATTCGCTTCAGGCTTATCTTACCCAGGGAGATTCTGTGGTTAAAAAATTCGCTCTCAACGGCAGTCATATTCCGTTAAGCCTTCGCGAACATCCCAGTCCTTATTTAACCCTTACCTTCGAAACCTCCCCGGATAAAGAATATACCCTTTGGATTCGGATGCGGAATTTAAATTACCGGCTGACGGCATCTCCATTTGTTTTATACAAAGAGTCGGAGGCGAAACAGTTTTTGCAGCGTAAAACCTTCTTTCAGAGTTTTTACATCGGCGGCATGGGCATCATACTACTTTTTAGTGTGGTTTTGGTTGCCTTGTTCAGGGACGCATTGTATGCATATTATCTTGGCTGTGTATTGTGCTCATTGTCTATCATGCTGATTTACAATGACTACACCTTTTTGCTTTTTGATAAGTTACCGAACATTGTATTAAACAAAGACATTTACGGCATCATCACGGCCATGGTTCCGTCCTTATACATTCTTTTTGCCGAAAAATATTTAAGAATAGCCCCGTTCCGGCAAACTCCTTTGGTTTTATTTTCAAAAGGCATTGTGCTGCTGCAAATATTTATGCTGGTGTTATTTGTTGCAACCGGAAATTCGCTGTTTCACATGCGGAATTTTTTCTATCTGCCGATGCTGGCTTTAAGTGTCCTTTCATTTGTTTACGTATATAAAAGTCTGCGGGAGGGATATGTTCCGGCATGGCTCTTTCTGTTGGGAACGGCACCGGTTTCTATTGTTGTCATGCTGGAAACTGCATCGGACCTGCATAGCATTCCGGTGCAGGAGATTCATGAAAATTATTATTACGCTACACTTTTTGAAATGTTTGCATTAACCTGCGGCCTTGCTTATCGTTTTAAATTAAATTTCGATGAAAGGAGAATTTTGCAAAAAGAAATTCTCCTTACGCACATCAACGCACAGGAAAGAGAAAGGATCAGTATCGCGGCGGATCTTCATGACATCATTGGGTCCCAGCTTTCGGCGGTACGGCTTAATCTGGAATATCTGCAGGTGCAGTATTTTGCGGATTCCAACAAAAGCTGGTGGGCGCCTGTCTACAAGATATTAAATATTCTGAGTGAAAACATCAGTACCATCGCGGACCAGATGCGAAATGCATCGCTTGCAAAATTGGGCCTTCCTGCCATATTGGAGCAAATGTACGGGCATTTAAAAAAACCGGTTTTCAAATTTGACTTTACCGGTTTTCAAAAACGCATTCCGGAAGAGCTGGAACGTGTGCTTTATGTTGTGATCAATGAGGCGCTGAATAATTGCATAAAACACGCGGAGGCGACACAAATTAATGTGCAGCTGATAAAAGAAAATAGCCTGATCACCGTCATTATTGAGGATAACGGAATCGGGTTTGATACCGGGCATACCACGAAGGGGCAAGGATTAAGAAATATGGAAATTAGGGTAAAAGAGTTTCTTCAGGGCGAATTTCTGATTGACAGCCAGCCCGGAAGCGGTACGGTCATGATCATTAAAGTGGCTTTAAAAGAAGAAATTTAATATGTCCCAAGCCAGCTTAGGCTTGCTGCCATAATTCTTTTACTTTCTGTAAATCTCTTTTCATTGCATCAAAAACAACTTTCGGGGCAACTGTAATTTTATCGGCACCCTGATCGGCTCCGCCAAGAGGATATTCAAGATGCAGGCAGACAGGTGCTTGTATGTTTTGGTCTTTCAACAATTTAAAATAGGTTTTAAAATCCACCATCCCTTCTCCAAGCGGAACGTTTTTGGGCGCCCATTTGCCATTACTTTTGTCCCACAGAAAGTCCTTTAATACAATGGTTTTGATACTTGGCTTAATCAGATTATAGCCCGTCTGCCAGGAAAGTCCACCTTCCAGCGTGGCATGACGAATATCATATTGCGCTCCCATGTGGTTCAGGTCGGCTTTCTGTAATATCTCCCAGATTTCAAACAGTGAAGCCCCGACCATCCTTCCGGCGTGATTTTGATAACAACCCGTGAGGCCCAGTTCTTGATTCAGCTGGCTCAAACCGGCCATTTTTTCACGGTATTCATCGAGTGATTGCGGAATCGTTTTCTGGTCACTGTACTTATACCAGTTCATCCGGTAATATTTTATTCCAAGTGCCGCTGCTGTTTCCAGTACCTTTTTATCCAGCGGATTTTGAGCATCTTCCACTGCGGTTGCCATTAGCAAAGGCGAAAAGCCTACTTTTTTCATCGCTTCTACCGCAAGCGGCAAATCGTTTTCGACACGTTCCGGCAATACATGCCCTTTTGGACGAACGGTCAGATCGATTCCATCGAAGCCGATTTCTTTTGCAGCCTCTGCCATGTCTTTATAATTTAAAAATTGCAGGTGTTTTGAGAAAATATTTATTTTCGGAATGTCGGCGTTGGTACCGGATTTTTGAGAAAAAGCCTGATCCGTTATGGCCGGAATAACACTGCCTGCGAGTGCGGTATTAATCAGAAATTTGCGGCGGGAAAGTTCAAAAGACATATTTCAAGGATTTAGGTATGAGAAACAGGGACTAAAACGAGTAGAAAGTAATAATTTAAATGACGAAAAACCGGTTTCTATACCCGCAATAATAGTCATTATTTTAAGATTTAATGAGGTAAAACGGCAATCCTGTATAATAGCTCATTTTGGATTATTGGCCCCGGATCTGTGATCAGAGTGGAAATTAGTATCCGTTCGCAAAATTCTCTTAAAGATTTGTCGGTCATAAATTGTGATTAGTGTATTTAAATTGTGGTATTTTTGTATCATGAATACATTGCCTGCTACAATACGTTTTCAAGAGTTATCCGAATTAGAGACTGTTGCGGCTTCTTTGCTACGGGTCGGCGAAAATGTCCCGGTGTGGTTGTTTAATGGCCCGATGGGTATTGGCAAAACTACGTTGATCAAAAAGTTATGTGAGCTGCTGGGTGTTAAATCCATGGTGCAAAGTCCGACTTTTTCGCTGGTCAATGAGTACATCACACAAAAAGGTCAAACCGTTTATCATTTTGATTTTTACAGGATCAGAAGCGAAGTAGAAGCGCTCGATATTGGTATTGAAGAATATTTCGATTCCGGCGGTTTCTGTTTTGTGGAATGGCCCGGGAAAATCGAGTCACTTTGGCCCTATCCGCATATGCTTATTAATATAAACTTCGGCGAAAATGGTGACCGTGTTTTGAAAATAAGCGAAGAAAAAGCTTAGCACCTACCGGCTTGTAAATCATAACTCATCTACTATTTTTAAAATTTAATTTTTTACCTTTTCTATGGCACAGCCTCAAATAACTGGTTTTGAAGAATTGGCGAAACAATCGGCACTGTATCCGCAGGAGTCATTACTGGCTACCCGTAAAAATCAGAATTCTTTACATATCGGTTTGCCCAGGGAAGTCTCTTTGCAGGAAAACAGGATCGCCCTGACGCCTGACGCTGTGAGTATTCTGGTCAGGAACGGGCATGAGGTCTGGGTTGAAAAAAATGCAGGAAAAGGTGCCAATTTTTCTGATCACGATTATAGTGAAGCAGGGGCTAAAATTGTGCCTGGTCCCAAGGAAGTTTATCAGGCTAATCTGATTTTAAAAGTAGAGCCGCTTGTTGAAGAAGAATTCGACTACATCAAGGCGGGTACAACACTTATTTCGGCTTTGAATTTGCCGACGCTTGAAAAAAAGTATTTTGAAAAACTGAACCAATCGAAAATTACCGGCATTGGTTATGAATTGATAGAAGACCAGGTTGCAGGGAAGCCGATTATCCGTGCTATGGGGGAAATCGCAGGAAGCACTGTGTTATTGATTGCGGCAGAATATCTATCAAACCCGAGCGGTGGAAGAGGCATTATTCTGGGTGGAATAACCGGAGTGCCGCCAAGTAAAATCGTGATTTTGGGCGCTGGTACTGTTGCGGAATATGCTACACGCGCAGCCATTGGATTTGGCGCAGATGTTAAAATTTTCGACAAACATATTTATCGTTTACAAAGATTAAAATATTCTATCGGACAAAATCTTTACACTTCGATTATAGATTCAGATACGCTTGCGGAAGCGATAAGTCGCGCGGACGTGGTGATCGGGACAATGCGTGCAGAAAATGGAGTCAGCCCCATGGTGGTAACCAAAGAAATGGTATCCCAGATGAAACCAGGTTCGGTCATTATTGATGTGAGTATAGACCAGGGAGGATCTTTCGAAACTTCCAGAATGACCACGCACAAGCACCCGACTTTCAAATTTAACGATGTCATTCATTATTGTGTGCCCAATATTCCTTCACGTGTAGCCAACACGGCGAGCACGGCTTTGAGTAATGTTTTTTTACCTTTTTTATTGCAAACCGGAACAATTGGCGGTATCGAGGAAATGATTTATGCAAATCGTTGGTTTATGAAGGGGGTATATTGTCATAAAGGAACTTTAACAAACTCGCACATCGCGCGGAGTTTCAACATGCGTTACAAAGATCTGACGCTGTTGCTGGCGGCGAGAATGTAGGATAAGTTATTAGCGGTTAGCCGTTAAACAAAGCTGAATCTATGAAGCAGTAACAGCATCAAATGGCAGATAACCTGATTCTTAAAATTATAAAACGGCCAGGCACGAAAAGCTAACAGCCAATCGCTAACCGCCAACAGCTAAAAAATATGATTAATAATAGTAATGAAAATTCCCTGATGGACGATGCCAACTCGCCTGAGTTGAACAGAAAATTGATGGGATATGTATCGCAGGATTTTGTACGGGTATCGGATCAGTTAAAAGATGCATCCTATCAGATCCGCAAGCGCGGATTCTCTGAAAATCCGATTTTTGTCATCACCAATGAAGAAGTTGATCTGGGCGTTTTGCTGATCGGTTCTACGGAATTGACGAATCGCTACAACTATCGCGCGTCATACATGCAGGAATTTATCGACCGGAAACTGATCGGTGAGGAGTCGGTATTGTTGTTTAAAGAAAATTATAAAAATCCGGATGAATATTGCTGTCTGTTTGCATTAATCGGTGATTTCTCCGGGTTTGTTTTTATCCCTTTCCCAGAGGATAATTAGATTTTTTTGTAACCGGGGTTAAAATTTTATTAAAAAGAGGCACTTATCACTGATAAGTGCCTCTTTTTTTATATCACTGAAAATAAGATTATTAATTTTTTTTAATAAGGAGCTAAAATGTTTTAGTATTAACTAACTGACTTAATGTATAACCGGGTGGTTATTAAAAAATAATAATAACTGATTAGGAGCTTAATTAAAATTATTTAATTACGAATTATATTAAGATATTTGCAGAATTAGCTGATTTGCTTATTTTTTATTTTGCAGTTCAGTAAAGCAACCTATGTTATATTTTTTAATAGTTAACGATTTATGAAAGAAAAATTACAAACAACCTATTTCAGGATATTCATCCTTTTAGGTATTTTCTTCACTATGTCGCCCGCCTTTGCACAGGATAGGACGGTAAGTGGTAAGGTGTTAGACGAAAATGGCGCAGGATTGCCAGGGGCCTCAATTACTGTTAAAGGAACGACAGGTGGTACCAATACTGACGCTAACGGAGATTTTAAAATTGCCGGAATCAAAAGCACATCGGTTTTGGTTTTTTCTTCTATTGGTTATACTAAACAGGAAATCACAGTTGGGAATCAGTCGGAGCTTTCCGTTAAAATGGCCGTAGATGTTGCAAACCTGAATGAAGTAGTTGTAACTGCTCTTGGTATTTCAAAAGAAGCCCGGAAAATTGGTTATGCAGTTTCGACTATCGACGGAGCGCAGATGACAAAAGCACGTGAAACGAACGTTGCTTATTCCCTGGCTGGTCGCGTTGCGGGTTTGAATATTAGCGGTACAAGTGGCGGTCCGGGTTCTTCGGCAAGAATATTGCTAAGAGGTATGGCCAGCTTTTCGGCGGGTACTCCTTTATTTGTAATTAATGGTGTGCCTATGGACAACAGCCAGAGAAGAGACGGTAACTCGGGTGAATGGGGCGGAGCTGATCAGGGGGATGGTATTTCCAATATCAATCCCGACGATGTTGAAACGATGACCGTTTTGAAAGGTGCGGCCGCTTCTGCCTTGTATGGTGCACGCGCTGCGAACGGGGTAATCCTGATTACTACAAAAGGAGGCAAAAAGGGATCAATGGCGGTTGAATATAATGCCAACGTTGTGGCTGATAAGGCGATTAATTTTACTGATTATCAGTATGAATACGGTCAGGGACAGCATGGTCTTAAACCCGTAAACGTAACCAGCGCACTGAACAGCGGGATGTACAGCTGGGGAGCCAAACTGGATGGATCACAAATTACTCAGTTTGATGGCAAGAATTACGAATATTCTGCTGTGAAGGATAATCTTGAAAAATTCTATAGAACAGGTTCTACATTTACAAACTCTGTTTCTGTATCCAGCGGTAATGATAATGGAACATTCAGACTATCCTTTGCAAACCTTGATAACAAATCAATTTTAAGAAACAGCGGATTGGATCGTAAAACATTCAATTTCACGGGTTCTCAAAAATTCGGCAAACTGAAGTTGGATTTAATGGTTAACTATGTTAACGAAAAATTCAAGAACAAGCCACAGTTGAGTGACGGACCGATGAATGCCAACAACATTAACTTTTTGGCAAACAGTGTAGATCAAATCGCTTTGCAGCCGGGTTATGACGTCAACTCTGTAGTTGGGGCCGAAATTCAGTACAATGATGATATCTACGTTACAAATCCCTGGTTTGTCGTAAACAGATATAAAAATGACCTCAACAGGAAACGTATCATCACAGCAGTTACTGCACGTTATGATATCACAAGCTGGTTGTACGCTATGGGTAGACTTGGATATGACCGTATTAATGACGGTTTGTTCAAAATTACACCTACTGGTACTGCGTTTTCTCAGGATCAGAAAGGATCTTTGGATGATCAGCGTAACAGTGAAATCAATGAGCTGAACTTGGATGCTTTCCTTGGATCGTCGAAAAATATTACTGAGGATTTAAGTCTGGATGTTTTGATTGGAGGTTCGATCAGAAAAAATAGCTATGAATCGATGAAAATCGGAGGTGGGCCTTTTGTTCTTCCTTTCTTTTACAGCTTCTCCAATGTAGTTTCATTTAACCGTGATTATAACTTTAACAAAAAGGAAACACATTCTGGTTTTTACACAGTGGATTTGTCGTATAAAAACTTCACGTTGAACACAACAGGTCGTTACGATGCGTTCTCGACCTTACCAAAAGGTAACTACGGTGTATTTACGCCTTCTGTTTCCGGTAGTTATAACTTTGCAGATCTTATAAGCCGGCCAAACTTCAATTATGGTAAAATAAGAGCATCTTATGCCCAGGTTAGTGGTGAAGCAGATCCTTATCAGACCGCCCAGTATTACACAATTGGTTCTACGATCGGTGGGATTTCAACAGGTTCATTTGATAACAAATTGCCGAACCTGACATTGAAACCGTATGTTCTAACAGAAATTGAAGTAGGTACTGAATTGAAGTTTTACGACAACCGGTTAGGCCTGGATGTTGCATATTTCACGCGTAAAACTAAAAATGAAATTATCGACGGCGCTCTTTCACAAGCAACCGGATTTACCAGCCAGTTTATTGGTACTGGTTCTACAAAGAACTCAGGTTTGGAAGCTATGCTGACTGTTGTGCCGCTTCAAACTGAAAAATTCCGCTGGACATCTACATTTAACTTTACCGCGATCAAAAACCGTATCGTAGAAATCGATGGCTCAGGCAATCCCGATCAGGTTAAAGTTTTGGGAACCTACCGCCCGCTGAATGCCAATACGGCTTTGGTTAAAGGTATGGCAGGCCCACAGGTATATGCTTATGACTATCTGCGCGATGGTGCCGGAAACATTGTTATCGATGCAACAGGTGTTCCTATGCGTGATCCAAAGCAAAAAGCAATGGGGTCGGTTCTTCCTAAGATTTATGGAGGATGGAACAATGAGTTTGCTTACAATGGATTCAACCTTGCGTTTCTTGTCGACTACAAATTTGGAAACAAACTATTGTCTGCAACCAACTACTACACAACATTCCGCGGCTTGAACAAAAGTACACTGGAAGGACGTGAAGCAAACAAGATTGTAGCCGAAGGTGTGCTTGAAGGCGGAACTCCAAATACGAAAGAAGTTGATGTTCAGGATTACTATCAGGAACTGGCGAGAAGAATTTCTTCCAGAAATGTGTTAAACGGCAGCTTTATCAAACTTCGTCAGGTAACATTTGGTTATACGCTGACTTCTAAAATGCTGGGTAAACTTCCATTCGAATCCATCGGTCTCTCTTTTGTAGCGCGTAACTTGCTTGTGTTGATGAAACATACGGATAACATTGACCCTGAAGCTGGATTTTCTGCTGCTATTAATTACGCAGGGATTGAAGGTGGAAGCTTACCGGCTACAAGATCGTATGGTTTAAATGTGAGCGTTAAATTCAAAAAATAAGGAACATGAAAAAATTATCAAAATATATATGCGTAGCGGTGGTTCTTCTTTGCTTCGGTTGTACTGATGACTTTGAAGACATTAATACCGACCCAAACAAGACAAATGCAACGCTGTTTAATGCGAATTATCTGCTGTCCCAAACACAATATTCGTATTCGAACACAGGTTACTCGCAGCTGTTGTTCCAAAGTATGTGGACACAGGTTCTTGCCTCAACGTTTTCGTATTACGGGAATGGTGATAAATACCGTGCTTCCGGAAGTTTCGTTTCGTATCAAAGCAGTATTTTTAGTGATAGCTACAACGCAGCTTCCCGTGCTTTTGAAATGCAAAGTCTTGTAAAAGACAAGCCGGAACTTTCAAACCTGTATAACATCGGGACGATCATGAAAGTACTGTGTATATCACGCGTTTCGGATACTTACGGAGATGCGCCTTATTCAGAAGCACTTAACGCTAAGGGGGGTATCACTGCGCCTAAGTATGATACACAGCAGGCAATGTATACAGCTATGTTGACGGACCTTGAAACTGCTGTCAAAAATCTTGATGCAGCGAAAGCAGGTCCAACGGCTGACTTGTTCTATGGAGGCAATATTGCTCAATGGAAAAAATTTGGAAATTCCTTGATGTTGCGTCTGGCGATGCGTCTTACAAAAGTTGACGCTGCATTAGCGAAAACATGGACTGAAAAAGCAGTTGCAGGTGGCGTTTTCACAAGCATTGCTGACAATGCAAAAGTAGCTACCGACAATGCAACGGGTAATGCTAATGCAACAACCAATGCTTTGCGCGTGGCCGACGATTACAGGGAAGTGCGCTGGAGCAAAACTTTCATTGACTATTTGAAAGCTAAAAACGATCCAAGAATCACGGCGATTGCGGAGATAGCGAAAAACGGATATGCCAATAATACAAACCAGGATTTGGCTGGTGACAATACTTTGGCTCTTCAAATCGGGCTTCCAAATGGTTATGACCTAAATGGAGGAGATACTGATATTTCAAAAAGTGCCAATTTTCCAGGAGATTCACCTGCCGATCCCGCTATTAAGGATGATAAAGTTGCACGTGTTGGTAAATATTCAAGACCTCGCACAGCGATATTCCTGGATAGAAGTGGAACAAACTTCATTTTAACCTATGCAGAAACTGAGCTTATGCTTGCAGAAGCAAAAGTGAGAGGATGGAATGTAGGCACAGGAACAGCAGCTGACCACTACAATAACGGTGTTACTGCGGCTATCGCTTCTCTGGTACAATTTAATAAAGTAGCTGCTCCCGCAGACGCTTCTATAAAAGCTGCTATTGATGCAACAGGTACATTTTTGGCCAATAATCCATTGAATGTTTCTTCGACGGAAAATTCTCTGAAACAAATCAATGAGCAATATTGGGTTACAACCGGTACTTTGTTTAACTTTATTGAGACATGGAGCAACTGGAGAAGATCAGGATATCCTGTACTTACGCCAGTAGTTTATCCGGGTGGTTTTTCTAACGGAACAATTCCAAGAAGAAATCCTTATGGTGCTAATGAACCTGCTCAAAATCCTTTAAACTATACGGAAGCTATCTCCCGCTTGGGTGGCAGCGATAGTTTTACTGCCAGAATTTGGTGGGATAAGCTTTAATCATTAAAACAACGCAGGAGAAGCAGTTTTCCTTACGTCGTTTATTTCAATAAAAACTAAAAAAAACTTCAACTGCATGTTGAAGTTTTTTTAGTTTTATAATATATCTTTCGTTAGATTTTACATCATTTTTTCCATGTCGACGAACAGAAAAAATACGATCTATACCGTTCTGGTTTTTTGGCTGGGCTTTCACTTTGCTGTCGCCCAGACCCAACAGCCTTTATTTCAGTTATTACTTCCAAAACAGACCGGCATTGATTTCCGAAATGACATCAATGAAGATGAAAGCCTGAATGTAATGGCTTATGAATATTTTTATAATGGCGGAGGTGTTGCCGTAGGTGATGTAAATAATGATGGATTTGACGACCTGTTTTTTACCTCAAACATGAAATCCAATAAGCTTTATCTGAATCTCGGGGCTGATAAAATGTCCGTGATGAAGTTTAAAGACATAACAGGATCGGCAGGGAAAGGGTTGGAAGGAAGAAGAGGCGGATGGAAAACGGGTGTTACAATGGCCGACGTTAATGGCGATGGTTTTTTGGATATTTACATCTGTTACTCGGGAAAAGTGGATGACGAAACCAGAAAAAATCAGTTGTTTATTAACCAGGGTATTCAAAACGGGAATGTCAGATTTGTTGAACAAGCCAGGGAATACGGACTGGATAATATAAGTTACAGCACACAGGCTGCTTTTTTTGACTACGATAATGACGGGGATCTGGATATGTTTTTGTTGAACCACAGTGTCAAAAAAATAGATAATATGGAATTGGCCAAGTTTCGCACCGAAACGGACGAGCTGGCAGGAAATAAACTTTTCGAGAACAGGAATAATAAGTTTACCGAGGTAACCAAAAAAGCGGGTATCTACCAATTCCCTCTGACGTTTGGTCTTGGTGTTGCCATAGCCGATATTAATCTGGATGGCTTGCAGGATATTTATGTTACAAATGATTATAACGAACCGGATTACCTCTATGTAAATAATGGGGACGGGACTTTTCGGGAAGAATCGCAAATGTGTTTTAGGCACATGGCCCAGTTCTCGATGGGACTGGATATAGCTGATTTTAACAACGACGGATTTCCCGATATTATGTCGCTGGATATGCTCCCCGAAGACAACAAGCGCCAGAAGCTTTTGCAACTTCAGGAAAATTACGAATCTTTTGAGCTGATGATGAAGCAAAATCTGAACCGTCAGTACATGCGGAATATGTTGCAGCTCAATAACGGAGATGGGACTTTCAGCGAAATCGCACAGGTTTCGGGCGTATCCAATACCGATTGGAGCTGGTGTCCGCTTTTCGCAGATTTTGATAACGACGGGTATAAGGATTTGTTCGTCAGCAATGGTTATCTGAGAGATTACACCAATAAGGATTTTCTTAAATACTGGGGTGATTACAAGGTCAGACAGGCGGTAAATAAGGAGCCGTTTTTATTAATGGATCTGATCAAAGCGATGCCTTCTACCAAGCTCGCAAATTATATTTTTAAAAATAACAGAGATCTGACTTTTAGTAAAAAACAGCAGGAGTGGGGTTTAAACAATCCGGCCATTTCCAGCGCTGCCGTGTATGCGGATCTTGATAACGACGGAGACCTGGATCTGGTCGTTAATAATATCAACGAATCTGCATTTGTATACCAGAATATGGGTAGGGAGCAGTCTGGTGGGAGTTATATACAGGTAAAACTGAAACAAAAGGAAGGAAATAAGAATGCGGTAGGTGCAAAGGTTTTTTTATTTTCAAATGGAAAGGTTCAATACCAGGAGATTAATCCAAATCGTGGTTATTTATCGTGCCTGCCTTTAAAACTTCATTTTGGCCTTGATGCGGAAAAGCATATAGATTCCGTAAAAGTAATTTGGCCTGATCAGAGAGAACAATGGCTGACCGATGTCGCAGCAAACCAGTTGCTGGTTATTGAGAAAGAATCCGGAAAGTTAAAGAAAGCAAAACCGGATGATAAAAAGAACAATACGGTCTTTACCAAAGCGGAAAATCTGATAACGTATCAGCATGAAGGTTTCAATGAAAATGATTTCAAAAGACAGCCTCTGATGTTATCCATGTATTCGCAAACCGGGCCTGTTATTGCCAGAGGTGATGTCAATAAAGATGGCCTTGAAGATATTTATACGAGCGGTGACCAGCATAAAAAAGGTATGATATGGTTGCAGGATCCCAGGGGAGGTTTTGGTAAAATGGCTGATTTTGCGAGTGGTGATGAAGGTGTTTCTGCCAATTCTGCTGCCTTGTTTTTTGATGCAAATGGAGATGGATCTGATGACCTGTATCTGGCAAAGGGAGGTTATTCGCTTTTTGAACCCAATACCTATTCTTTGCAGGATGAACTGTTTCTTAGCGATGGCAAAGGGAAATTAAACCTTGCTGTTTTGTCGACACCCAACCTGAAGGCCAGCAGCAAGTCTTGCGTGCGGGCCTGTGATTATGATGGTGACGGAGATCTCGATTTATTTGTTGGCGGACGTGTTATTCCCGGTCGTTATCCTGAAACGCCAACTTCTTTTCTCCTTACCAATAACGGCAAAGGTGAATTTGCGATTACACCGGCACCTTTTTCTAAAATAGGCATGGTCACCGATGCACAGTGGGTAGATATGGACAACGATGGAAGGAAGGATCTTGTCATTTGCGGGGAGTTTATGCCGGTCAAAATTTATGCGAACACGGAAAATGGTTTCATAGATAAAACATCCGTGTATTTTACCGAAGAAGAGTTTGGCTTTTGGTCGTCGCTGCTTATTGAGGACTTGGATGGAGATGGTAAAAAAGATATTGTCGCCGGAAATTTCGGAATCAATTCCCAGATCAAAGTTTCTAAAAACGAACCGGGTGAGCTTTATTATGCTGATTTTGATAACAACGGTTCTATTGATCCTTTTTTCAATTTTTATGTTCAGGGAAAATCATATCCTTTTGTAAGCCGCGATGAATTGAACGACCAGATTTATCCGATGCGTAAGAAATTCGCTTTTTACAAGGATTATGCAGAAGCAGGCATGACGGATATTTTTTCTGCGGAAGTATTGGCAAAAGCGGGCAAATTAAATTTTACCGAAGCGCGTTCTGTTTGTTTTATGAATAAAAACGGCAGGTTTGAAAAAGTGATATTACCTATTCAGGCGCAGTTTGCACCGGTGACTTCTATTCTATTTAAGGATTTTGATCAGGATGGAAATAAGGATCTGTTGTTATTGGGCAATAAGTCCGACAATCGTCTGAAAATCGGGAGTATGGATGCCAATTATGGATGTTATCTGAAAGGAAACGGAAAAGGTGATTTTAGCTATGTCAGTCAGCCGTTATCGGGATTGTCTGTTCATGGAGATGTTAAATCCGTTATTGAAATTGAAGTGAAAAAGAAACCCTACATTGTCATTGGCGCCTTTAATCAGCCTTTGCAGTTTTATCAATTGGAAAAAAAGTAATGAAAAAAGTTCTTCTGTTAAGTTTATTTTTCTGTCAGTTTGTATACGCTCAAAAGGCGAAAAAGGAGCTGGATTCCCGTTTGCAGCCTGCCATATTTTCATTGACCATGGTCATGATCCATGATGTGGCAAACCCGCCGGCAGCAAGTCGTTTTTATACTTACTGTCTGTTGGGGGCACAGGAAATTATTGCGCAAAATAATAAAGCCATCATTTCGCCCACCGCTTATATTAAAGACCTGGGTAAAATTGAGATTGAAGGTAAAACCTCATACGATTACAAAATTGCGGCATTATATTGTATTCTTGAAACAGGGAAAATAATCCTGCCATCGGGATATATGCTCGAAGGGGATCAAAAAAAATTATTGGCTGAATTAAAGAACGAAGGTTATGCCGATGAGACTATTCAGCAATCGATTTTGGTTGCACAGGATGTAGCGAAAAAGGTTATCTCTTATTCCAGCAAAGATAATTATCTGAAACTGAGCACCCGTCTACGGTATCGTCCGCTTAAAGGCGATGGTTACTGGTTCCCAACACCTCCGGGTTATATTGAAGGGGTGGAGCCACACTGGAAAACGATTCGTCCGGTGATGATTGATTCGAGCGGTCAGTTTAAGCCCAAACCGGCTGTGGAATTTAGCAAAGACAGCGCCAGCGCATTTTACAAACTGGCCTACGAAGTATATGATGCCGGTAAAAAACTAAATGAAAATACCCGCTTTATCGCTTCATACTGGGATTGTAATCCATTTGCGATTAATACTTCGGGGCATATGAATATTGGTTTTAAGAAAATAAGTCCCGGTGGGCACTGGATGAATATTACCAGTATAGTAACGACAAAAGCCAAAGTGGATTTTGATCATGGGGTGATGGTGCATGCCATTGTTGCCGGAACGTTAATGGATGCTTTCATAAGCTGCTGGGACGAAAAATACCGGAGCAGTCGTATTCGTCCGGAAACGGTTATTAACCGCTACATTGATCCACGCTGGCAGCCACTTTTGCAGACACCGCCATTCCCGGAATATACGAGTGGACACAGTGTGATTTCTACCGCCGTTGCAGAAACGCTGACGTATTTTCTCGGAGATAATTTTTCTTTTACCGATAATACGGAAGTTATTTTTGACTTACCCACCCGAAATTTTAAATCATTCAGAGCTGCCGCGGAAGAAGCTGCTATTTCAAGATTGTACGGGGGAATACATTACCGGGATGCGATCGAAAACGGACAGGAACAAGGTCGGAGAATAGGAGAGTTCATTATCGACAAAATTAAAAAAGCAGGAGTAACAGCCGTGATAACAAAAAAATAGAATTTGTGTAACGACACTTTTCAACGTCATTACCCGATTGAAAATCACAGTCTGTGATGCTGAATTTTACTGGCATCAACTAATAATTGTATCTTTGAACCGACTCAGGCAGAAATAAATGAATCTTTGCCGGGTTTCGTTCAGGATACAATTGTGTTATTAAGCCCCGATGAATAAATATTTTGCTATTATAATCTTTTTGCTTTGTTCATTCATTGAGCCGGTTATGGCACAGGGTGATACTTCTTTTATCGGACAAGATTCAGTGCAGGTTTCCCGGGATTCTTCAAAAATTGCCAGGGATGAAAAGACTGGCGTGATGAAAACTCAGGATAAAAAAATCTGGATTTTTGGACTGAACGGCGGATATAGTTACCGGTTACCTAATGCCGGAGCACGGGCCAATATGCCTTACTCCAAATATTTGAGAGAATTGAAAACGGGTTATTCAATAGGTGCTGACATTCATCGTGTTTTCTGGCCTCATGTGAGCCTTGGTCTGAAATATAATTTTTTCAACACGCGCGGAACGTTTGACAGTAAAAACAAGGATAATATTACTATCCAGTTCGTCGGACCTTCGGTGGTTTATCAATACCCGTTTGAAAATAAAACGACCTCGGTTTTGGCAGGGTTTGCCATGGGGTATCAGGCTTATGCCAATAAGGGTATGGCCGCGTCAAAAGATTTTAAGACAAAAGGAAATGCCACAGGCTGGGCGGTTAGTCTCGGTCTTGAACAAAAAATAAGTAATCATTTCGCCCTGAATGTTTCCGGAGCCTGTTACCTGGGAACTTCGTATAAATTCAGAAAAGAAAGCGGTGGTAAAACAGAAACCATTAAACTTTCGGACGAGGAATTTGAAAATTTATCCAGAGTTGAGATAACACTCGGACTTAAATTTTTCTAAATATCATTCAATTTGTTTTATGAAAAAGTAAGGGAAAAGTAGGACAAATCAGTCTTACTTTTGAAGCCTCGGTAATGTAGCGTAATAACAGCATTTCAATCGGTAGATTGATTCTTTTTTTGCCTTACCCAGCTAAGCATTTAAATCTTTTTCTTTCATAAGATTTCCATTGTCAGCAATGGATACAAATTGAAGCATGATGTTAAAACCTAACCTTTTCATTTTCCTATGTGCACTATTCTGCTGCATATTAACCACAAACACATTTGTTTCCGCCCAAGCCGGGAAAGCCAAAAAACCGTTGGTTGTTTTTGTTACCGGTGATCATGAGTACAGCGGCGAGGAAACACTTCCGCTCATAGCGGCCGAGCTCGAAAAGAATTACGGTATGCGTACAATCGTTTTGAAAGCATATCCCGACCATAATGCGGAAAAAAATATTCCGGGTCTGGAAGCGCTGAAAGAGGCGGACCTTGCTGTTTTTTATCTTCGCTGGCGACAACTTCCCAAGGAGCAGCTGGATCATATCGAAGCTTATCTGAAAACAGGAAAACCTGTGATGGGCTTCCGTACAACCACGCATGCGTTCAATTTTCCGAAAGGCGATGAAAACGAAAAATGGAACGCATTTGGTGAGTTTGCCTTAAATGCGCCTCCGGGCTGGGGTGGAAAAGCCGCTCATACACATTATGGACATAAAAGCAGTACGGATGTTTCGATCATTCCGGAGCAGGCTAAAAATCCGATTCTTACGGGAGTTGATCCCAAATTTCATGTGAGATCCTGGTTGTACCGTGTTTTACCTGATTATCCAACCAAAGGTTCTACCTGGTTATTGATGGGGAAATCAGTGGATCCTGACAAGAAGGACGTTGAAAATCCGGTAGCCTGGACGGGGAAAAATTCTTTTGGTGGAAAGGTTTTCATGACCACGCTTGGCCACCCTGAGGATTTTCGTCTTGAATCTTTCCAACGTCTTGTGATCAATGCAATTCACTGGGAGCTGGGACAAAAAGTGCCTAAAACCTGGAAAGGTAAAATTGATATTCAGGTTCCTTACCGCGAGGCGAAGTAATATAAAATCGCGTGATGATTACGATTTGAGTTGAAGTACTATTCCTACACCATGGATAAAATTACCATAAACTAAAATGACTAAACCCGCAAAAAGAGGTATTAATGGACTGTTCATTGTATTTGGACTGATCATTATCGCATTCAGTGCTTTTCAGTTCAGCGAATCTGAAACAATAAAAATCAGCAGAGGATCCCGGATCATTTTACTGGGTGGCAACCTTGGATCCAGAATGATGAATTACGGTCATTTTGAAACCGAAATGCAGGTTCGTTATCCCGATAGTCTGTTGTATATCAGGAATATGTGTGACGGCGGAGATACGCCCGGATTTCGTCCGCATGCAAGCCGGAATTTGCCCTGGGCATTTCCCGGAGCAGAAAAATTTCAGACAGAATATGCTAAAAACTCAGGAAGTGAAGGGCATTTTGATACACCGGATCAATGGCTTACCCGACTAAAAACAGATGTGATCGTTGCTTTTTTCGGGTATAGCGAATCATTCCAGGGCAAAGAGGGCCTAGCAAATTATAAGGCAGAACTTGATGCTTTTATCAAACATACTTTAAGCCAGCAATATAATGGAATAACGCCTCCGAAGCTGGCTATTGTTTCGCCTGTTGCTTTCGAAGATCTGTCGGCAAAATTTGATCTGCCCAACGGCAAAAAAGAGAATGAAAACCTCGCTTTGTATACCCAGGGCATGAAAGAAGTTGCAGAGCAGAACAAGGTTTTGTTTGTTGATGCTTTCACGCCATCAAAAAAATGGTATGCGGATAGCAAAGGAGATCTAACAATTGATGGGTCTCAGCTTAATGAAGAAGGGTATAAGAAACTTGCGCTATTACTTTCCGATAACGTTTTTGGGAAAGTAAAACCAAAAGCGGAAGCAAACCGGACGTTGGTGCATGACGCAGTGAACGAGAAAAACTGGATGTGGCATAACGATTATAAAATTCCAAACGGTGTGCACGTCTATGGCCGTCGTTATAATCCTTTTGGTCCTGATAACTATCCTGCTGAGATTGAAAAAATCCGTGAATTAACCGCCATTCGTGATCAGGCGATCTGGCTGGCCGCATCCAAAGGTGGAAAGATGGATCTGGCGGCTGCGGATAAGACTACGAAGCAACTTCCACCGGTAAAAACGAATTTTAATCCTGAGAAAAACGGGAGTCTTCAATATCTGTACGGACAGGATGCGCTCAGCAAACTTAAAGTACCTGCGGGGTATAAAATTGAGCTTTTTGCTTCCGAAGAAGAATTTCCTGATCTGGCAAAACCTATGCAGATGTCTTTTGATAACAAAGGCCGTCTATGGGTAGCAACCATGCCAAGTTATCCGCACTACAAACCGGGCGATTCCAAACCGAATGATAAAATCATCATTTTTGAAGATACCAATGGAGATGGGAAAGCGGACAAGCAAACGGTTTTTGCTGATGGACTGCACCTTCCGTTAGGTTTTGAAATTGCAAAAGAGGGCGTTTATGTATCGCAGGGGACGAATCTTAAACTTCTGACCGATACGGATGGGGATGGCAAGGCGGATAAAAAAGAAGTTCTCCTGAGTGGTTTTGACGATCATGATACACACCATAACAGCCATGCTTTTACCGTGGATCCTTCGGGCGCTATTTATTCGGGTGAAGGCGTCTTTTTACACACGGATGTAGAAACTTCTTATGGGACGGTGCGGGCGACAAACGGAGGTTTTTACCGCTATGCGCCACAACTTAAAAAACTTGAACGTACCGCACAGCTTTCAATCCCCAATCCCTGGGGAATTGCCTTTGATGACTGGGGACAACCATTTTTTGCTGAAACATCCAGTCCGGATGTGCGCTGGATGATGCCCGGGAGCGTACTGCCGAGATATGGAGAATATACTCATAAGTCGGTGCAGCTGGTGGAAGAGGCTCATCGTGTCCGTCCGACATCGGGTCTGGAATTTGTTTCCAGCCGCCATTTTCCTGACGAAATCCAGGGAGATTTTCTAATCAACAATACGATTGGTTTTTTGGGGATGAAAGAACATACGCTGAAAGATGACGGAACGGGATACAGCAGTAAACACCGCGCAGATCTGGTTGTGAGTGAGGACAGAAATTTCCGCCCTGTGGATATGGAGTTTGCACCCGACGGCTCGTTGTATCTTATCGACTGGCATAACATCCTGATCGGTCATATGCAGCATAATGCGCGGGATCCGTTGAGAGATCATTCCCATGGCCGGATTTACCGGATTACTTATCCTTCCAGACCGCTGGTTAAACCGGCTAAAATCGATGGCGCCAGTATTGAGGAGCTTCTGGATAATCTTAAACTACCTGAATATCGGACACGTTACAGGACACGTCGCGAGTTACGCGGCCGGGATGTGACGCAGGTGTTATCCAAACTTAATACATGGGTGGCGAAGCTGGATAAAAACGACCCGAGATATGAGCATCATTTACTCGAAGGTCTTTGGGTAAGCTGGGGGATGGATAAGGTGGATCAGAAATTACTAAAACAGGTATTGAAAGCCAAAGATTATCATGCAAGAGCCGCGGCGGTTACGGTCGTCAGGTATACAGGCCATCAGGTTCCTGACCAGGCTGCTTTGTTAATGCAGGCGGCGAAAGATGATAATAGCCGTGTAAGGCTGGCTGCAATTGTGGCAGCATCCTGGATTGGCAAGGAAAAAGGGTTGCCTGTTTTAGCGGAAGCTAAGAAAAAACCGCTGGACGACTGGTCAATCCACGCCTATGAAACTGCCGTTGCCCACCTGAATGGTGTAGCGGTCAAACAGGAAAAAGAAGTTTTGACCAAGTCGAGCTTAAAGGGAAAAGAACTTGACCTTTTTAAAGCCGGCCAGACAATTTACGCCAAAGAGGGATATTGCAGTACCTGCCATCAGGCTGATGGTAAAGGTCTTACCGCTTCCGGATTTCCGCCGCTGACTGGAAATAACTGGGTGGTTGGCAATGAGGATCGTTTGATAAAACTGGCGTTAAAAGGACTTCTTGGTCCAATTGAGGTAAGCGGAAAAAAATACCCTGGCCAGGTCCCCATGACTCCATTTGGCGGTTTGCTGAACGACGATGAAGTTGCCGCCGTTCTGACGTATGTAAGAAATTCGTTTGGAAATCAGGCTTCTGCCATTACACCGGAAAGGGTTAAAAAAGTAAGGGCTGCAACGGAAAGCAAGCAGGATTTTTATTCGCCGGACCAGTTACTCAAAGAACATCCGATGGAAAAGTAATAATATAGGTTTTATACAAAAATGCGGATGTCTGGATATTTCAGGCATCCGCTTTTTTTTTTCGCCGGGCGAAAAAGAACTTTCCTTCGGCGGACTTATTTTTTTCAGTAGGATATCTTTATTTCAGGCTTCTGTCAGTATGGAAAACAGAGGCCAATTGCTTATTTCCGGCAATGAATTTGTAATTACCATGCTGATTTTATTCTTTTTAACAAAAAGCATGTCGGGAGGTGATAGACAACTTTTGGTTTAATGCCCATAAATCCGGGGAATTCAGGAAGGGATCTCTGTATAAATGCGCCATTTGACTATCCGCCGGCTTATATTTTTCAGCGAATAGGAAAAGGGGTAAAGTACACAAATCTATATCGCCTATCACTAGGAAAAAGTACGAAAAAAGCGTATCTTTGTATGTTTAAAAAGCCCCTGAATGGGCACTTTTTATCGTAGAGTAAAACAAACTATATGGCAAACGAAACAGCGATTGAAGTAAATAATTATTCAGCCGATAACATCCAGGTTCTTGAGGGTTTAGAAGCCGTACGTAAACGTCCGGCCATGTACATTGGTGATACTGGTTTTAAAGGAGTTCACCATTTGATTTGGGAAGTAGTTGATAACTCCATTGATGAAGCAATGGCCGGCTACTGTGACACGATCAACGTTACGATAGAAGAAGATAATTCCATTACCGTTCAGGATAATGGCCGGGGTATTCCTACCGGGCTAATGGCCAAAGAGAAAAAATCCGCACTTGAAGTTGTTTTGACTGTACTCCATGCGGGTGGTAAATTTGATAAAGATACATACAAGGTTTCCGGTGGTTTGCACGGTGTAGGGGTTTCCTGCGTGAATGCCCTGTCTATTCACCTACGTGTGGAGATCCATCGTGAAGGTAAAATATTCGAACAGGAATATAGCGAAGGAAAGCCTTTGTATCCTGTTCGTGTGATCGGAGATTCTGAAAAAACGGGAACGTTTATTCATTTCAAACCGGATGCCACGATTTTCACGGTTACAGAATACAAATACGAAACAGTTGCGACCCGTTTGCGTGAGTTATCCTTTTTGAACAAAGGAATTCGTATCACGTTGCAGGACAAGCGTGAGCTGGACGAAAACGGTGTTGCGCGCGGTGAAGAATTTCATTCGGAAATTGGTCTGAACGAGTTTGTTCTGTATCTTGAAGGTACACGTCAGGCCTTGATTCCTGAGCCGATCTACATGGAAAATACCAAAGGTACGGTGCCGGTAGAGATCGCTATGATGTACAATACTTCTTATGGGGAAAATGTGTTTTCTTATGTAAACAATATCAATACGGTAGAAGGTGGTACGCACGTTCAGGGATTCAGATCAGCCTTGACGAGAACGCTTAAAAACTATGCGGATAAGTCAGGTGTTCTTGCCAAAGAAAAAATTGAAATTAGCGGTGACGATTTCCGTGAAGGCTTAACGGCTGTTATTTCGGTTAAAGTGGCGGAGCCTCAGTTTGAAGGACAGACAAAAACAAAACTGGGTAATTCGGAGGTTGTGAGTGTTGTAAGCCAGGTCGTGGCAGAAATGCTTGATACCTATCTTGCAGAGCATCCGAAGGAAGCCAGAACGATCATTGATAAAGTAATTCTTGCTGCAAAAGCACGTATCGCTGCTAAGAAAGCGCGTGAGATGGTACAGCGCAAGAATATTCTTACCGGAACAGGATTGCCAGGAAAGCTGTCTGACTGTTCGGAAACGGATCCTGCAATTTGCGAATTGTATCTTGTCGAAGGGGACTCGGCTGGTGGAACGGCGAAACAAGGCCGTAACCGTGCATTCCAGGCAATCCTGCCATTACGAGGTAAAATTCTTAATGTTGAAAAAGCACAGGAATATCGCATTTATGAAAATGAAGAGATCAAGAATATGTTCACCGCTATGGGTGTGCAGATCGGAAAAGATGGTGATGAAAGAGCGTTAAATATTGACAAACTGCGTTATCACAAAATTGTAATCATGACGGATGCGGATATTGACGGTAGTCACATTCGTACGCTGATCCTGACTTTCTTCTTCCGTTATATGAAGATATTGATCGATAACGGTTATATCTACATCGCACAACCACCTTTATATCTTGTTAAAAAGGGGAAAGAAGAAAGATATTGCTGGACGGAACAACAACGTGAAGAAGCGGTAAAAGCGATTGGCAATGGCCGTGAAGACCTTGTTAATATCCAGCGTTATAAAGGTTTGGGAGAAATGAATGCCGAGCAGTTGTGGAGCACTACCATGAACCCGGACGGAAGAAGTTTGAAACAAGTATCGATTGAATCAGCAGCAGAGGCAGATCACTTATTTTCCATGCTAATGGGAGATGAAGTTGGACCGCGGCGCGATTTTATTGAGAAAAATGCAAAATACGCTCGTGTAGACGTGTAATAGTTAGCTCCCGTCGTGAGTATAAAAAACGGATGGCTGACTATGTTCAGTTGTCCGTTTTTTTCGTTAAAAGAAATAACAAAAACTTCATCTTCAAAAAACAGTATTTAATTAGATTCGTTGCATTTTGTGACACACTAAGAAGCACGGATTGCTTAATTTTTATTTTCATTATGCCTGACCATACCGATCCTATATCTAATCATGAAAGGAAAGGGAGACTTTCAAGTCTGTTTTCCTTTTTTAAAAACCCCAAAGAAACCACAATGGACGATACAAAACTGGTAAGTCCCACAGAAAAGGTGAACACTTTGGTCCAGCAGAGCGATTTTATAAGCCGTGATCTGAGCTGGTTGAAGTTTAATGACCGGGTATTGGATCAGGCCCAAAATGAGGAACGGAATTTATTTGACCGATTGAAATTTCTCGCCATCACCTCTTCCAATCTGGATGAATTTCTATCGATTCGTCTGGGTAGTTTGTATAACTATCTCGATTATGGAAAGGAACGTGTCGATTATTCAGGATTGAGAGAAATTCCTTTCAGGAAAATGCTCATGAAAGAACTGCATGAGTTTGTACGCCTTCAAAACAAGTGTTATACCGACCAGCTTCAGCCACTTTTTGCACAGCATGGCTTTCGTGTCGTTGGGATGGAAGATATAGCTGTGGAAGAAACTGCCACTATTGAGGAATATTTTGAGCGCACGGTGTACCCGATGCTCACGCCGATGCTTTTTGACTATACCCACGCTTTCCCGGTTTTGCTGGCTAAGGTTTTGGTATTGGGCGTAATAACGCAGGTGAAAGGAACGACTTCTGAAGAAGATCGGAAACTGTCTTTCGTACAGCTTCCGCTAAACCTTCCCCGCTTTTATGTTATTGAGCGCGAGAACGAAATTCTTTTTCTTCCGATTGAAAAAATAGTCAGGGCGCATATTTACAAATTGTACCGTAACGTAGATATCGTTTCTACAAACCTTTTCCGCATCATTCGTAACGGAGATTTTTCTCTGGAAGAAAGTGATGATATGGAATCTGATTTCATCGATGAGATCAAACAAAAAATTAAAAACCGTCGTCTGGGACGCGTTGTAAGTGTTGCTATTGAACCTGATACCAATCCGGATCTTTTAAATCTGATCAAAAAGAGATGGGAGATCGATGATTACAACGTTTTCAAAGTTCAGGGGATTATTGATTATACTTCGCTTTGGGCTATTGTAAAACACCCGGAATTTAAGGATCAGATTCCTCCGGTGCACGCACCCGTTCCACCGCTTGGACTGGAACGCGAGCGTATTCCTGATGTTTTTGAAGCGATGAAAGAAAGGGATATTCTTTTACATCACCCATATAATAATTTTGAGCCGGTCCTTCAATTACTTGAACAGGCGGCAGATGATCCTAAGGTACTTTCGATCAAACTGACGATCTACCGGCTAGCCAAAAATTCACGTGTTACGGATGCACTTTTACGCGCAGCGGAGAATGGGAAACACGTTGCGGTCCTTTTTGAAGTAAAGGCGCGGTTTGATGAGGAAAATAATATCCGTGAAGCCCAACGTTTACAGAAAGCGGGTTGTTTTGTGATTTATGGTATCGGACAGTTAAAAACCCATACAAAACTTTTACTGATTGTTCGTAATGAGGGCAACCGGGTATTGCGGTACGCGCATTTGTCGAGCGGGAATTACAACGAGGATACGTCCAGATTATATACCGATACCGGACTTTTGACTACGAATGAGGAATACACGCAGGATATCTCTGAGTTCTTCAACGTAATCACCGGACATTCCAGCCCTACGGAATATCAGAACCTGATCACAGCACCGCGTTATATGCGTAATAAGCTTATCGAGCTAATTCGCAATGAAGCTGAAAATGCCAAAGCTGGTTTGCCTTGCGGAATTTGTATTAAAATTAATTCGCTGGAAGACAGAGAAACGATTCAGGAACTTTACACTGCATCGCAGGCAGGGGTACCTGTTCGGCTGATCGTCCGTGGTATGTGTTGCCTGCGTCCGCGAAGAAAAGGATTGAGCGAGAATATTTCCGTGCGTTCGCTGGTTGGAGATTTTCTGGAACATTCAAGAATATTTTATTTCCATCAGAATGGTGAGCCGCTCGTCTATGGGGGTAGTGCGGATGCAATGGTTCGTAGTTTTGACCGCCGTATCGAATCCTTGTTCAAACTGGTAGATAATCGTGTGAAGCAGGAAGCGATTCATATTTTGTATTTCAGTTTGATGGATAATGTCAATTCGTATGAAATGCAGGAAGATGGTACGTATGTGAAATGTCTGGAACCGAATGAGGAGCCTTTGAATATTCACAAAGCATTTTTTAAGGTGACGCTGGAAGATGTTTTAAAAGTGAGACTTTTTGTTCCTGATCAAAAGCCAGCGGATACGGTGGAGGAAGACAGAGCAAAACAGCAGCAATCAATAGAACCTGAGCAACAAATAGCAGAATAGGTTTTGATAAATAAGGCGTTTGATGATTTCAAACGCCTTATTTATTTATCATTCTTTAAAAAAAACACGCTTTACCCTTTCCCCGATTCCGGTCAGTAATTCATACGGAATGGTACCGATGCTTTTTGCAAGATCTGTGATAGGCACTTCTTTCCCGAAAACGATCACTTCATCACCTTCTTCTACTTCTGCATTGGTTACATCAATCATAGTCATATCCATGCATACATTTCCGATGGTCGGGCATAATGTTCCGTTTACAAACACATGTCCGACACCGTTTCCGAGTCCGCGATCAAAGCCATCGGCATAGCCAATAGCGAGGGTAGCAATAGCAGAATTATGATCAATATGTCCGCGTCTGCTGTAACCGACTGTTTCCCCGGCGGCCAGATATTTAATTTGAGAAACTACCGTTTTTAATGTTCCTACCGATTGAAGGAATTTTTGTTGCTGTCCGGTCGCTTCGACGCCATATAGGCCAATGCCGAGGCGTACCATATCCAGTTTAAAATCAGGAAAACGTACAATACCGGCAGAATTTAAAATATGCCGGGTTACTTTATAACCCAGAGTTTCTTCGATAAGCGCTGCTCCTTTGATAAAGCGCTCGTATTGAAGATGCGAGAATTGATTGTGCACACCTTCATCGGCTCCCACCAGATGGCTGAAAATGGTCGAAACTTGGATAGCGGGATTTTCAGACAACTGCGCTGAGAGCCATGGATAATCATCTTCCACAAAACCCAGCCGATGCATGCCGGTATCAAGTTTCAGGTGAACCGAAGGAATATCCGCTGAATTATTTTTACGTTTAGTATATTCAATCCAGTCTGACAGCATTCGGCGGCTGTAAATTTCCGGTTCCAGCTGATATTGCAGAAGCGTATCAAAAGTAGGTGCGGTTGAATTCATGACCATAATTGGCAATGTAATTCCACTTTGACGCAAAGAAACACCTTCGTCCGCATAGGCAACACCCAGATAATCGACGCGGTGATATTGCAATAAACTCGCTACTTCCGAACTTCCGCTTCCATAGGCAAAAGCTTTCACCATTACCATGATTTTGGTTTCGGATCCAACTTTATTCCGGTAAAAATTAAGATTATGGGTCAGTGCGTCCAGATTAATTTCAAGCACTGTTCCGTGGACTTTCTGTTGAAGCCTGTGGACAATTTTCTCGAAAGAAAAGGTTCGCGCACCTTTCACTAAAATCAGGCTGTCATGCAGTGAATTGAAAGGGAATTCTTTAAGGAAGGAATCTGTATCGCGGTAAAAATCTTTCTGAGGTGTATCAAACTGATACATTTGCTGACTCATTTCGGGGCCAATTCCCACAAGCCGATCGATTTTCTTTTCGCGTAACAACTGGGCGATAATACCGTAAAGCTCTGCCGGCGCCTGTCCGGTTTGTAATACATCGGAAAGGATAACCGTTCTGTGAGTGCGCTGTTCCTGCTGTGTCAGGAAATTAAGCGCCATCGTAAGGCCCTGTACATCATTATTATAGGTATCGTCTATCACATAGCAATTATTGATCCCTTCCTTTAATTCCAGGCGCATGGATACTGGGCGAAGCGTCAAAATTCTTTCCTGAATAACAAGTGGCGCCAATCCGAAATCCAGCAGGAACAGCATGCAATGCGTCAGGTTTTCAAGGGAGGCTTCATCGCGAAAACCGGTTTCAAAAGATAAGTCTCCGAAAAGTCCAGCCAGTTTGATAACCGTTTTTTCTTTTTGCGTTTCATAAGAAACCTGAACGTCGGCACTCTGCTGACGGCCCCAGCTTATGGTTTTTAAAAAGGGATTAACCGGACGAAGTATCAATTGAATTTCTTCATCAACTTCATTATAATCCTTACAATAAATGAGCGTTCTTACTTTTGTAAACAGACGGAGTTTTTCCGTGATTTTTTGTTTACGGCTCCTGAAACCATCATCATGCGCTGAACCAACATTCGTAAAAATGCCAATGGTAGGGCGAATAACAGTTTGTAGATATTCCATTTCATGTGCACGGGAAATGCCGGCTTCAAAAATGGCGAGCGTATGTTCTTTTTTCAGGTTCCACACGGAAAGCGGGACACCGATCTGCGAGTTATAACTTTTAGGACTGGCAATAACACGTTGGCCGGGAGCGGTTAATTGCGCAAGCCATTCTTTTACAATTGTTTTACCATTACTGCCAACAATGCCCAAAACGGGTAATGTAAACTGATTGCGATGTTCGGCAACCAATTTTTGTAAGACCCGGATACTCGAAAAAACCGTCCACACTGTCGCATTTTCCCAGGAGGCAATTTCCGCTCGCAGTGCATCGGTTAATGCCGCTTCTTCCACCACAAATTCCCTCACACCTTTGGCGTAAAGTTCTTTAAGGAATTGATGGCCATCATGACGTTCACCTTTAATGGCAAAAAAAATGCTTTTTTCAGGAAAAGAAAGCTGGCGGCTGTCTGTAAGCAGATAACTCGCCCTGGTTTGGATGGATGCGGTATTGTTTTGTGTCAGAATCATTCCGGTAATATTTGCAAGGCGCAAAGGTATTAAAGAATGATGTTTTTGTACATAATTTTATATTACATCCACTTTTTCATCTTAAAATAAAAGATCATTCCGATGGTCACAGCCACCATAACACCCCAGGTGTAGTAATAACCGTTGGGGTTTTTGAGCTCGGGCATATTGTCAAAATTCATTCCGTAAACACCAACGATAAAAGTAAGCGGCATAAAAATGGCAGAAAAGATTGTCAGCGTTTTCATGACGGCGTTCATCCGGTTGCTGATCGTAGAAAGATGAACATCAGCCAAACTGGCAAGAAGTTCGCGATAGGAATCAATGGTATCCACGGCCTGCATCGTATGATCATACAAGTCGCGGTAATAGGGGACAACATCTTTGCTGATCAGCGAATTATCTTCACGGATCAGTTGATTGATCATATCTCTCAACGGCCAAATGGCGCGGCGCACAAATGTTAATTCACGCTTTAAAGAATATAAATCGTTAAGTCCGTGTTTTTTAGATCCGCTGATAACACTTTCCTCAATCAGATCGAGTTTTTCTCCGAATTTTTCCAATACCAGAAAATAGTTATCTACAATAACATCCGTTAAAGCGAAAACAAGATAATCGGTACCGTTTCTGCGGGTTTTACCAACGGAAGCTTTTAATCTTTCGATCACCGGATTAAAGATATCGTCGCTGCGTTCTTCCTGAAAAGAAATCAGATAATCCTTGCCCGCAACGAAACTGACGTGTTCAGACGAAATTTCCAGTGGATCTTCGGACTCGATGTGAAGCATTTTTAAAGTCAGGAAAATATAACCCGTATCGTAAACTTCCAGTTTCGGTTTATGTTCGGTATTGACAATATCTTCAAGAATCAGTGGATGCAAATGGTACAGATTTCCGATTTTCCCTACGAGAGAGGTTTCGTGAATACCATCTACATCAAGCCAGGTAATATGTGGTTGAAGATTCGAATTGACCGCGCATTCAATCAAACTTGTAACCGCTTCATTTTGGTAAAAATCTGCGTTATACTGAATCTTGCGGACCTTGGTTTTTAACTCAATTTCAGGGCCGATGTATGTAAGGGTCCCGGGTGATGTTAGTAAGTTTTCCCGTTTAGGCCGGTGTTTTCTTTTTGACATTCGAATAGATCAGACAATATTACCTGGCATGACCAGACTATTGGTAAAAATTATCAGCTAAGATGATAAATTAGGAGCGGAACATGGGTATCAACAACAAGTTTTCTTGTAACACTCGGATTGATAAGGAATTCCTCAATAAACGATCGCTCACGTGTCGACATGATCAAAAGATCCGCATTTATTTCATCACAATAACTTTCAATGCCGTCGAGTACGCTTTTGGAATCCCGGTAAACGACAGTGTCATTTCCGATGCTGAACTCGCTTTTAATTTCATCCAGATATTGATTGTCTGGCTGTATATCAGGCTGATGGTCGGCATTCACTTTCAATAACGTCAGCCGGCTTCCCAGTTTGTTCATCAGTACAAAAACTTCCCGGAGAATGTCGTTCTCCGAATATTCCAGCTGGGTGGCATACACGACTTCCCTGAATTTTTTTGGCTCCGTCTGGGGCGGAATAATCAGCACCGGACATGGCGAATGAAGCGCAATATGCGTTGCAGATGTTCCGATTAATTTATCAAGAAATCCACCTGTTCCTGTTCTTCCTGTCACAATAAGATCAGGTTTATGCTCACTGATGGCATCTTCCACAGCAGACTGTACGCCTCCAACAGACCAGATGGCTTCCGCTTTGTAACCTTCGGCAATGATCGTATCCACATATCCATTGAGCTGATGTCGGAAGTTCGCTTCCAGATCATCACCAATGTAGGAATAATCCGGAGAACCGATTCCCGGCAAAACACTTCCCGGCATTACGCTTACGTCAGGAATGTAAGGCTGATAGGCGTGCAAAATCAGAAGTTCCGTCAGCTCTTTATCCGCTATAATTTTCGCTGCACTTAACGCACGTTCCGCATTTTCGGAAAAGTCGATGGGAATCAATATTCTGTTCATAGTCGTATCAGTTAGTTGGCATATTGTTTAGTCCAATATTACTTCAATAGTTCTTATAACGCATTACCAAATCGTAAAGAATAATGCCAGGCAGCGATGACTTTCGTCATAAATTTACTCGTATTTGCGCCAGACTCCCAGAATAAAGCCTGTGATACTGTAAATGACCACACTTGATCCGCCATTGATCAGAGAGAGTTCGAGGGAGCGTAAAGAAAACATGTCTTTTACAATGGTTTCAAAAAGTACAAATACGATTCCGAAAAGAAGCCCTATCAAAAAGCCGGTGAATCCTGATTTAACCGGGATTTTGGTGAAAACCCAGCCAACGGTGTAAGCCATGAAAGAAGTGGAAACAATGCTGGAAATATAAGGAACAGGGCTGTTTACGGTACTCAGCTGCTGCTTATCAAAACCGTTAAAGGCAATCCATTGCTCAGAAAAAATGTTAAACCACAAGGCAGAAATGATTTGCCCGATCACCACACAAACCAGAACGGCCCAAAGATTGACGGATTGTTTTCTCATATTCAGAGTATTTTATTCAGTCATCAAAAGGAACTTCCAAACCCAATTCTAATGGGATTCAGAAATAATAGTCTTCCTATTGTAACGGTTTAAGAAAGTCAATATTTCTTTTTAAACCTTCATACTTCGTTCGCTTGAGCGGCGAGCGCCTGAATAGTTCACGGAAAACTTCTTCAGTAATTTCTTCCCAGTCATTTTTTTTAAATGCGCCTAGCTCCTGAGACAGAGAGAACTCCGGCGTTTTTGTTGGCTGGGAAAAACGGTTCCAGGGACAAACATCCTGGCATATATCGCATCCGAAAATCCAGTTATTAAATTTCCCTTTTGCATCCTCCGGAATGGCATCTTTAAGCTCAATAGTGTAATAACTGATGCATTTGCTTCCATCTACTACATAAGGTTCCGTGATTGCGTCGGTCGGGCAGGCGTCTATACATCGCGTACAGGTTCCGCAATAATCTTTTATCGGGCCGTCGTAGGCCAGTTTAAGATCACAGATAATTTCTCCGATGAAGAAAAAACTGCCCATATCTCGGTTAAGCAAATTCGAATGACGGCCAACCCAGCCCAATCCGCTTTTAGCAGCCCAGGCTTTGTCCATAACGGGCGCTGAATCTACAAAAATACGTCCATTAACTTCACCAATCTCCTCCTGAATAGCGTCCACTAATAATTGAAGCTTTTCTTTGAGAACAAAATGGTAATCTTTCCCGTACGCATATTTGGAAAGTTTCAGGTCGTCAGGTCCTTCGGGAAGTTTTTCTGCGGGATAATAATTGAGCAAAACAGAGATGACACATTCTGCTCCATCGACAAGTTTTGTAGGGTCAAGGCGTTTGTCAAAATGATTTGCCATATAACCCATTGCGCCATTGTGCTGTCGGTTGAGCCAGTTTTCCAGCCTGGGTGCTTCCGCTTCGAGAAACTCTGCTTTGGAAATACCACAAAAATCGAAACCAATTTCGGCTGCTTTCGATTTAATAAAAGTGCTTCTTTCTTTGCGTATGAGATCCTCGGTAGTCATACTGCAAAGTTACGAAATACCGGCCGGAATGTCATCTTGTCAGTTTTTTCAGTGCTGGCAAAGTAATTTAGTATACTCAGGTTGATGATGTTTCGTCAAAGTGAAGGAAAACTATGCCTAAAAATACAGAATACAACATAGATAAAGACATGGAAAACCAAGTAAATGAGGATGCCAATTCAGTAAATACTGACAATGTGGAAAATCAAGAACAAAAAGTTGCAGAAAATGGCCTTCCAATGGATAATGCTGGTGAAGTAATTGGAGAAGTGGAGGAAGTAGATCCGGCAGAGGCGCATAAGTCAGAAGTTGCGGAGTTGAAAGATAAGTATTTACGTTTGTATGCTGATTTTGAAAACTTCCGCAGACGTACGGCAAAAGAAAAACTGGAAATGATTTCTGGTGCAAGTGCAGACGTGATCAAATCGGTATTGCCTATTGTTGATGACTTTGAACGTGCCAAAGTCTCATTTGATTCTTCAACAGAAATAGAAGCGTTGAAAGAAGGTGTGGATTTGATTTATACCAAATTATACAAAACGCTTGAATCAAAAGGCCTGAAACCAATGCAGTCGAAAGGTGAGGTTTTTGATGCAGAACTGCACGAATCGATTGCCCAGTTCCCTGCTCCGACGGAGGATATGAAAGGTAAGGTTATCGACGAAATTGAAAAAGGATATTATCTGAATGACAAAGTGATCCGCTACGCCAAAGTCATTGTCGGCGCGTAATCACATCAAATAAATAATGGTAATGTATGCTGTAACGGACATCCATTATTAAATTTTTACTGCGGTAAAGACTGCATACATTACTCATTTGTATAACAAAAATGGCAAAGAAAAGAGATTATTACGAAGTTCTTGGGATAGATCGCGGCGCCGCTGCGGACGAAATCAAAAAGGCTTACCGCAAGCTCGCGATTAAGTTTCACCCGGATAAAAATCCTGATGATCCTACTGCGGAGGATAAATTTAAAGAAGCCGCAGAAGCTTACAGTATTCTGAGTGACGATAACAAGCGTCAGCGTTATGACCAGTTTGGTCATGCGGGTGTAGGAAATGGCGGTGCAGGCGCGGGAGCTGGTGGGTTCGGAGGTGGATTTTCAATGGATGACATCTTCTCTCAGTTTGGCGATATTTTCGGCGGCGACAGCAGTCCTTTCGGAGATATTTTCGGACGTGCCGGTGGAGGAAATGGACGCAGAGTTCGTCGTGGTTCTGATTTGAGAATTAAGCTAAAACTTAATCTTGAAGAAGTTGCCAACGGTGTTGAGAAAAAAATAAAAGTAAAACGTCACGTCAGCTGTAATACCTGCGGAGGGAACGGAGCCAAACACGGTACTGCACTCACAACTTGTACGGGTTGTAATGGTACAGGTCAGGTGCGCAAAGTGGTAAGTACCATGTTGGGCCAGATGGTTTCAACCAGTACTTGTCCAACCTGTAACGGGGATGGTAAAATTATCAGCGAACGTTGTGATTCCTGTGCAGGCGAAGGACGTTTGCTGCAGGACGATCTTATTACGTTAAATATTCCCGGCGGTGTGGCGGAAGGCATGCAGCTTTCTATGTCAGGAAAGGGTAACGTTCCTTCAAGAGGCGGTGTAGCCGGAGATTTGCTCATCGTTATTGAAGAAGAAGAAGATGCAAATCTGAAACGTGATGGAAATAACGTCGTGTTTGACATGCATATGAGTTTTGTCGATGCAGCGTTGGGTACTTCTACCGAAATTCCTACGATTGACGGAAAAGCAAGAATTACGATCGAGCCGGGCACTCAGGCTGGAAAAATTCTGCGTTTGAAAGGCAAAGGTATTAAGGATCTTAACGGTTATGGAAAAGGTGATCAGCTGGTACATATCAGTGTGTGGACACCACAGCAGTTATCTTCCGATGAGCGTGAAACCTTGGAATCTCTTCGGAATTCTCCAAACTTTCAGCCTAAACCGGGTAAAAATGAAAAAGGATTTTTTGACAAAATGAAAGATTTCTTTCATTGATCTGTTGAGAAACTGATACAGAACGAACGAGCCGATTCAGAAATGTTTCGGCTCGTTCGTTTTTTAATATAAATGTAAAGCGAAATCAGGAGGATAATAATTTGCTGAGCGTAACTTTGTTGGAAGATTAATTTTTGAAATTAAATGAAATATAAAAGTATAAAAGCAGCCGCGATTGGTTTCGTAATGCTTTGTTCAGCCATGCATACCGAGGCTCAAAACAAACCGAAAGAATTAACTTTTGCTACTTACAATGTGAGTATGGAAGCGGAAAATTATGTGAAAAGAGGTACTTCCGATATTTCTGAAAAAGTACTTATCAATGAACTCGCGTCCGGTACCAACCAGCAGATCAAAAATATTGCCAGAATCATTCAGACGGTTAATCCTGATATAATTCTACTAAATGAATTTGACTATATAAAGGATCCGGAACAGGGCATTTTAAAATTCATAAAAGGATATCTTGAAAAAGGACAAGACGGCTCCAAGGGCATAACTTATCCTTATTATTTCTACGGAACAGTAAATACGGGACAGCCAAGTCCGTATGATTTGGATAATGATGGTGTTGCGAGCAAAACGGGTTCGGATGCCTGGGGCTTTGGTAAATTTCCCGGACAATACGGAATGGTTTTGTTGTCGAAATATCCGATTGACCTGGCCAATGTCAGAACTTTTCAGCATTTTAAATGGAAGGATATGCCTGGATCATTGAAAACAGTTAAGGCTGACGGAAGCGATTGGTATAGTCCCGATGCTTGGGCAGACTTCCCGTTATCTTCAAAATCGCACTGGGATGTGCCTGTTCAGGTAAGCGGTAAGACCATTCATATACTTGCAAGCCATCCTACGCCGCCCACATTTGATGGTGCAGAAGATCGTAATGGGAAGAGAAATCATGATGAAATCAGGTTTTGGAAAGATTATATCAGTGATTCCGGTAATGGGTACATCTATGATGATAAGGGCAAAAAAGGTGGACTTCAACCGAATGCTTCCTTTGTTGTGCTTGGCGATCAGAATGCTTCACCGGTGGAAGGTGATGCGGTTGCGGATGGCATAAAATCTTTACTCGCGCATCCGAAAATTAACAGCAGTAATGTTCCTGAGAGTAAAGGCGGTGCGGAGCACACACCAAACAATCCGTTTTCGAAAAATCATACAGCATTCTGGCGGATGAGAGCTGATTATGTTTTACCATCACACTCGGGGTTCAAATATATAGCAAGCGATGTTTTCTGGCCAGCTAAGGGAGAGGCGTTATCAGCACTGGTAGAGAAAAGAGAGGCCAGTTCCGATCATCGGCTGGTTTGGGTAAAAGTTAACTTGAATAACTAAGGAAACTTTCTTAGTTATTCAAGTTATGAGAGGCTAAATCCGGGGTAATACATTGAAGCGATTTCAATGTGCTATCCTGGATTTTTTTTCGGATTCAATTTTTTTTCGGACTCTCGAATAATTGGTAAGATTCATTCTTAAATAGCTGGCTACATTCTGCTCGTCCAGATGGCTTTGGATTGTGCCGTATTCGCGCTCGAATTTTTGGTAAAGTTCGTCTTCGGTAAGCATATACAAATCCTGCATCCTTTTTTCAAGACGAATCAATCTCCTCTCCATTATTTCCTGATACACTTTTTCCATGTCGGGATAATGTTGTATCAGCGACCGGAAATTCTTTTTGGAAATACTGAACAAAGTTACCGGGGTGCAGGTCTCAACGTAATCAATGGAAGGCTGATCGTATATAAAATTGGAAGAAGTCATAATGCAGTCGCCAACTGTATCGAAGCCATTTGTCCACTCCTGGCCAAGGCGGCTGTAATAGTTACGGGTAATTCCTTCTGCTATGAAGTGGACCATTTCCTGAGGTTTATCCGGAGATATTAAAATGGCCTTTTCGTTATGTTCAGATACGATTAATTTTGGAAGAACGGCTTCATAGGTTCTTTCACTAATGATGTTGTAGTTACAAAGTAACGAGAATATTTTGTGCATAGGTCGGCATGAAAATTAAGCTTTTTCAAGAATACCTGTTTATTGATTTTCATACCGTTGAACCTAAATTTACGCATTTTTGCAGAAAAAAAATATAAATACTTATCAGTAACGCAAAAGAGGGCTGATTTACAGCCCTCTTTTGTAACAATTATTATTATTTTTTACTGCGGGCTGTTGCCATACATATTAAAAGCAGCCAGATGTTTCTGGAAAATTGCCTCATATTTTTTAGCCGCAACTTCCTGTTTTGCTTCACGGCATTCGTGAACTATGGTCTGTAAAATATACAGATCCACCTGGCTGTCGCGACGTTTTGTTGTCGGATTTGCTTTTGACCAGGTAAGATTTTCATCTGAACGTGAAGCCATAGTCTCAGCGATTTCAAGTGCCTTTTTGTTTTCACCCAGATCAAACAAAGTTCCAATGAAATTAGATGAAATCTGATCGTATGGAATACTCTTGTCCGGCATCACGGTTAGCGCTTTATTCATCGCCTTTTTAGCCTCATCAATTTTACCATCTGCAATCAGCTGGCCGGTAAGTCTAAGGAAAGCAATACGAGCCGTAAAGATCGGCGAGCCAAGGTAAGTATTGTCGTAATATGTATTCGGGTTGTCAAGTTCTCTCCAGAACATATTGTTCATCAGATTGTTGTACATCACAGTCGAATTTACATAACCGTCAGACGCTCCCGGTACTTTTACAGGCAGCAAACGGTAGGCATATCCTTCCAGCTGCATGTATTCTTTCAGGTTCAGGTAACTTGATCCACCCAGTGTTGACGAGAAATAGATAGGACGCTTCCAGTCGTTGGTAGCGATCATATCAAGCATCATCAGGTCTGATTTGTACAAATCACCTTTGCCAACTGTCCAGCTGATAGAATCACTCAGGTAAGGCAGAAGATCACTTTTTATAATATTCATTTTCTTCACCGCTTCCGTATCAACAGGCAGGAAAAGAACCGATGACGGAAGGATAGAAGTCATATCCCCACTTGTAAGAGGCACCTGAATCGCTTTATTTTCCTGTTTAACCAGACCAATATATTCTTTCAGGTTAATTCCACCTTTCACACTTGGAATCTCGTAGAAAGGAACAATGTCATTTTTACCAAACGCATAATTATTTTTATCAAGAGAAATAGGAAGTGCCTCTGACAAATACGTTTTACGTTTCATCTGATCGATATACCAGTCTGTACCTAATAAACTAAGGTTACAAACGCGAACATCAGTCCGGAATCCTTCCACTTCCTGCACATACCAAAGAGGGAATGTATCGTTATCACCGCCGGTGAACAGGATTGCGTTCGGTGCACAGGAGTTAAGCAGGTTTTTTGCAAAATCCACTGAATGATAGCGATGGTTGCGGTTGTGGTTATCCCAGCCTTTTGCTCCCATAATAACCGGAACGATTAAACTTAGTCCCGTAGCTACGCCGGCACGTGTGGTAGCACTTTTTACAAATTTGGACAAACCATCCGCTAATGCAATAACGCCGAATCCAATCCACATACAGAAGATATAGAAAGACCCAACATAAATGTAATCACGTTCACGTGGTTCAGTAGGAGGGGAGTTCAGATAAACCACCAATGCCACACCGGTCAGGACAAACAATAAACCTAGTACAAGCAGATCGCGCTGACGACGGAAATACATGATGACAATTCCAAATAAACCGAGGATGAAAGGCAGCATGAAGTAGTTGTCATGCGCTTTGTTATCCTGAATAATGGAAGGGAATTTTTTAAATGCATCCCAGGGAAGCAGATTTCCTGCCCCTTCTTCATCACTTTCACGGCCTACGAAATTCCAAAGGAAATAACGCCAGTACATATGACCGATCTGATAAGAAAACATGAAGTTCAGGTTGTTTCCCATGGTCGGTTTCTGGCCTTCGGCCAAACCTGTCATTTGCTGATAAAGCTGCGGGTGACCTGCCTGCGTGCTGTACATACGAGGCAAAAGCATGCTGCTGCCCGGCTCGTATTCGTATTCGGGACGGTAATCATAAATGGTATATTTTCCGTCTTGTTTACGGTACATCGGTGCACCACGTTTTTGATTGATAGGACGTGAAACGAAAGAAGGACCATACAAAAGCGGACGACTGCCGTATTGCTCTCTTTTCAGATAGGATACGAAACTCAGCACGTCGTTAGGATTATTTTCGTTAATCGGCGGGTTGTATTCAGCACGAACCAATACCATCAGATAACATGCGTAACCTACCAAAATAAAGGCAAGAGAAAGCAAGCCTGTGTTTAGTAATACTTTGGCTTTTTTCTGAGAATAAATAATTCCCCAGACAAGAGAGCCCAGGAAAATAAAAATAAAGAATATAACACCAGACTTATAAGGTAAGCCAAGAGAATTCACGAAGAAGATTTCAAATTTTCCTGCAACACTTGGAAGTCCGGGAATAATTCCTGAGTTAATCACCGCCAGAATCACAAGACCACCAACAAAAGCGACTATACCGCCTAAAACACTCGGTTTTGGATATTTTTTGAAATAATAAACCAAAGCCAACGCTGGAATTGTAACAAGGTTAAGCAAATGGACGCCAATAGAAAGACCAACCAGATAAGCGGTAAAGATCAACCAGCGATTTTCAGCAGCAGGATCTTCGATTCGCTCCCATTTAAATACAGCCCAGATCACAATGGCTGTAAAGAACGATGACATACCATAAACCTCCGCTTCAACAGCAGAAAACCAGAAGGAGTCAGACCATGTATAGGCCAGTGCACCAACAATTCCTGAGCCCATTAGAAGGATAATATCACCCTGCGTCAATTCTTCGTCCGTTTTACCGATCAATTTGCGGGAAAGCAAGGTAATCGTCCAGAATAGAAAAAGAATGGTGAAAGCACTGCTCAACACGGAAACCATGTTTACCCAGTATGCTACATTGGTAAGGTCACCAAAAGCAAACATGGAGAATAATCTTCCGATCAAAAGGAAGAACGGAGCTCCCGGAGGGTGAGGTACCTGTAATTTATACGCGCAGGCAATAAATTCGCCGCAATCCCAAAAGCTGGCCGTTCGTTCAACGGTGAGGGCGTACGTCAGAAATGCAATGGCGAAAACAATCCAACCCGTAAGGTTGTTGGAACGGTTGAAACGGGTCATTATAATAGTTTAAGGTTATAAGTTTACAGCTAAGTCTCGCTCGCAAAAGGACAGGTTAACGGGGTCATAATACGCCAAAAAATAACTGCATATTTAATCGGTGCCTCAAAATTAGCAAAATAACCACAACAGCAAGGGTTCCCGCGTCTTAAAAAGTGTTAAAGGATTTGTTAATGCTCCGTTTCTACATTAAATGCCATGCTGCTCTGTTTTGAAAACACCTTCTGGCAGCATTATAATTTTATTAGACTTTTCCGGCAAAGTCGTTTTTTTCATGGAAAATCGATTCGCTTGTTTAATAACATTTATGTCAAAGTTAAAAATTAAAAAATTTTTAGGACGTATTTTATAGTAAGTAAATGATTATTTACTAATTTTGTTTTCGAGTTTATTTCCTGATGAAACAATAGCCCTTATCACGAATCATATTCTCTGGAAGTTTTGACGTCGGCTTGGCGCCCCCGGCTTTCGGTAGTCGTCTGAAAGGCCGCTCTTGGTATTAATCTGATAGCCGTAAACCGACAGCTGATTGAAATACAAAAGAAATCGTGATAACGCTAGCAACTTTATTGATATGAGACCTAAAAATTTAGAAAAAGAACAAGCGATCCGCACCATTGCATTACAAATCATAGCGGAGGAAGGCTTGGAGAATCTGACCATGCAGAAACTTGCGAAAGCAGCGAATATATCACCACGTACGATATACATTAAATATGAAAACAAGGAAGATTTGCTTGTTAAGCTTTTTATTGAAGAAGTACTGCAAGGCTATGAATCTGCTATGCTGGAAAATTTTAGTCCCGGGATGGAATTTGCAGAAGGTGTAAAGAAAATATGGAGCAATACTTTTCAATATCTGAAAAACAACAGACATGCTTTTTCGCTGATTCAGTACGGAAAATCTTCGCCGTTACTGAATAAGGCATTCCAGCAAAAAAATATCAGACAAGGAGATTTTTTCTCTCCTTTTCATCAATTTCTGCAACGACATGTGGGAGAAAACACAATTAAAAATTTTCCGTTGGAAGTGCACCGAGCTTTGCTTTTTTCCCCGCTTCTGGATTTGGCCAGCGAGTACTTTGATTATCTGGAAAGGCCCGTTCAGATCATTACCGAGGATATATTGAAAGAAAGCTGCGAAGTGGTGATCAAAGGAATGTTAAACCAGTAGTTGAAAAATAAACCTATATATTAATAATGAAAGCAATTGAAAATAAAACGATAGCCATTGTGGGCGGAGGTCCTGGTGGGTTAACTTTGGCGAGACTTCTGCAAAAGAACGGAGCTGATGTGAAGGTGTATGAAAGAGACGAGCATAAGGATGCCAGACCCAAAGGAGCCACGCTTGATCTGCATGAGGAGTCGGGCCTGGCAGCGCTCCGCGAAGCGGATCTTATGGAGGCCTTTAAAGCAAATTACCGGCCCGGTGCGGATAAATTACGTATAGTCGACAAACATGCAAAAATCCTGCTGGACGACGATGTAAACAAGAAAACTTATAATGATCGTCCTGAAATAGATCGCGGCCCTTTGCAGAAAATTCTTCTGGATTCATTGAAACCGGATACGGTGGTATGGAATAGTCGCCTGTTATCGCTGATCCCGGAGAGCGGTTCCTGGAAACTTGATTTTGAAAGCGGGACTTCCTCACTTGCCGATATTGTCGTCGCGGCGGATGGAGCCAATTCCAGGATTCGCCCATACCTGACGCCGATCAAACCTTTTTATTCTGGCGTTACCATCGTTGAAGGTGCTGTTTTTCATTCAGAAACGGCAACTCCTCAAATTCACAGATTACTAAACGGCGGAAAAATATTTGCTTTGGGTGATGAAAAAAGTCTGATCGTAAGTTCAAAAGGAGATGGGAGCCTTGTATTTTATACTGGTTGCAAAACCGTTGAAAAGTGGAGTGCTGAATGCGGAATCGATTTTTCGGACAAGGTACAGGTACTTGAATGGTTTAAAAGAGAATTTGCGGGTTGGGATATGATTTGGGAGGAATTGTTCAAAAATGCAGGCACCGCTTTTATTCCTCGTCCGCAATACTGCATGCCTTTTGACCAGAAATGGGAAACAGTGTCAAATCTTACGATCCTGGGAGACGCTGCGCATCTGATGCCTCCTTATGCCGGTGAGGGTGTCAATATGGCGATGCTGGATGCGCTGGAATTAAGCCGCTGCCTTATTAGTGAAGATTTCTCCGACACACAGTCTGCACTTGCCGCTTATGAAAAACAAATGCTGACACGTGCGTCGGAAACGGCCATTATTACCATGGAATCAACAAAAGAGTTGCATTCAGCAGATGCGATTCCTTTCATACTGGAAATTGTTGGATAGCGTAAATTGATAAGTAATTTGCTCACGTATGAGATCTCATGACGATATTATAAGGTCAGATTTGCTGTTGGCAATCACAAAAACTTCATTTCTGAATTGGCCTGACAGCCGAAAGCCGGCTGCCGATAGCAATTCAAAAGAAATCGCGATAACAGCTATTACTTATCAATTTATCATTCAGTTTTTTTAAGCCTTATACCTTATAAAAAATCCATTTTGCCAGTTCCCGGTAAGTGACTTTTTTACCGTACATCAAAATCCCGACACGATAAATGCGTGATGCGACCCAGATCGTACCGATAAAACCAAGCACCAAGAAGGTCATTGACAAAGCGATTTGCCATGCTGGCACCCCAAATGGGATCCTGACCATCATAATAATGGGAGACGTAAAAGGTATCATGGAAGTCCAGAAAGCCAGATTCCCGTCAGGATCACGAAGTACAAACTGGGCGAAAATAAAGGAGAATATAATGGGCAGCGTAATGGGAAGCATAAATTGCTGTGTATCTGAATCATTGTCCACAGCTGCCCCTACTGCGCCGAAAAGAGCGCTGTAAAATAAATAACCGCCCAAATAATAAAACAAGAAACAGGAAATAATAAGAGGAATATTCAGACTGCTGACGGCACCTAAAACTTCCGCGACCGGATTGTCAAAACCATTTCCCGGCATACTGGATGCGGGCATTCCCTTTTGCATTTTTGACATTTCCTGCTGGATCTGCTGCGAATCTTTAGGCATTTTTGAACTCAAAACCGTCGTCGCCACAGCGGTCAACGATATGGTCAGGAAAATCCAGAGTACAAACTGCGTCAGCCCAACAAGCGCTACACCAATGATTTTCCCCATCATCAGCTGATACGGTTTGATGGAGGAAATAATCACTTCCACGATACGGCTGGTTTTTTCTTCGGTCACGCCACGCATGACCTGTGTACCGTAGATGAAAACGGACATATAAATCAGAAAGGCACAAATGCCGCCAATGATCGTAGCTGCGCTGGAACTGCTCGTTTTTTCACCCTCCTCACTCAGGCTGATGGTTTCTGAACTGACATTAACACGTGAATCTTCCAGAATTTTATGTGTGATTCCGGCCTCCGAAAGTTTAATGTTTTCAATTTGTTTCTCAATAACTTTTTCAATTTCCGATTTCAGCTCCAGACTGACGTTTTTGGGAGCGTAGATACGGACACTTTTGGGCGAGTCGATAACATTGTGCGGAATATAAACCAGCGCATTGGTCTGGCTATCCTTGAAATGTGCTTTTGCAGAATCAATTGGTGCTTTTACATAGGAAAATTTCAACGATTCGGAGTCCTTGAATTCATTGGTAAATAATCCGCTTTCGTCCACAACCTGCACCGTTTTGCTGTCGACGGAGCTGATCGCCATCCAGATAACCAGGGCATAACCGCCAACAAAAAGTACGGGAGCGAGAATAGTCATGATCAAAAATGACTTTTTCTTCACCCGGACCATGTATTCTCTTTTTATAACCAGTAATATATTTCGCATGTTTTCAGAATTAGAGAGTAATCAAAGTGATCAGGACGAAAGGACTGTCAGGCTTCCGGTACTTCATTAACGGCTCGCATAAAAATATCGCTCATCGTCGGGATATTTTCACCGAAAGCGCGTATTTCAATTTGGGGAAGCAGATCACTCAAAAGTTCGTTTGCGCTGATGGTAGCAGGCAAATGGATATTCGTCCGTAAAAAATCGTTTTCGAGCACAGTTGTATTTTCAAGCTGATATTTATTGCCAAATCCGCTTAAATGCCCACGGTATTCAACAAAAAATGTATTTGTTTTAAATTGCTCTTTAATCAGTAATTTTGGGCCGTCGAGTACTTTTTTTGCACGGTGGATCAGTGCTATATTGTCACAAAGTTCTTCAACAGTTTCCATTCTGTGCGTTGAAAAAATAATGGTACTGCCTTTTTGTTTCAATTCCAGAATTTCATCACGGATCAGATTAGCATTAATCGGGTCAAATCCTGAAAAGGGTTCATCCAGAATAATCAGGTCCGGCTCATGAAGCACTGTTGAAACAAACTGCACTTTTTGCTGCATGCCTTTTGATAAATCCGAAACGCTTTTATCCCACCACGTTTTAATATCGAATTTGACAAACCATGTTTTTAATTTTTCCATGGCTTCCTTTTGACTCAATCCTTTCAGTTGGGCCAGGTACAGCAGCTGTTCACCGACCTTCATTTTTTTGTAAAGACCGCGTTCTTCCGGCAAATAACCGATTTTTGAAATATGCTTTTGTCCTAATGGCTGTCCGTTGAAAAAGACATGACCGGAATCCGGTCCTGTGATCTGGTTTATAATCCGGATAAGCGATGTTTTGCCTGCCCCGTTTGGTCCAAGCAAACCGAAAATACAGCCTTTGGGAATGTTGATACTTACGTCATCCAAAGCGCGGTGATTGGAATAGTCTTTTGTAATATTCTGTACTTCTATGATATTCATTCGTATGGGCGTGGTTGGTCAGCAATGTGAATTGGTTTCACGGTCATGTTCGCAGAAACGGATTATCAACATCCGCGATCCAAATATGCAAAGTATCACAGCCTTTACAAAAGGGGAAACTGACAAATGTTGAAATAGGTGGATTAGTGGTAAAAAATAAGGAGTAAGCAATTTTTTGCTTACTCCTCACTAAATATACTCCGTCAGAAATTAGACCTCATCATAATTCCTTTTGCAGTGCTTTCGGCAATTAGTCGACACCTCTTTTTTCCATCAGATTAATCCAATAAAAGAATTTCGGACGATTGCCGACCGCCGAAAGCCGACGTCATCAAAACTGTGGTAGAAATAATTAATGATTAGGTCAGCTATAAAACGTATTTGTCACGAATTTGAAACAATACCCAGAAACCTATAACACCGCCAATAATAGCAGAAAGAATAGCCAGTTGAAGCAAATTGCTGATCAAACTCAACAAGAGCGCATAATACATAAGGTTCCAGCCAGCTCTTTTACGGGCACGCAGGGGCGAAAAGGCCATCAGATAGATAATCATCATAATTGTGGCCAGAAGGACGCCGACATAAAAACTGAAACCTCCTCCATAAGACGCAAGTCCAATACCAATGGCAGCTGTACCGACGCCGAAAGCAGCCAGTAAACCCAGTAACCCCAGAATAGCTCCGACAAGAATTAAATAAGGCCCATATTGTACAAGAAATTCTTTAACATTGTCAGGAAAGGGCGGGAATTTTCCTAAAAAAATGGGTTCTAATTCGTTTTCGAGGATTAGTCTGGATTCCATTAAGTGCAGAAGTTTGAAAAGGTTGAGAAACAATTTATTATTTTTTGAAATCTAAAAAAAATAGTGCAAATATTCAATAAAATCGTCCAATGTATAGAGTTTATTTTGTGAAAGGTGCAATTCGGATAAGATATTAATGCAAGCCTTTACGTGAATTTAGCTAAGTTTACCAATCCAAACTGTTACCTCATCTCCAATATTCTTTTATGAAGAACAAAATTACTATTGTAAACCTGGCCCTTATTACCATTGCTGCACTTGCCACGGTACTGAACCACTACCAAGTCATTTCCATTTCTGTGGATGTTTTAGTAGGACTTCGCTGGACTGCTTTGGCGGGTCTGATACTCTTTGCAATACTTAAAAAAAACCTCACTACTTCCATTCTGATCTCCATGCTGGTCGGTACGGAAATTGGTTATGATTTTCCTGAAATGGGCACAGGCCTTCACTTTTTAAGGCAGATTTTCCTTCAGATGATCAAAACAGTGATTGCTCCTTTATTGTTTGCCACTTTGGTGACAGGTATCGCGGGGCATTCGGATTTAAAACAGGTTGGCCGTATGGGATGGAAATCCCTGCTTTATTTTGAAGTTGTAACCACGTTTGCCTTATTGATCGGTCTGGTTTTTGCCAATTGGTTTAAGCCTGGTGCGGGTATTATTCCTCCTGCCAACATGAATGCGGCTTTGCCAAAAGTTGCCGATCAGACTTGGCAGGAAATTATCACCCACTCATTCCCTGAAAATATTGCAAAATCAATCTATCATGGAGAGGTTCTTCAGATTGTTGTATTCAGCGTTCTTTTCGGGATTAGTCTTGCCATGATACCGGCCATTAAAAAGGAAAAGTTTGTGGCAGGTATTGAAACGCTGGCTGAGGTAATGTTCAAATTCACGAAGATCATCATGCTTTTCGCGCCGATTGGCGTTGGAGCTGCCATTGCAGAAACGGTTGGGCATATGGGCATTGACGTACTTAAAAACCTGGCTTTAATGCTTGCTACCTTGTATTGCGCGCTTGTGGCCTTTATGCTCCTGGTTTTTGTTCCGATCATGTTAATTGCGAGAATTCCGATTATCAAATTTGTGAAAAATATTTTCGAACCGGTTTCGATCGCTTTTGCTACAACCAGCTCGGAATCTGCGTTGCCTAAGGCGATGGAGAAAATGGAAAAATTCGGTGTTCCACGCCAGATCGTTTCGTTTGTAATGCCAACAGGATATAGTTTCAATCTGGACGGTTCAACACTTTACCTGGCTTTGGCCACGGTTTTTGTAGCGCAGGCGACCGGGACGGAAATGTCTGTTGGTCAACAGGTTTCGATGGTTTTTTTATTGATGCTTACCAGTAAAGGCGTTGCCGGCATACCGCGTGCTACGCTGGTTATTTTATTGGGTGCTATTGCGAATTTTGGTATGCCTGAATGGCCGGTACTACTTTTAATGGGCATTGATGAACTTATGGATATGGCACGTACTTCTGTCAATGTGACAGGAAATTGCCTTGCCACTGCGGTTGTAGCACGTTGGGAAGGGGAACTGGATGATGAGAAAATGCAGTTATCCGACAAACCTGTGGAGCAAGAAGTTGTATCTGCATAAAAATCATTTGTTCACTTCCGAAAGCTGAAAGCCGGAGAACGTCGCTAAAAATATGTTTACCTTATACGGAATTCCAAACTGTAACACTGTAAAAAAAGCCCGCACCTGGCTTGATGAAAAGGGGATAACTTATACTTTTCACGATTACAAAAAGAAGGGTATCAGTGCAGAAAAAATCAATGACTGGTATCAGTCTTATCCGTGGGAAAAGCTTGTGAATAAGGCTGGAACCACCTGGAAACAACTGACGGATGATGAAAAAGCAGCTGTGACAGACGGGCAATCTGCTGCGGCATTGATGATCGCTAAAAATTCAGTAATCAAAAGACCATTGATTGAAGATGCTTCCGGGAAAGCTGTGGCACTTGGGTTTTCCGAAAAGGAATATGAAGAAACATTCTTGTAGTTAATACAGCTTTATTGCTTTAATATTACCAGGCGGACAGCAATTTGTTGTCCGCTAATTTTTTGCGTTAAATTTTATTCATTTTGAGCTTGACAGCATAATTTTTAATAAATTTCAGCAATCGATTTCACAACGACAAACTAACGATATGCAATTTAGCGAGCCGATTGAGCGTGTTGTTACTGAGCGCATTAAAGCAATTGATTTAATAGCGGATCGGTTGCCTGCCATAGTTATTATCCACAGAATCGTCGATTTCTCGGTTGTGTATATGTCACCAAAAGGATTAAAATTACTAGGGATATCACTGGAAGAAATTCAGCAGATGAAAGCGGAATATCAGCACCGTTTTTTTAATATCGAAGATTCGGATGACTATTGGCCAAAATTCAGAAAGCTGCTTATGAAAAATGATGTGGAAGAAAGTATATCGTTTTTACAACAGGTTAAACTCGCTTCCCGTGAAGACTGGGCATGGTACATCAGCTCGACAAAAATATTTATGAAAAATGAGCAGAATGAACCCTTCCTCTGTATTTCAACAGCGATTGCCATTGATGACATGAAGCATATGCCATTGAAAGCAGAGCGTTTATTAAAGGAGAATAATTTTTTGAGAAATAATTATCAAAAATTTTCAACGCTGGGAAAACGGGAGAAGGAAATTTTAAAATTTGTGGCACTGGGACAAAGCTCTCCTGAAATAGGGGATAAGTTACATATTGCAACTGCTACTGTTGATGCCCATCGGAAAAACATTAAAAAAAAGCTGTCAATCAGTACCTATTACGATCTGGCAGAATATGCAAGAGCCTTTGATCTGATCTAAAAAAAGGTGAGCCCGTTTCCAGACTCACCGGCAATTGGGTCAGATTAATTATTTTACGCGGTTTTTAGCAGCTTCCGCGGCTTTTTGTTTGTTTTGAAGATCAATCAGTGAATTACCTGCATCAAGTTTCTTTTTTTCAAGTTCAGCTCTTAACTCGGTAAGTTTTTTCTCTGTTTTTTCAATTTCTTTTGTGGAATTGTCATTTTCCTTGGTAAGCTTTTGGTAACTCTTTTCTGATGTTACGAAAATTTCATCGGCAATACGGGCGTCTTCGCGAACAGCTGCATAATCGGAGAAATCTTTCAGGATACCTTCCGCATTTTTATATGTGCTCTCGGAAGCATTGGTAATATACTGACCGTTTACATATAGCGCAAGGAAAACCTGTGACAGATCTTTCCCTGAATTAATCTGGCTGGTTACCTGCACAGGCGTACTGTCAACAGAAGGCATTGATGCTTTTTCAATTGTGTATACGCCACGCTTGCTTTTTACTTTCCCGAATTTGCCAAGATAAGCTTCCCAGTATTTACTAAGATATTTTTCAGGAATGTTCTGATTAAGATTTAACCCGAAATATTCTTGTTTGTCGATGGTTTGTTTGCCAGGAGAAACAGTTTGTGCGTATGCAGCCAACGTAGTAAAAAACAATGCTGCTGCCAGAGAGATCGAACGTGTGTGAAGTTTCATTTTCTTGCTTTTGATCTAAATTGATAAGACTTTATAGTTTTTTTGTCACAACTACTGCCTTTTTCTGGTTAAACAGTGTCGTAGCAAAGAGGTAAAAATTACCACCTTCTTTAAGACGCCATTTTTTTCTCAGGTCATCAATTTTTGCAGGAAAATTTCTGATTGTCAGATTTGCCTTGTTATCGGTAATATATTCACCAATTTGTTTTGCGTCTGGCTTTGTGACGCCAATTATTTCAAAAATACGGCCGGGAAAGTTGGAAATCAGGTTTGTAGAGGTGTACAAGTGACTGTGAACCGCCAGTTTTTTTACCTGGAAAGCCGGGCCGAGATATTTAAAGGCGCCTGCTTTCAATATAGCGGGGTGAGGCTCATAAAGATAAGAAAGAGGTTCGCTGAACTCAATCTGCGCTTCACGTTCCTGATCTCTGCTAAAATCAAGTGCATGCGTAACGTTTCCTTTGAAATCGATAACACGCGCTTTTATCAGGAAGTCATTTGAGGAAGAGTCTTTGTTTAAAATAAAAAGCAGCTCTTTACATTCCTGCTCATAACCCATTATATGAATTTCTTTGACAGACTTTAATTCCTGTACGGCCAGATCAATATCCAGAAGCGGAGAGGTTTTCAGAAGTACGTTTGGCGCGTTTTCATAAAGAGAAGGAAGGTGAAATTTGATATCCGGCTCACAATCCGAAAGCAGTACTACTTTTTGCCTGTTGGCGTCTCGTCGGGCAGGGTCGGCATAAATCCAGTCGGCCTGCATTTTTGAAGCTGCCAGTGTTCCTATGGAGTCTTGATTATGAACCTTTATATTACTGGCTTCCAGTATGTTAAAATTATAGCGAGCCGTTTTAGCCACTTCATCCTGCCGTTCAAAATAGTCCGTTTGTTCAAAATTTTTGCTCAGATAATACGAATCAACGCCCATTCCGCCGGTGATATCAACAAGTGATTTTCCCTGAATCAGAGTGGACTTATACTTCGCCGTGGCTTCGGAAGAGCATTGCTCCACGGATAGGGCAGGAGGGAAAATCAATTCTTCAACCGCGCACCACTCAGGTAATTTTTTTGAAGCTTTTTGGCGGGACCGTATCTGAGCTGCCAGCTTTTTTACATCAACATCCTTAAACTGACCTGATTTTAAAATCAGTTTTGTGACATCTTCTTCTTTGTGTTTTTGTATAAATTCAAGTTCGGCTTCGCTGAAACCAATATCCTCTGAATTATTTTTTGCTAAATTTTCATCCATTTTTGCCTGACAATAACAGGTTTGGAAGCCTGTTTTTTAACCCGAAAGTACTCTTTTTTTATTTATAAAAGTTCCTTATAACCTTGCCACAACGTAGATCCCTTTGAATCAGAGTGATATAGCGCATTTCTTTCTTTATTTAAATATTTCAACTGAAAGATTCTGTTTTGTTTTAAGTTGGACGAACCAAATGAAAATTATAAATTGTCGGTTATTATAGCAATTTCCTAAGTTAACCTTTTTTAATCATGAGAATTAAAACCTTTGAAGAGTATCAGGTTGCCTACCAGC